>FTCU01003221.1_pt1 | contig 10166 bp, 19 predicted proteins | sample 1639521 | NCBI WGS metagenome assembly FTCU01 (sample SAMEA3914864, study PRJEB12502) | metagenome | biome: forest; material: soil | place: USA | collected 2012-03-12 | depth 0.3 m
CGAGCGGCACCGAAAGGTCCCCGCTATAGTTTGTCTTGAGAGAGCCCCATTGGACAAAGTAGAACTAAGAAATGCAGTGCGTCAAGTTAAAATCCGCGTCAATAGCCGTCGTAGCTCCCGTACCATTTTCAGAGCAAACGGCCCCGCTCCGTTAATGTTAACCTTCCACACTTGGGAGTCTTTGTCGTTTTCGCGGCCGAGAAACTCGACGAACTCGATGACGGCCCGGGCGTCGGGAGTAAACGGGGCCAGTTTAGGGCCCGGGACGAGTGGAAGCGGTGTTGGTGGACTGGGGAGGCGGGCGAGGTGGAAAACCGTGGGAGCCATGATGTATTATGTTGCAAGAGTGGAATTTAGGGCGGTGCGATGGAGAGTGTAGAGTTCATGACCCTGAGTGGCAAGGAGGTGGTTGGTTGTGGTTAGGTAGGCTTGCGGCTGCCGGAATGTTGATGAGTTGTGTTGATGCCTGTACGTTGATGCCCGGTAGCCCAACTTGTTGTGCAGAGCGACCCCACACACACAAGCCAGAAGCTGTTGGGCACCTAGGTTCTGAGTCGTTGGCTCAAACTTTGCGTGCTTGGTCCCAAGAACAAAGAACGACCACGAGGCTCGACGCAATGATGAGAGTGTTGTGGCGGCTCGTTTACATTGTGAAAGGACTCGGCCACCCGTAAGCTTTATATCAAGGACAGAGGCTGGCCAGCGCCTCCCCTGCCTCCTCCATTGCCTGTGCCGCATCGAGGGCGCCCTGTCGGGTCTCCTGGCTCAGGCCGGATTCCTGGTTGGCCAACTGGTTCAGGCGGTGCAGCCAGAACTGCCACCTCTCAAAGCACACGATGGCCGGGCCGTGATACAACGGGCCCGGAGCAAAGCTGTTTGTGTTGTGCTCGACGTTACCGTCGTCCAAGTTTTCCTGCGCCCACCTGAGAAGAGGCACCGCGCTGCCATGGGCGAGCCACGCACAGGCGAGCTTTACGCTCCACTCGGCCTGCATCGTCTCGGCGACAGGCCGCGCATTCAGGTCCTCCTCGAGCGCGAATCGGATGGTAAGCATGAGCTCATGATAAGGTCCAAGGACGCCTGCCGCGAGAGCCCGAGCCCCAAATATTGCCAGCTTGTACCAGTTGTGAGCAAACTGCTTCGTCTGCTCAGCATCCTCGTAACCGGGATCTGTATTTGCCGCGTCAAAGGTCAGACCTGTTGCGGACCCATCTTGCTCGGATACTGCAACTCACCGCTGTAGTGGACATCGAAGCAAGTAGCAATGTTGTACATATCCCCCCACACACGATACTGTGTAAGAAAGGAGTTAGTACTAGAACCATCGGGACTATTCAGGGAGGCAACTCAGGTACGAACCCCGTCGCCCTCTAGTTTTCCCCTTGTCTTTTGCTTGAGCTCATGGAGGACAGCCAAAAGGGAGAAATGCACCTGTTCTGGAACATCGGCGCTGGCAGCGATGTAGAACAGGACTTCCCAGACGCCCCAGATGTAGTCGCGGGCTTCTTGGTCCGACTCGAGCGGAGGGCAGAGCCCGTCCAGCCGGCCCGCTGCGTCCGCGGCGGCACTTGGCACTCCAGGTCGCATGGCGAGACCGAAGGCCTAGAGAATGTCCGTCTCCTGCCCCGAGAGCTCCCGTCGCCGGATGAGCTCGAGCTGCGCGAGGCCATTTGCGTTATCCACCATTGCGCTGGGCTGGGTGGGTATGTCAGGTGAGCGTCGAATGAGGGGATCGGAGTTCCGGGGAGCTTTGGGGCTAGAAACTAGGCCGGAGAGGGTGGGTGGCCGGTTGGTTGGAAATCGAGAAGACGAGGGAGTGGGGTTTGAGTTGAGACGAGACAAGGCCGCGAATGGGATGCTGGGGTTTGACGAACACACGTGACGCGGCTGGCAACAAATCAGCCATTTACCGCGAGGACATGGCTGGACAGGGCTGGAGAGCCATGCCCACCACGAGACTCCGACAGGCTGCTGTTGAGTTGGGCATCGCAATGGACCAGCGGTGGCCGGCCCTCTCGAACGCGCGGGAGGCGGTCCGGAAGACTCGATGGGTGTGAACGAAGGAGAATAGCTTCCGGCCCCCGTCGCCGCCGCCGTTTGTAGTCATTACGGAGGCGGCCGTCGGTCTGGAACGCGAACGGGTTCGCGTCCGGCAAAAAGCTTTGGGTAAAACGAGAGTTGGGTCTGCTCAGCCATCGTTTACCTCTGCGCACCAGTCATGTTTGTCAGTCCACACCCCTCCATCGCAAATTCTCATGTTGCCGCCCCCTCACCAACCCTTTAAACATCACCTCAGCAATTAAATCGCAACCCGTAGTCAAACCAGCATTACCCCCGAAACAACCTCACTTCAGCTTCCGCTGCCTCTCCTCCTCCTTCAGCACACCCTCCAACTTCTTGATCCCAATCAAGCGATACATGACAGCATCCAACAGCCACTCCCCAAACCACGTCGCAAACCACACCTGCCCGGCCCACCCCCCGGCCCAGAACCAATCGGGCCTCCCAAACCACGACCTCAACACCAGCGGCCACTCCGGCGCCAGCGCCTTGCGCACCAGCTTCTTCGCATACGTCCCAGTATCCACCGTAGCATTATTCTGCGAAAACGTCAACCGCTTCTCAAAGATCCCCCGCACCCTCTCATAGATACTCCCCTCGGGCAACGTCCGATGCGTCTTGCTAGCAATCTGCGAGCGCGCGGTGCCCGTCATGGCGACCATGACGCGCACCCCAAAGGGCTTGAGCTCGAGGCGCAGCGTGCGCGAGTAGGCCGTGACGGCGCCCTTGCTGGCGCAGTAGACGGAGCCGAAGACGTAGGGCGTGATGGCGGCCAGCGAGGCGATGTTGATGATGAGGCCGCGCGAGGCGATGAGCAGGTCGGCGAAGGCGGCGACCATGGCCATGACGCCGAAGACGTTGGTCTCGAAGGTCTCGCGCACGTCGGGGATGGAGATGTCGGTTGCGGGGTGGGTGTGGGTGCGGCCGCTGGAGGGGGGTTAGATGAGCTGCGAGGGGAAGCTGGGGTGGCTGGGGACGGACGCGTTGTTGACGAGAATGTCGAGCTTGTCGCCGGTGAGCTTGGAGACCTCGTCGTGGCAGGTCTTGATGCTCGCTTCATCGGTGACGTCTAGGGCAAGGGTGGTCATGCCGAGGGCGGCCATCTCGGACAGCACGGCCGGGTTGCGGGCCGTGGCGATGACATGCACGCCTGATGGGTGTCAGTAGGGTTGGCCGTGGATATGCGGGGTGCGAGCGAAATACCCTGGGCGTGAAACTCCATGCACAACGCATGGCCAATGCCTCCCGGGGTGCAACTGCGGCCAAGGTTAGTGGCTGAGCTCCAATGGTGAGGTCTGTCCCTGTGGGGAGGCGGGAAACGCACCCGGTAATGAGCACCGTCTTTTGGCCGGGCTTGGGACCCATGTTTATGGTAGTATCCGAAGGGCGGGGACCGTGGATAGACGGGTTTTGTGTGTGAAGGGTTACGATCAACACGACGAGAGCTGAAGTTGGTTTTGAGTTTGAGCTCAAGCTCCAAAACCCCACCCTCGACAGCGATGCCGAGGCAGCTTGTGATATCGGGGTTAGGGTTTACTCATCATTCCGCCCCCGGACACGAAGGATACGAGACTCGAAGCGATGCTAATGAGCTTGGCCGGTGTTGATATGTCAACATGGGTAGCTGAAGCCGTAAATTAAGCATGAGACATGTTGGATACGCGTGAGAAAGTGCCGAGTCTTCGTTGCTCGCCTTTTGCATCCTGTTCTCAAGCTCTCAGCGAAGCCCAGGTCGAATGACACGACGTTGTCAAAATGCCATCCGTGACAGGCCGTGCGCCTCATGCAGATCGCTGAGCTCCCCCGCGGCTCCCATGTGATCGGCATCCACCGATGCACAGACACCTCGACGTAGGCGAACAAGTCTCACCAGCTGTGATGGTTGTTCTCCTGACACACCGCGCTGTATTCACCTGAACTTCAAACCACGCCCCGACGTCCAAACCCGTCTCGCCAACGTCAGATGGACGCCGCCGGGTGGCTTGACGCCCGGCACCCCTGCGCCCACTTGGATTCGGTCTCATTTTTCGCTGTTGCTCATTGAAAGATGGAGGGCAGCTCAGGCATCAGCCAAAACCAGGGTCCACGACAAGGGTGCGGTGTGCTCAGCCCGATTTGGTCTGGCGGGTTGGTTCCTGGCATGCCTCCCGCCGCGCGCTGACGGATGCCAAGCCGGCAGCCGTCTTGGTTTTTTGGTCCGATGCAGTGGTTGGCCGACGGAGACGGCCCTGAAACCTGCACTCACTGGGAATATCCATCATCAGCACTTACGGCGCGGTGTTGAGGGGTTTGAGTGAGCGAGAGTACGACGGAGGGTGATATCAGTGTCAAGTTGAAGCTCATCAGCAGGTTGAATTTCCACTGGTTGGTTGGGAGGAGGGGGTGGCGCATATTCCATCTCGCAGCCAACTGCAGTTGCAAGTTGACGAGGATCAATGTCTTCCGGCACAAACGATGGCTGAGTGCTGTGGAACGTGCGAGGCGGGGTCGCGGCTTGATCCGCGTGTCACCCGAAAGCGAGACTGCATCTGGGACACCGGATTCTGGTGTCATGGCACTTTCGCGGTTGGATGCGGGTGGTGTTGGTTGTGTATGAAGCAGTCCGTCTGCGAGGTGGGGGCCGATGCGCGGGGCTATGTGCAAGGGTGGCAGAGCGGGCAGCCCGTGCTGTTTTTGGCACTGGATGCCGTGACACACCGCGCCGCAGATTGCTAGCTTCCTTCGAGAAAGGTTACCCGGGTCCGCAGGCACCAACAGACGAGCGCGCTCCCGGAGGGCTGGGTGCGGGTTTCATCAAGCCGGGGATCCTGCGTGTCGTCGCACAACCCACCCCATGCAGCGATCTGCCTCGCATCCGCCGCCCGGCATGTCATCCAGCCCGGGTGTCGTCCAAGCGTGTGGTGCTTTGCCTCTCCCAGATGGAGGATGACGATGGCGGGCGGTATAACCGCGAGGGATATGAGTCGCAGATCTCCCATGACAGTTGTGCGCAAGATGTTGAAGTAGATCTCCGCCGTCCTTTTGGTCGGGGTCATGCGGTTCCTGATCGCGTTTGTCCTGCTGGCTGAACCGGCCGCCGATGGGGTTTGTAAACGCCACACCGGGCTAGATGTCAGCTCCAACTGCACTCCACGGCGGCACGGCACCGTTAGCTGCAATTACGTCGGTTTTTACGCCGCCATGCCCCACGAGCTGGCTCCTGACGACCACCAAACTGCCGTCCCAATATCCGGCGTTTCCGACAGCTGGCCCGTCGTCCTGTGATCCGCCCTCCTGGAGGAACAACATCGCCAAAGCTGGCTTTCTTTACTACTCACCCGCCATCTGCCCCCGCGGCTTTGTTGTCGGTCCCAACTGCGGCGTCACCAAAACCCGGACAGACGAAGGATTCCCTGCCATCGCGCCCGGAGAGACGGTGGCGTACTGCGTGCCTGTCGGATTGACGTGCACCACAGATATCACCGACTTCCGCGGGGGTGTCTGGGGCTTCGCGCGTGATGCCACGGGAGCTGGTGCGCTTGTGACAGTCGGGCCAGCGATCCAAATCCGCTGGGTGGCAGCAGACCTCACCATGCTCGAGACACATCCGCTCACGCCGGGGCTGAAGCTTGCGAGGACAGGCACCGAAACCAAGCTGACCTTGACGAGCCTCACCACGTCAACGACCAGGGCACCAGAAACCCGAACAACATCAAGAAGCGAAGAGTCGTCAGCAACCGTAATCACAGACACCAAAACCGGCACGCCCGAATTTACCCTCATCTTTGAGACCCCGACAGGCTCTCCCAGCCCTTCCAACACAGCGTCGGCCAATTCCAATGGCAGCGGGGGCATCGGGTCCTTGGACCGAACCACTAGCATCGTGGTCATCGTCGTGGTAACGGTCTTCGCCGGGCTCGCAGTCTGGGTGGGCGCATTCCTTTTGTTCCGGCGGTACAAGAAACGCAGGGAACGTGAGGGGTCGCATTCGAGGAAAGGGAGCGACGAGACGGGCCTGGAACAAGGGGGTTGGGACACGCGAGCGAGCTCGAGGGCGCCCGAATCGATCGTGAGTCCCATGTCCGAGCTCGAATCCGGGCCGCCAGCGATCGGCAGCACGCCAAACCCAGCAGAGCTCGAAGGCGACGACCTCGCTCCGCCTTCTGCGAGAGGATGGCTGTACCGGGGGTCGAGGTTCAAAAGCGCGCATCTGCAGCCGCCGCCGTACTCGCCACGATCTGTGCTCACAGGGTCGACGCGTCGGACTGTCCGAGAATCGTTTGGCGAAAAGGTCAACGACCCTGCGGCAGCACTGGGCCGGCTGAGAATTCCGAATCCTCTTTCCATGGGGCGGCCATCGCCGAGCTCGGCGAGTCCAAGGGCGGGCAGCTTTTGGCGACTGCCTCGGACTCCCAGGACTCCAAGGAGTCCGTCGGGCGCCGGGAGATTGAGTGCGCAATTGCCCAAGCCGTCGCCGAGATCTGCGATGAGCGGGAATGCGTCAAGGGCAAGCCCTATTGGAACGCCGGCGCGACATGAAGATACGGGAGATAAGCACCGTGATGCAATTCTCTGACACGAATCGGTTGTTGATGGTGGTGGTGATGATGATGGAAGACGGAGAGGCGAGATGATCGATGCGACGATCGCTGCAAGGACCCTGAAAAGGGAAGTCCTGGCGTAACTTTTAGGCGCGACAGTCGCCGCGCCCCGCTCAAACAGCCCCGCATCGACATCACCACAGGGGTTCGTGGATGCACCATGAGATGGATCGAGCATCAACCGACGATAAAGAGGGAGGGAGACACGAGCACAGCACCTCCCTTTTCCCGTCGTGCCATCGAAAATCCGACAACTTTCCAGTCATCACCAGGCTCAATTTCTAAAGAAAACCGCCGCCATCAACACAACCTCCAGGCTTCCCTCCCGTCTGTGGTCTTCATCTGTCTTTTCGACTCGGGCCTTGACTTAATATTGCAAACCGCTGTAACACACCACCCAAAAAACACTCCAAAAACCATCGGACGATCATCCAGACAGCACAATGTCCGTCCAGCAGCCCCGCCCGACCCTCAACACCACAACTTCATCATCCTCCATCACCAACGACGGCGACCTCTCAGCCTCCCTCATGCCCCACAAACAACATCAGCAACAACAACACCCCACCACAACCGAACCAACCCAAACCACCCACAACAACACCAACAACAACAACGCCGACAGCCCGACCTCAGAGCACGCCTCGGCTGCCGCCGCACGCGCCATGTCCCACACAGGCGCATGGAAGCCCGCCATGGACCGCCGCCAGAGCTGGGACGCCCAGGAGTACAAGCACGACCAGCACCGGCGGCAGTACATGGGCCAGGGGCAGGGGGGTGGGTTTTCGGAGGTGTGAAGCTCTGAGTGTGGGTTTTGGTTTCCTTTTTGAGCCTTCTTTCTCCTTTCTTGTGTGTATTTTTTGGAGCGAGTTAGGGTGGTTTCGAGGGAGTCAAGGTAGCGCGGGGCTGCCTAGGTAACGTTGGTAGCTTTTCTTTTCTTCTTCTTTTTTTTCTTTCTTCTGTTCTTTTCTTTTTTTCACGCTCTTTATGAGACCCTCTAGGTCTTTGTGTGCTAGAGACTGAAACGATGAGACGAGAATTTCTTCCATTTGTCTTGCTGGATGGGTGGGTGGCACCTTTGGGGGTTCCAAAGTTGTGCGTTGTCGAGCGAGTTCTAAAAGGAGATGCAGCAATGGTGTTTCAACGTTGTGACTGGCAGGAAATGAGAGCAATCGCAATCGAAAAAAGCATACTGAAGTTGAGAGGACGAATCGACAGTCAGCGACAGTACCACTCGCGTTCAAAATCGGGTTCGGGGGACTTGTCAGTCCGAGTTTTTTTTGTCATCTTGAGAAACCATAGCAAATTGTTGGGCCCTTTCCAGTCCTCCCACGTATTTGTGGTCATTGGTCCCTTAGGCGGCCTGCCACGGATCCAGATTGTACCCAAGTTTGCAAAAAGCAGAAAGAAGCCTGTCTACATTGAAACCCAGCCCCCACGCGTCAACCAGCAGTCTGATATTTCCCCTGAAACAGCTTGACAGTTTCCAACTTCATCCCTAACGAGCACATCCATCATCTTAGCTTGATGACCGGCCCAAGCCCAAAATTATACCGCCCATGTTCAGTAGCACCACTCCCTCAGGCCTTGTTCCCGCACTGCGCACAGAACGGTGTCGTGACAGCCCCGCCGCAGTGACCGCAATATCTCACCCCCCCGGCCGCCGATTCTTTCGGATGAGGAGCCGCCGTTGGCGCGGTCCAGTTCTGATACGCCGGCGCGGCACCCTGATAGGCCGGTACAGCGTTCTGATATGCCGGCGCGGTGCCGTGGGAGTAGTCCAGCGGCTGGTAGGTGTAGGAGATGCTCGTGGGCTGGCGGCTGCGCTTCACGCAGTAGACGATGAGCAGAATCCAGGCGACTAGCTTGCAGATGGCGCCGATGGCGACGCAGGCGAGTCCGCCGTAGTACATGCCGGTGTTGGTGCACTTGTACGAGCTGTAGGAACTGTACGAGCTGTACGAGCTGCCCGCGCACGAAGTGTTGGCGGCCCATGCGCCGAGGAGACCACCGCCGATGATGAAAAAGACGACGGCGGTGATGAAGAAGGAGATTGGCCACCACTTGGAGAAGTGGCGGCGTTGTGTCCGGGCGGCGATGGCGGGTCCCGGCGGAGGGTAGGGGTATGCCGTGGCTTGGTTCATTTCGTACGACATTTTCTGGATGGCGAGGATATGGCGATATCTCGAGTCGTTTGTGGATGGAGGAAAAATGTACTGAAAAAGGAGCGGACAGGGAGGGAGCGAGATAATGATAGACGAAGAAGAAGAAAGAAGGTGGGCGAAGGAATGGAGGATGAAACAAGAAGAGCGAGAGGAAGACTCCGAGGAGAAGAACAGAGATGACTCCAACGGAAAAGGGTTGGTTTTTCTTCGACACAAGATCCAGGCAGATCTCGAAGAAAAGCAACCAGGCCGACAGCATTTCGTGATCTCCTCGACCCCTGTCAACCTTAAACTTTTCACAAGGCTTAGCCCAGTTGGCATCCTCTGCTTGATCTGAATCCTTCCTCGAGCCACCCCTGAATGAGCAAAGCTGAATGCCAATCTCAGGCTTGCCCCTGTTGCTTACGGTGGTTACCGTGTTGAATTCCTCCGCTCTCCCCCAACTCGCCAGTTGATTGGTCTCCACAGCTTGATGGTCGATCTGCTTACAGGGCATATCCTCGACTGGTTTCTCACGGGTCCTCCAAACGGTCGGGAAATTACCTGTGATGCTGACATCCAGAGTATCATCGCAAGAGCCCTTGCCAGCGTCCCTCTCCTTGCTGGCCAAGGGATCTCTGCTCAGGCTCGTTGATCACCCTTAAATAGAGCTTGGCAAGACCCTGCGCATCCGTGGCAGAGAGCGAAGACCACGAAAAAACCCCGGTTTTGCAAAGATGGCGGCAGTGGCGGGCACGACACAGCTCCTGAGGAGCGCGAGTGTTGTCGAGGGGTGCGGTCCAAGAAGAGTCAGAATGGTGACCGCTGAGGTGGTTGCCTATTACCACAACAAACACACATCGTCACAAGATGGAACCAAACTGACTGGTATACACTTTGAGTGGAGTGCACCAACTACCGCAGAAGCCCTCCCGCAAAGCAAGTCCCAAACCGTATACGGAGCAGTCTGATCTGGTCTAAACGGCCAGCGTGCGATACCATCACCATTCAATGCCCCAAAACACCCCCAATGCTCCAAGGTACCTCGTGTGTATGCCCACCACCCTAAATTTCCAAATGAACAGAAGAAAACGACCCAAAAAAGCCAAACATCAACCTAAAAGTCAACCTCAAAGCCTCCACCAACATCCAACAAACCAAAAACCCTCCGATCATGCCTTCACCTTCTCTTATCCCCTCCAGAAGCAGCGCCGACAGACCCAGGCGAGGCAACACCCCCCCAAGCACCACCAGCACCACCAGCACCACCCCTCTTCAACGCCTCCCCCACAACCCCAAGCCCATACACGCCCCCAGCAACAACCGCCCCACCCACAACCATCCTCTTCACCACCCTCCGCCCCCTCTTCCCCTTCACACC
>FTCU01002648.1_pt1 | contig 10155 bp, 16 predicted proteins | sample 1639521 | NCBI WGS metagenome assembly FTCU01 (sample SAMEA3914864, study PRJEB12502) | metagenome | biome: forest; material: soil | place: USA | collected 2012-03-12 | depth 0.3 m
GTGGGTGGGTGGGTGGGGGAGGAAGAGAGTATTTTTCAGCATTTGAATAGCATGCATGGCATCAAGAGGAAGAAGAAATTTACCATCTCCACCGTGATACTCCTGGCCGCTGAATTAAGACTCACTTTTCCTAGTGAGAAAGTTACCCATATCCAGCCCTGGAGTAAACACACACATCCATAAAAAATGCCGTGATTTTCCCTTGTTCTCTTTCCATCCCCTATCAGCTATCCGCTCTCCGCTATCTGCTGTATGTCCTTGCTCCCCCCTTTCACATCTCTCCGAATGTGATGTGATGCAAACTACGCAAGCAGGCAAACCCAGGCGGAAACAAGCAGATCAAACCAAATAAGAACGCTCTCATTGAATCAAAAGCAACGCTACTCCCGAGTCAAGTCCAAGTCAAGAACGAACTGCAACAAGGCCAAATCTCAAACCGCTGCCAATACGTATGTAATGTCTGCTTGTGCTAGCTGCCCTGTCATGCCAGTCCAGTGCCTAATGCACACCCGCCATGAGAAAAGGGGGCGGGAAGGAAAACGGAGAAGGAAAATAAAAGAAGAAGAGGAGAGAAAAAAGCAAACGCCGCACTCCGCATCAGTGTGTTATTGTGTCCATCCGTCCCAACCGTCCCAGCCCATGCCTCCAACCCAAACCATCCATCCATCCATCCATCCCTAGGAAGAACCGCATGTCCTCCCGCTGCCCCGCGGGGGGGGAAAGTAGAAGAAGAAAAAAAGTAGACCCTCTGTAGTGCATGCGTTCATTGTCGTGATGCTCAACGATGATAACGAGAGAGCGAGAGGCGAGAGAGAAGCAGGAACGAAAAACAAGGGATAGAGACGAAAAAAAGAAGAATAAAAACGCTCCCCAATTCATCCTCCCTTGCTATGGGGATGCCGCTTGCTCCAGGCCTTGGTTCCACGCCTCGAACGACGCTCGCTCCGATCCCTGTGTCGTCGAACGAACCTGATACCATCCCAAAACGTCGAGTATCCATCTGGCGCTTCTTGGGTGGTTGGCTCGTCCTGCTGCGGCTGCAGCGGTATCCATTGCCATGGCGAATCGCCCCCGGGTCCCGCATCGTGGTGTAATAATTCCGGCGGCAGCGTCATGTCATCCGCGGCCATAGTCGGGGTTTGTGGCCCCAACACGGTACTTTGACTGGGTGGTTGTGCTAGCAAGCTCTCTGGCGTTGCTGAATCTTGTGATATTGCGAGTTGCCACGCAACATCGCGCTCCAGAGCTTCCATCAGCGTGGCCGGCGACGGCGGAGACCAAGTCAGCGGTAACTGAGGCAGCGGCGACTGAGGCAGGGGCGACGTGAATCTCCGCCGTGATTGGGGCCATCTGCCCTGCTACTGCATCTGGCTCTCAGCGCCCGCATTATTCGGGAGCATGTTGCCGCTGTTCGCAGGGTTCTGGAACGGTGACTGGCCGTGTGAGGGCGGATGCTGCAAGTACATGGCCGGAGGGGGGCTGCCGTACTGCACGTTCGGGATATAGGGGTTCGGCGACGACATTTGCATGTTTGCGTTGCCCATCCGAAACGCGCCCGAGCCCGGCACCGGCGGGTCCTGCGAGGAGCCGGGGTTGGCTGGATGCCCGGAGTCTGCCGAGGTGTAGAACAGACGGTGATCGCCCGGCATGGACTGTCTCGCAGGGTGTGGTGTCAGTGCCCGATTCGGATCCGGTGAAAAGAAACCCGGCCAAGGAGAGCCACTGGGGGGCGTTACACGAGTTGGGCTATGCTGCCCAAACGCGGGCGTTCCCGCTGTGTGCGAAGACACCGACGACATGGACGCACGGCTGCCGGGCCCGTTGGCGAAGCCGGCCGGGTACGAGGGGTGAAAGCTGCTGTGGCGAGCCCGCGTCCTCCTCCGGTTCTCCATGGTCTCCGAAGGGGGCGACCTACGCTCCCTAGGCTGGAAGGGCCGCGGGGTGGCGTTTTCCGACCCTGCTTCCTGCCGAGCCCGGGCACGAGCGAATTCGCGCTGCTCCTGCTGTGCCAGGATGCGGACGATCGAATCGTCACTGAGAAGTGTAAGCAAGACCGTTGATGCCACGGAGAATGGAATGCAACACTCACGTCGTGCCCAGTTGCGTGTTTCCCGCGGGCATCCGGCTGCGCATGCGGAAGAGAGTCTGGTACGTCCGCAGACTGGGAGCGACTGCGGCCTCTGAAGGGACTTTGTCGCGGCAGTAGGGGCAGCTGTCCGACTCTTCAAACCATTTCTTGATGCAATGGTCGCCAAAGACGTGCTGGCACTTGGGTAGACGCAACGGGGCCTCGATGATGCCCTCTGGACTGGACTGGCCAAAGTCGTTGTAGCAGATGACGCACGCTACGTAGGCATGTTAGCAACAAGAGACCAAAAAGACCAAGGAGAGGCTCGGTCGGTTGACTTACTTCGCTCCGTCTCGGAGAGACTGTCCAGCTCCACACTCTGAAGCTGGCCGATGGCCTTCTTGGATGCCACCCGCTTGCTCGGCACCTGGCCGCGAAGCAGCTGGGCAGCACGGATATGGTCCTCGGCAATCATGGCGCGGAAATGGGAGGCACCGACGCCGAAATCGTCCATATAGCGCAGCATGTGATCATCCTCGTCGGCAGACGAACCGAAGTCCTCGTCGCTATCGCGGTCCGCGTGGCCCAGACGGCGGGCGAGAAGCTGGTGGCGGCGGCTAGAAAGGGACGGCACGCCAGGGTTCGCGGGGGGGCCAGAGCTGAGCGGCAGGCCGCTGCGGTCAGCCATGTATGCGTCTGGACGAGGGAACTCCATGCCCGCATAGTCCGAGGGGAGCGGCAGCTGGGGTGGAGATGGACCGTCCCCGGACCCGCGATTCGATGGCCTCGGGGAGTCGTCGGGGAAGCGGAAGGCGGACGGGCGGTTGAGCAGCGAGGGTGCTCCCGCGGGTGGACTGGGCTCTCGCGAGCTCGACTCTCGGGTGTTCGACGGGTGGCCGGCCGGGGTCGGGCTCGAGTTGGGGTTCAGAGACGGGAGGGTGAGGCCGCGGCCTGTCGGAGGCGCGGCTCGCTCGTTACTCATGGCGACGGGCGGAGAGTGTGAGTTTGCACGTCGGCTCGGCGGGTTTGGCTGACTCGGCTGACTCGGCGGACCGGCCTGGTTTTGGTCCGACTGGCCGTGCCTGGCCGAGTGGTTGCTGTTGGAGAGCGAGGGAGGCATCGGCAGGACGATGGAAGAGTTGGGGTAGGCTGCACCACGGTGGTATCCGTGGAACAAAAAGTGCTCGGGCGGGGGGAGATACTGCTGGTGAGGTTGCACAAGGCCAGCCCCGCTGCCGGCGCCACTGCCACCACGGCTGGTTGAACCGCTGTGGCCGCTGGGGCCGCCAAAATGTGAATCGCTGGCTGAGGGCCTTGCATGGGACGGCTGAAGCTGGTACGGATGCAGAGCAGCCGGCGAAGACCACACGGACACGGAGCTGGGGGGAGCGCTGGGATACCACACGGCACCGGAGGCGTGGACTGGGTCGTAGGGAGAGTGGTGCGAGTGCGGATGCGGATAGGTCTGCGGATATGGAAGGGTTGGCGGTTGAAGGGGAGGAAGTTGCTGTTGTGGAGGTTGAGTTTGGGGTTGGGACTGGGAGTGGGATTGGGAGGGCGGGGGCTGTGGTTGGGACTGGGCCGGGGCCTGCGTTTGCTGCAGCTGCTGCTGTGGCTGCAAGTGGTAGGCTCCCCTGTGGCCTAGGTGCTGCCCGGGCGACTGCTGCTGCTGCGGCGGAAGGGCCGAGTGTGGGTGCAGCGGGTGTGAGTGCGGGTGCGGGTGCGGCATCGCGTGGAAAGGTGCAGCATCAAAGTGCATCGGGGGCAGGCCTGGCCCGTGATGTTGAGGGTGCTGTTGCCCGTGGTGGTGGTGCTGCTGCTGTTGTTGTTGCGAGCGGAAGTACGGGCATCCCTGGTGCTGTGGCAGCCCGTGGAAGCCTGGCCCAGCCCCTGCTGCGTGGCCCGGCCCAGCCTCGCCCTGGTGCATGAGGTAGTCCATCTGGTCGAGCGCGGCCATGTCCGATGATGTGGATGATGCGGGCGATGCGATATGGTGGTGGTGGTGATGACGTGACTTGCCCGCACCAATGTAGTCAAGACTCAAGGCAGTCAGGCAACCTTGAGATGTGCCGCAGTCTTTTTCACCCGGCTTTGCCTGTCGCCCTGTCACGCTCTCTCTCTCTCTCTCTCTCTCTCTCGTCTCAAGTCGACCGACCAGGCTCAAGTTCGAAGTTCGAAGTCCCACTCGGCCACGACCAGACGACAACCGACCGGCACGCTCCAGCGTCGATGTCCCAACGAAACCACGCTCCAACCGCTGCTCGGCCCCTGCACGGCAGTTCACCGCGGCCGCCTGCAGCGATCCTGGCCCGCCGTTCGTTCTGCTATTAAGCAGTTGTCCTAAGCTCCTGGTTCGTCGCTCCTGTGTCGTCCAGAACAGAGACAAAGCAAAGACGGCTATTGCTGCTCGCCCGTTCCCTGCAGCCAGTGCCGAATAGCGGCAGACCCCTTTGACAGCCTTATCGCCCTCCTCTTGCGGTCTCCAAATGCTCAGTCTCCGAGCCGGGCTCTCCTGTCTGCTGTCGTGGACCGGCTCGAGGAAGCCTGTGGTCGTCGGTCGGCCGAGTCAGATCAGCGACGAAGGCGGGTTTGCTGCCGAAAGACGAGGGAACAGGCTCGACATCCGGCCGGAGCGGCAACCGTCGCATCCGTCTCTTGAGCCGAGGGTCTTCGGGTCTTCAGGGTGCCTGATCTGCCGCCGGGCAGTGGAAGCCTGCGTTTAAGAAACAGCTTGAACCGGTATTACGACCCCACAGGAAATCCGTCGCCGGGTTTTGCATTCAATTCAAAATCCTTCTCGTGACCCTCGTGTCGGCTTCACGCTCGACCGTCTCTCTCGTATTCAAGGGATGTCGTTCGACGTGGGGATGGTGGTGGTGATAAAACGCCGATAAGATACGGCTTCTCTGGGTGGGGTGGTCGGAGCCGACGCTTGGCGGCGGGCGACGGTGATGGTGAAGTGCTGGGTGAGACTGGAGGGCCAGGGAGCGGGAGGGAAGGGGAGGGAGAGTGGGCGAGCAGGGCGGGCTGGGGATGGCGTCGGTTTTGTATCATCAAGGACCGGGAAAGGATGGGGGTATGAGGGAGGGGGGCGCGCCCAGGGCGGAGCAAGCAAGGCACTCTCAGTCTCTCTCACACACACACAGTCAGGACAGGGTCAGGTCACCGAGTCGCAACAAGTCACCAAGGCTCCGGCTGCCAGCTCGCTTTGGGCCACGAGCAGGCATGGAGTGCAGCCACTAGGACCCGGAACGCTCCATACAACGGGAGGGACCCCTCGCAGGTCTCGCATCGCGTTCCGGGGTGCTTGTTGGCCGTCGACTGCGGCGTCAGTGGAGAAATGCGACCAGCAAGTTACGGCGGCTTGTCTTGGGGGTTGCGTGAGAGCCAGCGTCCCAAGTCAAAGACAGCATCAATGGTCCGCCAGTGGGCCGCTCGGAGGAGACGGGGCAGGGGTGGGAAGGGAAACGGGCTCTTCTGGCTTGGTAACCTTGCGTTTTAGTACCTGTACGTCCATGAACGGGGCCGGCTTGGGCATGGACTGACGCAGCCAGACACAGCAGAGAAACAAGCGAGCGCCACAGCGCTGCTCACGTTTGTCTCTGGCCCTGTTCCCACAAAGCAACGGACGGCCTGGGCGCCTGCTGGATGCAGCACCCGCCTCCCGTTTCGTGCGCGCACCCAACAAGGGACGTACAGTACCTGTGTACCTTGTATTGCAGGTTGGCAGGGCGGGGACGGGGGCGAGTCCAGGGAGACCCGGCTCGTTAATTACCATACTATTCCGTACAAACCACTGCAACCCCCAAGCCCACTCTCCGGCCCCCGCAACCAGCTGATCGATCGCTGGTTTCCTTTTTGCGTTGTCTCTGGTTGCCGTCACAGCACGGCGGGACGAGCAACCTTGGACCTTTGGAGCGGGGTCTCCCTGCATGGGAGGCGGACGGAGAATCGAATCGACGACGCTGAGACGAGCAGGAGGGGGGTTGGGGCCCGCTGCGTGTCGTCGCCCGACGTGTTTGGGGCCTTTGGGCTTGTGCGAAGGGAGGGGGCATTGCCAGCCAGCCCTCCCTCGCCGCTCGCCGCAGACAGCTCGGGGCTTCGCATTTGCAATGTGCCACTCGCCAGCCCGCAAAACCTTGGTCACGGCTGCATCAAGTGTCGGATTGGACGGCCGCTGTGCGTGGGTCGGGTCAAAGGTCCAGAGCGGGCGGGGATGCAACGGGCATTCTGCGTCTTTGTGTGTCTGAGAGCGACCCGAGGAGGGACGGCGACTGTTTCTTGTATTCTGGATTCGGTAGCATACAGAGCATGCCTGTGCAAAAAGAACAATGCGGTAAGGTGGCGTCCTGGCCGGAGGTTCCGTGCCTGCGACGTCTGGAATGGCAATCCAAGCGCCGTATTCCGTATATAGGCTGGAACGAGACGGTCAGGAATTGCTGCTTCCGAAGTTCCGCGCGCCCTTGCTGCGCATCCGCCAAAGTGCCCCCCAAAGTCCCAAATGCCGTGAACCAGCAAACCTGGCCCGTCAGGGAATCAGCGATCCATACCTCCTAATACAGCGATAATAAGCCTGGAGCCGCGTGGGACGCCGGGGGCGAATGCGGGCTGCTGACAGGGTCACAAGCACTGAAGTGACAGGGGACTTTGAGCTCAGCAGTGACCTGTCAAGCGCCACGTCCAGGTGCATCCAGGTGCGTCCAGGTTGTCTAGGTGTCCAGGTGTCCGAGTGGGGGGTGCTCGACTTGTGATTTTGTGATATTGCGAGTTTCCTGCGTCGCCGCAGTCATCCGGCTATTCCGCTTGCTGTCTGCCCAGACAGAAAGAAAAAAAGGCGCTTTCCCAAATATAAGGTACTGTGGAAGCCTCTGCTGCGTTATTGCCAACCGGGAAGGAAGCAGCCCAGCCCGTAACCACATGCATCCAAGAAAAAGGCAGCGGCAGCGTCGGGTCAGGCATCACACAGCTGCCTGCCAGGCAGTCAGAACCTTGGTGTGGACTGGATGACATTTTCTCCTCAACCCTCCCAGGTTTCCATACATCCATCCATCCATACAAAAAGTTCCATTCCTGCTTCTTTCTCCGTCTCGTATACTTTCCGCTACGGCTTCTCGGCACATGCGTCAGCAATCGGATGGGAGGAGAGGCTCCCCACGCTCGTTCCCCCCAAGACCCCGATCCGCACGCAAACGGCCTTGCTCATCGGCATCGAAGCATCATACTCGAGCCCACCCCGAGTCGTGTCGCGCCTCCGGCTTGCTGCGTCTGACTCCATCATCACTGACTCCATCACTCCTGACGCATCCATTTCTCGAGCTGATGCTGCATCCTCCGACCACCAGCAACCAAGTTTTGGGTCAGCCTCAAATGTGTCGACGTGTCTGTCTTTCCGGCAAAATGGGCTGGAGTCTGCGGGGCCATTTCATCAGTCTTATTCGATGTTGATCAACGCCCATCGAGCCAGCCCAGCCTGGAAGTTACCCAGCGAGCCAACCACTGCTTGTGTGCTGCTGACTTTCGAGGTCGACTCCGAGCCGATGCCGGCCGGCGATCGCGGGTCTGCCATGGGCTACCACGCTGACCTCACCCAACCCCGCTGTCTTCCATCTGCAACCATGCACTCTCTGTGCCCAACTGGTGCAGTATTTCTCGATTGTCTCTTGGCGTCTTGTCCGACCGACCGCTGAACAGACCAGGCAGTGAGAGACTGACACCCCTCTTGCCTCCCCAAGTCGACCACGACAGCAAGGCTTCTGGAGCTGCTCGAGCTGCTACCCCTGGTCCACCCACAGCACTTACATGGGATAATCCCTGTCTTCTTCGTCTTATCCATTGGCTGTTGGAACACCTGAAAGACTCCATGCCTTCTGATTCGCTCGAGAGCACTCATGATCCCGGCGCTGATCACTTACCCCTGCCCCGGATGATGAAATAGCCCCTTATCGGATCGGTGTCCATGACGACGACCACGACGACGACGACAACATCCTCCTGTGTATTCTGTAAGGGTTTGGACTGAGCAAGTCGCAAAGGCGATGAGAGTGGAAACAGAGCCGAATGGGGGGCACAAACCGCCGAGTTTCTGCGGCACCGAACGCCTCGGGGCCCCTGCCCGGCTGCCACGGATGCCCAAACCCTCGCTGGTGCGTGGTGCCGCTGCACTGATTCGTTTGATGCTCATCCGACGCTACCCCTCGGCAACCCCCTCTCTTTTTGTTTTAATGGGCCTAGGACCCCCGTCTCGGGCAGCTCCCTGCGAGATGGGACTTTCCACAGTGGGTGGGTGGACAAACGACAGCATTTAAGCCGTGGTGTCATTGGCGAGAAATAAACGGCTAGGTGTGCTGTCATGTTCTCATTCTGTGCTTGATGCGGCGGCTGAAGGAGGGAGAACAGAAAGAGCACAACCTTGTTGCTGCCTCGGCTGTCTACCTGGCATTTTCGTCGCCCAACATCGCAGCCAGTTTGGTAGGTGTGTATTCCAGCTCGAGACGGGAACGACGGAACGTCTTGCTGGAGCCAGGTGGTCAAACCATTTGCGCGCCCATCGCCAACCCAACCCGCCGTTGCGCAACCCCTCGCAACCCCGCCTGCCACAGACCCAGCCCAGCTTGGCGAGCACGGCAGGCTTGGTCCGATTACACACACCGCAACCTTGGTCGGCGCACTCTGGTCGGGCGACTTGCGCATCATGCGGGAGAGATAGGCAACACGCCTGGCGGGCTAACTCGCAAACCTTCCGGCTCAAAAGGCGACGCCATTATTACCGAGGGCAAAAACCTCGCCCATGCTGTCCGATTCGGTCCCCAGACGGTTACCGACGTCGCACCACCGCCTCCCGCCCACCGCCGGCCTGCAATAGTCTCGGGGAAAGTTATATATCGCACCGTAGCGTCCTGGTGGCCCAGCACATTCCACCGTCAGCTGCGACCGAACACACTTGTCACCACCCTCGCAGCTCTTGTCTTCGCCACCACCCGAACGCCCCGTTCACCGCATCCCCGCAGCAAATCGCGCATCTCCGCCAACGAAAAACGGCCGCCAGTCGCAGCGCCGGAATCTCGCTCCTCGTTTCGTCCAGAGTTTGCGGCACTACGCAGGCCTGCCTAGAGAAGCAACTCCAGGGGTCCAAAATGCTCGGAAGCGGTTTGCACACTCCCGGCCATTTCTCCCGGCCTCCATTACTCCATGGCCCCAGCCCGGCCAAGCAGCCCTTGACGAAAGAGATTGACCCGCCTGCTCTCCGCGAGAACCGACATGATGCAAGTGCGCCCCTGTCACGTCACCAAATCCAAACCCCTCCCCCCTGCTTGCGTTGGGGGATTTTCGTTTGCCTGGCGCAAGAAGCCGCGCCCTCATTTTGTTGGATGTAAAACGGGTGTTCGTTCAGGCACGTTCCGTCCGGCCTTGGGATTCAGCGGACTTGGAGCCAACGGAGCGGCAGAATTCCAGCAGGTCAGACATTCCCGTCTCCGGTGTCCCGGCTGACGGCGACAAGTGGAGCCCCCACTCCGTTGGGTGCCGGCCGAAACCGGCGGTCGGGCCCGAACGGCGGACTGTAAATCCTGCCGGCGATACCCGAGAACGAACCCTTTAGACCGTATTCTGTATATTCTGACATTGCTTAATGCTTTGTACGATCTCAAAGGGTCAGGTGAGCACGTAAAAATTGTAGGTTGGGTAATATGGACAAATGATGGGGAGAGAGAGAGTGCAGGACCAGCAGCTCCGGTGTGACAGAAACACAAGTCGGGGCTCCGAGATGCACCGCACTGCCGGCGCCACTGATTTCTCAAAGATGTTAAACGACTCCCCGTTGTCTTAAGTTCCTGGCCTGGATGCAGCATCCTTCTCTGGCTTGAATCGTATCGTAGACTTCACGGCTGAGCTCCTTCCATCTCAGTTAGAACCCAACTTATGTCTGACCGATGAACTGCAAGCCATTGTCTCCTGGAGTATCTGGTACTTATTTACGGATATTCCAGGTAGACAAAATCGGGTTGACTCTGTCAGGTTGACTCTGTCAGGTTGACTCTGTCAGGTTGACTCTGTCAGGTTGACTCTGTCAGGTTGACTCTGTCTAGTGA
>FTCU01001691.1_pt1 | contig 10133 bp, 4 predicted proteins | sample 1639521 | NCBI WGS metagenome assembly FTCU01 (sample SAMEA3914864, study PRJEB12502) | metagenome | biome: forest; material: soil | place: USA | collected 2012-03-12 | depth 0.3 m
CTCCCCTCCCCCGCCGACCCCCCCACCACATTCTTCCAGCTCCCCCTCGAAGGCCCCAACCAACTCAGCGACCCCATCAGCCTCTCCGTGCTCCGCACCGCCTGCCTCGCCGCGCGGCAGCACGCCGCCGACCTCCTCTGGATCGACCAGATCTGCATCATGCAGACCAGCGCGCAGGACAAGGACTGGCAGATCGCGCGCATGTTCGACCTCTACGACCGCTGCAGGCTGTGTCTGGTGCTACCCGGCGGGCTGCAGCGGCTAGCCGCGCACGACGAGGAGACGAGCTGGATCGAGCGGTCGTGGACGCTGCAAGAGGCGATGCCTAGATCGACCCACGCTGTTTTTGCCTGGTCGTGGGGCAGCGGGAGGTCGAGGGGGCTGAGTAACGGGTATGTGGTGGAGGTGGAGGCGGGGCGCAGCGCGATGATGGAGCTGGGGGATTTGCTGCAGGCGGCGTTTCTTGGGGGGTTGGCGCTGCGGGAGGTGGAGCGGGATTTTCGGTTGAAGTTGTTTGGGACGGATAATGATCCGATTACGGCGCTTATGGCGGTCAAGGCGGCGAGGGGGGCGGAGATGAGGGAGATGGCTGTTTGGCGGAGCGCGTTGCTGAGGACGTGTTCGCAGCCGCGCGATATGATTCTGAGTATCATGGGTATCTTTGGGGTGAGGCTGGATGTGAGCAAGTATGGGAAGGACGACAGGGAGCAGGCCGCTGTGGATCTGGCGTTTGAGATTCTCAAGAGTGGGCGGGGGCCGTCGTGGCTCGGCGCCGCGCCGGGATGTGCCAGCCTGCCGAGCATGTCCTCCATGCCAGCGTTCCCGGCTATGGACGGGCGAGAGGTGTACTACACCGTGGCTGGGCGCAAGGAGAGACCGGGGAAGATTATGGGATCGGACTTGACTTGGTATGTCAAGCCGGTTGTGGAAGCAAAGATGGAAACGAGAGGGAGCGGCCGTTTGCACCTCACCGCCAAGAGCCTCGCTGTTGAACTTCGGGGGGTGGGGCCGGCGAAAAAGAAGCCCTTCTGGCCTGGATTTAACTTTACGGCGTCCCTGGTTCTTGACGATGGCCCCGAGCGTGGCAGAAGCGTGCCCATCGATCTCTCGGTTTCGGTTGGCGCTGGGGGGCGCACTAGGGCATTGGTGGTGGGCTCGGTGGAACACTTTAACCTTCCTGCTACGGCTGCGAGGATGCTGCTAGGCGCAGCACTTATCATGGTGTTGAGGTGGAATTCGTCCATGGACGCGTGGGAACATGTGGCATATGGGACGATCAGGGATGTGGATGATGTTGCGAGAACATGGCCGACGATCGTCCACACGATCGGATGTTGAGTTGGTAATACATTGAGAGGCTCTTTAGTTTGGCGAACAAGAACCTTTGGCGGTTTGGGTTCTGGAATTGAGTGCATAAGTAGTGGGTTTGTGACATCCGAGCCGGGCGGGCGAAATGGGGGCTCATGAACTATCCAGCAAGTATTTGCCGAGTATCTCGTCATAGCAGATAGAACCTTCCGGGGGCCTGTCTTTTTGGATGAAGTCCCAAGCCCGCGATCCCTTCCCCAAGTATTCAACGAGATAGCTCATCCTTTCCTCCACCCATTCGCCATGGCAATGGAATTCGTAGAGCTTTTTGCAATACGGTATTGGTTCCTCCACGTCCCCCGCGTCCGGATCCCAGTTTTGGAACCAATCCAGGGGCTCAACGCCGTAGGCAATCTTTCCGGAACGCGATATGAACTTCCATCTCTCGGTCTTGTGGCCCCGCGGGTCCGAGTCCGGAACCTGGAAGCAGTATATCTTGGGGACAAAAAATTGGCCGGCGTCGTCTGCGAAGAAGCGAGCCCAAGCCCACTTTGGGGCGGATCGTTGGCGACAATGCCAGCTGTCGTCTGACGCTTCCGAGTCTCTGCTGCTTCCGTACTCGGGCTCTTCTTCTGCCCCCCAGGTGGGCTTACCAGTGAGGACCTGGGAACTGGGCGACTCTTCCAGCCTGTCGCGGAGCGCCTGATCGCATCCCACCTCCCATCCAGGGTCGTAGATGGGGCAGCAGGCTTTGCGTGGCTGCTCTCCGTTGATATATCGTGCCAGAGCATGCTCGCACACAAGTGTGTTGCTTGTGTCATAGATGATTTGTATGGTGTCGAGCTTGAGATGGGTGAGTTGGGATAGCCGCACGATCAATTCGCCCTTGACCGAGACGGCTTCGATGTGGAGGTGGCGAAGGGAGTGCTCATTTGCCTGGATGATACCCAACAGTCTGTCGGTACCGCATGCTGTTGCAACCAGACTTAGCGAGCTCAAGTTGCATACGGGGGAGCTCGCCAGCGCAGGGCCAAGCACAATCATGATTCCTTCCACGCCGTTTCTGAAATGGTCAGGGTGACCGTGGTCCACACAAAGTTTGAGGTGCCGCAGGGTGGGTGCGGCAAGGGCGCAGGCAGGCCCGAGATTGTCGACAAGTCTGATACCCGAGGGCTTGAAGCACAGCTCCAGGGATTCGAGCCGCGCGAATGCCGAAGCGGGGAGCGGGCGGGCATAGCTGTAGCCGGGAAACTCATCGGCCCAGCGGAGTTGGGTGACGGTTGAGGACGGGCGCTCCATGGCAGGAGCGAGGAAAAAGAAGAAGCCATCATTCAACTGGATATTCGCAATAGATTGCGCCATTTCCTGGTCGCGTTGGAAATAGTCCGCGGTTATGGGGTATGCCGGGTCCGAGTTGATGATTCGAGCCGAGGTCATGGGCCGAGAGATGAAAGTGTGCAGGCTGGGAAGCAAGTCGATGGCAGCCATGAAGTCATCGCGGAACTCCGCCACTGCCCTTTGGCGGGCGACTTCGACGCTCTCGCGGTCGAAATCGGGAGGCGTGTGCGGGGTGTTGACCATCCAGAAGGACGCCTTTGCCCGGTCCTCGAAATAGCTGCAGACGGCTGCCGTGTCGTCGTGTTTGGCGCGTCGCGTCCAGAATTCGTCCTCCGCGATGCGGTCGGCCAAGTTGACATCGCAGGAAATCTCGAGCCACTCGACCTCGTGCACATGCGGCGCCAGATGCGGGCTGTGGCAGATGGCCAAAAAGGCTTCGCGGTCGGTGTTGAGCTTGGAGATGTGGATGCGGTAGAAGAGGCGGGTAGCGGCGACCGTGTTGAAGGCGCGCGCGGTCAGGCGGAGGGCTTGAACGTCATCCTGTGAGAGCCGCTCGTGCCACACGACCATGCGCAGGATCTCGAAGGGCAGGTTTGGCAGAGTTGGCAGGTCGGGCAGGTTTGCTAGCGAAGGCGGCGCCAGTGTCGAGCCCGCCATGTCGTCGTCGGGCGGGTTGTTGGCGTTGTCGTCCGCCATTTGGCTGTGCTTCAAGTTGGAGGTTGGACTTTGTTGAAGACGGGAACTCGAGTCGTTGACTCAACCCAAGAATTCATTGTTTTGGTTCTGGATTCACTGAACTCGACCAGCCAAAACTGAAAAGGCAAAGGGCAACAAGGCAGCAGCGGCACCCCACTTTCCGGCCTTCTGCACCACACGGCCGACAACCTGGAAGGCTGCCAAAGGTTGCACGCACCAAGCCACCAAGTGACACAACACTTTCTCCCTTGTTTTTTTGTGTGTTTTCAGCTATCAAACCCCAAACCAAACGAAAGACGAGATTATGTAGCAGCCAGAATAGCACCGCTGTTTGTCGAGAGAGAAAAGAAAAAAGAAACGCCATTATCCCCCTCGCAGTCCCCCTCCGCAACCTAAACTCACGGCCAAACCCAACGCCGTCAACCATCATCCTGCTTGTGCTGTGCGAGTAATGCCACCACCAAGAAATAAAGCGAACCCACTCCGAACCCTCCCAGCCTCATGAACCCGCCTCTCAGCCATTACCCATCCTCTCTCACCACCACCGTCACCTCCTTTCACACCACCTCTCCTCACCACCACACCCTGCTCACCACCACCATTCCCTCCTTTCACATCGCCTCTCATCACCACCACACCCTCCTCACCACCACTTCTCCCTTCCCCCCATTACGTCCTTCCACACCATCATATCCTCCCTCACCACCACATCCAACCCTCCCACCACATCCCCAACCCTCAACACACCTCTGCCCCACCAGACTCCCCCTCCCCAACAACCCCCGACAACGCACTAACATACCCCCTCACCCTCTCCAAACACCCCTCCCTCCTCCCCAACTTCTCCCTAAGCGCAGCAGTGTGCTCCTCCACCCTGACCACCCGCGCCTTAAGCGCCTCCGCCTCCTCGGCCTGCTCGTCCCGCTCCCTCTCCAGCGAGCTGTTGGTCCGCGTGAGCTGCGCGATGCGCGCCTGCAGGGACTCGACGGACTCGATATCTGAGCTTTGGTCGTCTGGGGGGGAGGTGGAGGTGTTGGTTGGGGTGGAGGAGGTTGCGTCTGCGTCTGCGTCTGCGTCCGCGTCCGGGGCGGTGGTGGTGGTGGTCGGGGGTTGGGCGGTGAGTTCTTGGATGCGGGCTTGGAGGTCTGTGATGGTTTGGAGGTAGGCAGCTTTATCTGCGAGGAGGGAGGCGAGGGTTGGGGGTGGGGTGTCGGCTTCGTTGGGGTTGTCGGTGTTTTTGGAGGTGGGGGTGTGGCTGTCTTCGGGGGGCGTTGTGGTGGTGTCGGGCGGGGAGGCGAGCTGGGTTTTGAGGGTGTCGGTTTCGGCTACGCGGGCGGCGATCTCCTTCTTTAGGTGTTCTATTTCCGCTTCGGCGATGGAGAGCTGGTTGCGCAGCATTTCAAGTTCATCTTCCTTTGTCACTCTGCTGGCCTTGTCTGCGAGAACTTGGGCGAACTGACTGTCGGTTTGATCCAGTTTGTCCCTCCCGGCCGCGAGCTCATGGTTCAACCTGGTCCGTTCCGCAGTCAGCGCTGCGACGGCTTGCTGCAAGCTGTGGATCTGCGTCTGCTGTTGTGCCATGGCCTGTTGATACTGCGAGACTTCGGCGTTGCGCTGCGACAGCTTCGTCATGCACGCGGTACTCCCGCTCTCCAGCTTGGTCAGCACGTCGCGGAGGTTGTCGACCGTCATCTGGAGGCCCCGGACTTCTCGATCCTTGGCGTCTAACTGCTGTGCTTTGTCTCTCAGCTTGATCACCATACGCTGGATGTCGGCCGCGAAGGCGACCTTGCCCTTCTCCATCTTCTCCTTCAGAGCCCGCACCTCTTCGCTCTTTGCTGCGAGGCTGGGGCCGGCCTGGGCGATCTCGGCTCTGAGCGCCGAAAGCTGGTCGACGGCAGACTGGTGCTTCTGGGCAAGGTCGTCCTTCTCCTGCTGGGCGCTCGCCAGAGCTTGGTCCCGGGCCTCGCAACCCTGCAGGGCGAGCCGATGCTGGTTTCTGAAATGGGCCACGGCGGCCATATGCCGTTCCTTGTCGTGCTTCAGTTCTTCCACCTGCTTCGTCTTCTCGTCACACCTTTGTCTCAAGGAAGCCATTTCCCCGGCAACAGTCTTTGAGGCTTCCTCCCACTTCTGTTTGCAGGATTGCAATGCCGAAACCTGAGCTTTTGCTTCATCCAGCTGCTGCAGCAAAAGGTTCTTCTCATCGTTGGCTGCAGTCCCCTGCAGCTTTTCCTTCTCCAGCCCTGCCACGAGGTCTTGAAGGCGTTTGATCTCCAAGAGCGAGGCCTTCCGTTCCTCTGCCATGATAGATTGCCCGTGCCTGAGGTTGTGTATAATAACCTGCGCCTGAGTCGGTGCGGTCTGCTCGTGGCCGGGGGCTTGGGTTATCACCGACCCCACAGCCTTGTTCCCTGCCACCATGGGCTGTTTTGCCCGCATCAAGTGTCCTTCTGCCTCCGCAAGTTTACCCTCGGTTGCCGCCAGCCTTTTCTCCAGGGTGGCGCGCTCCTCTGTCGAGGCCACAAGCTTGCGCTGCAGGTCCGCCGCCATCTCCCTTGCGCCCTTGGCTTGGCGCTCAGCCAGGGCGATGCGCATGTTGGCCTGGGCGAGGGTGTTGTTGACGGTGGTGCGGGCTTCACCTGCGGAGGTTGGGAAGTTCATGGTTGTTGACAAGGCGTGCGTCAGGTGCTGAATCCTAGTCTCGTGTTCTTGGATCAACTTGGTAGCCGCGCCGTGCCGGGCGGTGAGACCCTTCTGGGTCTCCGTGAGGGTCTTGACCTTCTGGCATGCCTCAGAAAGGTCCTTGGTTCTAGCAACCTCGACACCCTTCAACCTCTCGACTTCAGCAGCTTGGTTGCTGATCACAGCGTCCTTCTCGCGTAGCTCAGCCTCCACTTCCTCCTTGTTCGGAGCAGTAGGCTGCGGCTCAATCACGGAAGTTTGGCGTTGTTGGTCTTTGTCCAAAGCTTCTTGAAGGCGTGCCTCAAGAGTTGTGCAACGTGCATCCAAATCCCGCTTCTCCTTTGCGGTCCTCTGAAGCTGGAGCTGGAGCGGCATGGTCTGGGCGGCCATCTCGGCAGCCCAGGAAGCGTCCTTTTCCTCCAAGATCTTTTGGAGATCTGCTTTGGCCGCTTCGGCATCCGCGCGCATCGATTTCTCAGAGGCGAGTTGTTGTTGCAGACGATCTATCTCGGTTTGCGCAGCCGAGACTGCCGCCGGCGGCGGGAGTGCAGAAGCGCGGGTGGAGACAGCGCGCTTGAGGGCTGGGGACGGTGCAGGCGATTCCACCTTTGTCCATGGTCGCTTCTTGTCCTTCTGTGGCACTTGTTTGTCTGCCGCATCTTCGTCTTCCCGGTCGCTATCAGAGAGGAGAATGGCCGTGTCGGCGGTGTTGTTTCTCGGCTTTCGCGGTCGTCCCCGCGGTCTCTTGGCCACGGGCTGGGCCTCAGCCTCTGTCGCTTTGCCGGCCTTCATCTTGGCCGGAGAGTCTTTCTGCGGGGAGAATTAGCAAGGCGCACAACCTCGGTGATGTTTTGGTTGTGATAGTCTGGTCAAGAGCAACTCGCCTTCTTCGGGGCCTCGGCGGATGGCTTTCGAGAACGGGCAACTTCGGCTGTGGCAACGACGATGCAGGTTTCCTCGCTGTCGTCTTCCACGTCGGCTGCAAGAGTCGCCATGGAAGGTAGCAGAAACTCGTCGAGTTTCGCAGTCTTGATAATTAATGCTTAGGAACGAAATGCTCGGCCGGTAATGGTGCCCGATCGGCCGTCGTTGGCAAGAGGGATGCGCAAGGAATATTGAGGTTGGAAGAAGGGTGGGTAAAGGTTTAGGTTGGGCAACTCGAAGGAAACCGCGCACTAGAAATTAATCAAAGGCCGAGTTGGGAAATGGATTGGGAAAAAGACAAAAAGGCCAGTCCAGAATGGAAGCTGGAAGGCAATGGGAGAATAAGGCACCAGGAAGCTGCCAGGAATGAGAGGACTGAAGGTTTGGGGCCTTGCTCGCACGGCAGTTGCAAAGTTGATGTTGCTGGCTGTGGGGAGAAGGAGAAGGTGAAAGCCACGAGAGGAAAATGCAGCGCAAAAAATGGAAGCTTTTGCTTTTAGTTGATGCAGCCTTTTTCGTCCCTTTTCCCCAGCATTTCAGAAGCCAAAACCTGGAAGGAGCTCGCGTTCCCCTCCCAAAAGCAGCACCCCTATTCCCGCGACTCAAGACGATATTGCAGTTGAGCCTGAGATTTCAGCCGTCTTTTCCTTCGATCTTGTGCACGTTTTCATGTTCGTGTGAGTCCGCGAACTTCCGACGCTCCCGCGCGGACTTCGTTTAGACTGCCTGCCTGCTTCGCGGAAACGAGTCTTTGTTGAATCGAATGTGTTGAATGGCAACACTGTGACCATTCATCTGAAATTCCGAAAGCCTTCTGTCGTGATCTCAATGGCCAGCGCTAAAGGTGCTAACCCGCTCAACAGTCGCTGGAATCGAAGCACCGCATTTGTATCGCGTGAGGACATACGCTTTCCTACGCTTGGACGACGAGAAGCTGATGGCGTGCGCGTCCGCTCTCTCTCTGTCTTTCGACCGGAATAGTGCACGTCTCAGAACTCGGAAGTCCAAGGAATAGCTCCAGCCAGGCCAGTGGCCAAAGAGAGCCAAAGACGGAGTGTGCCGAATTTGCTGAAAAACCCCCTTTCCCACAAACGACTGCCTGCAGGTCTACATTTGCTCCATTGCTTCCACGCCCTTGTTGTTCGGTTTCAGTCTTTTCCATCAAAACCTCGCCGCACCTCCCTATCATCAAAATGCCACCCTTTTGCTGGACGTCCACTCGCGCGCTCACCAGCGATGCCGCCATCTTCGAATGATTAATGGGTGGTGGATCAGAGGTGGATGGTGATAACAGCCTTCTCTATTACAACCGGGTTCTATTACACTGTTGAAGCGCTGCGCGACTTCTGGCGTACGGCTTATGTGGTGCCCCAGGAGAAGTTGTGTGGGATTGACGGGAGAGGACAGGACGTGGTTTACCTTACTTTCCACTTCCTGATCCTGCGCCGCTTCCAAGACCTCTCGTGTTCCCAAGTCTTCACTTTTACCATCTTCAGCCCTGAGCTGAACAGCAGTTCTTGAATGCAAGGATACCTCTTCTGTACCTACACTCTGTTGAAGATAAGGGTACTACCCGCACTCCGGTTGCAACAGGCAATCGGAGACATTCAGTTTCATCACCTCGTCCATGAGGACTGCAAGCAGGGCTGTTGTGCTGGTCTTCTACAGCCCACGGCGTTTTCACAAACAAACGCCGCTTCAAGGATTACCAACAACTTCGTGTTCATTCTTCTAGCTACACAGGATTTCTTCGTGAGAATCTCGAGTCCGGGTATCTTCTTGTCTCTCGTATTATGTACGTCATCGCGAGGTGTCCCGCAACATCCTTTCTTCACAACTCTCCACCAACAACTGCTTCAACCTCGCAGCCAGAGCCCTGCGCGCAAAACTGCCATACTCTCACCATCCGAGTCTCTGTGTAGCAAGACAATCATGGCGCTTCTCTCGGCACATACGGCGAGGTCAAGGGCCGGGAGTCTGCTTCGAGGATATACCACCTCGAGAACGTCTATTGTCCGTGACGTCACTTGCACACCCACCAGCAACAACACGTTCACATCACGGCTTCTTTCACACAAGCTGACCCAAGCGACACGGCCATTCTCGCAGCTGCTGACAACCTCGCGACCTCCGCCGCGTCTCCCTGCCGTCTCTGCCTCCCAGCAACACCGGTAAGCGAGAACACAGACTAACCTCTTACTCCCTGGCAACTAACGCCCTCCAATAGCCGCCCGATCTCAACACCCCCTCCAACCAAAACCACCAATCTAGAAACCAACCCCTTCCTCCACACAACAGGCACCCACCCCCCCGTCTGGACGCACCACCTCCCCTACGCCTCCCTCCCCACCTTCCCCCCCCTCACCACACCCCTAACAGCCCCAATCTGCATCATCGGCACAGGCATAACCGGCATCCAAACAGCCTACGAGCTCGTCCGCCGCGGCCACAGCGTGCTCCTCCTCGAGGCGCGCGACGCGGTGGCGGGCGAGAGCGGGCGCGCCACGCGCGCGCTGGTGGGCACGGATTTGCAGGGGGAGGGGTATGTGGGGTTGGCGAGGAGGTTTGAGAACTACTGCGCGCTGCGTCCGGGTGTTGGTTTTGACGAAGGTCAGGCCTGAAATTCAGGGTGCCAAAAACGTCACGATTGCTGACGCACTCATGGTCCGTTCAAAGACTCCTCGCCACCGCCCTCGCCGCTTCGCGCAGCCTCGGCACCAGCGTCAGCGCCTTGGCCAACGGCAGCCTTGCCGAAGGTGCTTGCAAGGCAATCGCGCAACGCACGTTCCTGGCGCCGATGCTTCGCACGGGCACGGCCACGCAGACAAGGCCGTTGACGAATTCTTCGGCGTCGACGGCGAGGTCTTCGCGGCGGATGGTGTCCAGCTCGGCATCGAGCGCGGCGCGGGTGGTCAGCGTGGTGTCGGTGTGGCGGCTCAGGGTCAGGTTGGCCAGCAGTGGCTCGCGCTGGCGTGCCGACATGGTGGCCAGAAAGAGCTTGCCGCTGGCCGATGCATGCAGGGGCACGCGTGTGCCGGGGCGCAGTTCCATGCGCAGTGGAAAAGCGGTTTCCACGCGGTCGAGATAGATGACTTCGGCACCCGACAGCGCGGTCAGGTTGACGCTCTCGCCGATGTCGGCCACCAGCGCGCGCAGCACGGCATTGCGCACGCCCTGCACGC
>FTCU01001746.1_pt1 | contig 10114 bp, 10 predicted proteins | sample 1639521 | NCBI WGS metagenome assembly FTCU01 (sample SAMEA3914864, study PRJEB12502) | metagenome | biome: forest; material: soil | place: USA | collected 2012-03-12 | depth 0.3 m
GACAGCACGAGCTCGTGCTGGTAGATGCCGCCTTGGAGGTCGCAGAGGACATAGTTGCCGCCCGAAACGTGGTAGCTGAAGTCTGGCCAGTATCGTGTTAGTGATACCGTACTCTTCCTTGATGCATGGTTCTAGTTTTGAACTGTACTTACGACTCAAGGCCTGCATGGCTTGCCCCCATGGTTGGCTGTTGTCATTCCACCCCGTGTTGCTGTTGAACTTCTGGTAGTCTTGGATGAACGGCTCACACATCACTTTCTGGCCAGCCCACTTGCCATGAGCATCGTCGAGTATCCACACCTGAGGGACGTTGATCTTGACAGTCTTGTTGAGAATTTTCAGCTGGTTGAAGCGGTTCACAAGCCCCAGGGCTTTGTGGACGGCCTTGATGTCCAAAGCAAAGTAGTCGTTCTCGAAGACGGCACCGGTGTTGAACCATTTCACAACACAGGCCTGGCCGAATCGTGGGCCGCTGATGTAGCTGCCCTTGGCAACCAGGCGGAAGACACCCGAGGCGAAGGGGTTCTCGAGCGCATCCAAAGGGATTACGGCATGATTGGAGATATTATAGCGGCCACTATCAGATTGCTGGGCAGCCGCGTTGTCAGAGGAGTGGCCGTGAACACAGCCGGCGCATCGCGACGCGCCGGGGCCTTTGAACAACTGGCTTCCCGTGTAAGATGTTTCTGGAAGGTCGCGCGCGCAACCGACGCAAACACGACCCATGGTGGGAAAGGATGTTGACAAGACTGAGGTTGTAGAAGGTTTGAAGTTGGCCAAGCCGTGATTTCCTGCCTGAGGCGGCAAGATGGAAATCTGGAAGGGAGCTGACCTGGAGCTGACAAGCCACTGCAGGCACAGTGGACAAACCTGCCGCCCGCACCTTACCATCTCCCACCTCACTTACTTGGCCCCTTCAAGAGGCGGACACCAGCCAGAAATTCACCATGTGGCCCTCTTCAAAAGCATTCCATTTCTCGCCCGTCTCCCTCTCAAAGCCAGTACCCCTTGAAAAACTCGACCCCCTCCCTGATCCAATCATCCTCCAGCGTGTTCAACGCATCAAACCCATGCCCCCCTCCCTCCCGCACGGTATACTTAACCACCCACCCGGGCTTCTCCCTCGCCGCCTTCTCCACCAACTCATCCGCAGCCGCCTTGGGCACCACATGATCATCAGCGCCCTGCACCACCCACACAGGCGGCGGCGCCTCCTCCCCCTGCGCAAGCGCGTACCCAAACGTCAGCCTGCCCTCTGGATCCGCCCCAAGCAGCTCGCGCGTCCGCCCGTTGCCGATCGCCCCGACAAACAGATCCACCCGCTCCGGCCACGGCGCCGACACCACCACCCGGTCGGGCTCAGCCCGCGTCTTGGCCTGGTAGCTCGCCACGACCGCGTCCAGCTCGGCGTTGGGCTGCGCCGGCGTGGGGTCGAATGCCGCCATGTCGGGGTGCATGGCCGGGTACTGCGCGATGATGGCGCGCAGGCGCGCGGTGCGGTTGAAGAGCAGCGCGGACTGGATCGACAGGAAGCCGCCCGCGCTCTCGCCGATTGCGGCGAGGCGGGTGAGGTCGGGCGTGAGGTGCGGGAAGCGGGCGTGCAGCGCGGTGGGCAGCGCGCCCGAGTGCAGCCAGGTCCAGAAGTCGGAGATGTCGGTCAGGATGTCGACGCCGGGGGTTTCTGGGGCGAGGCGGTACAAGGGGGAGATGAAGATTGCGGGGGTGGTGTAGGCGAGGTCGCGGACCCTGGGGTGGGGTTAGTGTGTGCTGGTATGTGGGTGAGGGGGGACAAACCAGTCGGAGAGGAAGAAGGGCTCGGGAGCGGTTCCCATGAGCAGACCGCCGCCGTGGAAGTGCACCAGGACGGGTGCGGTGGCGGCGTCGGTCGCTGAGATGGTCTTGGGGACGAAGATGAATGCTTCGAGGGCTGTGTTGTGTACCGTCTTGTAGGTCACGGCGATGCGGTCGAACCTGGCTTCCAGGTCACCCAGCACCTGCGGGCCGCGCTCGGGAGGGATGAGTGCCATGTTTGCGGGTTGGTGAGTGATGAGAGGGAATGAGGGGATGCAAGGAGGGGTATTGGGGATCGAGATCTATCAATGAGTCGTCGTGTCTCGGGCTGAAGGCGGGGTTAGTAACACGGGAGGCCGGGAAGTCTCATCTGTCAGCCGTTTATAAACCTTCAGGTTGCTAACCCCGCTGCTGACCAATAGCCGAAACAACGACGGACGAACGCGCGGCGATGGAGTTTGAGGCTCCATCGCGACCGTCGTTGTCTCGGTTGTCCAGAATAGTAGCGTGGGGCTAATCCTGGAATGCTACCTCGGCCTCGTTGTGATTGGACGCCTGCATCCGCAAGCTCAGCTCCTTATCCTGAAGGAGCGGAAATGCAGCATCATGGGCATGGAAGTGCGAGAGGAAGACCAGGTGGCTGAGCCTGGTCGAATCCATCAGGTCTGGTTCTCTGGGCCGAGCTCTCGGCCGAGCTCTGCGATTGATCGTCTCGTGATCGTCTCGTGCATTACCAAGGTGTTTCATGGGCTGGCGAAGACTTGTAGAACGCGATTGTTCTTAGAGCCAACGGCGAGACGAGTCTTCTGTGTCATTGCGTTGGTGGGCCGCGTACTGCATGGTGATTGCGTGCCATCCTGCGGTGGCGTGTTGTGGGGTATGGATCGCGGGCACTCGAGACTATCACTGACATGGTAAAAAGCTCAACACCAACGCGTTGATGTTTTGTGGGTCGTCGACGTTTCAAAATAGAGTCATGAAAGCTCAGAAGGTGGGGTTGGGGGGGCTTGTACATCACACTGCAGCAGCACTCAATGACTACCTAATGACACACAAGTCGTGGCTTTGATGCATGATTCAAAATTCCACCTCAACACCAAACGGGAGTTCCGCGATGAACTCAACGCCGGAGAGAGATGACAATCATGAATGTACAGCAAACAACCAGGAGTTCCCTTCGGGACCTCAACCCAACCAGCAACGCAACAAATAACCCGACTAGGAAGTTCTCTCAAGAGACCTTGACCAACCCGTGACGATGCAAAACGCCACAACCAGGAAGTTCCCTCAAGAGACCTTAACCAAGCCCGAGTCCGCCAACCAACACGCCCTAGAGAGTTCCGTGAGGACCTCAACCGCGACCAAAACCAGACACAGCCCAGGCGGTTCCCTCAGAGACCTCGACCCCGACCGAACTCGACAAACTCGGCACGCCAAAGAGTTCCGTGGGGACCTCGACCTTGGCGTAACCGACCACGCGACGACACGACGACGACACAACGGGAGAGACGCCTAGGCGACCCAGCGCTTGGCCCGGCGGGCAGGAGCAACGGCTGCCATCGGGCGGCAGACAGTCTCGACCTTCCCGTAGTCCACGTGGCGGAGCGTGCCAGACGTGGGGAAGGAGATGCTTTGGCCGCCGGTGACGATCGTCTGGGTGCCGGTCCAGGCGACGTCGAGGCGGCCCTCCCAGACGAGGGCGGAGCAGGAGACAGCAGGAACGTCCTTGCTCAGAGCCACCGTGGTGCTCCAAGACAGGGAACGCGACTTGCCCGAGTGGTGGTCGAAGCTCGACGTCGACCCGAACGACCAGCTGGCGCCAACCCCGGCCTTCGCAATGATGACCGGGTGCGTCAGCGAGAAAGTCGTCGACGCGCCGAGAGAGAAAGACGACCCGCTGCTGAAGGACGTCGACGAGTCGCGAGATTCGCTGCCCGAAAACGTCCACGAGTAGTCGGTCCCGTTGAAGACCGCCGAGCCTTCCCGAAGCGTCAGCAGACGCAGACCGTCGGTGTCGCCGAACTTCTCGAAGACGATGTCGCTGACCGTGGACGACGACATCGTCTTCAAGAAGATGGGCGCGAGAAAGTCGAGGTCGTCGCCGGCCGATCCCTGGAACCCGACAAGGACGCCAGAGCCGACGTTCACGGCCTTGCTCGAGAGCTTGGCCGTGTTCTCGACGCCGAAGCCCCAAGACCGAGAGGAAGTCGAGAAGTCGAGGCGCGCGACACGAGCGCCCGAGGTCGAGTTGGCCATTTGCCACAGCGTCGCCGCTGTGACAACTTCGCCGTCCGCAAGGTCGAAGTCCGAAAACTGGTCCTTGCGGACCCCACCGCGCATCTCCGTCCCGTCCGAAAAGAAGACGACGATTCCCCGAAGGTAACCGTCTTTTCCGTTGTTGCGGTAAACCCGCAACTTCCGGACCGAGGAACCAGCCGAGCCAAGGATGGTAAATGGGGCCCCCTGAGAGGCAGCCCCGACACCGGTGGGCCTGACGCAAAGGTCAGTCCCCCATGGCTCCGCGCGAGCAGAACCGACGAAGACGGCGAAGACGACGGCGAGAGCGAAAAGGCCCGAGGCCAGAGGATGCCGACGGCGGCCGGAACCGCCAGAGAGACCAGAAGTCGCCGTGGCCGAGACCGCGACGACTCCGAAGACGACAAAGGTGGCCACGAGGGCCACCGAGAGAGAGTCCGCCGCCGAAGCGGCGAACAGGCTCGCCAGCACGAAGCTGGCAAAAGCCAGAGACAGGACCAAAAGGCCCAGAGGAGTCATGGTGACTGTGCAAAAAGGTAAACAGTCAGCACAATATCCACGCCAGCGACAAACGCAAGAAAGAGAGGAAGGCTTATGATGAATGACAGAGAGAAAGTAATATGACAAACATGAAAGGAAGAGACAACGACAGGAGATGATACATAAGAGATAAGAGACGAAGACATGATATGTGATATAAGAGAGAAGACATGAAGACATGACATGATATGAAAGAAAGAAGAGACGACGACATGACATGATGTATAGAGAAGAGGCGAAGACATGATATGATATGAAAGACAGAAGAGACGATGATATGGTATGATATGAAAGAGAGAAGACATGAAGACATGACATGATATGAAAAAAGGAGAGACGATGACATGATATGAAAGAAAGAAAGAACAATACGATGACATGACTGATAGAAGGAAACAAGAAAGAGATAACAAAAGGTTGAAGTGGTGACGACATGCATGATGCATGCAGGCCGACGCGACGACAACAACAACAAGCCAAGACGCGACGACGACAACAAGAAGCCAAGAGACAACGACAACGACGACAACAACAAGAAAGCAAAACGCGCCGACAACAACAAGAAGCCAAGACAAGACAACGACAAGAAGAAGAAGCCAAGACAGGATGATGACAACGAGAAGATGTAACTTACAGAGTGATGTCCACATGCGGACCAAGTCGACAGGAGCAGGAGGTGAAATCTTGACTCGAGATATCTTGAAGAAGGCTGGCTGTGAATAAAGACACAACCAAGTCAAGTCAGGACGATGGGTGGAAGCGAGAAGTTGCACTCTGGGGGATGGGGAGGCTTTTCTTATATAGTCTGGGGCGGTCACCACAAAACTTTTCTAATCAGCCAGGACGCGCAACCAGCTATGCGGGCGCGCTCGAGAAAAAACAAACCAGTTGCAGATGTCTGTATTTTTGAGAAAGGCGGCACTCTTTTTTCTGGATGCGATGCGAAGGGGGTGTGCTTTACGGACGACCGGGGCGGGCGCCAGTTTGCATCACGCGGTGGGTTGCAGAGACGCGGTGCGGAACTTGGTTTACAGAGACTTGGGTGGAATCAAACCGAAGGCAAAATGCGAAGCATGGAAACGAGTTACTTGGTTGTTTTGCGATTGAAAGGCATAACAACCAACGCGCTTTGCTTGACTCGAGTCCAGCTCCGAAACCCCCGTTCCCACCTCCCGGGGCCGATCCGCCGAAAGTTTTGTCCAGGTGAGACGGACTCGACGATTATAAGCGCTCAAATCATGAACGAGAGGAGTCAACAGCAGTTAGCTTTCCTGTATTTCACTTTTGCCGTTGACCTTGTTCCTGTGTAGTCAACCTGAGTTTGGTCCCCCTCCGCCCCTGAACCCACCCTCAGCCCCTGAGCCCCTGAATGTCGCCACGGCAACACGCACCCCAACACGCTCTCGCTTCTCACACCAAATGCTCTGCGCGCCCTGCAATTTCTCCAGTTATTATGTCCAGTGTCTCCGCTACCGTCAATATCCAAACTGGCGCTCTTGCACTCTTACCGCCCACAATAGAAATCCGCAGAAACCATCAACAAAGAAGCAAGTCAACAAATTCCCCCCGATTCCATGCTTCATGCACAGCAAACCCGCATAACATCCACCACACGCCCCCTCATCACCAGACCGGTATGGCGTGCTCTGATTCTTGCACCCCCCTACTCCCGTCTACCGATATGCCAGGCACGTCGCGAATAAAAAAAAGTCAGGATCACGGTTCACCGTTTGCTCTATTTTTTTTTCGGTGCTGCATGCCAACCTTGGAAGTTACGACGTGTCGAACAGGAACCACAGCAACCAGTCCTGTTTATTCTGTAGACCAGCCCAGGAGAGGACCCCTATTTTCTTGTGAGAGGGCCCAAGAAATCACCCATATGAAGTGCCCAACGCCTCTAGTCCAGCCTCGCGCCGTCTATCAGAGCTCATGTCACCTATCCAGCTCGCCAGGTCTATAGATCCTCCACTCCTCTGTTACCTGTATACCCGTCCTACCATGCCGGCCGGACTCTAGATCGCTCTGGCGTCTCCTGGATCCGGCGCGGCGCCCGCCAGGCCGGAACTCGCTTCCCAAGATCTCCTCTTCGCTGTCGTTCCAGCCCGCGCCGCCGACGGCGGTGGCCTCGTTGAAGGGGCCGTTGATCCCTAGCCTGACCTCGCTAAACCCGTCATCCCACGCCTTTTGGTCCTTGCCAGCACCGCCACTGGTTGTGACCGCGCCCCCCACGGTTCCAACCTTGTGAAGCTTGTTTCCACCAGCACGAGGCAGCCAGCGATGCCCGCCGCCACCACCCTTGTGCCCGCCGTCCAACCCCGCGGCGTCGCTCGAGGTCTCGCCCTCGGTGGTCTCCGGCCGAAACTGCGACGCGCCGGGCATGGTGCTGCCACCAAAGGTGCGCAGCCCATACACGGGGCCGGCGGGTTTGTTGCTGCCGTCCGCGCCCTGCTGCTTCTGTTGTTTCCAGCAGCTGGACGCGCCGGACGCGGACTTGGAGCAGGACGTCAGCAGTTTGTCGATCCAGCGCTTGTAGAGCGGTCGGCAGACGGGGATGCCGATGCAGACCATGGTGACGGCGATTTCGGCGGCGGACCAGACGATTAGGCCAACTGTGTCCTCTGGTGGGTTGGAGGGGGAAGGTTAGAATCCGTGACGTGGCGCAGGGGAGGGAGACAGGTGATGCTTACTGAGATAATTTGCGCTGGAGAGGCTGGGAACTTCGACTGTTCTCTTGATCCCGCATGCTCCGGCGCTGTGGATTTGTTCGCGTTAGTTACGTGTCTGGTAATGGGGGAGAGGCAAGTAACTTAATGGATAGACGTACAACAGGCCGAGACTTAGACTCCCAGCAATGACAATCTTCTCGCGTTGGTTCATCTGCAGGCTCCAGAGAAAGATCCACGGGAACAACGCGAAGAAGAAATCGGCTACGACACACAGAACTGTGGCTTGGTCTCAGCAGTCGGGCCTTGAGTCATGGAGCACGCGCGGTCGACACTTACTGCACAGAGTGAACGATACCGGAGTGGTGTTGATGTGGCAGTAGCCCCCTGGAATTCTTCGGTCGTAAAGATAGGCCGGCGGCGTGCACTGCAGCCAGAAGACGAAGCAGACCGAGATGGAGGCGGCCATCAAGCTGATCATGGTGGCCCAGATTGCCATCTTGTGCCATGTCTTGCTGACGAGACGCAATAGAAAGAGGCCCAAGGACCACTTGGCCACCGCCATGCCAATGACGGCGAAGGTCTGCCCGATGGCTTCGAACAGAATCGCGCGGACAAGGTCCTCGACGTCGCGGATGTCAGCCATGTTCTCGCCAAACCCATAATGTGCCGAGACAGTTGTCGCGGCTGTGTAGCAGAGAAGGAGGACCTGGAACGCGACAGGATGGTCAGCAAGTATCTGGACGCGTTTGGGCGCGTATGACTGACAAAGGCGAAGTTGTAAACATGGTCGTCGACGCCGAAGTTCTGCACCACAACAGCCCTTGTGTAGGTGCGGAGGACGACGAAGACAAAGGCCAAAGCCGTCACGATCCACATAACCGTTATGGCCCAAGGGCCTTCGCCTCCCATGGCCATATCTGTGAACCTCGGTCGCAAGACGAGCAACCGTAAAGGGGCAGGCGAATCAGGGGCGACACAGTTCCGAAACTCTGCAGAACCCAGGCCGGCCCGGAGAACGCTTCCAGAACGCTGCCCTGACTTTAATTATAGTCATCGAGCCGGCTCGCGCCCATGTTGCTCGGCAGTCCGTGCAGCATTCATGCTTGCGGAGCGGTCTCTGCCCCTGAGGGGACGAGTCGACACAGCTGAAGAAGCACGGCGGTTTGTCGGAACCTTGCAGCCCACAAGTGGCTTCTTGCGAGTGATCAGCCACGTCGCCCAATCGGCGGGTTTGACAATGGCGCCTCTCCCGGGGTGGGAAGCTCGGTAAGCCTCGATGGCGAATAATAACGAAGAAGGGCGAGCAAGCAGCAGCAGAGTCGGGGGTTTGTGAACACGCCGCCCAAATCTGTCAGGCACAAAAAGCAAGAACTGAAGAGAGGCGCTTCTTCTTCTCAACGCCAACAACCCCCCATGCGGAAGCTCACGCAAGCCCTCCCCCAATGTGGCAGCCCCGCTCCCAAGTACCGAGACGGACCTGGGGAAGCAACATTATCATGTCAGCACTGTGGTGGCTGCTGGAGAGCACGCCTCTCAGGGGAGATCTCATAGACCAAGACCAGAGGCGCGGAAATAGCGTCAACGCCAACGCCAACGAGTTGAGCGCCATCTCTCGCAGCCTGGGGAATTGGTGGTATGCAACTAACCGAACTAGAAAACAAGAGACGCGGGGGCTTATGCACGCACAACAACACGCTCATGCGGAGGGGATTTTAATGCAAGCCAATGCAAATCTGTGTGTTTCTGCATGGCTGCCAAGTCCCGGATCGAGATGGCCGCGACAAACAGATTCTGTCGTTGCACGAAGCAGTGGGTGTCTCCTAGGCCGAATCAGGTTGGAAGCTGGAGAGAAAAGAAATCGGGCGGGGTTGTGTGTAACGTCTGACAAGATCATGGCGGATGCCGGCAGACAACACCCCTTGCAAGTTGTCCGTCTGTTTGCCGCTTTTCGAAGTCTCAAGAGTCGAGGTTGGTGTTGGCTGCTGGGGCTTGGGGCGCGTCTGCGACGTCTGCATGGCCGCCATTATTTGCGCCTAACTCGGAGCCTCCGCGCCAATGGTCCTTTCCACCAACTGCAAAGCAGCCAATGGAGTCCGAATCAAGAGAGAATCTGGAAGGGAGAAACGGGGCGAGATAGCCCAAGCCACCAGGCAGCCCAGGCAGTCCAGGCAGTCATACCCCGCCCCCGCCCCTCCAGCAGGTTTGAATCACGATAACGATCAAACTGCAGGAACTCGCAAGCGGCAGCGGGGCAACACCGACCAGCCAGCACTTGCCAACTGCCAATTGTCGACGGCGCTGTTCCCGTTTGCAGGCAAACGAACCGCCCAAGCCGAGAACCAAACTTTGATTGGAGATGGTCGACCTGTGCGTTTATTGATCCTCCCTCTTGCGTCAGGCAGCCTGCATCTCAAAATCTGCGGGTGTTCTTTCCCGCCTTTTAGTTTTTCAGGTTCCATTCCCATCAGTAGTGGCACCGGTGGGTATCGCGGTGGGTATCCGTGGCCGCTGCCCGCTGCTGTGTTTGAATTTTGCCTGGGATAAGGAGGCGGAGTGTGTCTTCATTTTAGCATCCAGGCAGAGCGAGCCTGTGCTGCTGCCAGAATGAATTCAGGTAGGCACCTAAGGAAGGTAAGGTATTGGTTGTTTCGCATCTGGGAGGGTCCAATCTGGAAGTTGAGTGCAGCAGCAGACCAGAGCTTCTTCTCTCTCGTTCTGGAAGACCGCTTCGCTCCGCCTCCACCCACACTCACCCTGCCAATGGATGCTCTTCCCTCAACCTCCTGCTGTGCTTCCACGCACGCACGCGCCCGCCCAGTCCAGCCAAGTGCCTCCACTTGGCCATTACACCGCTGCAACTC
>FTCU01001466.1_pt1 | contig 10112 bp, 11 predicted proteins | sample 1639521 | NCBI WGS metagenome assembly FTCU01 (sample SAMEA3914864, study PRJEB12502) | metagenome | biome: forest; material: soil | place: USA | collected 2012-03-12 | depth 0.3 m
AGAAAACCCCCGGCCTGCATCCAGCTGCAGCCCTGCGCCAACTTCACATTCTGTTCTTGCGCCGCCGCGATTGCTTTCTCCACAGGTGCCGTTGAATAAGTCCTTTTTCTTCTTGCCTTTTCCCGCCACTTTTCATTTTTCTTCTTTTCTTTTCTTTTGTTGCACTTGACAAGTCAACCACTGGGCACACAAAACAGAGCCAAACTCGGATTCGCCTTCAACAATTTTCGCGATTCTGCACCTGCTTTCCAAGCGACCTGAATTAACAACTGACAAGATCCTCTCCAACCCAAAAGTTCAAAGCCTGAAGCCCAATCTCCGGCATTCTCCTACCCTCACAAAATACTCCAAACCACCTTCAACTTCTCAATACCTCTCAAGTGGTCGTAAAGCCCAACGGCCCCGCCCACAGACGCATCGGCTTCCCCCACCGCAGCAAAACGATGATAAACAAGAAAGCGCCGGCGCATACAGCGGCCTGGATGCCGAAACTCAGCTTGGTGCCTTGCGCCTGGGCCCATGTGACCTGGAAGTAGCTGACAATGAAGCCACCCACGGTGCGGGCCATGTTCAGCCACGCCGACACCTCGCCCGACGCCTCCGGGTAGCTGTCGAGGCAGTAGCTGCTCAGGGCCACCGTCGTAATCATCATGCCAAAGACGTACATGCCCCAGCACACGCTTGTCACCATATAGTGCCAGCCGTTCTCGAAGCACTGTCCGATGAGCACCAAGCCGACCACGACAAAAGGCATTGAGAAGAAGACGGCGCGCAGCCGGGCCTCGGGCTCAAAATGGCCCTTGTGCCTGCGAATGTACCGCTTGGCCAGGGCATCATGCATCCAATGCCCCGTGGCCTCGCCGAGGATCACCGCCACCACCGGAGTGAAGTAGAAGAAGCCAACCTGGCGCGGTCCGAAGCCGTAGAGCGGCGTGACAAAGATGGCGAGCGTCGTGTTGATGCCTACTGCCCATGCAAAGGTCTGTTCCAGAGTAGAGTCAGTCTTACATTTCCCCGGTTTCGCTGTCGGCCTGGACTTACCAGCGCATAGAAGATGCAGGAGATCGCGATGATTGGCTTGAACAGCACGCTGGCGGTGCGCCAGCATGCTTGTTTGAACGTGTTGCGGAGGTGGCGGGACTTCCACTGCGCGATTCCCGTCAGCCGCGCAATCCGGCTCCCGCGAGCGGGCTGCTCATCTGCCGGGATGCCACGGTCGTAGTAAGTCTCCTGCAGAAAGCAAATCACCAACGCCACGGCAAGAACGTTCATGGAAAAGTACACCCAAAACGGCACCGGCCAGCGAAGGTTCTCGGTCATGAACGCGGCCAGTAGTGGACCCATATACGGGCTGATGACGATGAACGAACTTCAGCCCGCCCGCAATCATTGTCAGTAAGTCAGCTCGCAGCTCAGGTGTAACAACAGGCCGGGCACTTACGCCCAGATGTTGATCTTGCGCGCCTGCTCGTGGAAGAAGAACGTGTCCTTGAGGAACATGAGGCCGCCTGCCTGGCTCACGGTCGAGAAGAAACCGTTGAGGATGCGGGCCGCCATAAACGACTCGAACGATGTTGCGCCCGCGCACCACGCCGCCGTTGCTGTAGACCCTATGAGAAACCAAAAGACGACAGGCAGGCGCCCAAAGTAGGCGCTGAGCATCACGACTGACCGTTTTCTGTCAGCACGGGGCGTTCGATGGTGGGGAGTTGGGACGAGATACTTACCAATTACGCCGCCTGCACCGAGCATAAACACATTCCCGGCTTGCGAGTGGTTGACAAAGTCAGGCGTCGTGTCCCACTCTCTACACTCGGGGTTATCTTGTCAGGCAGGGCTCAGGCTGTCTCAATCTCTCTCAGCCGGGGCACACTTACATAGCCTGCGGAATGAGAGTCACGGCACCCGTGGCACTCCCATAGTCAGGGAGGAAAGAGGCGAACGAGACGACAAACAGGATCAAGTGCTTCTTGGCCCAAGTCCAATTCAGCGGATCGTTGCCGTCATCGCTTGGCTGTGGGATCAGGACGGTACGCCTGTCCTTGGCAAGCTTGAGGTCCGACGCCTTGCTGGCATCCTCGGTGTCTATGTCGATGAGGTAGCCCTCGGATTCGTGAAAGTCGTGAACACGATCGGTTCTGCTCCGTAGTCCGCTTTCTTTTGCCGGCTGTGGCTCCTGGCTGGGATTGTCCCTCTGTCCAGTCTCATCTGCTGGCTTTTCGGTCATGGCTCAAGTGGATGAAGCTGAGAGAGTATAGTAGAAACGGGGCAAGTCGTGGCTGAGAAAGAGTACAGAAAGAGAAGGGATAAAAAGGAGACAGAAAAGAAGGGGAATCGCCCAAGAACGGCACTTAATAATCTCGGATACCATCTCCCAGGACGCTGACGGTCCCATTGACCACCGCCCTCTGGTTGCAGGGGCACAAAGTTCAAAACAGGTGGTACTTCATCTTCCTTGCAGCATGCCATCCGAGATCTACGACGGTTGGTTTGTGCTGGCTCATCATACCAGAAGCATTGATGAACCTGGTCGAAGCCGTCTGCCGCTTCTCCAATGCAACGCTCAACGCCTGCCGTGGAGCGGGCACGGAGCATCACGGCTTGGCACATATGATACGGCTGACTGCCGCGGATATCGATGCCGATCCTGGATTCTCCCGCCTGGTTCAGCAAGCCCCTGCCGCGGAAAGTTGCTCACCGACCGAGCCTCTGATAGGTGAGAACACCCTGAATCTCCACAGCTCCCAGGATTGCCTCATCCCCGGTTCACACTCCGAGGCCAATAAGACGATTCGATAAATGAAACTCAAATCTGCCGAATCCTTACGTGATCCCCTGTCATGTTGCACATGCGGAGTACAAGTATGCGGCCCCCAAAAGACCCCTGCGTGGCTGGCTTGGAGACCGAGACGAGAGAAGCTGTGATTGGGTTGCCCAACTCCATCGTCGGTGGTACCCAGGTATCTACGGAGCATGTACTTTGCAAGGCACTTCTTTTTGAGCATGACGTGAGGCAAGTCTGAGGGGGGTGAATTGGGTACATCTTGCCTGGCCATGGGGATAATGCCCTCAACCCGCAAGAATGCACCCCACGCCATTGTTCCAGGACTAAATCCACGGCAAGATCGGGCCCCGATCCATGGGTTTACCAGTCGCCGCCCAATCCAAACGGGAGATGGGCAGGGTCACCTCGGCTGCGCCCACGGGCAATCGACAAGTCTTCGTCCCGTCCACCATACCACAAACCCCAGCTGTAAGCTGCTGGTCTACTGTTGCGTTGAAAAAGATCCTGTGATCCAGCGTCAGCTCGTCTGTTGTCCGGAACGAGTTACTCATGAAAAAGACTCACGCGTTGCTGGGATCACGGTCGTCGCAATACCACTGCACTTGGAACCCGATGCGGTGCCACCCTCGATCCAACGAGTATCTGCAACCCGCCAGTTGCCACGGCAGAGCCTGTGGCCCTGCAATGCACTCGTGCCAGCCGCCGTCAGCCACGACTGGCATGCGATGAAGTTTATACTTGTCCCCTGATCCGGGGTTGTAGAGACTGAAGGTTCCCACGGCGGATGTGTTGCTGTTGGCTTGACCGGCGCCAGACTCGATCTGATACTCTCTCAAAGCCAAGGCCGTCGTATTGGAGATGGAGTTGATGGTGCAGCTGCGGGTGTAGTAGGTATGCGGTGTCTGTGGCGCGCTGTCGAGGTATCCGGTAAACGTAAGCGGCGTGGTTGACAAACTGCAATTGTAGTCGGATGTTGGACCGGTCATTGAGCCATGTTCGTCACGAAGAGCCAAGTTTACCTGGCCAGTGCAGAACAAATCGATGCTGGCGTAGGCGACGCCATTGAATTGGTCCCTTCGTGTGCGCCCGAGTCAGCGACCAAGTACAAGATGGGAAACTGAACCGAGAGGCAATAACGGCTCACCTTTCAACTCCAGCAACACCGTCTGAGCACGCCCAGTTCTGCCGAAGGCCAAATATCCCGTATGCTGTGTCCAGACTAACCTCGATGGGGCTGTCAGGCGTGGATGGGCCAGCTTTCGTTGCGCTCGCGCAACGGACCCAGGGCGTAGATCCGTTGTTCCAAGTGTTCTCCAAGAGGTCAACGCAAACGGAACACTCCGTGCTCAGGCCGTCCGAGACGTTCGTAATGTTCAGGGAGAGGTCGTAGAACATCGACGTCTTGTTGTCCTTCTGCTCGTAATGGTGCTGGTAGAAGAGGCTGTTGATCTCCCACTCCGGGTCGTACGAACGATCAACACATCGCTGAGCTCGCTCACTGGGAGTATACGGGAGAATCGGCAGTTGCGGGTGGATGGCCACCGGGCTCGAAAGGCCAGCGGGGACTTGAGAGTTGCCCATGATGCACAAGGTTTCTTGCCCACGGGGTGCGTCCCAGTCATCTAGGCATCCTTGTATGAGAGGAACCTCCCATGACCCGTTGGCGGCAAAGACGATGCTGGTTGACTCGCGTCAGTTTTGTCCCGTCCAACCTCCGGCGGAGGGCAACAAACCTCGACGAGTTGCCACACTGCCAGCTCCCCTTAAGCCTCATATCCAAACTTTCGAGGTTGAACTGAAAGAACAGGTTTGGGAAGCTGCAGTTGTGCCAAATATCCAACGCCCCGGGTCCTTTGGGGTCCAGGTCGATGTCCTTGGCCGTGCAGTTTGCGACCACGCCCGTCGCCGCGTTGACTGTCAAGAAGCGAATATCGCCTTGCGTCCCCCCGCTGGAGCTATTCACCGCCACCAAAGCCGGATCGTATATGCCCCATGTTGGATTTGTGAACGACGCCCTGGTGCATTCCTCTGGCGTGCGAACCTCTGACTCCGTCCCGGGGTAGTAATACTGCTGCCGCTGGCTGGCCGACGCTGCGGAAACGGCCGAGTGGAGAGCAAGGCCCCTGAGAATGATGCTGGCGATGTGCTTCATCTTGACCCAGGTACTGGAGATAGCAATCCAGCTCTTAGATGTGCAAATTCGGATCAGGAATGGGAAAGATTAACAGGTAAATTAGATGAAGCTGGACTTGGCAGAGCGCGACAACAGGGTCTTTGTCAACTCCTTCTAAAACCGTTGGTTCCACGTGTCTTGGGCGGCCACCTCACCTCTAGCAGGACGAACAGATCAACTAGTTTGGGTAAATCAGGGAGAGCCCGGTAAACGGGTGAGCGCCCAATCCAGTCGTCGGTCCGGCTAATGGGCATCCAGCGCGCGTTCTACATAAGCCTAAAGGCCTCTCCAGTCATAGCCTATGAACTTCAATTTTCTAAAGAGCTCAGGTTACCCTGGAACGATCTATGGCACTCTGTAATGGACATTGTCCTCCGGAAGCACCCAAATGTTATCTTTTGCATACACCGACCAAATGAAGCCCGAAAGTGGCAAGCCAGATCCTGCATGGCCGCCCGTCTCCCCTTCCCCTTTGAGCTGCCGTTCAAGTGCCTATCTAGCTAAGTACTTCCTACAACCGCGAAGCCCCTTGTTTCTCGTTGACCAGAACATATCGATATCTGGGCTTGCCCGCTTCCATATCGACAATCGCCTTGTTGGCATTCTTCATGGGAATCTCCTCAACCCACGGCTTGACCGTCTTGTCGACAGCCAACTGAAACATCTCCCGAATGTCTCCGGGAGAGCCAATCATGGACCCGGTGATCTTCACCCTCTTGGACATGAGAGAAAACTGGGGGATGGTGGGAAGGCCGTCTTCGGGAGCACCGACCTGAACAAAGGTGCCGTCAAAACGCAGGAGGGACAGGTACTGTCTCAGAGGCATGGACGACGAGGAGACGGTGCAGACGATCAAGTCAAGGGTCGAAGCGTGCTTCCTCGCCCACTTCGGATCCTCGGCGGTCGCAATGAACTCGTCAGCACCCATATTCCGCGCATCCTCCTTCTTCGCTGACGTTCGCGAGATGACGACGACCTGGTCGGCGCCCAGCGCCTTGGCCCACATTACGCCGAAATGGCCGAGTCCCCCCAAGCCGATGATTCCAACCCTCTTCCCGGGCCCCGCGCCGTAATGCTTGAGCGGTGCGTACGTGGTCACGCCGCCGCACAGCATCGGCGCCGCGTCGGCCGAGCTGATGGCGTCGGGTACCTTGACGACGAAGTGCGAGGGCGAACGGTGGTAGAGAGCGTATCCGCCATACGACTTGCCGCCGTTGCCGTACACGCCGTTGTACGTGCCAACGTTCTGGATTTGGCAGTAGTTCTCCATCCCCGACGCGCACGCCTCGCAGTCGCCCTTGCGGCCCTGACACGAGTCGCTCTGAGCGCCGACGCCGACTCGGTCGCCGATCTTGAGGCCGCCCTCGGCCTTGGCGCCAACACGCACGACGATGCCGACGATCTCGTGGCCAACACAGCAAGGATATTTTGTTGGCCCCTGCTGTTGGTTAGCGACCCCCTCACTGACACTCTGGGCTTGGCCACACGGAGCCCATCGGTCCTCCACTCACCCAACCACTTCGGAGAGTGTGAATGTCGCTGCCACAGATGCCGCAGTGCGTGATCTTGATGTCGACGTCGGTCTCTTCCCACGGCTTTGGTTCAAACTCGGCCCACTTCATGTTCCCTTCAGCAGCCGACGAGTCGTAGCCGAGCCACCCCTCGAACTTGTACTGGGGGGAAGCCATAGTGTGGGGTGACCGCGTTTGTTTCGAGGCTGTTGATTTGCGAATATTGAATCGCGTTCCAGAATTAAGGGCTTTGTGAGGATGCAAAACTCGTATTGTTTGGGGGGCAAGGTAATGAAGCGGGTGACTGAGATAGGCAGTTAATACACCAGAGTTGAGCGGCGGGAGAAGAAGGCGAGCCAGTTAAATTTAGCACGATGGCTGTCCCACTGCCGCGGCCATTGACAAGCTCCTTGGCAAGGCCAGTTACAGAATGCCGAGGCAAACTCCGCGCCAGGGAACTGGGTCCCGGGGTTTACATGACATGCTCATGGCAAATCTGCTAACGCCGCATCGGTCAATAATTCAGGCATCTTGCTCAACGCCAACGCCGATGGCTGGTTTATTAACGGGATCAGAAAATGAGCACGGGTTTCCTGCCTTGGTGGAGCTGAGGCGACGTTTTGACGCCTGGGACTGGCGGATGGGGTGGGTTCAGGGGCAGCAACCCCTCCAATTCACGGGCGTGGGGGGCCAGGATCAGCCTGCAGCGACAGGCCGAAACCGAGTCAGATAGTTGCCATGGCCGTCCTATTCGTGCACTTGACTCGAGACTACCGGCCACTCTTGACTCAAAAGCCCCAAGAACTTCCTTCCCACGATCAGCTGTGCCGAGTGAGTGTCGTTAGGCATTCTCCATTTCTTTCTCGAGTTAACCCTGCCAAAACCACAGGCCCTCCTCGAGAGATCAACAGGGCCAACCCAACTCCCTCCCCGACTGGCCCAATATCATGACTGGTGAGAACATTGCAGAGTCCCGCCCCAAGACAGCACACCGCGGCTAGACGCACTCGGTGCAGATGGCATCAGCCACTGAGTTCAGGATGGACCCAGTCTCATCGCCGCACTTGCTCTTGACGCAGGGCTCGGCAAGGGAGCGGATCTGAGATGACTTGCTGCATTGACACTTGAGGTCAAGCACGTTGGGACATCCACCGGCGTTGGCCGCAGACATCAGACATCCGATCTGGCAAAAGCTGTCAGGGCTTGAAAGAGGACGCGATTTGTGGAATATTTCGGACTTACACCACAGGCCGGAATGGAATTCGTCAACGTGCATGGTGCCTCTACGGCTGGCGTGTTCGACGCCGGTAGTTCGGTGATACCCCGAGCGGCCACGGAGGCGGCAAGGTACAGGGCAGCGAAGACGCGAGCCATCGGGGAGAGCTTCGAGACTTGAGGTTCGATGTGCGGAAGTGAATAAGATATGTGACTGCTGGCCGTGTCCTCACGATCGGCGACGGGAATGGCGAGGAAGGCGATGAAGACGGCAGGCCCTGGAAATCCAGCCGAGGGTGAATCTCATATACCCATCGCCGTCATACAAGTGACGCGACGAGGCCGCCCTCCGGTGATACGCACACGTCTCTGATTGGTACCAGATGCCATGGTTGTGGATGGGTTCTTCCCACACAGTGAGACGTCTGCGGCCTGATCCAGGGCACGATCAGCATGTGATGTGAACTCTCGACGTGCGTTCAGAGCCGGCTCGTGGCGGCGAGATACCTGTCAAGTTTAGGTATGTATATGTTGTGGTCTCTGTTCGCGGGTGACAGCTTCGGCAGCACTGTCGGCGAGACATTTTTTTGAGGGGCGTCTCAGGCTCGAGATAATACTGCTCACATGCCTCTCACGGGAACCGCCGCTTTCCAGGTTTCTCTGGCCCGGTCTTCTTCCCTGAACTGTGTTTTCAACCTTTCAAGACAGGGCGCCTGGGCACGCTGAGCCAACAGGATACCGGGTGCTCTTAGACCGGGCGCTGTGTACCATGCTATGGTGTTCACCCACGGGAGGTCCCGCTGAAGTCGGCGCTCGCCGGTCTCGAAGATCATGTGGAGGCCCAAGATGACTCTCGGATTGTGGATTCTCGGCCTTCCTCAAAGAGAGCTAGTTAGCTGGCCATCTCATCGTAGAACGCCACTTACAGATCACGCCAGCCGGTCCCCAGGCTAGCGCGACTGCGGTAGGGATTGGGGCGCTTGGGTAATGTTTGGCTGTTTGGCTGTCCCCCACGTTTTTGGTGGTTTCGGGGACAAATCGGCGGACGTCGGTGGGCGGAAAGCCGCTCCGTTGGCTCCGTGCCGGTACGTTTTGCCAATTGGCCAACCAGGGCCCGCCAAAACTTTTTTTTGGCCCCACTGGCGACAGGCCACTCGCTGCAGCGCGGCTCCGCAGTGACTCCCCCTCCGCTGGACGGGGATGGCATGGGGGCTTCGAGCCGCTGAAGAAGAGAGAGCTGAAGGCCACCTTGGCTGACCTGACCCGACCCGACCTTGATTGACTTGTCCTCCCTCTCCTCACCTCGCACACCTTCCGGAGACCCAGCCCTCCTCCCTCTCTCCTCAACAGACACGATGCTTTCGTCGCTCAGAATCGCGTCGCGCCGGGCGGCCGTGACCCGCAACTTTGCGGCGGTGCGCGCCGCATCGTCGTGGGCCAATGTCCCGCAGGGTCCTCCCGTACGTTTGACACCACAATTGACTCTTTGAGAGCGCTAGCTGCTGCTGCGCTCGTGCGACTCGAATTGACCGACTTGACTGACCACCCGCCCTCTCACAGGATGTATGTGTCTTTCCCGAGCTTCCACAAGCTGCTGTCGCCCTGCACTGCTGACCAGCGTCCCCTTGTTGCGCCTTTTTCGCAGGCCATTCTCGGTACGTCTTTGTGCTCCGATCTGCGCAACTCACCGCCCGGCTCCAGCTTCCCGCTTCCTCCTTCGAGCTTCCAAACAGGCGACAGGACACTGACGAGTGCTGTTGCGATGCAGGGATCACCGAAGCCTTCAAGGCCGACTCGTTCGACAAGAAGATCAACCTCGGTTCGTCCGACCTCCGCTGCCCCTCCTCCCAGCGACCCTGTGGAAGCCACTCGGCCCCTGTCCGCACAGCACACTAACACCCCGTGCCCCACCGCCCAGGTGTCGGTGCCTACCGCGATGACAAGGGAAAGCCCTATGTGCTGCCCTCTGTGCGCCAGGCCGAGGAGAAGGTGATCTCGTCGCGCCTCAACAAGGAGTACGCCGGCATCACGGGTGTGCCCGAGTTCACCAAGGCGGCCGCCGTGCTCGCCTACGGCAAGGACAGCCCGGCGCTGGACCGCGTGGCCATCACCCAGTCCATCTCGGGCACGGGTGCTCTGCGCATCGGCGGCGCGTTCCTCGCCCGCTTCTTTCCCGGCGCCAAGACCATCTACATCCCCCAGCCGTCGTGGGCCAACCAAGCCGCCGTCTTCAAGGACTCGGGTCTCCAGGTCGAGAAGTACGCCTACTACAACAAGGACACGATCGGCCTCGACTTTGAGGGCATGGTCGCCGACATCAACAAGGCCCCCAACGGCAGCGCCTTCATGTTCCACGCCTGCGCCCACAACCCCACCGGCGTCGACCCCACCCCCGAGCAGTGGAAGCAGATCGAGGCGGCCGTCAAGG
>FTCU01000862.1_pt1 | contig 10110 bp, 9 predicted proteins | sample 1639521 | NCBI WGS metagenome assembly FTCU01 (sample SAMEA3914864, study PRJEB12502) | metagenome | biome: forest; material: soil | place: USA | collected 2012-03-12 | depth 0.3 m
CAGCAGGGCGGCTGAGTGCAGTGACGAGATTATCGTGCGGCGTGACTTGCTGTACGAGAACTCGGTACTGAAAGGCGCGCTGCAACGGCTCAACAGTCAGCAAAAGCTCATTCCCATGGCCGTAGCGGACTCGGTCAGGCCTTCGAACCAGAAGATCTGGCAGGAGCTTGGGCTGATCGCTGCGGACATAACGGACGCATGCTCGTCAGCGGATATGAGCATTCCCTCAAAACCAATTGACAACATGGAGCCATCGAGAGCGAAATTGGAGTCCTGGACACGGCGGGTAGCTCGGTGCAGTCTTGATCGTTTCCTTGCGTCTCCTGCCGATTCCGACATCTCGGATCTCGACATTGTCAGAGCCCTGGCCGCCGCTGGGATCAGCGAACTCGTTTTCCAGACCCCATTCCCAGACTTTTTGGCCACAGAGTCTCCTCTACTTGACCAATACCGCCGCCATATTTTGACCAAAGGTACACTTCTTCTTTCACGGTGACTTCTTCATGCAGACCTCGGCTGACCAGAAGCCTCCTTAGATGGACCACAGGCTCTGTACCAGTTGGATTTGCTAGTATGCAACTCCATTATGTCAGAAGCTTACTATACCTCTCGCATTTTTCCAGACGCTACCGCTGCCGCCTCCAGCGTATTTTGCATCACGATGGCACCTTTCGTACCGGCCCAGGACGCAACAATGTCCAACACCGCGCCCTCTACCGAATTTCCACCACCCGCAGACGGGGAAGGTCAGGCAGCATGCCAGCCCAGAATCCCCATGTCGGACTTCTTTTCCGAGACCTTTATCCGGGCGATGACACTCAAGCAAAGCTTGGTGCTATCCCGGACAAAGTACCAGCTCGTGTTCTTCCGCCCGGGGGATCGGTTCGACGCGGAGATCATGCTACGAGACGGCGAAGGGTACAGCGCTTTCAACACCGGGTCGCCGAGGCAGAAGAGACATGGCTGGCCGAGGCCGAGGCCGGTGGCCGACAGGACGTGCATCAAGTTGTGCCTCTTTCCCGCGCTGTACGCCAGGGGAGAGCACGGGTTGGAGACGCAAGACTGGGGGCTTGGAGTCACCGTCAGAGACTGTCTGGTTGAGTGTGATAACTTTGTTCGGGACTGTCCGGACATTCCAGGAGAAGGGTTTGCTTTGGTGTTCAAAGGCATTGTGCTAGTCTGATCCGTGTTATGTACGAATGACCAGCAAGTCTCCTAAGCGGTCAAATTTCCATACTTGTTTGACGGAGACGAATAAAGGGGTGCGATGGAGGATGAGCCGTCAGACACCCTACAGCAGTAGATAGCACCGTCAAGCCGACACCACGGTATACCTCAACAACCCCAACACCGCCCCAAGCACAATCGCCACCGGCGCACTCACCCCAAAATACCCCCCCCCAACATAACTCGTCGCCGTGATAATCACTCACTACGAATCATCCGCCAGGCTCTTCCCGGCCTGAAACCTAGCATCCACATACCCAACCCCAAAAATCTGATACACCGCCGTGTACATCAACCCAAACGCGCCAGCATTCACCCCCCGCAACACACTCAAAGTAGTCACCCAACATGGACATCTCTGAGCTTGGTATCACGTATTGTTACTGTGTTCCCGTTTCAGACTGGCCCACCACTGCCTTTTCCTCTACACACACACACACCAAAACAGGTGGAATACATCACCATCTTCCACCCTGTTTTGCTATGCTTCCCTCCGACATCGGGTAAGGGTCGTAAGACACCGTCAACACCTCTTTTGGGCAAATGGCCCTCTCGAATTTGATCGTAAGCGGCGCCCGAGATGGGAAATGAGTTGAGTACGTCCGCAATGGGTGTATCACCAGATCGTACCTTTTGGATCTAACTAGTTGTAATTAAAAGTGCCGAAACTTCAACCATCCATCCCCACATCTAGCCTGGGCTTCTTCCGTAGCTTCCCCTTTTAGACCTCCGCGTACCTAAGCCACCGTCGTAGCTTCAGAGGATGATGACGTCCTTGCAGCTTGACTGTGAGCACGTGTGAGGAACATACAGACTTGAGCGGCGGGGTGGGTGAGATCCTTGGTGCCTTTTCTTTCTTCCGTGGCTTCATTTAGTCAGGCAGGCCCTCGGTGTTGGTTTTTTCCGACGGGCCTGGTCCCTGTTTGAGGGCAATGTCGAGGGTGAGAGAGCCGGCTACACAGCAGCACTGGATGCTCCAGCGGTTGCCCGAGGGGCAAGGCCCTGCCTCCCCCTGCTGGTTGTGACGGCGAGGGGGGACGGCCGCCATCCCGTCGGCTGTGGTGCTGGTCCATTCGCTCTGAACTTCGGCAAAGTTCAGCTCTGCAAGCCTCATGACAGCGATTATGGCCAGGGCGATGATTGTTTTCCCGAGCCCTGTGTCAAGGGCCATGATGCCGCCCCCAAGGTCGCCGCGGAAGCATTGCCGAAGGAATCGGTACACCACGTCCATCTGCATCGGGCGGAGCGGTATATTCGTACCCAGCAGCTGCACGCCTTGGTTATGTGCAGTGCGGCTCTTGTCATGGCAGAAGAACTCGCATTCCTCGGGTGCCCACAAGAGTAAGTCGTCCGTTGGACGGAGCGACGCATCGATATCTTGGAGTGGGTTTTCGCCGTCGCCGTCGCCGCGCTCGTACGCATCGATGTCTTGGAGTAGGTTCTCGCCTTCCCATTCGTTGTCGCCACGCTCGCTAGCCCTGTCGCTCGGCGCCGTTTTCTTGTTGCTAGGGCCGCTTTTGGTAGTAGTAGGCGGCGAAACCCAACCCTCTCCTTCGCTGTCGAGCTGGGACTGGTCGAAGCCGCATTCCTCCTGTTGACTGGTGCCATCCTGGGGACTGGCGCCGCCCTGTTGACTGGTGCCGCCCTGCTTACTGGTGCCGTCAGTGCTCGGCCGCCGGCCGTGGCGGGGACGAGGGCGATGGGCTGGGGATGCGATGCAGCTGTGGTGGTCTGCGACATCATGCTCGACGAAGCGCCTGGATACGGCTGCTCTAGGTACGCGCTGTTGCCCAGGATCGGGCACGCGTTCTGCGGAGGCGGGGGCGGATAGCTGGCCATGGTCTAGGACGCACGGCAGGTGGTGGTGGAAAACGGAATCGCACACACTTTGTCAAGTAGGAAGACAGAATGCAGAGGAGAGAGAGATTTGGTATCAAGCACTACGGCTGGGAGGTTGTGTGGCTGCCTGTGGCCATCATCCTGGGAGTTACTCTCTTCACCACTCGCCGAATAACTCAGCATGAGTGGATGACCGGGACTTGCGGCTCTGCAAGACAACGACGCCGTGCCTGGGTCCCCGATTGACTGTCTACCGATACCCTGTCATCGGGATCCAGCCAAGCAGGGCTCAGCGTCACTAGTGTAGACAAAAACTGACACGATCCACACAACCAACCCCTTGCCTGGTACCCGGAAGTCTAAACGAGGGCCAATAGTTTAGGTCCATATCGTGCCGGAACAGGGATCCGAACGCTCGTACCTTGAAGTTTCCCTCCCATCCTCATTTGCAAGCCCCCCAGTGCCAATAATGGTTAGCCTTTTGTCACCCACACGCCGAGTCCTCGTGGAGCCGGGTCGAGCGCAGTTCTTATATTCACCCCTCTAACTAAACCACTTGGATCTGTGTTCCCTGGTAACGGCAGTAGTGCCCTGTTGAAAGACGGTCAGAGTTCACGACGATGTTGCCTAGAGATTGAAGCAGACCTTACTGCGTAACTTCCCATCCACGGTGCTCTACCGGCGCAAGTCCAGGGCCGCTCTCCTGATAAACAGCCTGTGGAACATCACCTGCAGATTCGCTCACTCCGGAACGTGGCTGCCCCGGAGGTGCTCCTTGGCTAGAGTCTCCCGGGCTATCGATGAAGCGTAGGCGGGTCAGCTCAGGTTGCAACTTCCTGACAGCCGGTGAGGGACAGGTCGTCAACACCTGAGCGGAGGGCGACATGCTTGGCTCGCTGCGAGAGGGTGGTGTGCTGTGCTCGGGAGTGTCTAGGGTATCGTCCGCTTCAAGCAGGTGAGCTTGAACCGTGAGTCCGGCCTTTTGCTTACGCGCGTTGTGGAAAAGCTCAACAGCGCTGCCGTCGTCAGACTCGTCATCGCTAATTACGATTGCATTTTCCTTTGAATCCCCGCTAGGTGGAGCATCCTTTTGCGGCGGCTCGTCGACGTTTGAGGAAGTGGGTGAGGAGCTGCCAGGCTAGGGAAGAAGGAGGAAGGAGATCGATTTGGTTGAGAGGTCGAGCCCATGGAACGTGGGCGGACAAGTCTGTTGCAGCTGAGTTTGACGCTATCTGGGACGGTAGGCGGGAGTCTGCAAGAAGGCTTGCTCCAGAGATGCACCTCGATCTTATCGCGCTTCAAGGCCTTGGCGCACTGCATCTCCTTCCCCTCGTCGCCTGTGACCATGTAGTTCTCACGGTCGCCGATGTGTTGCTGGTCCCAGCGTGGCAGGTTGACCAAGCCGGCGATATCATCACACTTCCCACGCACGACGAAGTCCCAGCAGTTCTTGAACTCGACGCCTTGGGGTTCGGGGTCGACGTTGATCCAGACAGTGATGCCGTCCCGTCGGCTTCTGGTTACTTGGCACATTTCTTTGACAATCCTCCGCACACCAGGGATACTCAGGCTTGTGCCTACGACAATAACGGCGTCCGGAACGCGGCGCAGGTCGGTCTCGGACACGCTGCCAATGGCATCCTCGTCCGGATTGTACTCATTGTACAGTACGATCCTCGGGCGCAGCCAGCCGATGCCGTGGCTTCGCTTCCCATGAAAGGTGCGCACCTGATCCTCTTCCTTGCATTTCTCGCATGGCGGGGGTTTCGCACCTTCGAACAAAGAGGCGTCAAAGGGCTCCAGGTGGCCACACTTTGTACACACCATCTTCTCGAGCCCGCCGTGGAGCTGGACAGTGGCTGGCCAGGGACCCTCGGCGCTCAACGGGATGGCAGTGGCCAGGGGCGGCATTTGGGTGTCGAGATTGTCGATGTTCTGGCTGTATAGCCGCATAAGCCTGCCCTCTGAGGCCAAAGACGCAAGCATATGGTGGAACTTGGTAGGCTCTGCGGCGGAGGCTATCCGAGCCAGTTCGCGGATCATGGCGTGGAAGGATTCTGTTGAGAAATCGTGCTTGTAAACGGACGCGTCAAATAGGTGCTTGCCGGAAGCTTTGAGTTTGTGCTGTCCGCGCAGGGTTTGAAAGAAGCCGGTCGAGGAGCGAAAGCCGGGAACTATAACACGGTAAGCCTCATCCTTGACAACGCAGGAAACATCAGAGTTCAACGGAAAAGACATACTCCCTGCGGAAACCGAGATCCCAGCGCCTGCGATGACCACAATCTTCTTTTTCTTGCGGAGGGCAGACAGGAGCCTCCCAAGGCCCTCGCCCTCCTCCTCGGCACAGTTCTCAAGATCGATGTCGGTGGTAGTGCGCGATTTCGCAGTGCAGCAGCGCTTAGTCGGCGGGGGTCCATCGCTCTGCGCCAACATGTCGGCAGGCTTCGGAGACAACATGTTGCCAACGTGAGAAGCACGCATGCACTTCCAATACGGCGCTTGGTACACCTGCACCTCGGCCAGCACCTCGGCCGCCCCGCTGCTTATCTCGGGCACTTTCATCTGCGGGGGCAGCTCGCCCATCAGCGTCCGCGCGACGGCCAGGGCCGACTTGGACATAGCCTCGAGGTTGTAGCCGCCCTCTAGGCAGACCGCCACCTTCCCGCCGGCGAGCGACATGAGCATGTGCGTCATGTGGGCGTAGCATCCAGGCGAGACGAAGCAGGCGCCGAGCTCGTCTCCAGCGGCAGCGTCAAAGCCCGCCGAGATGATGACCAGGTCTGGGCTGAACTCGTGAGCAATGGGCATGACGATCTTTTGGAAGGCCGCCATGTACTCGCCATCGCCCATGCCCTGGTCGTGCCAGCCGATGTTGACGTTTTTCCCTAGCCCAGGACCAGCGCCGCAGTGCTCGAGGCCGCCGTCGGGCGCTATGGGGTTGTCGGGCCTTCCAGGGTAAAATTTGCCGTTGTCGTAGACATGGAGAGAGATGTAGAGGATGTTGGGGTCGTCGTAGAACGAGTTCTGGGTCCCGTTGCCGTGATGAACATCCCAGTCGAGGATCAGAATCTTGCGACAGAGCTTTGGGTAGTTGTCCAGGCAGATCTTGGCCGCGATCGAGACGTTGTTGAACAGGCAGAAGCCCATGGGCGCATCATGCTCGGCGTGGTGGCCCGGCGGGCGAATGACAGCGAATGCATTTTTGACGGTGCCGGCAACCACGCTCTTGCATGTCTCGATAGCACCGCCGGCCGAGATGAGCGAGGCCTTGTATGTCATGCTGCCCACGTATATCGAGTCCCTGCCTCGACCCATCTGCGTAGACAACTTACGAAGCTCCTGTGTTGTCTTACGGGACAAAGCCTCAACCCACATGAAGTGCGCCGGACAGTGAACCATGCAGATCTCTCCCCGGGTGGCTTTCCTGGCAAGGATGCGCGACATGTATTTGTTGGGCTCGGTCTGGGAAATGCGGATAAGATCAGGATCAGAGCCCGTGAAGACTAAGCCATTCTCTTTGAACGTCTTTATGATGGACTCGATCCGAGACGGGTTCTCGGGGTGATCTGAGCGGCCAGAGTGGAGCTTCATCCGGTCGTCGTAGCAATATCCTGTCGGGAGCAGGCCACGCTGTCGTAGGCGCTTAAGGTAGGCGGTTGGGTTGGATTGTTGGTCGTCGTTTTCTACCGTGCCATTTGCGCTCTGATCATTGTCGGTGGTTCCTACAGAGTCGTCGCCTGTCGACATCAGATCTAGAAACCCACCCCCCATCTCAGGCAGCGGCGGGCGCAGGACCGACGCCAGCCTCACCGAGGATAATGCGTTGACTGTACCCAGCGATGAGGGGAAGGAGAGGTCCGAAACGGCATTGGCTTGGGAGGGGTGGACAGCGGTTGAGCAAGGGCGGGGACGCTGGCACAGGCTTGAGCGCCGTGCCGATATTGCGGTCCAGCGAGATTGGAGAGGGCTCTGGCTGGCGGGGATGGTGGCGTCCACTTCTTGCTTGTGTCGTTTCGCGCTGAACAGGAGCTGCGTCGACTGTACCATGTTGCTATGAATCTGCTCCTGTTCTACGCTCGTAAGGCTTCAAGCAGGACGGGGTAGGAAGCATGACCGACCTGCCAGGATTGTAAAGCGGAAAAAAGAAAGCGACTGTATACTTGGCTGGTGTTCGCTGACTGGCGTGGTCGGTCGTGGGCAGGTTAGTTTGCGTAGGCGGAGCGAAACAAAAATTGCTGATTGTGAAGTGCGCAGCGCGGCAGGATGTAGGAGGGTTGGGTGGTGGGCTGTGTTGCGCCTCAACGCGAGGCGCGCGCAGTTTCGTGGCGTATTTGCAGGGATTTGGCCACGAAAACCCCACGACCTCGCGCACAGCGCCCGCGATTTCTCACGCTGGAAACTTTTAAGAAAGAGTGAAGCACCTGTTCCTTCGGCACTGATCCTGCGACGGGGTGTGCACACCTCCGCCAAGACTTTTCCAAACGGCAGGCCATTGTGATGCTCGACGAATACCGGGCGGACGCGGAACTTGCAGGACAGCCAGCTGAGGGAAAGTGACTGCGCGAGGTCATAGCCGGCCCCAAGCTCGCTCGCTCGGGCTGTGAACTCGGTTTGCGTGGATGGCAAGTCCCATCGGACGTAGAGGCAGTGGATTTTTGGGATTCGGGATACGCGCAGCCCCTTCAACGCGCCGGAATGGTTGCTAGAGATGGCAGTGCGCTGCTCCGCGTCGGCCGGTCGCGGGCGTCCCTCCGGGTCCTACTCGGGGGGGCGCAAACATTGCAACACCATGCCCAACGATCGTGAGATGAGGGCCATGAAACGAAACAATGGTGTGTACCTAGTTATCCAGTCTGGTCCGGAGCCCCATATGACAAAGGACGCCTCTTCTGCTGTGGGCTGGTGCGAGGGATGTGCATCGCCTCTGCACTACTCCGTATGCAGATTAGCGCATGCGCCACCCGCGAGCTTGACCGTGCTGTGGGGCCAATGCGCCAACGACATACACTACACTTGCGCCGCCCGCGAACAAGACCCTGCTGAGCAGTCCTCTCTAAACCACATTAAGATCCAACATCGAAATTCCCCTAATCCACTGTGACTCCTCAACACTAGGTTGTGTTGTCAAGGCGGCAATGATCCGACCAGTTATAGCAGCTGTATACCAAGCAGTTCCTTCAGTCATAGGAGCATTCTCAAACCCTGCGTATACTATCGCTCCCTCTCTCAAATCCCGGGTGACTCTTCCCACCTGGGAGCTCACAATGAAGTCTCTCGTAAACCTCCCAACGTTGGCGCTGTGCGGGTACCAATCCACCCATTGCTTGTCGTATACCCCGCCGAGACTTTTCCAGGTTGTCAAGGCGACGACCCGGCCAACTCCAACGACATCTTGGGCACCGACGCACATATCTGTAGCGCAGATCTCGCAGGCCCGTACCAGGTTAACCCTAAACCGCCCGGCTAGGCTGTTGCATTCGGGTTTCCTGCATGGCTGATGATGGAAGAAGGCGCAGACGAGGCATGGGCTTAGAGTGGTATTGAGGGCAGTGCGCGGGACGGGGTTCGAGCTGTAACAGTTGTGTGAATGGCGCTTGGGCCAAGGGCTTTTGCTCCTGCAGAACGATTCGTTGTTACAGATAGTATAACGACAGTCGTCAGAGAACAGATCTCTTCTCCCGTGGTCTAGCTCAAACAGTTGATCCTTTAGGGGGTCCTTCCCGTAGAGTTGATTTCGGAGATAGCTTTTGTTGAGTAGCTGGCTACTCAGATAGGGGGCCGAGAGGCTCGAGTAACGCTCAATATCGGGGTTAGGACTGTATGAAAGGTCGACGCCCAAGTGCCGCCATCTGACGTGAGGGCAAACTTGGCAGTTGGATTCGTTTGTCACATGATCAAGTAGATAGCCACTCTGGCTGGTAAGATCGCCTTGGGCCGTGAGAGGGGCGATGAGCGTCTCTTGACGGACAAATAGCTTGCCATCGATCATTCGTAAGGTAGAATTGCTGAAGACTTTGAAGTTGGGTATCGTGTAGGTTTTGGTGCGCCCGGCGAGGCAAAGGAGATCGGAGTAGTTCGTTTGACGGATGTAGCACTTGGCGAGTAGCCGACAAAGCGCTGGAGTTATGCCAGCCGGGAGAAGGAGTTGCCATTGTGTTTGGCACGGAACGTCTGTGCGCCTGAACGGACTGTGCAATTTCAGGCACAGCTGGCAAGCCACGAGGAGCTCCGAGTCTCGTTCTAGGAGAAGCATCAATCTCCAACGCTCGTGGATGCTCATGTCTCGGAAGAGTTGTTTGGGCACAAGTCTGCGCATCGCTCTGCTGGTTACCGAGAGGGCGGCAGCCGATTCTTTCGGCAGGAGGGAAGCGACACGCTGCCCGATTTCGACGGGGAGGAGCGCGAGTTGGAAGGGGCGCGCCTCCAACTCCTTGCAGGTAGGAACAAAGTTGAGGACATCGAACCATGGATTCGGCTGCTGCTCGTCCAACCTGGGTTGCCACATCACCGAAGAGACAGCCGGGCGAGCGCTGTACGATTCCGTAAATAGATCCTCCGTTGCCGATGGAATAATCGAGACTATTTGGGTCAGCTTTGGTAAAATTATTGTGGAGCTTCCTCACCATAAGTAGGGTCCGTGTCTCGGAAGGAAGGATGTCCATGGCGGTCGTAATCGGGGAGATATATGTTTGTCAATGAGTTGCTGGAAATGTTGGTGTTATGTCTGAGCTCGGTGATTATCTGCGACCAGACCACCCACATATCGAAGCCAGCCGCGACGAAAAAGGTTCGAGAAGGGGGATCATTTGCCCGGGATTCGGCGATGACCGAGTCCCAGTACGTGCTGTCGCGTGTCTGAGACGGGTGTGAAAGCGATTTGGAAGGAGTCTTTGTTCTCATTATGCAGAGACTGCGCTCTCGCAAGCCCTAATGTCTTGGGTGGACTCTTGGGCACTCCCTCGCGCTGATATCGTTTGCTCGCGATGCTTCAATACCTCCGGGTCTCCCAGACGAGGTAATCCGCACGGTTACAGGTGATTTTCA
>FTCU01002672.1_pt1 | contig 10100 bp, 7 predicted proteins | sample 1639521 | NCBI WGS metagenome assembly FTCU01 (sample SAMEA3914864, study PRJEB12502) | metagenome | biome: forest; material: soil | place: USA | collected 2012-03-12 | depth 0.3 m
GCCAGCTCGGCCAGGCTCAGCTTGTTGAACAGCGCCTGGCCGAGCGTGGTGCCGGCCGCCGCGGTCTTGGCCGAGCGCATGACGCCGCTGAGGGACGTCCAGGTGTCCTGGGCCGCCTGCACGCGCTGCTGGACGGGGATGTCCTTCTTCTGTCCGGGCTTCTTGACCGGGGCCTTGGATTTCTCGCTCGTCTCGGTCTTGGCATCCTCGGCCTCGGCCTCGTCCTCCTCTGACTCGGCAGCGTGCTTGCCGTTGGTACCGTTGGTGCCGTTCTTCTTCGGCTCGTCCTCGGCCGGCGTCTCTTCCTTGTTGTCCTTGCCGCCAAAGATGACGCCCCCAGCCGCAATAACGGCGGGAATCGAGGCCATGGCGACACCCGAGTACGCGGCAAAGGCAGCGGCAGCAACCAGACCGCCCGTGGCAAAGCCCTTCAAGCATCCCTCGACAAGGACACCCGTGACCTTGTCCCGGTACGCCTTGTCGCGGCGGGCCAGGTCGAGGTTGGCAGAGGCAATGGCCTTGTCGAGCTCGTCAATGGAGGCCTTGACCAGCGTCAGATTCTGGGTGAGACCGGGGGACAGTTCGCCCAGGAGGGCCTTGACGCGGTCAGCCTGCTTGCGCGCGAGGCTAATGTTGATCGAGGTTCCCTTGAGGTACATATGCGGCGAGATCTTGCCCTTGGCAAGGTTGTACGCCCGGATCCTCTGCGTCAACGCGATCGAGCTGAGGTGCTCGATGGTCTGGTAGTGCATCGCAGCCGCCTGAATGTATGCCGACTTGATGCCGCCAATGACGTCCTTGAGTGTGACCTTGCGGTTGGTAGCGGCATCAAAGTAGCCCACAATGTCCTCGGTGTAGGTGAGCCTGTCCAGCGTGCCAATGTTGGCCCAGACGGTCTGGGAGTTGGCAGCCTGGGTCTGCAGCTGTTGAACCAAAGCTGGAGGTGAGCACGAGATCTGGAGCAGTTCAGCGCTCGGGTCTGTTACCACCGCGTCGGCAGCTTCATTGCTAACGTCCAAGTCCATGGCGACCATCATCATCTGATGGTTACCCTGGGGCTGGAGTAGATTCTTGATCTGCTGTGCGTCGCGGCGAATTTCGGCCCACTGGGTGGTGGCAAGCTGTCTGTAGGACTGGGGATCAAACTTGATGCCGTATTTGACCGACATCAGCACGTTATAGATGCCCCCCAGCTTGCCGCTGGTTTGCTCGCAGACCTGGGTCCACGTCTGGGTCTTCCCCATGAATACCCGCCCGCACTGTAACTCGCCATTGAGCTGTGCAATCTGATACTGGAGATCCCTGACTTGGTACTCCATTCGCCTTTGGATGTCCTCGACCTGGCCCATGGAGGCAATCCGACCAAATCCAAACGAGACAAAATCCAGAACCTGAGGACGCCTGGCCTGCTCGATTTCGGCTCTACCCTGCGCCATGATGCAGTCGATCCTGTCGCTCGCCATGGTAATCTCGCGTTGAATCCGCAGCCCCTCCTCTGTTGCACGGTGGTTGAAGTCAACAAAGGCGTTGTTAGCGAGCATGGCGTTCTCCATGGCCAACTTGCAGGCCAGCAGTGCCTTTCCCTGGAGCTGAGCACAGCGAGTCACGTCGACGTCGGAGGTTGGGACGTCAGGTATCTGGCTCAGCCAACTCTCCGAGACTGCCGCCAAGTCGAGGGTCTTGTCCAGCATGGTGAACACATTGTTCCTGGCCTGTCCAAGGATGGAGTTGAGCATTCCGCTGCCGGGATGATTCGAAGAGAACGGGGCGGCGTTGGCAAACAAGTCAGACGCCCCGCTGAGCGCCGGGTTGCCCACACCCAAGAAAGGGACGGCCTGCGACACGACACCCCCGACGGCAGTCCCAATGAGACTCCCAATCGGTCCTCCAATCGGTCCGAGCAACGGTCCGCACATTGGTGGGGTGAAGCGTGCAAAGTCGGCAATGACACCAAAGATGTCTGCCGACTCCCGCGGCGGCTCCAGCTCCTTGAGTGGCTGGCCCGTGGCAATGTCCATGTCGAAGGAAAACGCACCTCCAAAGGCACCAGCAGCCATGCCAAAAGGGGTGAAGCGAGCCGCGCCGGCGATGTCGCCGAAGATATCGGCTGACTCCGGTGCCACCTCCACGTCGCGGGACACCGCGCCCTCGATGGCACCGACAGCCATGCCAAAGGGAGTGAAGCGAGCCAGGTTGGCAAGGTCGCCGAAGATGTCGGCTGCTTCTCTGGGCTCGGCGGGCCCCTGCTCAATCTCCACGTCGCGTGACACCGCACCCTCGATGGCACCGACAGCCATTCCGAACGGGGTGAAGCGAGCGAAGTTGGCCAAGTCGCCAAAAAGATCAGCCGCTTCGGCTTCGTTCTGCTGCTGGGGCTGCTCGGCGTCCCGGGCAACGAGATCGACGGTGGCTCCGATGGTGTTGACGACCATTCCGATGGGGCTAACGGATGCGAATTTGGAAATCAAGCCGAAAATGTCGGCAGCCTCGCTGGGCTCCTCAGGTTGTTCAGCGTCCGCGGCGACCTCCATGTCGAACGACGACAACGCTCCCACGGCCATCCCAAAGGGCGTGAAACGGGCCAGCTGGGCGAGGTCACCAAAGATATCGGCCGCCTCCGCCGTCTCCTGTTGGTGAGCGTTGTTCACAATCTCAATGACGGCCTCGGGCGACACTCCCATCTCAATGGTGTAGACGTCGATGAGATCCGCTGCCTCCATGTGCTTCTCATACTCGGTAAACAGCCCCTTTTCGAGCGCCTCGGTTGCACGGCGGACCTGCTCATGCCAGACGCCGAGCGTCTTGAAGGTCGGGTCAAACTTGACGACACTCGCAATCATGTCCGTGATCATGTCGCCGGCCTCGCTCTCCGAGTCTGAGTCCGAGTCATCAGTGGGAAGCTTGATGCCACTTCTGTTCATGACGGCGAGGTACGTGGCGCAACCGGTCTTGATCTCGCGGGAGATATCCAGGGCTCCTTGGATGGAGCTGCTGTCGAGGAACTTGGCGCCAATCGCTGCGGCGGTGGCGTCGTTCATGTCCTTGAGGTTTCCGGCCGCGTTGAACATGCGGCCCCAGAACTGGTTGAGCGAGTTGTACATGCCCTCAAGGTCGCCGAACTTGCTGGCGACGAACTTGATGTCGGAAATGGCCTGGTTGACGCCTCGCACCTCGGACTCTAGGTTGCTGATCTGTCCCGCGAGCTCGCTCGACTTGTTGCCGAAGTAGCAAGCAGCAACGAGTCCACCGACGAAGAGCGCGCCGCCGATGATACCCAGGGCAATCACACCCACGCCAGTGCAGGCGCCGAGAACGGCAAGGCCAATGCCGAGAAGCTACGTAAACCTTGTTAGCCAAAAGTCACTTGCTCCAGGGGGAGCGAAGAGATAAATCAAATGTTATCAGGCAACGTACCATGGTGCCAATCGAAACCCAGAACGCGGCGTCCATCTTTGCCTTGGCTTCTTTCAAGGCCTTAATCTGGGCCTCCAGCGAGACGAGCTTGTCGTTCAGAATAATCAACTGCTGGTCCAGCTGCGTCTTGACGTCCGACAGCTGGGCGCCCATGCCGTTGACTGAATCCTTGCCGTAGCTCGCCTGCTTCCGCATGACGGTCGCCCACACCTTGGTCTGCCCAACAAGCTTCTTAGCCGCGCTGATGGCCATCTTCTGCTTGGCCGCGTCGTCATCGCTCTTCTCATACAGCTGGGCCGACGCCAGTTGGGTCTTAAGCCACAGCTCCTGGCACGTGGCGAACGCCTGCATCTTGCTGACGACGGGGTAGATGGACGTCTGCGTGCTGAGATACCGGTCGCTCAGCGAGTACGTCAGGGCCTGCAGGTCCAGCATGACACCGGGCGAGGCGACGCCGAGGTGGGTGACGCCGTCCTGCAGCAGCCACTTGTCCCAGCCCACCTTCTTGTCACCCTTGTCCGCCTGGCCGCTGGGGTCCTGGACCGTCTCGACACGGCGACGGTAGATCCAGCCGTCCTTCTTGACGGCAACGGGACCAATGTCGGTGGCTGTCAGCTCCAACAACGCGTCGACGGGCGTCTGGTCCGCCGCTGTGAAGGTGTGGGCGTCGAAGTCGACGTCGAGGTTCCACGTGTTGCTGGCGTCGTCATACGCCACGATGTTTCCATTCCAGTACGCTGCCTGTTGAACCTTGAGAGCCAGCGCAGCCGCGTTCTTGGCGTCTGAGTTGTTCTTGAGCGCGCTCCAGGTGTTGCCGGTGGCTGCGAGGTCACAGTCCAGGGCCAGCAGCCGGCCGTCATCGCTCAGGACGACGAGGTGGAAGCGGATATCCTTGCCAACTAGCCGCGCAAAGGGAAGAACGCTGCGGGCGTTAGCCGTCGGGAGACAAGTGTCGCCCACCTTCTCCCAGGCATCAAGATACAGCTTTGGCCAGTTGTCCACGGCCAGCTTGACCTCCGGGTCCTTGTCCTCACGGTGCTTCTTCTGCCAGATGGCTGTGCCGACAGACATGCAGAAATTGCCCTTGTACGGGAAGAAGTGGACGGCTTTGCTGCTGTCGATGTTGAGGCCGTCGGGGATGCGGCCAAACACCGACCAGGTATCCTGGACGCCTTTGATCCCGCCGCACTGGGTCTGGGTGTACATGACGTTGTCGCCTTTGAGACCGATGAGGGGCACGCTGTTGATTGAAGCGCTGTAGTTCTTCAGGTACGGCTTGGCCTATTGAGTGCACGAGGGCCCAGGTTAGTCAATCGGAGAGACAATACGGCGGGCTATGGCGTCTCACCTTGATGGCGTTGAAGGTGTCGACAATGGGGCCGACAGCTTCGGCCATTTGCGAGAGCGACGGAACCTGGGCGCCCAGGCCCGAGTCCTTGCCCGTCATGCCCTCCTTGATCACATCGCCAGGGGACTTGTTGTCGTCGGCGACGACATCCATCGCCACAAGAGAGTCGGGACCGGCGTCATCGCCGCTAGCCTGGGCCTTGGAGGAGTTGAGTGCGGATTGCACATCTTGGATGCTCCGAGAAAGAATCCGCAAGACCTGAAACCCCACAAACAACCATCAGCACTGATCAACACCTCCATTCGCCTGTGTTTCTGCTTACCCGGTTCTTGGCAATGATGCTCTCGGCCTGTTCCTCGGGCGACAGCTCGGGATGGCCCTCTCCGCTGGCCTGGACACCGGAGATGTGCCGAGAGATGCGATCTGTCGCGTGGATGATGTCGAGAACGGTATGCATGATGGAAAATAATAGTAATTAGACAAAGATTAAACGTGTCGAGATGGAGCAAAATATCAAGGAGACGATGACCCGGAGTCGAGATGGATCAAGTGGTAGAGTCTCTTGGTTGATGAGGCTGTTCGAGTTCTCCTCTCTCCGAGGAGCGATGCTGCTTTATGTCTTTTTCGGTGCCTGTGATCTTTGTGATCCGATTAGGATCCACGAAGAAACAGGTTTCCGTAGCCAAAAGCAGAGCTCGCACCCGAAGACGCCGAGGCATGTCCGGCTGACACTGAAGCTCTGATCATTGTCCGATTATTGGACGAGGGGCGGCTGAACTCTTTCCTTCTAGATTCGTGATGGCGGCAGGACACGACACACTAGACTCTGTGACCCCTGATGGTATTCGGTTTGTGATAGTGATATTGACAACACCGAGCCTGAATGGGGATGGCTAGAGATTTCGAGGTCAGCTAGGGGTGCTGAAAGTTCCACCTCTCCTGACGACTTTCCGTGGGGGTTTGGGGCGAAGGAGCCGTATGAGCCGCCATGCCGCATACGAAACTCCGCTGGAACTCCACAGTCAGGTGCGCCCCGAGCAGTTTTCGTCGGAAGGAATCCAGTTTCGTGGCCATGGTACCTGGATGACAAGCACCGGTTCGAGGAGTTTCTCCGCTGTACTTGCATGTATCTCCAAGCTCGCCTAAGATGTAACATGGTTTGAGACATGGCATTACGGCATTGGTTTACGCCATGGACGAAGGATGGTTTCCTTGCAAACCAGGGGCTACGTGGACTGAAATCCGAATCTGGGAACTCCGGGTCTCCCCCCGCGATGGCGTCTGCCGGCGTTTGCCAAGTTGTGGTTCGAGTTGATCTCAGCTTGAGCTGGATGTTTGACTAATACCTTTCGAGCGTTGTTGTGCGGCAATAAACCGCCCATATCGACGATCGCTAGCAGTCTGGAGCTCGTTCGCTGGCCGGGAGCATGGGTTATGCCAAGCTCATAGATTGAGCCTCCACCTTTTGCGGGAAGCGGCAAGATGCGGGCCGCAGTCTCGACCACGTTCCAGGATAATCTGGGTTAGTTAGATGGTTAGTCGTCGGGGCTAAGTTTCTGAACCTGTCCCCTCGGGCCCTCCTTCGGATCTCGCGGGGGCGGGCTCGGAAAGTCGCGTCCGGAACTGCCAGGGCACGAACCGCTTGCGCGGCCGTGCAATGCCATTGGCCAATGGGAGCAGCGAGATCGCTGTGGTGGCTTGCATTTCGAAATCGTCCCGGGATTGGGGCTTGCCAATGGCGTGCCAGCAACCGGGGTCCAGCTGCGGAATGGTGTCTGGGATCCACGCTTCTAGACCAACCTCCACAACGATTTCGGCTGCGTGGCCTCGGTATTGATTCTCAATGTGCTCTCGAGGCATTAGCCGCAACGGGCTGAAGCGGCAATAACAAAAGGGACTCCTCTGGAAGGATCAGACTAACAGCCGCAACACCAGCTGAATCGACGAAAGAGGCTCCCTCAGCTTGACGACGAGAAAAGCCACATGAGGAGCACTAGCCTTGGAGGGATGAGCTTGATCAATAGTCAGGGGCGGGCGCTTCGGACTTCCAGCCAGCTGCCCTTTCTGGCCAAAGCAACGTGTTTAGATGGAAGAAACGATGAACGGAGTACGAACGCATGTTCTTAGAGGAAATTCTACATTTTCTTAAGTTGACTGTTTTGTCTCTTCTGTTTAGATCAAGCCTGCATCGACTTGGCAGTTTGCAGTCATCATTTCACTTGGCACCGATTACCCCGTGCGACTTCTTTCCTCTCAACGTTGGGTATCTTACCTACCTGACCCAGCATGCCTTCTCCTGTCGATGGCAATCTAGCGCCCCTTGCGGCCCCCGAGCACTTCCAGTGCTTCGAGATTCGCAACCCTCCCCATACGGAGAACGAGTCCGTCCGCATCGCGCTTGAGGAGAACCCGCAAAATGCTCTAGGGTCCACCCGCGCCCTCCCCGAAAAGACGGAGCCGGTTGATGGCGACGATGGACTGTCTTACCTCGCCGTCAACATCAAAAAGAACTGGCAGCCTGGCCGTACTTTGAAGATCAAGTTCCTCTCGGGCGAGCCCGCCCTGCACGCTAAGGTGCGCAAGTACGCCGAGTATTGGCTGGCCTTTGCAAATCTCAAATTCAACTGGTAAGTGCTATGTCTCCTCAATGGGTTATCAACAAGAGAAGAAGGACTGACAGTAACCTTGATAGGCTGCCTATGGACGCTCCCAAAGCCGACATTCGCATCGACTTCAAGCAGGGCGGGGGTTCCAGCTCTCGGGTGGGCACGGATGCCCTCTCTGAGACGGATCAGACCAAGCGGACTATGAACCTAGACATCAACCTTCGTCATCCGGAGGAGTTCATCCGCCGTAAGGTGCTGCATGAATTTGGTCATGTCCTCGGCTGTGAACACGAGCACCGTACGTGGTCTGCCGGAGCGAATGCTGCTCTACTAAGACTGTGATGTGCTAACATGTAGAGCAGAGTCACCCCTGGCGAGCTTCGAGTGGAACACGGAGTTGATCTATCAGGAGCTCAGCGCGCCGCCTAATAGCTGGTCGCCCACCACGATTCATTGGAATGTGATCAAGCGGCTTGAGTCGAGCGAGGTCAATGCCAGCGTGTACGACGGCGACTCCATCATGCTCTACCAGTATCCTCCCCGGTGGTTCAAAAACAGTGGTGGGGTTGGCACCAAAGACAACACGTCGCTGTCCAAGCGCGACAAGGAGTGGATCGCAACTAACTATCCGCCGTGGTCGAGCGACATTGGGCAGTTCAGCACGCTGCGTAAGTGGAGATGGCTCTCTGTGGGCCTTGTTTCCCGGGGAGAAGAAGGACCGTAACTAACGATCATTCCTGGACAGAACTCCGTTCTTGGGACGACGTCAGCTCTGAACCCGACTCCAAGGACGTGGCATTCCAGCCGCCATATGTGGAACCACCCCGTCTCGCGGTGGGCCTCAGCTGGTTGGACCTGGACCACCAGACTGATATTTCGGTCGTGGCCAAGGCTGAAGACGTATCGGATGACCATTTCACGGCGACCATCGCGGCCGGTCCCGGGTCTCGTGTCAACTCGGCGGCGTGCTCCTGGCTCCAGGCGTCTGCCAGCGAGTCTGAGATTAAAATGGGCGAATGGGACGTGGCATCGGCATGGGCCAACGGAAAGCCCTCGTCGACCAAGACGTCGACGAGCATCCGATTCGACGAGCGCTTCGAGGCCGGCGAGGCGCCCACCGTGGTGGCGTGGTTCTCTGGCCTCAGCCTCGGCAAAGACTCTGCGTGGCGAGTCAAGACGTACGTGACCGAAGCCAGCGCGTTCAAGTTCAAGCTGCACATCGAGGCCTCGCCCGACACAGACCTGCGCGGCGCAAAGGTGGCGTGGGTGGCCTTTCCCGCGGGCAAGCAGGGCATCACGGGCGGCACGTTCTGTACGGACGACATCCCGGGCGCCGAGAACGCCGGGGAGGTCGACTTCAGCGGCGCGGGGTTCCAGGCGGCGCCGGGAGTCATGCTGGCCATCAGCGGCCTCGACTTTGAGTGCGGGCACAACTTGCGTCTGCGCGTGAGCCACTCGGCGCTGTCCAAGGATAGCATGACGTGGCATCTGGACAGCTGGCTTGACTCGGCCTTCAACACGGCCACGGGAGCCTATGTTGCCATCTGCGCGCCGAATGCTGATGACGAGTGGAACTCCTGAGTATCGGAAATCTGTGTTGGCACCAATTCTCGTCAACCACGTCGAGAGCTTGAACCGTGACATGGAGGCCTGGAGTAATAAAGGTTTCGAGCTGGAGTTTGTGATGTCAGTGAATCTGAGTTATGTATGTAGGCGTGATGTTGATCTTGAATCCTTTCGAGCTCGACCAGGTCGATGTTTCGGTGCTTACCAGGGTACTAGAAGTATCAATGTCAGGTGTTTGTTCTGATTCCATACCTAACTATATTCTGTATCCATCTCTTGTTTAATGAGTCTACGGCCTATTGCCCTTCATGTTCAGCTGCTCTAAAATTTACAAGAAGGTAACTACCTCAGGTAGTGTTAGCAACAACGGTGACTGCAATCCAACCGCCCGAATCTCTAAGAGGCGTAAGCAGTTAGGCTTAATGAGAGCTAGAGGAGCTAGAGACATAAAGTAAACAAGGTATATAGAGCAAACACAATGCCTCACTCAGCCCTTTCACGAAGATCATCGGGTCTTTTCTATCAATCAAGCGGGCAAGCTACGAGTAATACCAAAACTACCTAACTTTATGTTTCCTCAAAGCGACCAACACGCCTCGGCAAAAAGAAAAACACAAAAACAAGAAGAAAAAACAAGATCCATTGCCGAACTCCGTCCTCCAACACCACAAGGGAACAATGGACAAAAAGCTCACCGACCAGCTACCGTCTCTCGTAAGGCAGGTGGTCGGCTACGAAAAGCCCGAGGGTCTTTTACTATCGTTCCATTGCAGCTTATGGAAATTCGGACTGGCGGCGAGAGATCACGGGCACCGCTTCCCGCTACTTCGACCTGGACTCGAACCCGCGCCCTCCCGGGAGTACCGGTCAGGTTTTCGCGGAGTCCAGGTCACGGATTCCGCACCCCCATCCATTGACCGCTGCGCCATGTCGCCGGAGGAGGCTTGGTGACTGTTGACATGTTGGACCTAATACATATACCGCGTGCCTGCCTGCACCATGGGCACATGGTGCCCTGCTGTTTCTCGCCATCCGCCACCAAAAAATTATTCCACCATTTCATGCACACCTGATTCATGAATAACTTCACCCCGCACCAAAACAAAACAAACCCACACCCCTCTTCCACACTTACTCACAACCACCACCCCCACCCCCCCCATCCC
>FTCU01002891.1_pt1 | contig 10096 bp, 11 predicted proteins | sample 1639521 | NCBI WGS metagenome assembly FTCU01 (sample SAMEA3914864, study PRJEB12502) | metagenome | biome: forest; material: soil | place: USA | collected 2012-03-12 | depth 0.3 m
AGGTTGGTCTTCCAGGCCACACTATTTCTGCACCAGTGAATTATCGATCCCTTCCCTTTTCGGACGGACCGTTGATGTAAGTCAACATTCCCAAATCAGGGGCTCAAACCATCCTTGGAATATCTTTATCTGCCGACCACCAGATATCTCTTAGAGACTGAAGTGAGCCCTAGCGAGAAACCAATGGATTCATCAATGCCACGTTCGTATCCTCATAAAGACGAAGAAAGTTAAAGCACCGGGAACAGCTTGCCATATTTCCGGCGAGCCTTTGTTTGAAAAGCCACGGGAGGTAATTAACGAACTGTCTTGATAGCCCGGCTGACGCGGCTGCTCTAGGGTTTGTTATGGGGGTGCGTAACCTCCACTCAGCTTACTTGATAGGTTACACAAAGTCGTATTGAGTCGAAGCTGCGGGGAACCCTGAAAGATGCGGGCCTTGCCGGCCTCTTTCTCTACCTCCCTTGTAACCAACCTTCAACACTAGGTCCGGCGGGGAATCATGGACCACCCGGAAGACAAGCCGACAACACCCTTGCTCTTCAACGACGTGTATTTCCACGGTGGGCAGGAGGCCGTGTCCCCGGCTCCCGATGCCGCCTCCACATGGACTTCGTTTCCCCGCCTCCCCGTCGAGCTGCGTTTGCACATCTGGCTGCTCTCCCTCCGACAGCACCGCATGATCGAGGTGGATCTCTGCCCTGTCGCCGGTGATCACCCCCGCTATACCAACCGCAACCGTCTCGGTCGGATCGTCAGTGGCCACCTCTACACTCTCCATCTCCGGGGCCGCGGAGCGTATGCCGCATCCCTCAGCCCCCTCCTCCACGTCAGTCGTGAGGCGAGGGCGGCCGCTCACAGCTTCTATCATGTACATCTGCCCTTCCCTGCACAACAAGATACACTCGGGGCGCAGCAAATTCTCTACCTCAGCCCCGAGTACGACGTTGTCTGTGTCCGACCCCGGAAGCCCGAAATCACCACGGATCCGCTCACAAGAAGAAACCGCCGCCACTATCCCAGATTCAGCACTATCCTCGTCGATTTCCTACACGATGCTCGGGCCTACGACTACAAAGACCAAGGGCATGTATCCATTCATTCTTCCCTTGCTTCTAGCTCCTTATATTCTAAAAGCGCGAGCTGCCATCACTGGTCTCCCGAGTCGGGTCTAACATACAACCTGTACATAGAATCGCCCACCTCGCACTGGACCGAGAGGCTCGCCAATACTTGTTCAAGATGTCTGCAGCACAAGTAGTCTTGACCCCAGACGCCCTCCACACAGTTGCGGCGGCATCGTTCACAGACTTCCTCCGCCAGAAGCTCCGTTCTCTCCTTTGCATGGTCCCTTTCCTGACCTCAACGAGAGGCATGGGCATGTCCCCAATTCCCAGGTCCCGTTACCACTTTGCCCAAACATTCCCTCTCCGTCGACGAGGCCATACAACAGGCGCCTTCCATTGGCTTGAAGTTGACCCGCGCCCAGGCGTCGAGCTCGACCTCCGCCAACTCCTGCTCAGCGATGATCCATCCGCCATCTTGCAAGGCTGGCGCCAGCTGGAACACGCCTTCGGGATCACAAAAGCGCAACAAGCCGCTCGAGAAAGCGACCATCCCAGCAGCGGGTTCCGTCTCTACATCTGCCCTTCCCAGAGCTGGCCCATGCCGGGCATGCGGCGTGTGCGTGAGGCTCCCATACTCACGGCAGTCGAGGAGGAGGATGAAACGAAGGTAGTGTGGTCGCGGGACGAGCTGGCTCGGTACCTGCAGTTCGAGGCTGAAGTTTGGGTGGGCCAGCGCAAGTTTCTTTCAGGCCCCGACGGCGCCCGTATGATTCCCAAGTATAGCTCCGACTCCCGAGAGGAAGCTGAACTGTTTGAGACGATGGAGAAGCTGCCCTGTACGGCCATCGGCATGTGGCTTTTCCCTGTCGAGGTCTTCCCCAAGCCTGCCGAGCCTCCGGTGTCTTACCGACCCTCTTTCAAGGTTGCCGTCCGCCCCGGTCTGCTTTTATTTCAAGTTTGACGATGGAATCTTGCTGGACTGGCTAGGACAAGGACCCGGGAGTGTGTTAAAACAAGTGATAGCAGAACGGCAAAGGAAGAAAGCACGCAACAAGACACCAGAAATCCAAGGTAGACAATGCCACAGGAGATGGTCACAGGAAATGGTTGGTCACAATCGGCACTAGCTCGCATCCCATAGCACACATCCGTGACATTGCGATATTGTCACGACGAGGTCACATGGAGTTGTTGACAGTGTTATACATTCCTACACCTACACCATACAATACGCCCGACAAACACCACACTCCCAAACCCCAAATCCCAGCGTATGTGAGGGTATTTCCCCCGAATCCTGCCTTCTCCTACCCAACCCGGCCCAAGCCGCAACCTCGAGCACTATCCGGGTTCCCAATGCCCACTACCACCCTGTTCAGGCACCAGACCGAATTCCTGTGCTGTGACCACTGACCGACCCAGAAAATGCCAATCAGTCCATCCAGTGACTCCAGTCGGACTTTCCAACCCGCAATCCTAACGCGGGTGATGATGAACTCAGACAAAATACACCTTACAAGAAACCCGTCCTCCAGCCCTCAACATGACAATCGACAAATCCCAGAACCGAATTGACCCAAAAGAAGAAAAGTAAAAGAAAAGAAAGAACGAAAAAGAAAGAAGAAAAGAAAGAACCACGAGGTCAAATGAACCCCTCAGGCTCACCAAATCCCCCAAACCCACCACCACCCCTCGGAGCCGGCGGCGCCGGAGGCAAAGCAGGAGCAGCACCGGCAGCCCTCAATTGCGGGTACAGCAGCGGCAGCATGCCCTCAGCATGCGCAAGAAACGCAGCATCCGAGTCAAACCGGTCACGCGCCGGCACATTGTAGAGGATGCAGCGCTCGTTCAGCTGGGCCACGCGGGCCGCGACGGTGGTGTCCCGGTTGTAGGTGGGCTGCCGGACGCGGATGCGGATGGGCGGGCGGGCTGGCAGAGACGGAAGAGTTGCAGCCGTGGGGACGGTTACGGCGGGCGGACCGATGGCGGAGGTTTGCTCGGCGTTGGTCTGCCGGTCGGGGATCTGCGCGAGGGCGAGAGTGAGCTCCTCAACCAGGGCCCGGGCTTCCTCGTCGCTCAGGTCCTTCTTGGGCTCGATGAGCTGGAAGGTCGCCTGGGTAGTGGTGGCGGCCTGCGCGCCCTGCGAGTTCGTCGGGACCGACTGCTGCGAGCTGGAGACAGTGGCCGCCTGAGACGAGCCCTCACCACTGGCCGCCGCGTCCGCCTTCTTCCTCTTCTTTGCCGCTGGCTTCCGCGTCTCCGACACAAAGTGCCAGGTGACGCCCGTGGCGAGGATCTCGTACCGGCCGCCGCCGATGCCGCCGGGGTGGTACTTGCGCTCGTTGGACTTGAAGCGCATGCCCAGCTCGCCGCGCGTCAGCTCCTCGCCCTCGCTCGAGCGCATCTTCGCCGACGGGTTGGCCCAGCAGTTCCTGTCGCCTGCCGCGATGCGAGCGTGGACTTCCTCGATTGGCTGGCCGTTTTGGTCGAATCGAGGGGGGCCGTGGTTCCTCCTGATCCGGTTGCCGTCATCGTCGACCTGGACGGGGCGGCCCCTGGCTCGCTTGATCGGCTCGCCATTCTCGTCGAGCTTGGGTGCTGGCTTAGGCCTCTTGATCGGCTGGCCGTTCTCGTCGAGCTTGGGCGGCGCCCTGGGCTTCTTGATCGGGTGCCCGTTCTCGTCGAGCTTGGGCTCGGCCTTCTTGCGCTTGGCAGGCTTGGACTCTGGCTGGTAGTCTTCGTCGCCTTCATCCGCGTCCGACTTCTTGCGATGGAGAGGATTCGTCTGCTGGTGACCGATTTCACCGCTCTCGGTGGAGCCAAGGGACGGAGTGGGTTCTGCCGAGGGACCTCGATCGGAGGAGGGAATCGAGAGACCATAGGGCGCCACCTGCTCCGTGTAGTTGTCCGTGTTAGCCAACGTCGCCGGCGCGCTGACAGGTACCTCAGTGGTGATGACGAGGGACGGTTGACCGATGGTTGGCTGAGGGATGGCCGGCTGCTGAGAAATAGTTGGCTGTTGGGTTATAGTCGGCTGTTGGGTTATAGTCGGCTGTTGGGTTATAGTCGGCTGAGGGACGGTCTGCGGGTTCCCTTGTTGAGGAATGACCGCCTGCGACGTTGGCTGACCGAACGGCATGTCGGGGACAGTCGAGGGTGCCAGGGGCGAAACAACCGGACCTGTGGGCGGCTGTGACGCAGTGGGCAACGGCCTCTTCCTGGGTCTCCCCACGGAACGCTTGACTGGAGCTGTGGCTTCTCCAATCGAGGGTTGACGAGTCTGCCCAGAGGGAGCATTTTGTCGCACTCGCTTTGGTGCAGGGCTGTTGGAAGAGGCCTCATCGCGGGCACGTTTGTTCGTCGTTGCCGCAGCGGGACGAGACCGCCTGACGTTGACCCTGCCAGGTTTATACTCTTCCTCCTCGTCCTTGTTGACGCGAGTACGCGGGCCGCGACCTGCAGTCATAAAGGTCCGAGCATCCTCCTCGTCGGCAACATCCTCGTCCATCTCCTCGTCGTCTTCGAAATGCACAGTCTTTCGGTGACGAGCTGCGGCTGAACCCAAGTCCCGGTCCACAAAGTTGGGGCCAAGCAACTGTCTACACCGGGTCATAATCTCCTCGCTGCTTGCCGCGAGTTCGGGGTTGAATTGGCGCACAGCGGGAGGAGGGTAATTGCAGAAGTTAGCAACGTCGATGTCGTTCGGATCCGCCTCCTCCTCGGGCGACGGGTCCCTTGGCAAGGGCTGCTCGATGGGCAGAGAGCCCGGGGCGTCCACCATCTCGACGTCGTGGCTCTCGGTGTTTACGCTCTGTGAAGCCTGAGCGCCGCTGGTGGCTTGGATAGACACCGCTGCCTCGGACGATGCTTCACCGGGCTGCTGGTCAACCGCCGAACCGGGAGCGACGGCCACCTCAACCGAGTCGGGGGTACCATCGTCGAGGCGGTACAAGAATTCGTCGAATTCGGGGAGCCACTCCTGGTTGTCGTTCGCGGGCGCGGAGGGATATGGATCGGCCGCCGGGAATGCGGCTTGGTCTTCGGAGTGGACGGGGTTCTACATCATCACTCCTTCGGGAGTAAACCAAGTCTCGATCCAAGGCTCCTCGCTGGGTAGCGTGGGGTGCTCGCCGACGTCTTCGAGAGCGTCGGAGTCCACACGCACAGAGCCGAGCATGCCATCGGGCTGCTGGGCGTGGAGGTCGGCCAACTCCTCCTCGTCCAGTAAGCTCAGATCCGCGGGCAGCACCGAGTGCGCGGTGAAAACCGCCACCACCGGCGCGGCAACTCTCCCAGCATCGTGCAGCGCCTCCCAGCCGGGCCAGTCCGACTGGTCCAGGGCCGAGTAGACCCGGCCGGTGGTCCCCGCCACGGCGTAGTTGATGGGGTGCAGGCCCCTGGATGGAGGAGCCTGCACCGCACCGACCCTCTCGGCGCGGGGAGGCGGCACGCCACGGGCCAACCGGCTGGGGTTGACCGTGTGCGGCGGCGGGTCGAGCAGGAGCTGGAGCTCCCTCCCGCTCGTGTTGAGCACCCGCCGCCGCGCGCGCTCCGCCTCCTCGTCGGCCTCCACCCCGGCGCTCGCCTGGCGGCGGACGGCCGCGAACTTCTTGCATCCCTCGTCGATGGGGATGTGGTGGAAGTCCGCGGCCGTCCCCTGCCAAAAGCCCAGGGAGGCCGCCACGACGTCCAGGCCCTTGGACCTGAGGAAGGCCCGGCCACGGCCAACCTCGCCCCTCGTCAGACCCTCGGTGATGGGGGTCAGGCCCCCCAGCACCTCCGCGGTGGGGACCTTACCCCCACCCAGCTTGAGACGGATGGCGGCCGCGTATACATTTGCGTTCTTGTTTTCGTCGCAGATCAGTCTGCAGAGCGACGATGCCTCCTCCCAGGTGAGGCCGAGGTGCTGGATCGCCTGGGAGAGCCGGACCCCCCTGGTGATTTCGTGGGCAATGGCGTACTTGATGCCATCAGACAAATCAGCCCACTTGGGGCAGGCAGCATGGCCGGTGCCGCGATCCTAACAGCTGTTAGCGGGTCATTAACAAAGAAAGGACTAGAGACGACTTACTGTCTTTGCGCCGTTCTCGGACGAGGTCGCGGTCTCAACGGACGTCTCATCTGATTGTGCGCTGCCCGGCTTCCGCCGGGGAATCCTAGCGACGCGTGCCGGGCGTGTGGGAGCCGAGGGGGTGGGAGGCACGGCGGGAGCAAAGGCGAGGGCCGGGGTGACCGGGCGGCTCGGGACCTCTCGGACGAGCCGGTCGTCCCCACGCGGACCGGGCTCACTGATCGTCATGTTGACGACCAGGTCTTGCAGGCTCGAAGGGGCCTGGTCCCCGTTGGCCAGACCCCTTCGGCCTCTCGACCGAGCCGACAAGCCGTCCTCGTAGTCGCTGCCGGACTCTGTGGCGGCAACGTCCTCGTCGGTGCAGGTGTCGTCGCTGCCAAAGACGGCCGCCTCACCGTTCTCCTGCTCTGCCTCGAGCGACTCATCACCGTCGCTCTCAGCCGCCGCCTGTGCTGCTGCCAGAGCTTCGCGACGGAGTTTCTCTGCCTCAGACGGCCCAAGCTCCGGGTGGTCCAGCGGGAGGCTGGGATGGGCGCAATGCCGTGCGAGCTCGGGGTTGAACGGCACGTCGGGGTGCGCGTACAACGGTCGGTCGGCGCGGCTCGGACCGAGGTCCTCTTGGTAACGGCCGGGCACTCTCAGAGTTGAGGACGCCCGCAAGCTGGGTGCCATCTTTGCTGCTGGTGTGTTTGTTCAGCGGCGCGTGCTTTGATTTATGGGGTTGGTCAAAGCCGATTGATGGGAAAACAACCGGGCGGTTGGTTATTCGATCGCGGTGATGTGCGCGACAGGGCCGGGGGCGGAAGTCAATCTTGCGGGCGAAAGAGAGAAAGAGAGTGATTGAGTTCTTGACAGCAAGCCGTGGCGAAAGAAGTCCACGTTTTCGCGATGGGAGGTGTGCTCGGGGTGACGAAAGAAGACTTGGGACCTGCCCTCAAGAAGGAAGAGGAAGAAAGAAAATGGAAGCGCTCTTCGGATGACGTTACGACGAACAGATGGTTGTCGCGGTCATGGTTCTTTTCGGATGGAGTGGTGAAGACAAAGTCGATGAAGTTCTTGTCCGACAGATTGGTGAGGGACAGATGCTGGGCGGTGTACTTTCTGACTTGGCCTGTGAGAAAGAGAGTATCGCGATCTTGTTTTCTTATCGAGCGACAGAACGGGTAGAAAGAAGCGAGGCTTTCTTGTCGGGCGGGAGGATGATGAGAAAAGGGCGACGCTTTCTTGTCTTGTCGGTCGGAGATGCCGAATAATCCGAGGGTCGGGATGTTCTTGTCGCTGAGAAGCACGAGAAGAGAGCTGTGATCCTTTTCGTCAAGCGGGAGGATGAGGAAAAAGAGGCGAGCCTTGTTGTCGGTCGGAGATGCCGAATAATCCGAGGGTTGGGGAGTTCTTGTTGCTCAGAAGCGCGAGGAGAAGGCAGCGCAACGAGAGCAGGACGTCTTTCTTGTCGGGCACAACGCAGAACAAAAGAGTGATGCTCGTCGTCAGCCAGCAAGAAAGAAATGAAGAGAATAGAGGTTGTCTTGGACTGGCACGAGAGGGTGGAGGATTCTCGTGGGCCAGGAAAACAAGAGTGAAGGAGGATTGTGGGTGTGTTGGGGGGGAGAAGAAAGAGGGGGTGGGGGTTTGTTGTTTTATGGCTGGGTTGTGAGCGACGAAGGAGAGGATGGCTGGTTTCTTGTGCGCAACAACGAAAAGATCTGAAGGGCCTTTGAGGGCTATGCCCTCACACGTGGGTGATCAAGTCGGTCAGTGGCTGGAAGAGGTCGTGGTTGAGAAGGGTTGGTTTGTGGAAGAAGAAGAAGAGTTGTGAGGTAAAAGAGGGTGAAGTTGAGGAAGAGGTTGGCGAGGTTGAAGAAGTAGAGGAGGTTGGAGAGGTTGGAGGTGGAGGAAGAGGATGAGGTTGAGGAAGTCGGTGGGGGAAGATGGTAAGTGAAAGACCTCGGTGAGGCTTGAGTTCGGTCGGGAAAACAAAACTAGGAGCAGTGCAGGAAGGAGAGAAAGCTTCACCGAGGGGATTTGACGCGTGAGACGCGCGTGGGCTGCCGTTTGCTGGGAAACTGACGCGTCTGAGTCCTGGGGGGGAGTCAACCACCGTGTCGATCCAGGTTGGTGGCCAATAGGACCGATAACTAGGACAACGGGTCCAAGTTCTTGGACATGCGTCGCAGTTTGAGACGAGGATGGGCATTGTTGCTTGTTCTACAAGACATGATCTCTCCGTCGTCGTCGTCGTCGTCGTCTCAGGGGCTAGCCGACTTGCACCGCATCGTCTAACAACCTCACCGGCCCCGAATAGGGGTTTGTTTACTCTTGTTGATGATGAGCTAACTAATTCGCTGCCGGTCCAACAAAAAGGGGTCTCTGCTATTCGTGTACCCGTATCACCTGGTGTTGCTGCCGGGGGCGTGGTTGTCTTGAGGCTCGGCAGCAGTGCGGTTCCGCTTCCGTCATGCTTCCGGAAGATGCCTTAGCCTGACACCCACTTTTAGGTTGCTATGCTCCCGGAGTGTTCTTTGGAGGCTTCCGTTGTTCCGCTGCTAGCAACTAACCGTGGCATGACTGAGCTGCGAATTGCAAAGTCTGTGATGTTCACAATGCTCTTCAGCATGCCTAACATGCAGACGAGACAGAACAAACGTCACTTAACCCTGTGGTCCCTGGCTTGGACAACGTCAATCGAACAGCCAGAACCCTCCTCGGTTTCGTCTATTCTTCCATGCTCGCCGTTGCCGCAAAGGGTGTGGTTCGTTGATCACGACGCGGCCTTTGTTAGCAGAGTCGCGACACGCATCTCCAGCTCTCGCCGCAGTTCTGCATGTGCTGGTAGTGCTTCTACCATGTTGGAACCGAGCAAGCACGGGTCAAAGAGGTCGTATTCAGGACGGATCAGTGCAATATTCCCACCCAAGGGGGTTTCAATCGTTGATGGGAAAGAGAAAGAAAAGTGTTGGGAGTTGAGGAATCGAAGCCAATGTGACAACCCCTACACACGAGGTGAAAATCGACGGCAAGCCCAAGTGAGGACAGTGCCAGCCAGATCACAATCTTCTCACAAACTGCCAGTGGTGAGAATAAGGGTATCGTATTCGTTTGTCTAAACAATAAGTAAGCTCTTAGAGCTTCGGCCGCCGAGTGCCCTCAACTTCGTCCTCGAGATCGCCACCGACAAATTGAGCCATTCAAGCGCACCATATTTCGCCCATCACATCACCTCCTCGACTCGTCCCCATGAGTCTGGGTCAAGCCCTCCCTGCGGAGTTTGGCACCCGCCTTGAGCTTCTCCCATCTGTCTCTGTACCTTTCGACGGTCAACTGCAAGTTCAGATGATCCTGCTCCAGGCTTTCCATCCGTCGGACCATCTCGGCCATCTGCTCTTCCAGCTCCCGATTCCGCACCTTCAGAGCGTCCTCGGTAGTTGCAGGGGTTGGCCCTCCGGCTTCGCCAGACGACGAGGGCGAGCCGGGTCTCTGCAAGCGCAGACTCTGGGCCAGAGCGAGATGGGAGCTCTGCGAGTTGAGCTCAAAGGTATGCAGCCGTTTGCTGACTTTGTCGAGAATGTCCTTGAGGCTGGAGTTCTCGAGATGGAGTTCCTCGACCATATTGCGCAGGTCTTTTTCTGACCGGGTCCTTACAATGCGCTTCCGTGTCGGGGATGCCGGCGCCTGAGACTCCCGCGCATCAACAAAGTCGTCTTCATCCTCATCGTCATTATCATCAGGGCCGCGATGGAAAGATGCAGCCATGCGGCGCTTTTCCTTGTTTTCATGGTTGAGGATGCTGGCATACGAGGCCGTGTGCCCGCTCGTGGGGACTACGTAGAATGAGTCACTGGGGCCATGGCCGTCGCGCGCGATGGAACGTATGGTAGCTCGGGAGTAGATCTTGGAAAGATCGGGCTCGGCAGCCGACGCAGAGTGCTTGGGCCGGGGCTTTTTCTGAACGGGCTCGGGA
>FTCU01003324.1_pt1 | contig 10095 bp, 12 predicted proteins | sample 1639521 | NCBI WGS metagenome assembly FTCU01 (sample SAMEA3914864, study PRJEB12502) | metagenome | biome: forest; material: soil | place: USA | collected 2012-03-12 | depth 0.3 m
AGCGGTCAGGTTGTAGTTTTCAACTAGCAAAAACGTGATCTCGGACGAATCCTCACTGATACACGTAAAACCCCTGCACTCGGATGGAGAAGAAAAAGAGAAGAGGAGGAAGTTTGGGCGCCCTGGTTGGCATTTTATGCTCGCCCCAGGATGGTCCGTGCACGACTGCAAATTTCCTGGGCTGTGCAAATTGTCCGTGCGTCAAGGGAACCCTAACCCTTGATTCAGGCATCAGCTCCACCTGCCACACCGCGGTGCCTGGACGGGAGAAACAACGACTGCTCCCCGAGTCTCCGGCTTGCGATGCTGTGCACACAGTATGCAGGTCACAACGCGCACATATGCAGCCTGGAGCCAGAGACTCAACGTGCCGAGATGGCCGATGACATCATGCGTGGTGCCGGCTTGCTCCTCCCGAGCCCATCCTCCCCATTGTCCTCTCTGATGGCCGCTTTGGTGTCTCGCAGGATCCAAGCCACCGCATCAGGTCCCCTTCAGGTTTGAACAAGATCGAGCATATCATATTGTTATACAAAGGCTTATGTTAGGTAGATAGCTAGCAGCAGCAGCACACCAAATGCACCGGCTAAAAACATCACGCTCAGCTACAGCCAACTCCCACTTCCCTGGGATATCGTGGAACAGAAAATGATCTGAAAATCAGAGTCCCCTCCCTTAAATCTTGGCGCCCTTCGCCCGCCTGGCCTCCTTCTCCTTGTCCCTGAGCAGGCGGCGCAGGATCTTGCCGCTCGGGCTCTTAGGGATGGCGTCGATGAACTCGACGCCGCCCTTGAGCCACTTGTAGTGCGCCTTGTGGTCCTGGACGTACTTGGAAATCTCGGCAGCCATCTCCTCGTCGTTGCGCGACGACATGGACGCGGGGGTCACGACGAACGCCTTGGCCGCCTCGCCGTCGCGCTCGTGGGGGATCGAGATCACGGCGCAGTCATCCACGGCCGGGTGGGTCAGCAGGTGGGCCTCGAGCTCCGCGGGGGCGACTTGGTGGCCCTGTTGTCGATGGGGTTAGCGAATGGACTTCATGGAAGTGAGAGGGTAAGGGGTGCTTTTTTGCGTACCTTGACCTTGATGAGCTCCTTCAGCCGGTCAACGATGGTGACGTGCTCGTATCCGTTGTCCGACTTGGTGATGATGACCTCGTCGCCGGTCCGGAGCCAACGGCCGTCTTCGTCCCAGACGAACGCCTCGTCGGTGGCCTTCTCGTTGTTCAGGTACCCCAGCACGACCGAGGGAGACTGCACGAGCAGCTCTCCCGGCTTGCCGTACTCGGTGATCTCCTTTCCATCGGGGTCCACCACCTTGCATCGTGTGCCGGGAACAATAGAGCCGGACGTTCCGGGGCAAAGGTCGTGCTCGCTGGTCGAGGACACCACCGTCGAGGTCTCGGTCATGCCTGTAGGTCGTGCATCAGCACTCGCCATCAAAGAAACCGGTGTAGGTGGGGATAAAAACTTACCGTAGCCCTGGCCGATGCGCCACTTGGGATACATGTTGAGGAGCTCCTGGATCGTCTCCTTACCGAGCGGCGCGGCGCCGGTAAAGATGAACCTCACACTGCTCAGGTCGTACTTCTTGAGGATGTCCTTGCTGCTGAGCATGCGAATGACGATAGGCGGGACCTAAACTGTTTAGCAACGGGACCTCACTCCAGGGGCAAGGGTCAACCTACGATGGGGAGCTGGTTGACCTTGAAGCGCTCGATGGAGCGGAGGAAGTCGGTCAGGTCAAACTTGGGCAGGACGATGACTTCGTCGCCGCGCCATGTTGCCGCATGGGCCACCACCACCAAGCCGAAGATGTGGCTGAAGGGAAGCAGGCCCATCTCCGCCTGAAGAGGGGTTCCCTCCTGCCTCCTGGCGAAGTCCTCGTAGAGGCAGTACTGCATCGTGTTGGCGATGACATTCCGGTGGGAGATCATGACAGCTTTCTAATAATTGCGTTGGTCAGCGGAATCCTGCACTCCCTAGGGGCTGACGAGCCGACTCACAGGCAGACCAGAGGTGCCGCTGGAGTAGCAGAGGAATGCCACCTGGCGGGCGCCCTGCCCCTTGACCCACTGGAGAGGCTCGAGCTCCGGCACCGAATGGCCCATCTCGACCAAGTCATCGACAGTCTTGAACGGGGGCTTGGGAGAGTGGTGAGGGAGATCCATGATGAAGATCTTGTCCTCGGCGATCCCAACAGCCTGGGCCGCCTTCAGAGCGGTCTCCAGCACGGGCATGCAGGTGAAGAGCGCCTTGGCCCCGGAGGACCGGAGCTGGTGCTCCAGCTCGCTTTGTGAGTATGCGACATTGGCGGGCGTGGCGATGCCGTTCAGACGGTGCACCGCGTGCAGGACAGGCAGGTAGTCGATCTGCGGGATATGCGAGTGAGAATGCCGTCGCCATCGCTGGCACATGGGGAGCCGCAGGTACTCACCGTGTTGAAAGAGAACACAGCAATGACCTTGTCCCACGCCAAGTCGACATTCGGCTCCCAGCCCATGATCTTGGACAAGGCCTTTGCGATCAGGTCGGAGCGTCTGTGGGACTCAGTCACGGAGTATGTCTTGCCCGTGAGACCGCAGGTGAAAGGATTGCGGCTCTTGGCGATGGGATGGCGGCCATGGATCTCGCTCCTCATGAACTCGCCGATAGTGATCGAGTCGGGGGGAGCTGCGCAGGGCTCGGTCAGTAACACGCGACCCGGCATGCGTCCTCAGCTGGGCAGATCTACTCACAAAATGGGAGCTTCGGGGCCCATGGCGGCGGGTAGAAGACCATCTTGGCAGCTGCTTGCGCGCGTCTCGTGCGACGTGGTCTGTCTCCTGGTTTCTGTCGACGTCAAGTCCGGATTCGGGTCTTGGAGCTAGCGCAATGGCAGTGAGGGGATACACAGATTGGAGACAAGTCAGACAAAAAAAAGTAGGAGGAGAAAAGGAGTGAGTTGGCAAGTTGGGGAATATCAGACATATAGAGACGGACGCCTGGACCGGTGAGCGGGGAGTCTCCACTCTCCGCTGCCAAGCCGACCCTGGTATCCGTCTTTCCCCAACCCAATTCCTCGGCAACGATGCGGGGTGGCTCCACCCGTTGGAGACCAGAAGCGGACTGGATCCAGGGACCAGAACCGGTGGCGACCATCCAATCTCTCGACTATCGAGCCCAGGTCTTGGGCCGCCCTTGCTCGCTCCGGCTCTTCGGGCCCATGTGGAGCACCGTTGGTCGCCGTTGGTCGCCGTTGGCCGGCATTCCGGCAATAGTTAGGCAATCCAAAAGAAGAAATCAGACGCCAAGACGAGGCGAATCCGGGCGACCTGGAACCCCCGGTCAAACGGAACAACGACATCTCGGCGCAGAGGTCCCTGGCTTTTATTTTGCGGGAGCACCACGTGGGGGAGACACAGACTTGCAATATATGGAAATCACACAATGGACGTCGGGGTTGTGTCTGTTTGTTGTCTCAGTCATGGCAATAGCAATGGGTTCTCTGGAGATGCAGTTTGTTCTGCTGACTCGACATCCCCTCTGATAATGTATTATAATGAGGTGTCGATGTGTAGCTTATAATACTCCATGCTTTGGATAATACTCCACTGTTCATTCATTTCGTTTAATTGTTTACATAGTACTATTGACCTTAGCTGCTTTGATCAATAAGTGCTTCTTGGCTGTTTTATTGGTCCTTGCGACGCATTGCCGAGTCCAGGAAGGCACGTTGTACGAGTCCCATTGGCTCCTTCTCTCTGGTCTTGACCTCAACACCAAGTGGTCCGTGCCTCCTCATGTGCATCGCGCCTTCCTCTGGACAGCAACTATCACAATTCAAAATGGAAGGCATGGGGTTGGGGGTCCTTCCTGGACTTCAGACATTCGGTCACGCACCAGGTCCTTTCCCCCACCAACTTTGCACTTGACCTTCCAATTCTTCCCATTCTTCCTATTCTTCCAACTCTTCCAACTTTCCCAACTCCCATTCTCACGCGCAGCAATTGTTCATGCGTGCTGCACTTCCAAAATTGAGGGCAAGGCTATTGCACCAGATTTTTCAAGAATTTGATTTTTTCCACGCCTTCAAGGCTCTGGGTCTCACGCACTCTTGGTCTTCCCCTCCAACACCCCAACCGACTTCCCACTTCCTTCAACCTCCCTCTTCTTCCAACTTTCCACCAATTTTCCAACACCAACCACTCCGACCGCCAAAACTTTGCAGCCTCAATCATCATTTGGCTGGGCTTTGTCATCGTCGTTCGAGGACACCAAAACCCCCTCGATTGGTATGTATTTTATGCGCTTTATTTTCCCAAGTTGCCCAACTCCGCATCGTCGCTCCGAGAGAATCGGTCCCGCGGCCGACCCGCGACCGACAGATGGGGGTTTTGTGCAGATACCGGTCAAAGACTAACCCACCGTGCAGACAACCTAGCCCGTCAGTATATTTAGGGTTGCCCCCGAATTTCTAGACGTCTACCTGTGATTGCCGGCCACAGACATTCAAAGGTGCGTCGTCAGTCACAATTCCAGTCCGGCTGTGGTCCTGGTTGCAGCTTGCGTCGCAGCCCTGGTCGCACTCGCAGCGACTTTGCTGCTGGCATGTCCGCAGCAGCAGCTAATTTCCCAGTCTGCCCTTCCCCGGGCCACATTGCCGCTGTCCTATATTTCCTTGTTCTTGTTTCGTCAATTTCCGTGGAGGCACAGCAAAGGTTCGGATGACTCGATCGGAGGCACGATCGCAAGGTTCATGACCTTAGCCATTGGCATTTCCGGGGAAACGAGGCAGCAAGTGACGACCTCTCCCCCTTCTTATTCTTATTGCTCCTCATCATACTCTCTCCCCTCCTCTTCTTCTTTTCTCCTCAACCCGCTATTGCCTTCGCTTGCAACGGGAGTTTGGACGACTCAGCAGCAGACAGGAACAAGAGGCTCATGACCTTGGCCACCATCCTCGGGGAAACGGGGCAGCAGTCACGCCCTCTCCCATTTATTTCATTACTTCGGCCTACATCTTGCCCTCATTCCACTTCTCTTCTTATTCCTCTATCACGCGCCATTCGCTTCCTGCTTCTCCTTTCGTCTTCATCCACCAACATACCCTTCCTTCGCCTCTATCCTCTTCCTAACTGCGTAAGTATCTACCGCCCTTTTGCCCCTTGATTTTTTGCACACTTGCTCACTCTTTTGATATTTCTGTTCTTTCTTTTCGATTATATTTCGTCCTCCATCACCAGTTCATTTTCCGTTCTCGACAATCTTTTGTTCTTTACCACACCCTTCCTCATCACTTTCCATCCCCGATTTTATTTTGTCCTCTACCGCACCGTTTCTTTTTCCGTTTCCAACAATCTTGAGTTCTCCATTCGACAGACTCCTTTCCCAATCCTCTTTTTCTTCAGCTTGATCTCCCCCTTTGGCTTCACCTCCCCCAACCCTATCGCCAAATTACCTCGCACATTACTCCAACAGACATTGGCGGTTCCCTCCGTTTCAGAGGTCACAGTCCGAAGGCGCTCCAACTTTCTTCTCGAAATCAGGCGTCAAAAACATCAACCCAAGGTATCCGACTGATTGAGAAGTTTTCTTCAGTCTCATCAAACCAGGCAGGAACAATCTCTTTGACAGTTGGGCCGTGCGAGGAGGCTATATCAAGTGATCAAGAAGCCTTTTCTCGGCCTGTTCCTTCTCCCCCAACGTCCCGTTCTATTTTCGAGCTCTTAGCTGCCCTCGCGGCCCAGGTTTTTACCTCGCCGACTAAGTTTTGGGACTTTTCCTTCTTCAACACCTCATTTATTTTCGAACTCTTCGCTGCCCTCCCCCGCCGAGTTGGTTACCTCCCCGACCAAGTTCTGGGCCTGTTCCTTCTTCCTCCAACGCATCATTTATTTTCGAAGCCTTCGCTGCCCTGCCCAGTTAAATTCGATTCCTCCCCGATCAAGTTCTTTGCGCGTTCCTCCTTCCCCCAACAACCTCGTTTATTTTCGGAGCATCAGTGCCCTCCCCATCAAGTTCGTTTTCTTCCCGATTAAGTTCTGGTGTGCTCTTCCTTCCCCCAACACTCCAGTTTATTTTCGGGGTATTGAGCGCCCTCCCCATCAAGTTGGCTTCCTCCACGCTTAAGTTCTGGGCGCGTTATTTCTTCCCCCAACACCTCAGTTTCTCGTCGCCTTGGGTTCCCTCTCCAATCAAGTTCGCTCGCCTCCAGAAGAGACTTCGAGAGCCAAGATACTAACATCAAGATCTAGAAGAATTTTTTCCAAAAGCGCTACCACAACTCAAAGCATGGAACACATCCCTCCTCAAACCGACAGTGCCGCTCGAGACTCGTCTCCCTTGACGACAACGCCTGCGCCCACTCCAGAAACTTCGCCAGAGACGTCTTCTACTACTGCGACCATGAAGACTTCCAGCCGTGTCGCCGCCCAGCGGGCGCAGATGGCAATGAAGCGCACAATTGAAGACGTGGATTCCGCCACAGATGACGAGCCCACCAAGCGAGCTCGCTCCACTGCTTCATCCATGGTCAAGAAAGCCAAATCTTTGCAAGACAAGGGCTACGATTCCTCGGAATTTGCACTCGGCAGCGATGTGGAAGACTCTCAGGAGGAGCCCGTGCGGACGGTCCTTGGAGCCATGGCAGGGATCGCCAAGAAAGGGGCTGCATCTGTTCTCACCAAAGCTGCCCAGAGCACCTTGGAGCCGGCTGGTGATCCCCTTGTGTGGGCAAATGCGCGTGGCAGTCTCTGCGAAGCTCTGCCTTACTTCAAAGCCCACAAAGGCAGCCTTCACACATTGAACAGGGTTGCCCAAGGGTTCCTCGTTGACCAGGAGGCCGACAAGAATGACCTCTTTCTCAAAGACGTCCTTGTCTCCTCAGTGTAAGTTTATGATCCCCGACTCATTCCCAGCCTTGCTGCCCCCGGCTATTCAGCCCAGCTGGCTGCACGGGTCCTGATTGTACGGGCCCCGGGCTCTTAGGACCCAATTGTTCGGGCCCCAGTTGTTTGGGTCCTGGTTGTTTGGGTCCTGGTTGTTTGGGTCCTGGTTGTTTGGTCCGGTTGTGCAAGCCGAGCGCACCAGCTAACGAGAACTCAGGGGCGGCGGCCGTGTCAAGGACCCCAAAACCGGCACAATGGTTCGCGCAAAGGATACCCCCGACACCGCAACCAACGTTCGTGCGATCATGAACGCTCACCGCGAAAAGAGTCTTGTGGCGGTGATTGCTGGTAGGCTTCAAACATCCTTTGGTGTTCAGATCGCTTTGCTGACAACTAATCACCTGTAGGCGAGGGCCACCCCCTTTATCCTTGCCAGCCGCCGCACCCCTATGCGGTTCTTGGGTTCTTCCACATCACCGATGTGTGGAAGGAGAAGCATATCCCTGCTGGCGGTGACAAGGCGGTCACAGTCTACCGCATGCGCTTCGAGAAAGCGGATTTGACTGAGCCTTCCTGGTGGGCTCCAGAGGCCGCCGATTCCACTCAGTCGACGGCCACAGTCGCTGAAACCCCCAAGGCATCGGTGGCCACTTGCGGCGAATGCGGCACTCCGAGCAAGGAGATCTTTTCCGCTGGCTGGTTTTGCCTCAACCATCATTGCAAACACTATTACGTGTTTCCCAACGGGGATTCGGTCGATCCCAGGGACCTTGCCTACTCGGAGGCATTTCTCAATGAGCGCACTCCTTTTGTGGGCGAGGTCCCCTCAATTGTCCCGCCGCTTCCCAACCATTCTGGACTGCACGGCACGGAGCTTGCTCTCCGCCGCGGGTTTGTGTGCCCCGACTGCGGCTGCTGCAATCGCCGTGTCTACTGGAACCGCTGGGTGTGCGAGAACAAGGACTGCGAGTACGTCGACGACGCCCCGATGCTTCCCTATCCCGACGCCCTCCTCAAGCGGGAGAACGAAGCCTTCGACTCCAGCATGAAAGGCAGGCAGAAGAAACACGGCGTCAACGAGAACACGCTCCATCAGGATTTCTACCCGCTCGACCCTTTCGCCACCATCTACCAGCGGGGCTATCTCGAATTCTCGCAAACTCTGACGCTGGGCGGCTACAAGGTTCGGCAGTATTTTCTCCCGGATTCCCAGGGCGTGATTCTGGGGTCGTTCACCATCCTTTCGGCCAGCGAGAAAGTCAACTGCAGGCCGGATGGTCCGGACGATCTCTTCCGAGCCCTTGAGGTCACAGACATCGGTCTGCGCCGGAATCCAGCTGCTGTCGTTGGTCGTAAGTCAACCCTTGCGGGACAAGCAGATGGATATTGACAGTGTTGGCTAGACAAACTCGAGGGCTACACCCGGCACTTCCAGCAGAACTTTGTAAGTGCCCTCCCTTGCACTGGATCTCATTGTGCATCCCTTTGCCCGCGCGCTACAGCTTGCCGCCACCCTCCGGGACTTCTTGGCGCAACACAACACTAACCGACTGTACTAGGGAGCCCGGTACAAGTTTGGCGTCTCAGTCCAGTCGAAGGGCTTCGACGAAGCGCCTGACGTGGTCCTCCGTGCGCTCCATCGCCTGATCTGGGCCAACCAAGTCGCTGTTCGCACCTCCAATGCATTTCTTCGCGCCATGGATAAGAAGCAAGTTAGCCCCAAGGCCTTCGTGGACAACGCCACCGGCTTCAACGAGCTTCTGGCCCTCGGGTACATGGAGAAGGACAAGATCAACGTGCGTCTCCCCCAGTGTTCTCTCGTCCCATGCTGACACGTCGCAAACACAGTACCATGATGACGGCGAGACCGAGCTCGGCCCCGTCGTGGCCGCCCTCGCTCTGGGCTCTCCGTCCACGATGAGCTTCCGGCCCAAGCGCAACACCCAGTTCTTCCTGCCGACCCACAAGGAGCGGGGCAGAGCCACCTACCATGATGTTCTTGAGGTTGTCATGAAGCATGGTGACATGATGGTCATGGTCGGGACCGAGATCCAGGAGGTCTATGAGGTGAGTTTTGCGTCCGGACTCGAGCATGGACGCGTCTAACAAGGCCAGCACACCGTCAACCCCCACGGCCAGCGTCGGTTCTCGCTCACGGCCCGATACATTGACCCCGAGCGGATGACCTCTCAAGCCGAGCGGGAGGACGCTGCTCTCAAGGGCGCCATTCCCGAGCATGCTCAGGCTTTCGTCTACGACGGCCAGTAAATGCACAGCCTCTCGACACTGCTGCGCGCGATGGTCGACGTATCACCGCCCGCATCTTTGCAACTACCCGACGGCAACGTCGCTTGCACATACGCGTTGATCTTTTTCTACCACATTCAGTTTCGCATCTTCTTTCGACTCGGATCTGATGCAGCCATCTCGCGCAGATGGACTCTTGCACATGGGAGCTTCGGCTCCTGATACGCGATCTTTTCTCTTTTCTTTCCTTTTCCGGTCAACAAGGTTTATCTGGTTCCCGGACACCCTTTCGGTACCCGGATTCGGGTAGGGTGTCCAGGGTTGCCCGGTCTGCTCACGGGAGCATTTCTGCTCTGGGTTTCATGGTGCATTTTTGGGGATTATGGACTGGGTTTTCTTTCAAGGATCTCGGATCGGTTTGCAGGTTTCACGGGTTACAAAGGGTTTACGGGTTTCACGGGTTACAAAGGGTGCCCAGCTTGGGAGGACACACCTCTATATTTTTCCCCATTTGCTGACAGTTTCTCTGGGGTTTCATTCTTTTGCACAACATAGCTTTCTCAATGGCAGGTTTACCACGGACCTCATGCTCGTGAAATACTTTGTGAATGTTGCTTGCTTGGCGGGAAAAGTGGCTGACATTGAACTAGGGAAGCACATCATGGAGATCAAGCCAATCCAGCATGGATATGGGCTGCATGGTGGAAAGAGAACCAAACTTTATCAAACCCCATGGTGAGCGAGTTGACTTGCTAGACGCCTTTGCGAGAGGTGGTGTTATTACTGACCGACAGACAGACAAACAGACAGAGAGAGAGATCACATAGAATTGATGCCTACCTACCTATCCATCACAGATCAACCGCTCTTCCTCCCCTCCCCAGAAACAAGCAGCACCACGCTCCCCAGCTGCCGCCTCAAATCCTCTTTATCAACATCATGCGTGTCCTCCACCTCCCCCCACCGCCCCGTCTGCCACG
>FTCU01001262.1_pt1 | contig 10092 bp, 12 predicted proteins | sample 1639521 | NCBI WGS metagenome assembly FTCU01 (sample SAMEA3914864, study PRJEB12502) | metagenome | biome: forest; material: soil | place: USA | collected 2012-03-12 | depth 0.3 m
CCCAATCAACCCCCCCCCCCCCCCCCCCCCCCCCCCCGCCGCATTAAACTGATACCCCGTGATCCTCAAATCACCGTCATCGACCCTGTGCAGGCGCAGGCACGACGAGAACGTGGCCGCAGCGCCGTTCCTGTCGGTGCCGTTGAAGTAGCGCCGGGGGATCTCGCACCACAGGTAGCAGCGGTCGACGATCTGCACGAGGTTGGGCTGGCAGCAGTCCGCCATGGGCGGGTAGGAGGTGTCGTTGCCCGGGGTGCCGACGACGTTGAGATTCTGCGGGATGGGGAGGTTGGCGAAGTCGGGCATTTCTGTGTAGGGGCGGCATGTTGTTGTTGGGTTGGAGGTGTTGGTTGCCATCTTCTTGGGCGAGTGGGTGTTTGGGATGGAGGAGGACGGGCGGGCTTTGGTGGCGTCGAGGGCTGAGGTGGACGGGCGACTGACTGGTGGTGAATAATTACCAGGTCGGCGATGATGGGAAAGCCTGGGGAGAACTTCAACAGATCGGATGATAGGATGGATAATATTATTAGCCGTCCAGGTGCTAGGCCTTGGTTACTTCTTTACCTCAGGTAGGTACCGAGGTACCTAGGCGGACTGGCTGAGCTGATCGCTGGCGGTCTGGGACAAAACACGGCATGTGAGGCGGTTGCAAGTGCTGACCTTCCGAATCGGTTGTCTTCTCGCCCGCTGCTCCATTTGTGCCTCTTGGCGCGGGGTTCTTGAACCAATGAGACATCCAGCCCTGTTGCATTTGAAAACATGTCAACCAACAGCGCCGAGGGGAGGCCGAGCTCTTGTTTGCGTGCATGGATCTGCACTTGACGACAATTTGCATGAACCGGATCCAGTAGGGCTATTTGCCTCCTGGGAGGATCCTGGATCCTTTGATCATTGATGTTAGGCTTTGGAAGCCCTGGCGGCCGTAGCATTCGGCTCTCCAGTCCTTGCGCAGCCACATCGAAAGCCCAGTTTGACAATGAAGCTCTGGCCGCCGCGTTCGTGTTCCTCTCGGGCGTGTCTGCAATTCGATTGTTGCAACTCGCTCAGGGCACCTAGTCAGTGAATGTTGTCCTTCAGGTCAACAAAGTCACGTCTGAAGCTACCATCGACGTTTGGAGCGAGAATAATTAAGACCAGACCCTGGCCCAACCATCTTCCGAGATGACTGGTCGGACTGCGCGTTGGCGCCAAGCTTGGGGAAATAAGGGGTTGTCTCGCCGGTGCCTTTGACAGTTGGATCAAACCCGATTATTTGTTTCTTTTCGGTGCGGTTACTGTTTCGCCATGCCAGCTTCTTCCCACAGGGTGAGCCAAGGTGAGCCGGGCGGCAAGGGACTGGGACTGGACATTGTCACTATCCGGCTATGGAAAAACGGATAATATTCATCGGCCAGGAAGGAATATTAATGGTGACGCCAAGAGATTGGGAGGAATCGACTTCAGCTCGTCCCAAAACCTCCCCCTCCCGGATGCTTCTCCCCAAATCACTGTCCCGATCCACATCCAACCGTGTCACTCCGAACGCCGCCCGCACACCATGTCTTTCGACAGCCTCCCACTCGAGATCAAGGAACCCATCTGGCAGCTCGCGCTTCACGCTGCCGTCGACGAGCCCGAAGTCTGCATCGCCTGGCCGATGAAGACGGGCGGCTACGACGAAATCTCCACCCCCTTGCTCGTCGACACGGCCTTTCCCGTGCTCATGCATGTCTGCGGCCAATGGCGGGATTTCGTCCTATCCTTCTCTCAGCGGCCCTCCTCGCCCATCAAGTTCCGTTTCTCGGGCCGGGCCGACTGCCACGTCCCGTACCGCCACTTCCGGCCCTCCACCGACATCGTGTACGCGAGCGCGATGAATTACCAACAGGCCATCGTGTGCCGCAGCAGAGAGTCGAAAACGGGCGTCCCCAGGGCCACGCTGGCTGCCGTGCGTCATCTCGCCGTGGACTGGCCGATTTGGCTGGGCCCTGGGTACTGGCTGCCTGAACTGGTGTTCCGGGCCTGCCCTGACTTGGAAAAGGTATCGGTTGTGTTTCCGTCCTCGCGCCGGGCGATATGGAGTTGCTTTTGGGCTCCGGCAACACGGTGCAAATTACGGCGGGTAGAGCGGCCGGATAAGCTTTCAGCTGAGCAGGAATGGAAGCCAGGGGAGATGGTGTCGGTGCAACGGGTGCTCGACGAGGGACTCGCGCATCTCGAGTACGAGAGTGTGTGGAGGTGGAACAATGAGGTGTCTGAGCGTACGAACGTGGGCGAGCCTGGTGGTAAATGGTTCGTAGGCTCGGCGTGGGACAAGGAGCGAGAGAAGTTTTGTTTCGAGCACGAAGCTGCCGCGTTTGTTCAGTACAGGAGGTCGGAGGAAGGTGGCGAGACCTGGGTCGAAGCATGCGAGGACAGACTGCTCGAGTGGCTCAAATGTTTCCGAATGCCAGATTCATCACCCAGGTTGAACGCGGAGCGACTCGCGCTTGATCCGGAGGAGTTGAGACTCAACGACGAGGATGGTTATCAAGACTGCCTCAATAGAGAGCTATAGCACGAATGGGTAATACATCAAACCCGATTTCAACCAGGCCGACGTGAAGCCAGTACAGAGAATGCCTGCCCAGATCCGACACTCTGAACACCGCTAGATCAAACCGATGCAGGCATAGACTCCTAGCTGCAAGTACTTGCAGTCAGAACCCACTGAAGGATTCCACGAGTAAAACTGAGCCAACGTAATCTTCGCGTTGTCAATGATGTCCCGGCAGGTATCACCAGAGACAACCAGGTGGAACGTCTTGCAGTTGCCCACCATTCCCGGCTGCGTCGGCGTCGGCGTAGCAACCCCGTTCCCCCTGGTCGTAGTGCTGGTCTTCAAGGTGGTGCTCGTCGGAGCCGTGTAGCCGATCACACCCACGCAGACATATACGTTGGCCCAAAGCCCCGAGCAGTCCGACTTGACCTGAGAATTCCAGGCATTGAAGTTGGCAAGGCCAATGCCGTAGAGATCGGCAATCTGCCGGCAGATCTGGTCCGCCTCGACCTTGTGGAACTTGTTGCAGTTTGAAACCATGCCCGGCTGGGTTGGCTGGGGCGTGGAGATGCCGTTCCCTGCGGTTGTTGTAGTCGCGGTTGTCCGGCTTGTCGGCGTCTGTCCAACCAACCCCACGCAGACGTAAAAGTCGGGCCAAAGGCCGGAGCAGTCGCCTTTCAGGGCAGGATTCCAGGCGTAAAAGTCCGACAAGGAAATGCCCTGCGCAGCGGCAATGGCGCGGCAGCCGTCGTTTTCCTTGACGTAGTAGAACTTGGCACAGTTCGAGACCATGCCCGTCTGTGTCGGAGTGGGTGTGGACACGCCGTTGCCCGGTGTCGTCCTGGTGGAAGTGGTGGTAGCCGTTGGAGCGCCAGTGATGCCGACACACACATACACATCGGGCCAGAGCCCGGAACAGTCGCCCTTGAGAGCAGCGTTCCAAGCGTACAGGTCAGACAAAGAGATGTGGTGGGCGGCGGCGATGTCGTAGCAGCCATCATTCTCCTTGACGAAGTAGAACTTGTTGCAGTTGGTCACCATCCCGGTCTGGGTTGGCCGGGGCGTGGAGATGCCGTTACCGGGAGCGCTGGTAGGGCCTGCTGACGTTGTGACGGTGGTCGCGGCTGGGACGCCGAAATTGCGCTCGACACAGTACGAGTTGCCCACGGCCAGGATACACGAGGTGTCAACTACCGGGTTCTGCATCATCAGTTGTGTTAGTCTGCAAGTTGGAGGGCAGAGACGGCTTTCCACATACGTAGGCAGAGAAGTCGGCAACACTGATGCCCCAAGCACGTGCAATGGACGAGCATGTATCTCCGGAGGCCACCACAGCCCACAAGCTGCAGTCGGAGACAGTCCTTGGGTCGGCAGTGGTAGGTGGCTCGACAAGATAACCCGAGCAGAGCGGCAGAGCTGCGAACAGCAGGGGAAGAGCATTGGTGAGCTTGATCATTTTGTCGTCGACCGAAGAGAGCTGATAGAGACTGGATGATGGGATTCTCAGTGATTGCGAGCTGTATGCTTGCTGTAAGTATTTAAACATCTGACTCTTGCGCAATGTCCCTAGGTACTTCCGTCTACGAACACGGCCCTGGTGTTTGCCTTGGTCTCTCCAACAACACGGCCCCCACGACAATGTCGCCATGTAATATCTCGGCAATATATATCCTTAGGTTGTTACTGCGTGGTTACGGTAGGGCCGAGCTGCGCCGCATGGCGGCACCAGAGAGAATTGGGGGCTAATAAAATCCCTGGGCCGAGTCCGCCGACGTCCGGGTCATGACCTAGACTCTGCTGAGGCGATCACCAGCCTGACTCCTCACCAGTGCCTATCCTCCAAGCCACTACAGCATCTCATCCAGCACCATGTCTGTCCGCCTCTTGCTGATTGGCTTGACAGCCTTCATGTTATGTTTGCCCTCGCTCTGCGATCGACGACCGGTAGCCGAGTTTATTGGAAAGCTCTCCATCAACGGGATCATCGCCGAAGACTCGGACGCCACAAGCCCCCGCGTCGGCATCAATGGCAATCCTGTTGTTTCGGCACCGAACATCAAGAATGGCCCTCCTCGGACACACAACTGGACTGCCTCGATGCCCACTCCGCAGCGCATGCTCTCAAAGCGGACCGACCCGCAGCCGCGAGGCTATGGCCCGGTGTGGAACAAGGACAACTGCGTCCTCTGCCCGGAGGAAGACCTCCTAAAACTAGATGCCAAAAAACTCCTCGAAAAGCTCACCGTACCCAAGATGAAGAGCTACATGCGCGGGAAGCCAGAGGACTTGAAGAACAAGTGCGTCTTTTACACCAAAAACGAGGACAGAAAGGCTGCCTTGGCGTCCCCGGCCACGGACTGGGCTTGTCTATACAGCAAGTACACCGCCTGGGTAAGCTGGAGTTCTTTTTGGGCTTTCTTGACATACATGTTGTGCTCCAAAGGCTGATCTGTCCTTCGACATGCACCGGTAGCACTTGTGGCCCAATAAGCGAATGGCGCGGCAGCCGCAATTTCTTGACTTCTATGGCGCCTACGAAAAAGGCAACGTACGTATCAACTTGGGTCCTTTATGCCGCCTCCCGTCTACCTAGGGGAGACTCGCGGGTCTGGCTGACTTCCGAGGCGGCACTCCCGCATACCCAAATCTCGCGAAAGTGGCTAACTGTTGTAATAGTGGCTCTACAAACTCGTCGAGCTGAAGAAGACTGACCCGCCAGCATCCGGCCCTTCCTATGCCGTGCAATACTTCCAAAGGATGTCGCAGGCCATGGCTGAGAGCTGCACAGGTGAGGTTGTCATCTTTACGGAACGTCCCGACAAGATGAAGGAGCTATATTCGACCATTCAACCGGGCAGCAACGACTGCAAAAACATTTGGGGCGACAAGGAGCGCCCGGCCCTGTTGGAACAATGGAAGAAGGGGTTGGTGACGAATCTCTACGTGATCGATGCTCGGGGGTACTTTGGAACGCAGTCGCCCACTCCCACGGTCTACGACTACAACATCAAGGATGACGTTGTCACGGGAGTGTCTAGCAAGGTGTTTGAGATAAGTAAGAGAGGGTTGATGCCGAGGGAGTTGCTGAGCAATGAGACGGCCCGGGCCGAGTGGGAGGAATTGCACCAGATGGGGAAGAGGAGTTGCGACAGGGATAATGCTCTGGCCTCGCAGCTTGAGGGCGCCGACTATTTCGCTGGACTTTACGATCAGTACCCTGGCTAGCGGCACCTGACCATCGGGGCGTCTTTCTCCTTCTTGGACAAGACAGCAGTGTTGAATCTGAATCCGAATCGCTCCTGTTCTCGTTTGTTCCATAACGATCGGTGCCTGATCTCATGCTTCCCACTTCAAGGCTGTGGCTGGCAGGAAGCGAGAGAACCCTCGTTCGGTTGGCAGTGCCCTGAGCTCCCACCAACTCAAACTCAGCTGCCGGTTTTGGCGAAGAGGGATTCTCCGTCCAGACCAGATGCTGCCGTTCCATTATGACTGCGGAACCGTACGCCCACTCGCTGACATGACCCCCGATGGGAGGAAGTTGAACTGGACGCCTGACCTTCACTGGGCAAGAATGCCACGGCATGCCGTGATTGGGTGCCTAGGTACCTGGGGAAGTACGCAACGCGGAATCACCCATATCACGTTCCTGCAGGAACGGTCCTTCCTATCCATGCAATCACAGACAGGTCGGCCGAGCGCCGGGTGATCAATTCGTTCAACACGAGCAAAGATTAGGTACGTAGGTACCTAGTCAACGCCGATGTCCATCGCTGTCGCTCAGGCAAAAGCAGTGGGCGGTTACCTCAATCTTGACATCTCTGTCAGCTGCAGGCTAAATGCTGCGCGTGGCTCAGCAACAGATTACAGTTCGATCAAGAACCAACCAGCCGCTTTTTGACTGGTTTCCTCCGTGTACACGCGTCGCCGCAGCTGCGCTGGCATTCGGTCCGATTGTGACCAAAGTCATTCTTGAATCAACAGACGAAAAAGCCCCGGATGAGTCAAGCACTCGAGAGGAGGCGAAGCCTCTTCGAGTTTCGGCTTTGACTCCTAATTAGGTAGATAGATTGTTCTTGTGACGAATCTCCTCAACCTACCGACCCAAACTTCTTCCGAGACGGTTCTGGAGGTGATTAACTTGGGGGCTGGAGATGGATTCGGTGGAGCCAAAAGGTTTGCAACACCATGTGTCAGTCACAGTGGGATAATATGTGAGCTTGTACGGAGCCAGGCGTGACTTGGATTGACAAATGAGGAAACCCCAAGAGTGGCTAATAGGCGCATGCAAGGTACCTCGGTACCTGGATCAACGGGAACAGCGGCCGTTTCCGCCCCCAACTTGGGAACGTTGATGTCCGTCCCTCAACGCTCCTCCGCAGATCGGCGGGACCCTGCAGCCCTGCGCCCTGCGACCCATGCACGTACTCAGAGAACTCGCACATGGATGGGTCGGGAATGTCTCATGATCCTGACTTGCCTCGTCTCTGTTTATTGTCACCTTATCCCTATCACCTATCACCTTCCTCGGCCCCCAATACCAGCAGCCCATCATCCCTGGAATTCATCAAGCCGGATGCCACGTTGGCGTCCCAATGCAGTAATCATAGTACTTGACCATGCCGGAGCAGTCCGACTTGAGCGACGGATTCCATGCCAGCAGACGGGCCTGCAAGATGCCAAATTTGGACACGAACTGGGCGCACCCAGCGCTGCCTGTCGTATTCGCCATGGCCCAGTAGTTGCAAGTCGCGATTTGTCCTTGACGAAAGAAAAGACGATCGTCAGCCCTGCGCGTGTCCGGGTCTTGCAGTTTGGAAAGAGAGAATGTGTGACCGCGTCGTACTTACCAGCGGGACGGAAATGCATCGCAGACACACAGTACGCATAGCCAGACCGGAACCCATCACAGCCTACCCCATTCCATTCCTTGAATGTGGCCTCGGAAAGACTGAACGACTGCAGATAACTCTGACAATCGCCGTACTGGTAGGAGCCCGGCTCAGACACCCCGTACTGTGCGCAGTACGGGGTGACGCCGGGCCCCGTGCCGGGCTGGAGGCGCTTGAGCTGCGCACAGTACTGCTCGTCCGGACTGAGACCGCATTCGGTGGCTGTCTGATTCTTCAACGCCGGGTTCCATGACAAAAAGTCGGCGAGCGAGACGTGGTAAGCCCGGGCCGTGCTGATGCATGTGTAGTCGAGCGTGCTGTTCCAGATGATGGGGGGAGTCATGTAAACATCGCAGTCCTCTCGTGTTCCGCTGCCGTAGACGGGAACCCATGCTCGGTTTGGCTGGTCCGGGTCTTGGGTCGGCTTGGGAAGCGCCGTGAAGGCCGTGCTGGGGATGGTGAAATACGTCTCAGTGGTGCTTGTCGACGTCGAGGTTGCTGGCTCGTCTTCCGGATAGGGGTGGACCCATGTTCCGCCTGGGGTAGAGACGCAGATGGAAAACCCGAACGATGCCAACTTTGGGATGCGGTCGCAGTAGGTTCCGAGTTCGGGATTCCAGCTGACCATTTTGACCCAGGTGGTGTTGTAACGTTGAGCCAAAGAGTTGCATGTGTCTGTGTTGACCAGCTTGTGTGGGGTGCAGCGGAGGTTCTTGGGCAGACAAAGCGTTGTGCCGGCTACTGGGAGGATCTGGCAGTACCCGAGTAGGCCGTTTTTTGCCATGAGTTGCGCTGTGCTGAAACCATTGGCTTGGGAAATGGACTGGCAAGTGTCGCCTTTCTTGACCGTGTAGCTCGTTCCAACACAGGTTGGCTGTGACGAGCTCCCAGATGTTGCAGTAGGGCTAGGCCCGCCACTGTCAGCTACATGTCCTGTATTTACCCTGTCCTTGCGGGTTGGCTTGGCTGCCGTGGCTGACCTGACAATGAATGAAGTCTTTGGAGTGGCAGGATTGGTGACCTTGAATCCTGTCTTGGAACATGCCGACGTGAGACTGGAAAAACTCGAGGCGAGCTCGGAATTTGACGCAAGGGGCATGTTGAGCCGGGTTTGAATGGCTGAGAGGAAACAATCTCCGCATGTCACAGAGGGACCTAGAGGCATCATCAGCAAACAGTTCCGTTGATGAGATAATACCAATGCATTGTTCACTCACTCGGAACAGAGGTCATCTGTTGACTGTCCGGATCAATGTGGAACTGGTTCCGAATCTCAGCATTGCAGAATGCACCGGTTCTGGTAGGGTTCACATGTAGGTACATGTCAGCTGGCTTCTCAGCTTCAATCATTGCAATCCAACTACTCACGAGCCCTTGAGACACACAAGGTTGTACTTCTCCGTGTAAAGCTGCAATCGATAGAGGAGGGAATACGCGTTGCCGTTGGGGTCTTTGGCCCAGAAGGTGCTACCGCAAGCACCCGTGACTCTGCGAGCATACGTGCTGAGGGCCGTGGCACAAGTAGCCACGCACACCTTTGTTAGAGTTGCATCTGTCTCAAATCGGTAGGCGTCGACCGAGACGAGTGCCTCGTCGCAGGCGACAGCCTGATTCAGGACCGAAATGCATGTGTCAGAGAGCCCGGGGATGGGTCCTGTAGCGTTTGCAAGAAAGATGGTTGCTTCCACTCTTCCAAACACCAGAAGCAGAGCCAAAGCAAAAGACGGAAACATCGTGATTGTTGTGGTGTTTTGGTCCCGACCAGTGCACAGGTGAGAAGCAGCAGCGTCAGATCTCACGTGGAAGACATCAATGATTTCCGTGGCTGATAACCCCGCAGGCGCCGTCCAACAAGCCGTCGTCAACATCACCCGTAATGCCCGCGAAATTAAATGGAACTTTGGCACGACGTTGATATAAGGGCAAGACGGCCCCCAACGGCTCAGCCTCCAATGTGTGATGTGACGACTTTGACGAGCCCTTCTCACGGCCAGGGGTCGTCATGCCGCCATTGCCGCGCCCCCGTCCTGCAGGGGCAACGAACAAGGTACCAACGGCAAGGTACCTAGGTACCTAGGTACTCCTTCACCCGGAATCTGCACTTGCCACAGGCCAAACTGCGCATCTCCCTCTTAGTCTTTCATCTCCTGCACATCTCCAAACGTTCGTCTCACCAAGCACGAAGTTCTCCAAAAGATGCTGTCACTTCGGCTTCTCGGGACAGCGTTTGTGACGTGCATACTGGTGCGAGCCAGCGACGGTTTTCACGACAGCGGCCAAGCTCATCATGTCCCGGCAAACGAAAGAGATTGGAGCCCCAACAATGCCAGTGCACTGTTGTCAACACACCAGCTGTTGCCTCGACAGCTGCCACCGGGAGAGTGCAACAAGGACACACCCTGCATCATAGCAGCGTGCTGCAACGGACAATATGTAAGAGATGCAACCTGGGGCAACCTACCTTCCTTGCTTCGGATACACGTACTGACTTGGGGCGTCACTGCCAGTGTGGCTTTGGTGAGACCTTCTGTGGAAAAGGGGTGTGTGTTTCGCAGTGTGACGCAAAGGCCGAGTGTGGAAAGTATGCAAAAGTGCCCGGAGCGACATGTCCACTGAACGTATGCTGTGGTTCCACAGGCGCATGTGGCACAACTGCGGTAAGTGCATACCAAGCCGAACTGCGAG
>FTCU01001005.1_pt1 | contig 10089 bp, 13 predicted proteins | sample 1639521 | NCBI WGS metagenome assembly FTCU01 (sample SAMEA3914864, study PRJEB12502) | metagenome | biome: forest; material: soil | place: USA | collected 2012-03-12 | depth 0.3 m
CCCTGCAGCTGCCAAATTACCCCAACAAGCGACGCGACTCATCATGGACCCGCAGAATCCCTCTTCGACCCAGCACGGCCAGCATGCCCAGCAGGCCCGGGGTCAGGTGGCGGCCGTCTACGACCTCAGCCACGGCGGCCATTATGGCGCCAGCGCGGCGGTAGTACATTCTTCCCCTCCCCGTCGCAAACTCCACCATGAACATGACCACTGACAGGATGACTGCGCTAGGCCGCCCAGAGCTTTACGCAAGCGGAGATGTACACGGGAACCTGGGCCAACGTGCACCAGGGCCTGACGGGCCACTACAAGGACGTCCTCACAGCCTACTGGCAGCACACCATCAGCCACCTTGAGGGCGACACGCACGACTACAAGATGCACCAATTACCGCTGGCACGGATCAAGAAGGTGATGAAGGCCGATCCGGAGGTCAAGATGATTTCGGCCGAGGCCCCGATCCTGTTCGCCAAGGGTTGCGATATCTTCATTACCGAGCTCACCATGCGCGCCTGGATCCATGCCGAGGAAAACAAGCGGCGCACTCTCCAACGGTCCGACATCGCCTCGGCCCTGGCCAAGTCGGATATGTTCGACTTCCTAATCGACATTGTCCCCCGCGAGGAAGCCTCCTCCCACGCCAAGCGGACCGCCAACCAGCCCGCCGCTGCCGCCCAGCCCGCCGCCCAGCAATCCCAGCTGCCCGGTGTCGGCGCTAACCACGCCGGCCAACACGCCATGGGAGCCCCCGACTACGCCCTCGGCGGCCACAACCTGGGGCCCGAGGCGGACTACCGCCAGCCCCAGAACATGTACCCGGGCCAAGTACAGCCGGGAGCCCCCGCGTATGGCCAACCCCCGGCCCCGATGTACAACGTCGACGACATGTACACGTACGGCACGATGCCTCCCCAGCAGGTATGCTTCGGAACCGCACGCACGCACGCCCGCCGTGCACCGAGAGACATGCTAACCGGGACTCTCAGTAGGGTACCTAGGTGGCAGCGACGCTGGCGAGAGAGCATGCGTCGGACGGTTTGGATGGTTTGGATGAGCCATTCCAACCAGCAGCAATTCCAACCTCCGCCCCCATCGAAAACGAACAAGAGCCCGAGGCGAGTGGTCACGCAGACAACGTGAACCCCAGGGTGAAGACGGAGGATTGGGAGGGGAACGAGTGCTGATTACTCGTTTTACGTTTTTTTTTTTTTTCTGCGCAAATCTGGCTTGTCATTTGTCGGATTTTCCCACCGGGCTCTGGTTCTGCCGGGCTTCGGCCCTCAGAACAAAACGACAACAAAGTGTAGTGAAGTGTTGTGCTTGTTGGGCATCTCCAGGGAAAGCGGGCAGGCGGTGTCGGTGTCGGGATTATTAGTCTCCTTTTTGCTCATGGCCGGATTATGACTTTCCTCATTTTCTTCATGTCACATCATTCCCCGTAACTGGTACACTGGCCACAAATCGGTTGTCGATAAGGTGTATCGTAACGTTCGTCGTTTTGTCATTAAGAAAAGAGACTGTCGTTATCGTTGTCGTCGTCGTCGTCGTCTTTTCACCTCAAGCCGAAGCGCGAGCTGAAGTTAGCGAGCGGCGCCGCCCGGCTGGGGTTCTCAACCGTTTGGGTGATCCTTTTTTTTGCGCATCGTTAGCCCCTCCACTTCAGAAAACAAACAAGGGGGAAAGAACAGCGGGGGAAAGACATACTTCTCCAACAAGAGGGGCCCGTTCATGGCATCCACGCGGCCGTACTTCTTGTTGCGGATGGAAATGTCGTAGAACTCGTCTTGGTTCTCGCACTGCATCAGCGCCACCGTCTGCTGCAGCTCGTCCAGGTTCTGCTCCAGCATGAAGGCGTTGTCCAGCTTGCTGACGAAGCCCGCCAGGAACCCCACGTCGAGCGCCATGGCGGCCACGCCGTTGGGGTTGATCTTTTTCACGTCGGGGGAGAGAGGGAGAGCCTGGAAGGTAGATAGGTGAGCAAGGAAGGACGCGGAGAGAAGACGGGAGAGATATTCCTTACGAGGATCTTGTTGGCTGCGTGGCTGAGCGCGTCAAAGTAGATGAGCTCTTTGATCTCTCGGGGAAGGCCCAGGAGGGTGGAGCTCATGATGTTTTCGAGGAACTGGGTCAGGGTCGACATGTAATTACTGGGCTTCACGGGTTTCGATGTCGCAGTCCTGTTCGGCCACGTCAGTGGATTTGGCAACGTTGCGAAAAGAGGGGTGGAAGCTGACCAGTCATAGTCGGACGTGTCCACAAGGTCGTCGATCTTGGAGTTGACGAGTTCAAAGATTCGCTTCTCGGCCGTCTTCTTGTGATTCCGGAACAGCTCAGTGGCTTTGAGGGTTACGGGGCCGCCCGCTGACGTGGAGGACCGCTCTCGAATCAGCACCTGCTCAAGCCCTTGGCAAGCAACTTCGAAGTACTCGAGGTTCGTCAGAATCTGCACGATCTGGCCCAGATACTGCGAGTTCAACCGGTCGACGAGGGACTGGCAGACAATGCCGGAGAGGAGTTCATCGAGGGTCTAGTGGAAAGGTTCCACTGGCGTCAGATTACTTACTATGGTCTGGCGGAGGGGGTGCATACCTTTCTCAGTGTCTCGTCAACGATGCTCGGGTAGTCGAAATTCTCTTGGGTGAATCCGAGAAATTGTGCGATGAAGTTCCAGATGTCTTTGCAGCAGAAATAATACATCTTCGAGAATGCGAGAACGGTGGGAAACCTGTGGTGGGTTAGCCTTGGGATGCGGCACACAGGTGGTTCTGGAAAGGAGAGGAAATGAAACACGTACTGGGTCTCGCTCGGGGATCTCCCATCGACGAACTTGGTCGCAGCAAACACCTCCTCATACTCTTCACGCGTCCTGATGGGCACAGGCATGTAATCATCCGTCGAGACAATCTTCTCCAGCTGTCAGCAGCGGCCAGAAGGCCATGGAGCGGTTGACCAACCTCTCGGAATTTTCCACCAAAGTGGCGCTGCAACAACTCTGCGTACTTGTGGAATAAAACAAGCTGGAAGTTGTTCACCATGGAAGCGGGATACCCCCAACCCTTTGCCAACGGTCAGAAAAAGAAAGACTCCGTTGGTAGAACCGGACAACTTACATCCATTGTCTGGATAAACAAGGCAATATCGTCCTTGACCCTGAGCAACAGATCTGGATTACTGACGCTATCGAGCGAGCGGGAGACAATCCGGATAACAGCCTGGCACATGGAGTCCCAGAGCTCGTCAATCTGCCAGTATCAGCAGCCGAACTCTCCAATGAGAAGTAGGAGACAACGAATTTGCTTACATCAAGGGTCGAGCGGACCGTTGGTGCGCGTTGCATCGTGGCCTTCTCGATAATCGCAAACCCGGCAACACTTTCCAAAAGGGCCTTGAGAGCCTCGTCGTCGCCGTTGGAAAGGATGTTTTCCGTGCTGGGGATGATCAGGTCCTTTTGCTGTCGCCTCGTCGCAGAATACTCGGCACGGAACTTGTCGACCTGCCCAAGTGCATCGTGAATGTGCAGCGCCTCGTGCAACGGGGTAAAGTCGATCTGGAGGTCCTCGTTGTTGAGAATATCAAAATCGTTGTTCTCGTCGAAAACCAGCTCGATGGCCGAATTCAACTTGAAGCGGCTGAGGAACTCGTTGCTCTCCATCCGCTCCCTTTGCCTATCTCTTCGCTCCTGGGTGTGGTAAAAGGCCAACTCGCCCAAGAACTGCGACGATTCCCTGATGCGGTACAACCAGGTGTTCAGGTCGGACATGACGGCCTCCGAAATCGCCTTCTGAGAAGCAGGAAGCGACTTCTGGATCATATCGGCAAGCCTGTACTGGGCGGCATACTTGTTCTGAATGATGGGCACCAGGTACTCGTTCTGGAGGTCCTCCAGGGACTTCAGGGCGGCATAGTAGTTCTTCTTCCGGATAAGGTCGTGGGCATCGTTGACGGCATGCAAGATCTTGAGGGACTCCTCGAGGGCGTCCGACACCTCGGTAATGTTCTGGCGCACTCCGCGCGTGTTGACCAAACCTTGTTTCTGCTCGGCAAGTTTCTCGGTGCTCGTTTGGATCGACTGGTTGAGGTCCAGGATTTCGGATGTCAGGGCCACGGTGCCCTCGCGAACTTGCTGCAACTGGTTGACGGAACTCAGGAACTCCTCGTGCTTTGTCAGACCGATTCGCTCAATATCGCCCTCCCGGTCCTCGGCGTATTGGGAAAGGCTCTGGACAAGGGAGCCGATCCGGCTGCTCGTGGTGGCATCTTTGAGGACGGGGATCAGTTGGTCGAGGAACTCGGAGTCGGACGGCGCAAGGATGATCTGTGACAAGAATAAGATCGGTCAGCAATGGCATGGGTCTGTGTGGAGGGAGAGGGCAAGAGGGAAAGAGCGGGAGGAAAGCAAGCAGCTGTCGGTTGCTTTGCGACAACCAACAGCCCCCGCGATCCAACTCGAACCAACCGACCTCCGTGACAGCCGTGTCATAGTCGTCCCACGTCTGGGCTTTCCTCGGCATCTTGGGCCGCAAGCATCAAAGATACCCTCGGTTGTCGGCGAACGGGTTTTTCCTCGAGATTCGGTGGAGGGGAGTGGAGGGGTAGAGGGGTGAGCTCCGTTGTCGAGCAGCGTGGAGGTTGGCCGAGCATGGATGGAATACCACCTGTTACGAAGTAACGTTGATGTTACAGATTACGCGAGCCCCCAGAGCACATCCCCGACGTTTGTGGTCCGTGCACATGTCTCTCAACCCCCAAATGCTCAAAGCTTGGCATTTTACCCCTTTTTCAGACAAACAAGCTGAAAGTTGCAACCCCAAGGCAGGAATAATTATCAACATACATCTTGATCTGCGGGAGGGTGAAAAACAAAACAAGAGTAGATGCCTCCAGCATTCAGGTCATTATTGATGGTACATTGAATTCTTTCCGAGGGTCCTCCTCGTCTCTTTTGCAGCGTTGCCACCCCCCAGAAGCACTTTCAAGTTGATGGCTCCTTTGAATATCAAAATCAAAATCAATATTGGATGACAGCCGGTTGCTTGCCCTCTAACGTGAATACAGTGCCACTGAATGTTGCTAAGAGTTTGAATGGCACACTCACCGTTCACCTGCTGTCGTGACCCCCAGTCGAGCCTGTTCCCCCTTCCGCCTCTCGCTCCTTCCTGCTTTATCTGCTCTTGCCTTAATACTCGACAATTGGAGCCTTGACCGGTCGCAGCGGGCTTGTCAACCTTCCCTGTCGGTCTGCACTGCCATTTCTTCTTGAGCCGTCTGATGTCGAAGCTCGACAACAAATTCCCTCCATCGGAGCAAGAGAGAGAGCAAATCGGTTCACCTCGCTGACCCAACCGGTGTGAGCCCGAACTCACGCCCTAGTCCAAGCCACGGACCGGCATTGCGAGAGATAAAATCGTTGATTCCTGCTGAATATTTGATTCCTCTTCCCTCCTCTCTCCTCTCCATCTTTCCACTCCACCGAAATCCCTTCGACGCCCAGAATCAAATCTCTGGTCGACCTCTCGATCGCGCCTGCTTCCTTGACGGAGGCCGCTTTCCACATCAAGCTCCTGCCTTAGGAGCCCGTCTATTCTTTACTCCAACACTCCTTCCCAATTTGGATTTTCCCGTCGCGTCGTCTTTTGGGAGGCTCGGTGCCGATCGCCTCGTTTTCTTTCCGCGAATCTCTTGGATTGCTCGTCTCTCTTCTCGTTCTTTCCCCGACTCACGCCTGCCTGCGAGAACCACCTCATTTCCCCTCTTCTCTCGTCAGGATCCATCCGTGTCACGACACGGTCGTCGACTTCCTCATCCTCTCCATCCCAGCGACACCGCCAAAGAAGGCACCCAGCTCGTTTTTACGACAAGAACCGACACCGCGACTCAAACCACCATGGCGCAAGCGCGGGATGCAACTTTCAACAACCCGTCATCTCCCCACTCGTCGAGTGCGGGCGCCGACTCCTACAAACATGAAGGGACCCCGGAGACTAAACTCACTGTCTTCTCCCCCGATGACAGCTCGGCCAGGTCCAACAGGCTGCTGACAGGCCTCAATCTCAATGCCGCCGCTGACCACAATGTCCACCCCGCCCACTTCCATCATGTCAATACCGTGGAAGGCTTCCGTGATCACTCGGTCGCAGCTGAGAAAGACCCTTTCGTCACAAGCAGCACGGTCCCGAAGGCCGAACAGAAGTTGTCTCCGACCGCCTCTGCGTTCCGCCCGGTCGCCGTTCCGCTTGTCGCCCACGGCTCTCTCCATGCGCCGTATGGAGCGCATGCCGGGCTGAATGCGAACCGCCAACTTTTTGCGCCTCAAGCTACTGCCAGGTTCAGCAGCGAGCTGGGGGTTTCTCGCTGCCTCGTCCTCTACTCGCCGTCCCGGCCTGTCACGATCGTTGACGTTGAGGGCTATCTTGCGGTAAGGAGCCCGAGATCTACCTACCCTTCTCTTAACGATGTGCCGCTGACAACCGACGCAGAAGTTGGAGCGACTGGGGTCGCCGTGCCAGGGTAAACGCAATGCGGTTGCCGCCGACGGCAAGGTCTTCCTTCACCTTCCAAACATCCGGGACGCCCGCAACGTTCATGACAACGTTCAGCTTGGTTCCCCTGATTGGTGCGCCGAGTATATCGCCGCGATTGAGTTCTACAATGTACGCGCCTTTGCACTGATCTGAATCCGTTACCACCCTGCTGACCAGTAACCAGGTTTGTGGCTCATCGGACCAGGCGGACCCCATCTGCAACGGCCAGATCCAGATCACAGCCTTTGGTCAGGGCGCCAACTCTGGCGTTGCTCACATCGAGACTGTCGTCCATACCTTTCTAGAAACCCAAGGCGAGGTTTTTGCGCTTCTGCGGCAGAGCGACTTGAGCGACGGCGCCTTCCGGGCTCTGGCCGAGTTTGCCGACGCTGATGTTGCCATCACCGTTGTTCATCGATTCAATGGAACCACACTCGGCGTAAGTTTCCAAAACCTTCTACTTTCTTCAACCCTTTCTGATTGTTATCCCCGCAGGGCGTCCACCTCGTCTTGGCGTTGTGCCAGCTCGAGGGTACGGCAACAGCGCCTCGACCCCTTGACGTCAACAACCATGCGTTCAACGCAATGCGGAGCCCCGGGCGCAACATGCCAAACATGTTCCCGGGTATGGGGGTTTTAGACACTCCTCAGCAGGTCGGTCCCATGATGCCAGCGGGCCGTTTTGGTCAGTCTTCCACCGGGCTTCACCCTGCCAGTCAGCAGTTTGCCATGTATCCGATGATGTACCACGGTCTCCCATCTGCAGGACCGAATCGATTTGTGCTTGACCAGACCCCGACTCGGGGTCAGAGCGTCAGCCACATGGCGTCGATGAGCCCCATCTCTGGAGGCATGCCCATCATGGCGCCCCTGTACAACACCACGCCTCCCGGCACCCCGATGGGAATGCATGGCGATTTCAGCAGCCCGAGGAGCATGCAGCCATACGGGCGCTTGGACGGCCGTCGTCAGAACGCCATGCGGGTCAACCGGTCGCCGTACTTCAACAACGCTGGCCATCACAACCATGTTGATGTCAACCGCATCCGAGATGGCATTGACGTCCGAACCACGGTAAGCCTGCTCTCCCCCGTGTACCTGCTTGTTTCACCAGCTCACGTGTATAGATCATGCTTCGGAACATCCCCAACAAGGTCGACCAATCCATGCTCAAGCGCATCGTGGATGAGTCAAGCTGGGGCAAGTACGACTTCATGTACCTGCGTATCGACTTCGCCAATGACTGCAAGTGAGTATCGGCCCGCTGGCCTCGGTGGCTTCATAGCACTGATGGCCCGACTCTTTAGTGTTGGCTATGCGTTCATCAACTTTGTGGATGTAAGTCATGTCGCTTGCTCGCCTGAGGTGGCATCATCACTGACAGATACCTAGCCTTTGGACATCATCGACGTATGTGATGACTCCCTCTTGGTGGCTCTGAATTTGCGGCATCTAACCTCGAGTTTAGTTCGTGAATGCACGGGGCAACCAGCGGTGGAACTGCTTCAAGAGCGACAAGGTCGCCGAGATTTCCTACGCCAGTGAGTCCTCCGTCTCCAATCCGGAATGGGGGGCAGGTGCTGATATTCCCAAGCCATCCAAGGCAAGGACTGCCTCGTCCAGAAGTTCCGCAACAGCTCCGTTATGCTGGAGGCGCCTCATTACCGGCCCAAGGTGCGCTTGCCAGCCTCTCATTTTGGATTTATGGCTGACGTTGCTAGCTCTACTACACCTCCAACGGTCCGAGGCCCGATCTGTCTGGCCAGGAGGAGCAGTTCCCCGATCCCGACAACCAGTCGAAGATGAAGCGCAGCTGCGAGAATGCCGAGCACGTGGGTGAGTAACGGCGACTCTGATACCAGATCACGGTGCAGGATCGCACGCAACTAACCTGTTCTCGCTCCAGGTCTCTTCACCCCAAACGCTGGCCAGCATTTCCGCGATGAGCAACGTCGCCGCCGTTCCCAGTACGACCGCGGAACCAGACTCGCCGCCCTCGAGGAGTACGACTACGATGCCCATATCCAGCCGCACAACTTCTTCGGGCCCCAGTGACGGCCGCTGGCGTCCAAGGAAGAACCAGATGCCAAGAGGGGTGGCAACTCTCCCAACCTCGGTGAGAGGCCAAGAGCCTTGATATTCGACACCATGGAATGACGCCGGCTGCTTGCTTTGCCATCTTTGAGAAGTCGACAGAGGTGTACACCATTTTGTATTGCAGTTCGTTGCTGTAACTCAAGACGCAGTTTCTTGACAAATTTCTTCAGATACTGGGCAAGGAGGGGGGAATTCTTAGCGTAGCGTTACTTGGCCTCGTTGCTCTGGCAAAACCACAAAAAAAGAGAGAGGGAAAGGGAAAGGGGACAGGGACAGGGACAAGGAGGAAAGGGGACCGGCGGGATGGGGATTGGACTATGCCGGAGGGTTCTTGCAGCCTTGGTGGTCTAGGAAAGATCGTCCCATGCCGCAGAGCCAGGTTTTTTGCAGCAGTCTGACCAAAGGGTCTGACCCGGACGGTTATCCTGTATAGTTAGGATTTCCGGAGATAGCTTTGGCCGCTCAATTCGCCTTACCTTTGCAACGTTACTCTACTCGATGGGCACCGCTTGGAAGTCGATGGGGAACCATGGACAAGAAGTGATCATGACCTACACACAACGGGAATTGAATCGGACGTTTGGAAGGAGTCGGATTGGATTTCGTATATACGCCTGAGTAGCCAGCCCCCTTCGAATACCTCAGGTAGCTCATCTCATTTTCATCATTACATACATAATAGCGCGGGGCACTGCTGTGTATGTGACACACACACACATTTGGTTTGTACAGCGCAGCGCCCTGGCGGTGGTCATTTGTCGTCTCATCAAAAAAAGATACATGCATTTTTTTCCCCTCATGGCCCGCTTGGGTCTTCGGGCAGCGCGGGCAGCGGCTTCTTGAGTCGCTGCTCTTGCGGCTGCGGGATGCGGCCGGGATGTTGGGTCCCTTGTACTTGCTCTTCTTCTTCTTTTTGGTCGGGGCCCTGAGAAGGAGGAGGGGTGGTGGTTGCCGTCGTGGTGGCGGTGTCGGCTTGGCTGACGTCCTCGACGGAGGCGGCGGCGGTGTCCGGGGACGATGACGCGTCCAGGATGCTGCTTCTGTCCTCTTCTTCTTCTTCTTCGTCTTCTCGGGTGACGCGTATTGCTGCGCCGGAGCTCTGGGTGCGGCGGAGGGGCGGGGTGCGTTGCCCTTCGGCTTCGTCTTGGTCTTGTGACGACGGTTGTTGGTCGTAGAAGGATGGCTCTGGGCTGTGGTGGCGGTGGGTTGCCGGGGTGCTTTCCCTGCTGTATTCTGACGGCGGGGTCAGGGGGAGGGATTTGTTCTTGTATGAGGAGGAGGAGAGTTGGTAGAGATGGCGGGGGAGGGCGGAGGCGGCGAGACTGTTGCCGTTGGGAGAGGTTCTTTCGGTGGGCCGGGCAGCTTGGGGAGAGGAGCTGGGCATGGAGAGGCCCGAGATGGAGTCGGATCTGGCTGGGTACCCGTACCGGCGGTATGGTGGCGGCAGGGCCGCGAAAGCGGTGTTGTCGAG
>FTCU01000468.1_pt1 | contig 10086 bp, 4 predicted proteins | sample 1639521 | NCBI WGS metagenome assembly FTCU01 (sample SAMEA3914864, study PRJEB12502) | metagenome | biome: forest; material: soil | place: USA | collected 2012-03-12 | depth 0.3 m
CCACCCGCCCGCCCACGTGTCAGCACGAGCGGCTGAAACGCACAACAATGAGCAAGCCACTCCCGCTGTCCGCACCACACCCCCTGCGGCCTGCCCATGCCCAAATCGACTTGGCAGTCAGATTGTAGATGGACTGGGGGCTGAAGGTCCGACAGGTAGCATTTCATCTCATCTCATCTTATCTCGCGGACTTGCATTGGATCTTTATTCTGACGACATGTCGTTTCCTTTTTCTTCGTTTCTTCTTCTCTGATAGTGAGGGAGAAGGGTTGATTGCCCTTGGGGGGCTGACGTCATTGTTTTGGGGTTGTGTACGGAGGTATTGTGTGTGTGTGTGTTGAAGATTGAGGGGTTGGGTTTGGGTTCGGGGGGTTGGGGGAGAGATTTATTAGGTACATACTGCAGTGTCTTACTGGGCTATTAAGGGCATCCATCCTACCAGAGGTTGTTTAAACAAAACAACCTGCCTGGGTTGAGTTGTGATGTTTAAGGAGGGAGGGGGAAAAGGAGTTATTGTGTTTGTCTGTCACGACCTGACACACAACCACCCAACCGAGCATGATAGCTAACAGCACCGCCTTCACACACAGCATAATCTCACAGGGTTGAAACCAGTCCACTGTATTGCACAAAAACAATGCTTTGCTTTGTTGTCATTTCAATTACTATTTCACTGAAGCAGTGACCTCGCTCAACCTCTCCCTCCCTCCCACCCTCCCAACACGCAATATTTACTGATACCGCAAAGCCAGGTTTATCTCCCTCCACGCCACACACCCAACCCAGCAAAACTCGTCAAGCGTCATATAGCAGCAGCAAACATCATCCATTTTCCTCCCCAGTCATTTCATTACCCCCCGCTTCCTTCCTTCCTTCCTCCCTCCCCTTTCCCAGTCCCTCCCTCACATTATCATTACTCTGGTAGCCAACCCAACCCCACCAACTGTCCTCCCACCCCACCTTCTTTCTTTTCCCTCCTCAGCCAGCTTGCCATGTCATGCATGCCCCCTATCCGCCGATTCCCATGCCCCGCCCCATCCCCATCCAGCCATGCGATGCGATGCAAAAACCAGGAATGCCTTCCCTCCCATCACCCACCCCTCACCAGAAGAAGAAGGGGGGAGGGATACAACACAATACAATACAATACAATCAAGCCTCTGATGTATGTGTAGTGTAGTGCAGTGTAGTGTGAGTGTTGTGTTGTGTGTTGTATGTGTAACGACCGTGTAGGAGTAGTAGCGCGCGCCATCTTCTTTCTTTCTATACCAATGTGATGATAAACGAGAGGGGGTATAATTTCCAATTCATCCAACCGTCCGTCCGTCCGTCCGTCCGTCCGACCGACCAACCGACCAAAAAGAAAACGAGTAAAATAAAACAGGGAGAAGAAGAAAAGAAAAGAATTCATTCGAGCCGCTTCACTCGCTCGTGACGAGGAGAGGCGTAAGCAGGCATCAGCGCGCGACATAGACGTTATCGCCCGCCTCGCCCTCCTTGGCCACCCCCACGCGCACCTTGCTCCACACGTCGTAGTGGTCATCATTCGGCGTCGTCGGGCTGAGAATGCCCGGGGTGCTGCTGCTGCTGCTGCACATGGTGTCGCCGCGGCTGGCCGAGTCGAAGCTGGAGCTGCTGCCGAGGGTCCACTCGTCGCTGTCGGCGGACCCCGGCCGGCGCAGCAGGCCCATGCCGTACCCGCCCGGAGCGTACTCCTCGTCGTAGACGCGCGGGCGGTCGCCGTGCTCGACGTACTCGTACTCCCAGCGGGTGGACTTGTCGAGCTGGGGCCGCGGCAGCCAGCGGGTGCGGGCGAGGTAGTAGGCGACGGCGGCGAAGATGCCGCCGCCGACCAGGTCGATGGCGTAGTGGTGGTTGAGGTACATGGTGGACCACGAGATCCACACGGCGTAGAAGACGAAGAAGGGCCGGAAGCGCGGGAAGCAGTACTGCAGGAAGAGGGCCTCGAGGATGGCGTCGGCGGCGTGCAGGCTGGGGAAGGCGCCGAAGGGCACCGGCGCCGTGGTGAAGCTCGTCGTGTACATGTCGACGCCGAACAGCTCGTCGATGCGGCGCAGGCCCGCGGGCGACCCCTCCATGCCGTAGTGGGCCGGCTCCAGCCCGTGGAGCTTCTCGTACCACGGCGGCGTGCAGGGGAAGACGAGCTGGATGGTGACGCCGAGCATCGACATGTAGCCGAAGGCGCGCGCGAAGACGGGCGTGGTGCCCGGCGCGGCGAACAGGAACAGCATGATGCTGCAGATCAGGGGGAGCGAGAAGTGGCCCAGGCCGTAGGGGACCCAGGCGATGACGTCGAGCACGGCGTGGGTGTGCGCCGAGAGGATGTTGGAGAGGTTGGCGCCGTACATGACGTTTTCCAGCGCGGGGAGCACCTTGACCCAGATGTGCGGGCGCCATTCCGTGCCGATGAATCTGCGAGGTGGAAGTCAGCAGCCGTTTTTTGGCTCTCGAGCCCACGCTCTCTATCCCAGAACCGCCTCCTCACGCCCATCGACTTACCGGCTCGAAAAGAAATACAGCAGGTAGGTCCATATCGGCAAGGACGGCAGGAAAAACTGCTGTGTGATGGGCATCAGGAGCAGCACGGCGAGCACCGCCAGGCCGGCTGTCTTGAGGAAGAGGGCCGGCGGCAGGATGGCCAGCGAGAACATTATGAGCCCGAACGTGGTGAGATGCTGCAGGTCCCACCAGCTCCATCTCCTCGTGCGCAGTGCCTTGAGCGACCCCCAGGCGTCCCACGACCTCTGCAACCTCGTGATGTCATCGGGCTGTTCGTGGCTCTTTGTCGGGCGCAGGCGCAGGCGCAGTTTGCGGGCGGGGCGGAACTTTTGTGGTATCGGGTTGAGCTGGGCGAGTGTGAGGGCGCTGGGCCACCGGAGCGGCAGCAGCGTGGGCTTCATCGCCGGCGCCTGGGCGATGATGGCGGGGAATTCCTGCACGACATCCATAATGCGTGCGGCGGCGGCAGGGCGAGGAGCAGCGCGGCCGGATTATAGGTGGTGGCTTGCTGTTTGCGGCGCGCACCGGGCACCGTCCGAAGGAATGCAGACGATGCGATGCAGGTCCTGTGGCGGAGAGTCGGAAGTCGGGGCTCGCTACCGTCGCTGCATATGCATGTTTCGAACCAATTCAGGCCAACGCTGTTGCTGATGCCGATGCTATTGCTTTTTCTGCTGCTGGTGCTGTTGCTGGTCGGAGACCATGTAAGGACCGGATCGGAATCGCTGAGGTGGGCACGTCACGTCCCGGGACGATGGCGGAATGGAGGACGGCGAGGAGTGGAAGGAGTGGCAGGAGTTGTGAGAGGAATGCAAGCGGAGGAATGGGATGGGATGGATCGAGTAGATGGGATGGGATGGGTTGGTCGAGGTCCGGAGCCAACGTCACTACAAGTACGGTAATAATAAGCTGTCACCGGTCATGACGGCGGCGGGCAAGGGCGTTGGCTGCGTGGGTGCGGGCGGGAGTCGGCTTTCATATGCGGTGCGGGTACCGCATTCGCACTCTCTGTGCATCTCTTGCATGCTGCATGCTGAGTGGGCGCCGGTCCAAAAAGTCACCGATGCGGCATGGGGCCATGGATGGGCGGCCATGGGGGAACAAACGCCAAGCCGCGCCAGTGTCGGTGGCTTGCGGGCGCCGATGCAGCCAGCTCGTTGGGTGGGCCCGTGGCTCTTTGGGTGGTTCCGTAAGCCGCTGGCTGCGCTGGGCCGCTTCACTGGCTCACTGGCTCACTGGCTCGACTGGGCTGGATACGCGGAATGGCGGAATGCGGGAATCATGGATTGCCCGTCGAATCGACGCTGCAGTGGGACCCAACCAGCAGGGAGTGGCGCCCCCGGCCGAACAAAGGAAGACTCTGATCATCAACCCCGTCCCGTTTGCGGGCCTCTGGTGAAAGGACTGCTTGGCATTCTTCTCGACGGAGCACAGAGAACGTCTTGCACCGTATGGACAAAATACCGAATACTGAACAGCGTGCATATGCCGCGGCAGACCGGTATTATTTTAGTCAGCCCATGCCCTGCCTGAGCCTGCCCAAGTGCCCGTTGCTTCCCGATTAATCAGCTCCGGGAGCGCCCGCGATGACACTGGACAGCGCAGCGCCGTTGCACGCGATGATGATGCACGCGAGTCGCCCTCGCTGGGCCGCAAATGCGATGCGCGGGCGAATCAACGGCCCCGAACCACTCCACATCGGACCTCTCGGCATCCCTCGTGTCCATGGGTCATGGGCGAGTCGCGTGATGCCGGTTCCGTCCTTGCAGTATCACCGTGGTATTCTGTATTGTGTGTATTGTGTGCTCGGGACAGCAGAAATTCCATGACATGTCCCCGAGCCTGGAATGTGGCTCGCCGGCCCCAGCAAGTGAGGCAAGCCAAGGTTGAAAAACACAAAACAACACAAGGGGCATCGGCGAGAGTGGCGAGACACGGTGTTCATGCAACTCGCAGCCCGCCGAGCGAGCTCCTGGTGAAATCCGGATGCCCCGTTTTGCTTGTTGTCGACCTCTTGGCCCAGCTGAGCCAGCATCCAGAAAACATTTGACGGTAACGTTGGGCCTTTCGTGACATGACGAATGCCGACGAAGCAGAGCCCCTGCAGCCCAAGCCCCTGTTCCCAGTCGCCCCCATGGTCATGGCGTCAACGGCACGCTCGCCCATTCTTGGGTTTCAGCATCCGATCCGTGCTATCCGAGCCACCGTCTGTGCTCGCTTCCCTCGCATCGCGACCTCGTTGGTCGAGTCGGTCTCGCCAAACTAAAAACAGAGCAAGCTGGGAAAGGGCGGCGTCTGGGGAGCCGCCCAACCACCGGCTTTTGGCCGTCGACGTCCCCGATGCCAGGATTGCAGGATTCCAGGATTCCAGAGACCGGGAAGCCAGGATTCCAAGGGTGGCATGTTTGTTGCGCCGCCAACGATCAACAACACAGCTTCATCTTTCATCTCACCAGCTCCACCAGGTTCGGGCCGGGCAGTCATTGCGTCGGGAGTTTTGAGAAGATCAAATCATCAGAATGGGGTCGAGCTGATGACCCCGGCCGTCGAGCAAACTGCAGGTCAAGCTTTGCCGGGCGTCCAAGAAGGCCCAGACTCGATGTGCAGGAGACCCTCCACCGTTTCGCAGCGACGATCCGGCTGCCATGCACATGATCTGATCTGCCTGGGCTGAACTGGGGTTTCTCGAAACGCACGATGCTTGGGTCGGCAGAGGTAGTTATCGGCAGGACGAATAACGTTGCCGACCTACTGTAGTACTAACCTCCAAGCCGGGATGCGACGATGTTATCGGCGCAGTGCCGGCATTGCTGCAAGCTGCATGGGCCTTATTCCTCTTCACTGATGCACAGTCAGCCCGGCCCTGCCGGCATTCCTTTTGCCCCGTTGTCAAGCACGGAGATCGCTCAGAGGCCAACAAGCGAGGCTATTCCCAAGTCGCCCATGTCTCTCGAACTAACGCTGGCGACCCCTGCTCACCGGCACGCGTGTCGTGTGCCTCCCCTCGAGCTCCCCTCGCTCCCCTTCTGGTCCGTCTGCATCACTCGAAACCAAACCAACCACACCAGGCCAGGCCAGACCAGACCGCATCCCGTCCACACCCACCGCCAGAGCCGCCAGTGACGATCACGGAGCTCAAATGCTGATGAGTGATCCGCAGGGGTCACGCCTCTCGCCGCACCTGCAACCCTTTGGCAGCCCCCAATCCCCAGCGTGCTGTTCCGCAAAACAGCTCACCGCATCTGCATCGCATGACGTTTCCTGGCGCCTTAGTGCCCGGACAAGCTCAAGCAACCGCCCAATCAGTGGTCTTGCAGAGCAGACGGTCGATTGGGATTAACGCCCCAACCGGGCTTGGCATCATGGGCATCAGTGGATGCAAGCAGAGACTGCAGCCGGCATCGTTGTCAATGAGGACCCCGTTACGTTCCACATGGGCCATAGAACACTGCAGAACAGGAGAAAAATCTTTTTTTTTCTTTCAGCGGTGTCGTCGGCAAGGTCCAGGCCATGCAGAAGAAACCCGGTATCTTGAGGTTTTTATTCATGCCGTGGTCTCGCCGGACCTCGGGCCTAGGAAGAGAGCATCATTCTGTGATCCCGACGAGGCATTCCGGACTCAACCGATCATGACATCTCGGCGTCATGGCATGAGCCCGTGAGCCCGCCGCTCTTAAAAGCTTGAATAACTCCCCGGCACCCGGCTCTCCTCGGTTCCGAGTAAAATTATCCCCCAGCTTTCCGCACAAGTGCAGCTGACTGCCGCGCGCCGTTGGATGCCCAGCAGCCCAACGCACGCACGATCTCATTCCCATCCTGGTGCCCGCGCGGGCTGCTGGTTCTCCCGCCATTGGGCCGCAGCTTCATCTCCGAGGCAGCCGGCCCCACAGGCGACAGCGCGTCGACGAAAAATCCCACATTGTCGGACTTCGGGGCTTTGTTCGGGGCGACACGGACTTTACAGGAACCCCGCTGCCGGCCGGCGCGTGCTGCTGCATCCGCTAGGCTTCGTGCGGTTAGATTGTTTCGGCGCGGCGCTGGCGTGGACTGTGTAATCCGTCCATGTCAATACAGAAACAAGACCATGTGTTCTGTATTACACGGCACAGTAAGCGTCGACGACTACACCGCTTGAGAGCGGCATCAGACCAATGTCAACGGCAGGCATCAGCCCGTCTTACTACGTAGATTCATCCCATCCGCCCATCCCAACCTATCATCATGTCGAAGCATAAGCACAGCACGCTCACCAGCAGTCCATATGTAGAAGACAAGCAGACAACGTGAGACAGATCTTCTCATCCCATCTCCAACTGCAGTGCAGAACAACCTCATGCATCTCAACCCAACTTGCAACATCTGAACAAACTACAGCAGGCAGGCAGGCAGGCAGGCCGGCTTACACCATGGTATCTCAACCATAACAGTATCCCAAGCTGCAACACAGTATCTCAAACGCAAAACCAGCAAGCGAAACACACAAGAAACATCAGCGGCAGCAAGCAAGCATCAACTCAAATAAACACAAAACAAAACAAAACAAAAACACAGCATCTATCTCCAGACATGTGCCATGCCGCCTATCCTCATTCACCAATCACTTTCGCAATCGCCAAAAAAAAAAAAAACAACGTATGGTATGATATCTCGCAGCAGCAACAAACAACAAAAACCAACGACAGCAACATCCCAGAAAGAAACGCACGAGAAAACAGTAAACGACCCGGGCAGGTAAAACAAAAAGGAAAAAAAAAAGGAACAAGGTTTCCCCTCATCCTCATCATCAGCAGCAGTACCAAATCCCGCCCGACCAATCCCAGATCATAACCCATTCAACCAACCCTAAACCACAACAGACAAAAAAGAACCCAAGCGGCGGCGGTAGAGCACCGCAGCAGCGTTCCATCCATCCATCCATCCATCCATCCCAACCCATCAATCCCCTCCCATCCATCCTTCCATTTGCTACTATAACCGCACCATTGGAGCCAAGCCGAGTAGAAGAAGAGCGAAGACGCAGAGCAGGGGGTAGATAGTCTGAAAGAGAACAGAAAAAAAGGGAAAAGGAGAAAGCGAGAAAAGAAACATCACCACATGATATCAACATCACATCTCCCCCCTAAACCAACCCAACCCCTTTCCTCCACCCAACCCCTTCCCTCCACCCAACAACACCAACACCAACAACATGGATATAATCCCCCTCTCATCCACACCCTCAATCCCATCCTATATACAGTCCCCTCACCCCCGACTCCCAACACCACTCCACAACCCCTTACTAGTCTCCACGACCCTATTCGCCTCGCTCCCCGGCCGCAAGCTAGCCGGCACAGCCTGCTGTTCCACTTGCTGCTGCTGTTGTGTGTGCGGCGGAACGGGCGGCGGCGCGTCGTCCATGGTCACGTCCCCCACGCCGTCCGTCGACCCCTGCGTCGTGCTCTGTGTTGCGTAGCCCGAGTCTTTGCTCTGTTGCTGGTGGGGGGTTGTGGTGTCTTTTCCTGGTTCGGTTCCGTTTTGGTTGGTTGGGGGGGTGGTGGTGGAAGGGGTGTTGCCGTTCTTGGCGGGCTCGCGGCTGCGGCCGCCGTTCATGAAGCCGCCGGCCTGGCCCTCGCGCAGCTTGTTGATGGCGCGGACCGTGTCGATGGCGGCGTGCAGGGTGCGGCGGGCGTTGAAGTTCTTCTTGACGGTCGGCAGCAGGTTGGTGCCCTTGTCGGCGGCCTCGCCGCCCGCGGCGGCCACGCGCGCCCAGCCCGCCACGAAGGGATGCTGCAGCGCCTCGTGCGCCGTCATGCGCTTGGCCGGGTCGATGGTCAGGCACCGCCGGATGAAGTCCTTTGCGCCGTCCGACACGCCGCGCCAGTACTCGAGCGGGGTGAAGCTGTAGTCGGCGTTGAGGATGGCCTGCATCTCCTCAAAGTCCGAGTCGCGGTCGAAGGGGGTGTAGCCGCACACGAGGAAGTAGGTGATGACGCCCAGCGCCCACAGGTCGACGGGCTTGCCGTGGCCCGTCTTCTTGAAGATCTCGGGCGCCATGTAGCCCGGGGTGCCGCAGGTGGTGGTCAGCACGTGAAACTGCTCCTCGTCCATGATGCGGCTGAGGCCGAAGTCGGCGATGAGCAGGTCCGCGTTGTCCTCGGGGGTGCGGAACAGCAGGTTCTCGGGCTTGAGGTCGCGGTGCACGATGCCGTGGTCGTGCAGGTAGGCGACGGCCGACAGCACGGCGCGGATGAGGTCGGCCGCGTCAGACTCGTAGTACGAGCCCTTGCGGCAGATGCGGTCGAACAGCTCGCCGCCCAAGGCGAGGTCGGTGACGAGGTAGAGGTTGTTCATGGTCTCGAAGTAGTCGACGAGGGTGAGGATGTTCTGGTGGCCCATCGACACCTTCTTGAGCACGGCGATCTCGTTGCGGACCTGCGAGGGGGCCGGGTTAGACTGGTCACTCGCTCGGAGAGAGAACGACACAAACACACCATGTGCTCCCGCCCGGCCATCAACCGCTTGTTGATCACCTTGGCGGCATAGAAGCGGCCCGTGTCGATGTGGATGCACTCCTTGACGACCGAGTATGACCCCGCGCCGAGCACCTTTCCGACCTTGTACCGGCAAGGCTGGACCTGCGGCTGCCCGCCGGCGGCTGGAGTCGCGCTCATGGCGTCGAAACGGGAGTCGCTCGAGGCAAATAACGGCCGACTCTGTCAAAACGCAGCCTTGCGTAGCCTCTGCCGGCTCCGGAGCGGTAGCGGGTGAAGATGCGCGGTCGGTGGCACTTGAAAGCACAGTGTGTCTGGGATGGACCCGGCGTGTGCAATGCGGTTGGATGAATCGCCGATCGAATCGATGTATCGGCGAGAAGTGTCGTGGGGCTTCTGCAAGTCAGAAGTCGAGCGCAGCCTTGCGGGTTGCAAGCGTCGGATAGGCGTGATCGGCTGGGCGCTGAGGGGTCGACTTGAGGTTCGGGCGGGGCACTGCTGCACACTGCAACTCACTCTAGTCACTGTGCCGGGGTCAGGAACCGTTGAACAGTCGGGACTCGAGACACCTCGTGGAACAAGCGGAGCGATCGGCAGGGGAGAAGCTTCAGCAAGCCAGGAGAAACGAGAAAATAAAATCTAACCACGCTTCCCTCAGGCCGAACTGGATTGAAAACCTCGACAGCAGTCCACAACGGGAGTCTCTCAATCAGCCGCACTCCAGTTCTGGCAGTCCCCGATTTGCACCCTGAAGGGAGAATCCCGCTGCCCCTCGTTTTTCGGGGCCAATCACAGCACCTCAACCCCCCACTTGCGACCCCGAAATAGATCCGTCCACTGCGCGGCGTGGCCCTATCCTCAGACCACGAGGGAGATATCCTCCATCCTCTCAGACAACGAGGACGAAAAACAACCAGACAACCTCACAGCACACTCTTTCAAACTTACAACAGACCACCAAGTGAGAAGCCCCCTCCAGGCCGGGTATCTTCAGTCTATTACCACCAGAGAATACAACCCCCCCCTCCCCCTCACACACTTATCTCACACCAACACAGTCTCGGATCTTCACCTCCTCTTCTCCCTCTTAGCC
>FTCU01001887.1_pt1 | contig 10080 bp, 12 predicted proteins | sample 1639521 | NCBI WGS metagenome assembly FTCU01 (sample SAMEA3914864, study PRJEB12502) | metagenome | biome: forest; material: soil | place: USA | collected 2012-03-12 | depth 0.3 m
AAAAAAGAGAAGAGAGGAAAAAAAGTGAAAAAAGAGAGAGAAAAGGAAAAAAGAGAAGAGAGGGAAAAAAGTAAAAAAGAGAGAAAAGGGGAGAGAGAAGAGAGGAAAAAAAGTAAAAAAAAAGAGAGAAAAGGAAAAAGAGAAGAGAGGGGAAAAAATAAAAAAGAGAGAAAAGGAAAAAGAGAACAGGGGAAAAAAAGACAAGTGGAAAAGAGCACGTGCAGGTTGCCTTTGGGTACCTGTACAGGGGAAAAAACTTACCCCTTGTACTAAGTATGCGGCTGAGCCGGCGAACACCAAGCCACCACAACCAAAAGACTGCCTATTTGTCAAGCGAGGCACACTATTGATTTTTGACGTCCAGACAGCTCAAGGCATTCTCAACGGCCTTGGCAAAACAGCCGGCTGGATGTGGGCACGGTGTCAGAGGACGAAGGAGACTTGGTACTCTGTAGTTGCGATATTCATCAAGGTTATCTCTTTGGGCACCGGGATTGAGTGTTCACGGGGCGCTATTTCCACTCAAGTATCCCGCAATCCGAATTGCTGTGATTCTAACAGGGCTCCGTACGCTTTGTTCTCGTCGGCCCCGAAACGCTGCTGAAGGAGAGACGGAGGAGTGGTTCAGGGGTAACCCTAACCCTAACCCCTTTTCCCTTCCCGACGACACACACCAATGACTCGCCGCGTCGATGTTCTCGGGTAAACGTGGTGATAAACCCGGGGCGGGTGTGGTGGCCTTCTGCCGAGAAGTGCTGCGGATAACCCCACGGAGCCCGCCGATCTCTCGCCCAGTTAAGGCTCTCTCGGAAGCGGCAGCCCAGCATGAGGCCATGTCGTGGAACGTGGATTCCCGTGGCTGAAATATCGTAGAATCACTGCCTTCCCCAATCTCCCGTCCTTCTTTGTGCTAATAAACACTGCTTGACACACCAGAGACACACCATGGCGACATTCAAGCAAGACCTGCGAGGCAAAGTTGCCATTGGCAAGTCACCTCCGTTCTGTTTTGCAGCACAGCACTAACACCACGCAAAGTCACTGGATCGAGCCGCGGCATCGGGGCCGCCATTGCCCTCCGTCTGGCTGCTCACGGCGCTAATGTGGTCATCAACTTCGTCGCTTCGGTAGCAGGCGCCGAGAAAGTTGCCCAGGAGATCCGGGAACAGCACGGTGTTCGGGCGATCACCATCCAAGCCGATGTGTCAAACGACCAGGACGTTGCCAGGCTGTTTTCGGAGACCAAAATGCAGCTTGGGAAAGTCGACATCGTCATGGTATGGAACTCGTTTACTTGCAACCCCTGAAATGCAAACTCACTCACCATCCGACGCCAGAGCAACGCTGGCATCGAGCACTTTGGCGACCTCGACAAGGTCACCGGCGCCGAGATCGACCACATCTTTGCCGTCAACGTTAAGGGTCAATTCTTTGTGGCTCAACAAGCCGGCCAGCACATGGAGCCCGGGGGCCGACTGGTGCTCATGAGCAGCATCTCCTCTATCATGGTACCGCCCCTTACTTCCTTCAAACCTCAATCCCAAAAACCAAAATCCTAACAAAAAGTACCAGGGCGTCCCCCGCCACGCCATCTACGCTGCCTCCAAGGCGGCCGTGACCGGCCTCGTCAAGTGTCTGGCCTGGGATCTGGGGCCCAAGAACATCACGGTCAACTGCATCGCCGCGGGCGGCGTGAAGAGCGACATGTACCTCGAGAACTCGCGCAAGTACCTGAAGGGCGGCGACGAGCTGACCTTGGAGGAGATCGACGCGCGCATCGCTGCCTGGAGCCCGCTGGGCAGGGTCGGCATGCCGGACGATGTCGCGGGGGTGGTGGCCCTGCTGGCGAGTGAGGAGGCGGGCTGGATCACGGGGCAGACGCTGCATGTTAGTGGCGGGGCGCATATGGCTACTGCTTGAGGACGTGGCTTTGATATCGATCGTTGGAAGCAAGGTGTCAAGAGAGGAATAGTCTTTTGGTTGACGACACAGAGATGCGGCGTAATTAAGAGAGGATTATTGACTCTATGAAAGGCTATAGAGTTGCGTCTATAGAGCCGAGTCTATCCAAGATCTTGCTCACAAAAAGAGCAAGTCTCTCTAAGAGAGACAGAAGACATCCCAAATCCAAGTGCTCCCCCCCAAACAGTAGTATCCAACAGCCCCAATGAATGTCATCCAATCTATCCATTCCCATCCCTTACCCCAAAAAGAGTTTCCCTCACATCTCCATCTCGTCCAACCCTCCCTCCAGCCCCGTCGGCGTCATCCAATCTCTTCCCCTAAATTTAGCCTTAGAAAACGGATGCGTGTGCATCACCACGCCCTCAGGCGGCGCCCTCGTCGGGTCATGGTAGATGGCTTCGGGCGTGGACCGGTCCACCAAGTTGACGATGATGCGCGCGGGCCGGTCGGGGAGCCTGCGGTCCAGGCGCCGCTCGGGGTCAGGGGGTGCTCGATGAGCGGGTGCGCATTGGCGAGCGGGAGGCCCTCGTGGTTGTTGAAGACGTGCGGGTAGCCGCGCCGCCGGGGACGGGGGTCGACGGGATCGAGAGGGTCTGCGTGCGCACTTCTGAGGCCTCGATGCGGCGGTGCGCGTTGGTGTCGGATAGGTTCGTCATGGAGTACTGTGAGAGGAGGCGGTTAGTTGGGGTTGGGTTGGATGTGAAGGGGAGGAGAGGGGAGGTACATACATAAGATGGCTCTGAGGCCACGGATTCGCTCGGGCTCTTCGCGCCAGATGGCTTGAGCACCATGGTGCTGACGTCGGATGCATCGTCTCTCAGCTCCTTCTCTCTGAATTCGGTGAATGGCGCACCGGTGAAGTCGGGTGCTTCGACGAGCGAGCCGACCTCAGACTCCCCATCGATCGGAGCAATCATGGGGTCGTCATCCGTCTCTGCGCGGGGTGTTGCCACAGAAGAGGAGCTGATAGTTGACGCCGAGTCGTCGTCGTTTGGGACAACGACGGTAGGGACATAAGTCTCGGAGCCGGCTGCGGCAATAGTAGTGTCGCCATCCGAGTCTGTGCCGCCGCGCTCCTCCTCCAGGATCTCGTCCAGGCTGAACTGGAAGAGCCCCTTAGCCGTCCGAGGGGCGGGCTCTGAACGATGCCGAGGTGTGGAGGGATTGCTGACTGAGTCTCGTGGGCCGACCTCCTCGAGGCCGTCAAGGTCCATTCCCTCGTCTGTACGCCATGGAGACCGAGAGGGTGAGAATGGAGGCGTCCGGGTCGGCGACGTAGGGGGCGCGCCAGCCCAGGGAGACCAGTTGGGGAACTGAGGGTAAAAGGTGGGTGATTGAGGAGCCCAGGGAGGAGATTGAGGGGCCCAAGGAGGGGATAGAGGGGCTGAGGGAGGAGATTGAGTAGCGGAAGGGGGTGACTGAGGCGCCCAAGCGGGAGACGCCGCGGTAAGCCATGGAGACGGAGGAGGGGGGGAGGCGGGTGTTTGTGGAACCCATGAAGGAGATGCCGGCTTGGATGAGTCCATGTCCGTTATTGGCAGGCAGATGACCCCAAGAGTTTGTTGACAAACAAAGACACGATATGTTTACAAGATGGTAGGGGAGGTGTATGCAGAATGGGACACCCGGGAAGGGGAACGAGGAAAGGTCATAGGAGAAACTCGCTGATTTATCGGCATTCTTCTTCTGAGGCCTCAGGGGGCGGTCCCAGGACGCCCTTCACTCCTCGTGATGTCTCGTCCATTTTCCTCTCCTCGTGATAATTGCAGCACGGCTCTAGAAGTGTCAAAATGCACCGCCTGACCGCTGAAGAGGTTCTCGAGGCAACCGAGATCAGCCCTCTCATGCAAGGACCTGCATGAGGCTTCTCAAAAGAGAACAAAGAAAAACGCCGTGGCACAGTTTCAATGTCCAATCATGGACGATGCCGATGCTGCAGGCAGTCACACCTCAGAGGTCGCTTAGCCACAGCTGAAGCCTTGGGGGCCCCGAACTGGCGGTAACAGGGGTCTGCGGTCCGCAGGTGTACTAAAATACTCCCGAGAGGCCGCCGCCTGACAGCGCAGCGGGAACAGCACCCGGTGCGGGAAGATCTCTGGGCGGCGGGACGGGACAGGGGCGAGCAGCAGGGCTGAAACGAATCGACGATGCGCAAGGGGCGGCACAGGGATCACACGGCAATTCTGAGATGCTGGGCTGTGGGCTTGTGACCTACGGATCTTCGAAAGGGCTTTGGCTGGGTTAGGTGGTGTCCGGATCCTTGGTAGGACTTTCAGGGGTTCATGGGCAGGGCGAGACACTCGCTTCGTGCTCTGGAAATATCCAGCAACTTTTGTCAACTTCTGTTTGCAGTGCAAGATGGTGTGGGGATCAATGCTGAAACGAACGCTCAATGTTTGGAAAGTAGCAATCTGATAGTTTCAATCTGTAAATGTCTGAAATATAATGCCCAAGTCCAAGTCTCGTCGTGTTGAGTCCCTGACAATCTGTAGCCCTCCCTCGCCAAGCTCTCCTAACAATTCCTCTGACCAAAAAAAAGAAAAAAAGAATCAAGATAAAAACCAAACCAATGCCTCGAAACAATCCTTTCCTCCTCCAAGTCCACGGCAATCTGTTGTAATCCGTCCAAGTGTCTCCGTCATACCCAATTCCCTCCGAAGAAAAGAAATTAAAAATAAAAGCAGCCCAATATTATCTCAAAAGAACTCCTTCCCCTTGCCCTTCCCCATCCTCCTCTCCACCCTCGGTCTATACTCCGCCACCGAAAAAGGGCTCTCCCTTCCCTTCCCCTCCTTAGTCGGATCATGGTAAATAACCTCCGGCATGCCCCGATCCCATTCGTTGGTCACGATCCTCGCGGGCCCGGCCCTGTTGTCCGGACCCGGCCGCCACGGCTCGTCGGCCGTGAGCGGGTACTCGATCAGCGGCGGCAGGTTGTGCTCTAGGGGCACCTCTTCGTGGTTGCCGAAGGGCCGCGGGTAGCGCTGGCGCCGGGCGAGGGGCGGGATGGCGGCTGCTTGGGCGCGCACGGCGGAGGCGCGGACGCGTCGCAGCGAGTGTGTGGCGGGGAGGTTGGTGAGAGAGAACTGTGTTGGTCGTTAGTTGGTGTCATCAATGATGAGGAGAGGAGATGGGAAAAGGAAATGGGACGTACATGGGAGCTGACGTGGGAGGTGTCTGAGAGGTTTGGGCTTGCGAAGGGAGCGGGTTCGCCTCCCAAGGCCATGTCGTTGTTGTCGTCGTCGTCGAGGAATGAGTGGCGGCTTCCTGTGCTGGCGGGTGGAGTTGGATTCCCGAAGGAAAACCCTCTCCTGTAGTTCGGTGGGCTGCACAGAGCAATGCTGCGGCCGGGGTTGTGGATGATGACAACCCTTTCCCTCCTTTCGTAGCCACGGGGAGTGGCGTGGGCAGATGGGAAGACTGGGCTGCCAAACGAATAAGGAGGCTCTGGCACAGGAAGAGGGGGAGCATAAAAGGAGGAGAACGAGTGCTCCGGGTAGTCGTGCTCGGGTCTGCTGGTTGCCCAAGGAGCCCGGCAATGAGAATGGTAACGGTCCCGGCCCATGATGATAATCTGTAAGGGTGGATGGAGCTGCAAAGGACAGGAAAGACGATGAATAGGAGCTGATGAGAAAAGGAGAGAAAGGATCAAGATAGACAAAACGCTGGACATCTTTATACTCCTCTTTGCTCCCGAAGTCCTAATTTCTTCACAAAGATGAATCTGATCCGTGCAGGAGCTGATGTTGATCTTCTGTCCACGGGTTGCGCACCCGGTGACCGCCAGGTTCTAGATGCCGTGCCTGGGAGCAGCATCTTGCATGAGACTTCTCGAAAAGAACAAAGAAATCTGCCACCACACCGCCATGCGCCGCATCTTGCCTGTCACGTTGGCTGACATGTCCTACAGCATGTTGCCTTGTGTGATCCCTGACTGCATGTCAACTGCTATGTTGGCTGCAGCTTGGCTGCGTTGGAACTGCACCTGAATTGCATCTGCCCTGCAATCTCGGGCGATATGGCATGACTAATGGAGGGAGCCAGGGGAGTGTGAACAGCTTCCCCGCAGCTCACCCCCTTCACGTCCCTTTCGGCCCGGGTCGTCCTGCACCCTCGCCGTCCCGGTAAGCTAGGCCATTGGCCGCATCTTCCTCTCTGCCCCTCCCTCTTGATCTGAAAACGCACGGCTCCTAGCTTGCATCGGGGCGGTGCCTGGTTGCCTCGCCGCCCTCGCGGCCTTCCAATGTGACCACTCGCATTTGCCACTCTGCCGCGCCTTTGGAGCCACCAGGGTATTTCCGTATTGAGCGTCCACCGCGATCCCAGCTGAAGCCGGAAACCTCGCGAGCGGCCCGTTGCCGCCTCTGCCTCCCGCGACCCAGCGACGGACATATTGAGTTCCAGTTATTTCCGACAGACGGCATTACTTAGGAATTGATCTGGTAATTTGAAGACGAGTCGGCCAACATGTCGGCCGCATCGAGGGTCGCCCACACGGCAGTCGTTCTACGCGGAGTGGCGGAGCAGGTCAGTTTATTTTATCTTGTCCTGGCAAATCCAGGTAATTAGGTATTCTGTTAATATTTGCTGACAACTTTGAACTTGGTCCTGAGCAGATCCAAAACCGTAAACACCTGGCCGTCCTCTGTCGGGTCAGCCGTCTGTTCCACTTGGAATTTGTCGTCCATCTCTACCGCGAGGTCGACTGTTCCGTCGGCAAACTCAACGTCGACGACCCTTACCTGGTCCACGCAAGAACTTTCATCGCCCGGTCATCGTTTGCCGCTTTCGCTGGTAACCATGACCTCTTCAACAAGACGATCGAGCAACTGCTTGCCAGAATGCCTCGCCTCGAAACCTTCTCGTAAGCCCGCGCGAATGAAGAAAATAAAAGTAAAAGCCACAAGGCCCTTGCTAATTCCCTTCTCTCGGTTGCCCGTCACAGCTGGCCCGGGATCTTCAATCTGCTGCCGGCCACCTTGCAAGTGTTGCATCAGTCTTGCCGCCAGCTGAAGGCAATCCAGATCGAGTACCCGAACACCGAAATCTTCACAAACTTTCTTGGGCTACTCAGTACTCCACAGCCGTACTGGAGCACTGATCTTGCGGCTTTTCAGAACCTTCAGTCTCTGACGCTGAACCAAATCGGCGGTAATCTGAGAGCATGGCAAGCCCACATCGTCAAGATCTTGCTCCAGAGTCCCACCCTCAAAGAGCTGAGCTTGTCACTCTGCGCTATGGCAATCTACGTTGGTCATTTTGCAAGCATCTACGACGTCCTCTACTTTGACCGCCTGTGCGACAGCTACGCCAAGGCGGGAGGGGCTCCTCTCAAGCTCCGCTCCCTCAAGTGCGGACAGGCCATGATGCCCATGAGCCTCGCTTCGCTCGTCAAGCTGACCGATCTCCAATATCTCGAGGAAGCTGACATTTGCAACCGGAACGTGGCTTTCCGTGGCGAAGAAATCCACTCCTTCTACCCAACCGGTCAGTTCACGGTCAACAATATCTCATCCGGCATTGCCTACGAGGCGTTTGGACCCAAGCACAGCCCCAACCTGCGGCGTCTGTCGATCCACCGGTACGGGCCCGACGTCGGGGGTTTGCTCTTCACCATCGCCGACGACAAGGTCCACTCCAGGCGTCTCGCCCTCTGCGTCGGGGGCCTGGGTGCGCCGAACTCGACCGACCCGGCCGCCTTCTTCACGCCGAACCCGGGCCGTCGTGGTCTGCACATGCAGCTGCGCATGTTCGCGGTCGAGGTGAGCCGGAGGAGGCTGGAAGACCTAATCTTGTCGGAAGCCCTGGGGACTGGGAGGCCGAGCATCTTGGACATGATCGCCTCCTCCACTGCCGACTCTCTCGAGGGGCTCGCCGTCCACATGCTCGACGAGCCCGGCCACGAGTGGGCGACCAAGTTCCTGCGCATGTCCGTGCTCGAGTCCGCCCTCGGCAAACTGCCCCGCCTCACCCAGCTGCTCTTCAACCCCTTTGTCGCCGACAAGCTTGGCCAACACATGTCTCCGGGGGTGGTGTTTGCCGCCCACCGGCTTGCCGCGGCCGGGCCCGCGCTGGCCTACATCGGTATGTACCGCCAGTTCTGGCGTGTCAACCGCCATCCCAGCGACGGCAGCCCCTTCCAGCTCGAGGCCCTCGAGGAGAAGGAATGGAGGGAGGTTGAGCTCTTTGAGATGGCCTCCTGGAACTACGACCACCCGGAGTAATTCAGTGCATGGCTGGGAATGGCCTAGCTTGGGTCGAGTCTGCCGACAAAGACAGCTTCGGATCTCACTCGCTTGTGCACCGAGCTTACCAACAAGTAAGAAGCCACAGACACACTGTTCCTTTCTCCTTCGGCTGCTGACACTTTCAGTTATTTAGGATGCTGGGAGCGAGTGTTATGGATCCACCCCGAGCGTAAGGGAGATTTGAGGAAAAGGAAATGTCAGGGTGAAGCTGGCGAGCTTTCCAGGTTGCATTTGTCAAAGTACAGGGTTGTTGCTGGGAAGAAGGGTGCCATCTTTGCACGCTGCTTGCCGTTCAGAATCTTCGTTGTCTGTTTTGAGATGACCTGAACACTTGACACCTGTCTGCAGTTGAGTTACAGAAACCTGTCAAATAGAACTCGAGGAACAATAAAAGTGATTTCCAAAACAAGTTTGCCTCGAGAAAACACATTGAATGGCTTGATGAATTTGATCAAGTTGCTTGTCTACTCGGGAACAAAGTGCATCTTCCATCTCTAGTCTTTCCTGGCTCGAGCCTTAAATGACCCCTTTTGGGATTACTGGATCATCCAATTACAAGGGCCGCTGGTCTAGTGGTATGATTCTCGCTTAGGGCTCCACCCTGAAGCATTCTTGCGAGAGGTCCCGGGTTCAATCCCCGGGTGGCCCCCACTTTTTTTCTTCCTTCCGCCCCTACATCTTGAACAAGAGTCTCTTGAGTCTCCTTGTTTTACTTTTGACACCTGAGAGTTCACATATGACACCCTCTGTTCAGCGTAATAACTTTAGGCGCCTTGCCTCCTTGCATCCATCCTTGTTCTCCGTCACCGCGTCAACAGATCCACAAGTTGTGCAGCGAGCTCGAGCATCCTCTCTCCAGGAAGCACCTCGTCTCAATCCCAGTGTTGGTTGTCAAAAACGATGCAATAAGCAGCTAGCCTCCTATCCTCTTCCGTTGCCTAAACAATGTCCTCCTATATATTGCCTGCAAGGCAAGGTCCCAGCTTCCCAACCGTCTTCTTCCCTGGTCGTATAACAACAAGAAAGTCTATGGGTATTTTTTTTTTGCGCCACCATGATGTATTCCCACTCTTACTCCCTCCCCTCGCTGCACACGTGGCTCCTTTATTCCGGCTTGGGGCTCTCTCCCTTCTCGCTGCCGGCTTTCTCGCTGCCGGCCTCGGCGGCCTCGGCCTCGGTCACCTTCGGGCTGTGCCGCCTCAGCATGGCCAAGAGGCCCGGGGGACTAGCGCCGACAAACTCCTCGGCCTTCTCGCCGTCCTTAAACAGTATGAAGGTGGGCATGGCGCGGATGCTGAGGTGCGCGGCCAGGTCGGCGACCTCGTCGACGTCGAACTTGGCGAAGAAGGTCTTGTCTTTGAACTCGGGGTCTTGCGCCCATCTGTGTGGGGAAGAGGGGTTAGCGGATTGGATATACGGGGTGGGACGGGGATGGGTAGGGAGAGGGGCATTTTGCGTACTTGGCGACTTGGGGAGCGATGGCCTTGCAGGGACCGCACCATGTTGCGAAGGCGTCGACGAGCACAACCGAGTGCTGGCCAATCGTCTCGTTGAACTGGTTGAGCCTGGAGAGAACGGAGCGGTGTTAGCAGCTTGTCAGGGTCGGCCTGGCGGGAATTGGAAGGGGAAAGGTGCCCGGGAGGGGAAAGGTGCCCGGGAAGGGAGGGGCGCGGGGTTTAGAAGAGGGGCCGCGACGTACGAAGTGATGTTGTGGATAGTCATCTTGGGCGAGCTGGTTGTGAATTGTCTCGTGGCAGTTGAGAGAATAGCTGACGGGGTTCCTCGAAGGGTCCTGAAGGCGGGTTGAAGTAGTCTGGATGTCATTGGAGCCAAGTGTGGAGATTGCGACCAGCGGAAGGTGAGGTTT
>FTCU01001317.1_pt1 | contig 10076 bp, 15 predicted proteins | sample 1639521 | NCBI WGS metagenome assembly FTCU01 (sample SAMEA3914864, study PRJEB12502) | metagenome | biome: forest; material: soil | place: USA | collected 2012-03-12 | depth 0.3 m
CCGGGGCCCGGCGACGCCCACGGCTGCCCGTACCGCCACTTCGGCGCCGAGAACCTGACCACGCTGCTCCGCGCGTCCGGGGTCAACGACCGCGCGGTGTTGCAAGGCGTCAAGGAGGATACGGAGAGCCAGAAGTTTCATATGGCGTGTAACCGGTTCGTCACTTTCTTCCCTCTTTTTTGTTCTGGTCTCTCTCTCTGTGTGTGCGTGCCACAAAACTACGTAAGCTAACCTGGTGGCAATAGCGTGTTTGAACACCTCCACAAGACGGAGCTGAAACGGGCGCGGGACGACGGCGTTATGACGGCCGCGCAGCTCGAGACCATCGTGCATCCCAACGAGTACTTCAAACGCAGCTTTCTTCTTAGGAATATGGATAAGAAGCAAGGGGCAGGGGATGTCAAGATGGAAGGGTGACGATGAGTGATGAGTTGTGACAGATGGGCTGAGTCGGATTTGGCATTACATAGCAGGTGGGAGGGGTCAGCTGGCGCCTGGCGGCTGACACACACTCACATCTCACTTTGTCTTAATGGGAGAGGGCGTGGGGGTTGTGTGGTGTTGATGGTGTTGCGGTTGTCAGTTTGGTTGGTTTGGGTACAGTTCCAGGCTGTGTCTCTGGTCCCGAACATGTGAAATGCGAGGTGCGTAAGCAGACGAGGGAGGGTCATGTTACTGATATGCTTGTAATGAAACACACGTCAAAAGGTCTCGGCCAAAATAAGTGATCATGCCGAGCTTCGTCTCGGCGCCAATGTTCGTCAGGCTGAAGGGCTCGATGTTATGTAACGTGGACGAGGACCCGACCATTCGATTCCGTCTCGACTCTCCATCCCGTCGCCATCCAGTCTCCGTCGCCGACCGATCCGGTGCTGGTCAAAATTACGTGACTGTGGTAACGATGGTGCGGTAATTCTCACAACGCTTGCGGCGCGCCCATGAATCGAGACCCGTCGAATCGATCCATGAGGCTTGCCCAGTTGGTCCAGAACCCGAAGCCCGTGATCCAATGTGTGGGGTTGAGTCGAATTGTGGGGCGGCAAATTGCTCGGCATGTCCCGAAAATTGAAGTGCTTTGATGCTTGCGGCTCGCCAAGCGCTTCTGGCCTTTCTCTTTGGCGCTCGAAACGGAGCCTCAAACCCGAGAGGATGGCTCGCCCGAGACTCATCAGCGCTGGATTTCCGCACTCTGGCCTTTGTGTGTTCTCAAGTGCCTCCACAGATCGGGCCGAGTTTAGTCATCGCCTTCCTCCTCTCGCCGACTCCCGCTTTGAGTGTGTCCGGGTCGAATACGCTCGGATGCTGTTCCCGTCACCAGAAGGCGGCCATGGCCCGCTCGGCATCTTCGGCCTCCATTCTTTCTCTCTCCCAACAGCGAGCCGCGGCCAATAAGTCTCACGCCATGTCGTGCTCTCCCACGACGATCCAACCATCTCTAGTGGAGAATTAAATCCGAGGACTGATTCACCATGTCCATCCCGTCCCGGACAGCTCGGATCGTTGCGACAAAGCAGGTCGCCGACTTACTCTGCCGGAGTTGGTCAAGAGTCAAACAAGTCGTGCCTTTGCGGGACTTTCTGTGGCCGTGTTTTGGCCTGGCTTTGCGTTGGTCAGTGATAGGTAGGCAGTACACGCGGCAGGGAGAGCGGCAATGGGCTTGTGTCGACATCCGACAGGGCTGCACACATGCTACAGCCGTTTCTCTTGCCGGTGCAGAGTCATGAGGCTAGAGTTGAAGTCAGACGTTGGCCATCCATGTTGTGTTGACAAGACATCCCTACCGTTTCACCGGCCTCAAAGTTTCAACAACATCAACAGTATTCTGTAATGCGTAGCATTCCCCTGTTGCCGCTAGCCCTGCAACGCCTCGATCCACCCCTCTGATGCCATTTACACTCCCAAAAAAACGGCGCAGAGGTGGGCAAGGTGGGTTACCCGGCCCCAATTCGCAGAAGCAGAGCGTTTCAACCACATGCAACCCACTAGCCCCTGCCTGTGACGCAACCCTTCCTGCAGATGCCTCGCGACGTGTGTTTCTATTCTCGAAATCAGTGACGCCGTCGTGCATGGGCGTTGGCCGCAAGAAGACCCTGGACCGGCAGATCAAAGTGTGACGACGGCGAGTTCCGCGTGCTTCGCCGCGACGACCACCGTACAAACTTGTAACCCTAGTAAAGCAGCGTCCAACTTGAGAGTACACGTCGAGCACGTGTAGGTTGTCCGCAGCTTATTACAATCAACAGCATCATCAGCATTGCCAAAGACCCAACCACACCGGAGGAAGTGCTCCAACACCGAGTCGTGTGGCCCACAGATGGAGATCCTTCCCCGGTTTGGCGGGTGTAAGTCAGACACCTGGGGATGGCGTCACTTGGAAAACCTGCCCGGCATTGAACGCCGGAACTGCGATCACAGATATGCAGCATGCTGAGACAGGGACAGAGAGACCACAGCAGCTGAAGACCAACACAGCCTCCCCGAGACGGAACACCACACCAGAAGCTAGCTCATGCACAAAAATCAGGGCACTGCACCTGAGCTCGCAGGTACAGTACCCCAAAAAGGTTAAGCCCCACCATCTCAGAGAAACAAGCGGATTCACTTCCCATCCTGCAGCGGGATAGGTATCCCGTGCAGAAGTACAGCATGCCCAGGTACACATAGAACAAGTATTAGTGCGCTGGCACTGCAGGCAAGCGGCGGCAGCCGTCATCTGAAACAATAAACCCAAGCGGATGTGGCCCGCTAGATACCATTAGCGTCCAACGCAGACACAAGCGTACATGATTTGGTCCACAAGCCTGATTAGAGCCGCCAGCTGAAGGGGCAGATAGGTGGAATTCAGGGCAGGGAGGTGGCACGACAGCAAGCAGAGACATGGAACTGTGTCTGGGTGAAACCCTTCTTGTATTTTTATTGATGGCTGAAGTCTTAGCCCATGGCTGAGCATGCAACGCAAAACAAACAAGTCAAATGGTATAGTGCTGATCCTGCCATGCGTTGCGCCCAAAAAGCCAGTTCCGGTTGAGCACGTCGCTTCCTGCTCCCGCTCGCTCCATGTGCCTCCCGCTACCGGGCTTGCCCGCTTCCAAAGACGCCGTCGCTCGAAAAATAAACCTCAAAAATAAACCGCCGCTGACCCCACAGCACTAGATGTGAAAAGAGAAGGTGGTAAGAAAATGTGGCTCCGCCAAGCCTGCTGGGACATTGTCTAGAATGCGTCCCGGGCGGGGAAAAGTGAAATGAGAAGAAAAGTCAAGAAAAAAGCGTTGACGTCAGCGAGCTTGGCGAGCCGGGATTCGAGACGGGTGACTTTTGCCCATTGGCTGAAGCGCTTGACGAGGTCGGGCCTAAGTCGGTCTGCCCAATGGGAGACGTCGCGGAGCAGAGCCCGGCAGCGGCTTGACGCACAATGATGATTTTCTGCTGCAGCGGGCGAGCGGGAAGCGGTGGTGTGGGTTGGCTGCGTTGGCGTGCGCGAAAAGGGTCGTCGAAGTGAAGTGGATCGTGGGTATCGTATCCATCGTGAAAGTCGAAGTGAGCCCTGAGTGAGGGTCGTCCACGTTTTCGCCTCTCGCGGGGGAATACGGGACCCTGGCGGGAACCGGGACCCTGAGGTCCCTTGAATTGAACCCTGAGAATCGCCGAAAGGGTCGTGTTGGTAGGCTCTCCGTGGTGTGCGGCGGAGACGTGGTGAATCGAAAAGGAACCAACCCCGTTGGAGGCCGAGTAAGCCGAAGGAAGAGTCCGCAAACTCTGGAAGAAGGTGTATCGGGTCTGGCCTTCAAGTATCGTCGATAGCCGTGGCGCTTTGCCCGTGTTTGCCAGTCGACTGCTCACACCAGGTGGGCCACTGTTTGCCGGACCCCGGGAATCCGGAGTGGATGCAATCGGCATCCGGCAATCGTCCCCGAGGATTCGGCGATCCGATCGGCTGCCGGCCTTGAGTGCGCCTGTCGTAGGCTCTCGGAATCTGCCGAGTGCTGCAGCTGCCATGGCCTCACATCTGAGGGGGTTGGAGGCGGCTGTTTGATATCTCGGCTTGCAAGGAACCGCTCCCCGGTGGAAAGGGCGGTGCGGTGACCGTGATCGTCGGCGTTCCTTTCTCGAGCAGGAGACTGCTGCTCAGAGAAGCTTCCTTCTCTTGCCTTTGCAGTTCCCTTGAACTGTGTTGCTGTTGGTTGTCGTTGTTTCCAAACATCTCCCCAGAGAATACCAGCTCACGTATAGCCGACCATCTTTGCGCAGCGGTTGCAGTAGTAGATGCCGGTTCCGATCTGGATCATGCCAGACAGGCTCGGGTCGTCGGTCGAGGTGATCTCCTCGGCGCGGGCGCACCGCATGCAGCGGATGACGGCCACATGGACCGAAGGGCGCGCTGAAGAGTCCATGCTGTGCCGGGCTGCTCCTGACCCTGTCGAGCTCGGAGACGAGAGATCCAGGTCCGAGTTCGAAAACGCCGAAGAGGAAGATGATGATGAAGACGAGGATGATGAAGACGTGGACGAGGGGGCCCCGGTAACGCAGTAGGGTACTGTGGGTGGGCGAGTCGCCGAAGCGGACATGGTAGGCGAGGTTGTAAGCCAAGAGGCGTAGCTCGATTTATCTTGCGATTCGAGGCCGTAGCCAGGTTGAAACCATCGAAGATTGTTTGGGATAATCTGAGGCTCGTTCTGAGGTCCGAGGGTGCCGCAGAAGCTTTCTGGGGGGGCTGGCTGGGGCTTTGTATTTGCGAGGAGAGAGTCTGGCCAGGCCGGGCCCTGGCACTGACCCACCGACTGGCAGGGCTTGGAAGGGCGGGTGGAGGATGGGGGTTGGGAAAAGAATGGCTGTACGGTAAATTACACCAGGGCCGCGCAGCTAACGGTCCGGGGCTTCCTTCTGGGAGTGGAGCAAACCGTTTCGAATGGCTCTGGAACCCTCCCGTGCGCCCCGGCGCGCTCTCGGCGTCAGCGCGGAGTTGGGCAATGATCCGTCCGCGTCCCCAGCGTCCGCAGCATCCGCAGCATCCCAGCGCCCCAGAATCAAAACGAGGCGTCATGAGCGCTGACTCACAGGGCGGTCTGCACGCTCTGGTACGCACTGGTCGGGTCGGACAATGGACTTGTGCGCTCAGTCAGGTGCGACGGGTTCCGACAAGCACCATCCCTCCATCGGCTCATGGGTGCAGATTGCACATCGGTGGCCGTGTGTGCAGGGTCGGTCCCTGCCCGACCTTTTCGGGGGCTCTTGGAGATCGGATCGGTGGCGGACATCGAAGAAGGAAAATTGCGCTCTCGCTGCGATCGAGACGCGATCGGGCGAGAGCAGAAGCAGACCCCACCCCCACCCTCACAAGGCCACAATTTTCCGGTTTCGTGTCAGCAACGCATCGGAACGTCGGGGCAAGGGGAGTCAGGCTCATCAGGCTCTCAGGCTCGCAGCGTTGCTCTGTGCCCGGTGATAAGCATCCAAGCCCAGAACCCGACGAGCCCGACCCGCTCCTCCTTTTGGAGGGTTTCATCAATTGAACATCTAGATTCTAGACCGGTCGCCAAGTCTAGACCTGGAAAACGACCGACACTTTGGGCAAGCTCGCAGGAACGGACCCTCGGGGGCTCCAAATCCGAAAAACCTTAGGGGCGTCCCGGCCTTCAGACTTTCTTGTGCGGCTTGTATTAGGAGGGAGTCCGCACAGAATACAGAACCCCACGACAACGAGGCCGTCGAGTCTGAAACATGCCTCATATCCGGCGGTGCGAAATTGGGTGGACCTGGCCGCAAATGTTATTGCGGGTTGCCCCCCTTTTTTTCACGATGGGCTGTTCTACTCATCGCGGAGTGAAAACGACGAGCATCATCTCACTTTCCCATGTGGGTTGCGGGCCTGGTTTCATGTTGGACCCACCCTGAGTCCGCTGTGGGCACGATATATCTCTTGATTCCGTAACACGCCGACTTGCTGGCTCGGTGGTCTTCTCTACCACGTACAAGAGAATCTGTAACTCCCTCAGACCTCACCATATTGTGAGGAAGATGCAATCTGAGGCAACGCACTGACGGCTCGACATGGAACAGCAGCCCAGCCCTATCTCGCGCCCCGCCACCGCCCTCGAGTTCTCCGCCCAGACTCTCCGTTCTCAGAATCTCAGTGTCCACTGTTCCACTCCAAAACATCCAGACCGATCGATCGATCCTCCGGCCATTGGCCAATGACCGACAAGACAGCCGAGATCTTCCACCGTCTGGGCAGGTGTCAAAACCAAACGGCCATCGACTGAACCCTGAACTTTTTACCTGTACGTCGTGATGCACGTGCAAGATCCGTCGTTCGTGGTTTGTAGCTCGAGGTTCAATACGAAAACCCTGGCGGTTCGATCCCTTCAAAACAACCCTTCTTGGGGTCACCGGATGTGCTCCACCGGATTAACCGGGCTCGCGCGGTGCGAATAACTTCCGCTTGCTGCGAAGCCCCGATACGCACAACGCCCCCTTACTCGTCAACATCTTTCATCCAATGTTCGGTTGTCTTGGCGCTTCTGTCCTGCCTCAACGACCTCGCCTCAATGGTCCCAGTCTCACCTCTTGCCGACACTTTCTCGTCAACTGGCGCTTCTCCGACCAGACGAAGCAACGAAAATACTGCTCGGGCCGCGCCTACTAGCTTCTCCGTCTGCGTCATCCCGTGACCGTGTGCTGCACGCCGTGTTGAAGGCGTTGGTTTCAGCAGCATCAGAGAACAGCAGCTCCAAGCTTGGCAGTTGCACTGTCACACGATCAGAGTCGTCGAAACATCGAGCTGGTTTGCTGTGTAGGTATCCTGTATGGACAGCGGTAGGCGTGCCTCTAGTATGCGCCTATGGAGGGTGAGTTCACCAGGTGCTTTCGTCTGTCAAGTACCAAAACGCCCAAGCTTCGTCCGAATTCTAGATGGTCGGTCACACGCCCAAAGTTGGTGGCCATCCAGCAGACCATGCCGTCACTTGCACGCGGTTTCAGCGCTCTTTGGGCCAAGAATGTGAACTTGTCTTTCGAGCATACGCGGCAGGGGTCATAACCACGTAACAACCTTTCGCCAAATCATCGAAGACGGATCTACATCCCGGCATCATTGTGGCCAGCGAGCCAGCTTACCAACCGATTGCCTATCGACTGTGAGTTACGCCAGGCATGGTTAACAGTTTGTCCCCTCCCTGCGACAGGCCTGTCCCAGCTCGCTGCTACAATACCGTGATTACACAAAATACGCTTCCCGAGATATAAGCGAGACAGGGTGACCGTGGGAGGCTCGCCCCTAGTAACGAGAACAGGAGGGCGTCCAGGATGGCCAACCTCGAGCCAACCAAACAAGAAGCAGCCTGCTCAGACTTTCTCGCCTCGTGGACATGGAAGAGCAGACAGCAGACAGCCGTCAGCTTCGTGGAAAAGAAGCCGCGCTTGTGCCTCGGTGAGGCGAGGTAGCTTGATTTCGGGAGCAGCCGCCGCCTCGTGGACTATTGCCAGCCTCAACAGCCGTTTGCTTTGTTTACTACGACCAAGAGACCTGTCACTTAAAATTATGCAGACCGAGTGTATGTGTATGTCGCTTCACGCCCGTCCCGCCCGCCACTTTGCCGGAGACACAACCACACATCATCCACCTCCACTGCCAAGTGGTTGCTGTCCAAGGTAACCTCGCTTCAACCATCAACCAGGAGCTCCTGGGAGGCTCCCGCGCATCAACCACCGACATAATCCGGCGCCTCCCGCCTTGTCCACTTCCAGCCACCTAGAAAGCATCCGAACCGCTCCGAACCAACTTCAAACAGAAAGCACCTACCACTAACCTCACAGATCCATATCCTTAAACACCACTGCCAACCCACAGACTCTCGCCTCCTCGCCACAATAACGCATCCGCACTGGCCCTCCCGCTCCAGAGTGAGGGCCCCTCCTCCATCTTCCCCATTCATTCCCCCATCCCCGAACCATCCCATTCCAGATTCCCCATCCCCCAAGCCCCAGCCAAGCCAAAACAAACCCACATTTCGAAAACCTTAAAATCATAACCTCGCCACGATCTCTCTCGCCCCATCTCCAAGTCGGCGCGCCAAAACGCCGATCCCCAGTCACCCAGCACGTCCGCCGCTGCCGCCCAAACTTCCGTCCCTCCGTCCCGTCGAGCCCATGGCATCATAGCCAAGACAATGGCACCGAAACCGTCCCGTCTTTCGGGATTGGAGCATGTCGATCCCGCTCCGTGCCCGTCCCGCCACGCCCCCCAGGACCGTCACCATGGGCCGATTTCTGTTCCTGTTTCTTCCAGGGAGAGATCTCATTGGGCGTTCGACACGTGGACGGCAAGGGAGTTGCCTCTTTACCACTCTCTGTTTGTTTCTTTCAGAGGGGGGGTGATGGTATCGTCCTCCAGACGTTGACGCAGGTCGGAGCTCTTCCTCCGCGGCAGGCACGTTCCGGTAAGGGGCGGGAGCTTGCCGTCACCGTCGGCGTGGCTGTGGGGAGGCGAGGAGTAAGCTTTCGGTAAGGATAGTGGGGTGCGTGTTGTGATGTGCGAGTCGGTCCGTCTCGGTGGCTGGATGGGTATCGTGATGGCGTGGTTCTTGTTGGTTGGAGGCCGTCCGTCTCGGTGGCAGGATCGGCGTTGCGATGGCGTGGTTTGCTTTGGAGGCGGGCTGCTGACCCCCCTACTTCCTCGGTGTGCCCGGACACGCCGACCTGGTGATATCCTTGTTGTTTGCCAGACGACGGCAGAGTCCGGGATAGAAGACGGTAGAGTCCGAGCCAGAAGACGGCAGAGTCCGGAGGAGGTGAGGTGATCGCGGGAGTTGGGCTCGGGCAACATGGCACTCCCACCACAGGCCTTAGTCAAGACCAAGTCAGCTGCCATGGTCGGCACAAGCGGTGGATTAGAATCGGGATATCTTTGCTGCTCTGTCTGCTCTGTCTGTCGGTTGCACTGCTTGCTTGCTTCAAACCCGTTCAACTCCACAACAAGCCTGCTGTAAACGCCCCGCCCCCGGAATATCAAACAAAAAACAGGAAGCCACTCGGACGACGCGCCATAATCTAGAATGTACAAGTAAAGAAAGGAAATAAATCGGGCCCAAGATGTGGCCAGTGGACATGGTTGTCGGTACGTTCTTCTCCACGCGAGTCCCGTCAGCCAGAACCACTTGCCCACCCGTGCAACGACAGGACAAACGCAAATTGTCCAGACGACAACGGCTATGATGGTGCGCCAGGGGCGGTGGTATCGAGGTTCCTGGCTGGACGATGCAGAAGGAAAAGGAAACGAACACTGAGACAGATACAGCGATGTAGACGAAAACAAGATCCTCCTCTCTGCATTAAAAGAGCTCCGTGACGCCTGGCCACGGGGGTATGTGCTGGTGGTTACTCGGTGCTCTGCTAGGTGTCCGGCCGGGTGTCCTCGAGGTTTATGTTGTTCTTAGGTTGACACAGCCAGGTATGCCGCAGATACTCCGAGGTAGGTATGAAGGAGACAAAGGAAAACAGATGAGCGGCCTGTAGAGGAACAGGCCGGGTTGTGCTGGACTGGGCGGGGGAATCTGAATCTGCTGAACGACGCCTGAAACAAGAAAATCGTGTCGTCATAAGTCGGGAGCGACTTCCGAAAGTCAGAATGTGATGAGATTAGGAACCGATGGTGCCGGCTGATGGTGGATAGGCCGGTTGCGAAACTGGGTGATAATTGCCGAAGGATGGCAGAACTGTCGTCTCACATGACGATGCAGCAACCGCAGCCCCCTCGCTTCTCTTGGGGCTCCTCAGGGGGTTCAGGCACCCTGACGGCTTGGGGCTGAGGCTGAAGAGCGGGCGTCCTGGGTCGAGGCAGGGCGGCCGGTGTGTCGGAAATTTTGGGCATCGTAGAGTACGAATTCGTCCTCCCAGGGAAAGTAGGGCTCTTGGGCTCTGCTTTCAGCGGCCACTCTCCCTGCTCCTCGGTCTGTGGTTCCTGGGCCTCCTTTTCGTCCTGGTTGTCCTGGGTGCTGGTTTCGGGGGGCTTGAGGAAACCCTCGTCTGTGAGCGGCCTAAACTCCTTGTCGTAAACGCTCCCAAACTTGCCCTCCCGCTCC
>FTCU01002831.1_pt1 | contig 10054 bp, 7 predicted proteins | sample 1639521 | NCBI WGS metagenome assembly FTCU01 (sample SAMEA3914864, study PRJEB12502) | metagenome | biome: forest; material: soil | place: USA | collected 2012-03-12 | depth 0.3 m
AGGGCTTTCCACAGGTAAGCCTTGCCGCCTGCGTGCTCGCTCAGGAACATGGCGCGCGGGACGCCGTTTTGGAAGCGCACCATGCAGTGCTCCCAGTCGCCAACGTGGTTCCCGAAGCGAATGTTGAAGACGGTCTGGCCCAAGTTGTAGCTGTAGAAGAAAAACCAGAAAGCATCAAGAATGCCGGCTCCTTTATCAACGAGAACCAGAACGGCAGGAGCTTCGGAGTAGCCGCTAGGATTGGGTTTGTTCTTCTCATCAACCTGTGGGGCAGTCCCGCCCATGGGCTTTTGAGTGGTAGGGATGGACCGCTTCTTCCGGAGCCCCCGGTGTCTTTGCTCGGACTCCCTGGGAGGAACTATGCGGCGAGGCGGGTGGTCTCTGTCAACATCCCACCAAGAGGTGTCGTCGTCGGGTCGATGAGGTGAATCCTGAGGATCTCCGTCATGGTCTCCTCCGCTCGACCCATCGTCCTCAAAGGGAGCTGGAATTGCGGCCCGACTGTGGAGCCACGCCGGCCGCGACTCGACGTCGTCGTCGCTGGTCAAGAGAACAGTACCACTCTGGGCGTTCAGACCCGCCATGTTGCCGAGATGTAAGGGCTCGCTTGTGTTCACCAAGGCGTCGTTCACGTACGGTTTCATATGCCGAACGTGCTCGACAATGTCGGAAGGCCAGAAGTTTTCGCCCGAGTAGAGGTGCACCAGCGGCGCATGCTCCAGGACATAATCCGGCACATGCTCCAGGACTTGCGCGCTGCTGGCGCTGTTGGTCTGAATCCGGCGCTTGAGGTCCTTCTCGGCAGGCGCGGTTTCCCAATCGCTGACATCGGCCTTTTCGCCGAAGGTCCACGACGTACTCAGCCCGAGAGCCAGCGACTTCAGCTCGTCAATGGTCGAAGGCGCGTCGCCGTCCAGACGCGATGGCGCATCCCATCGTATGTGCTGGACACCGCACAGGCTCAGCCAGCGACACGCCTGGCGGTCAACCCAGTTCGGCGACGTGTCGACCCAGTGCTTATCTCGCTCGCGTTCTTCGGCATCCGGCGGGGTCGGGTTGAGGAGTCGTGGCAGGAGCCAGAGGATGAAGACGACGGCAGAAACAAAGAGGGTGGCGAATGTCGCCCGACGTAGGCTGTAGGCCATGACCGACATCGTGGGCCGTCGTTATGGGCGTGCGAGTTCTAGCAAAGATCGAGAACCGGGCGATGGTATTCGGAGAACGGCGCTGCCGGTGTGTTTGGTCAACAACGGTCGCACTGGTTAGGCATCGAGCGAGATGGAGTGCGGGCGGCGGCGGTGTCAGCAACGAGGGAGGTTGGCGGCGGGGCAGTCACGGTTTCGGGCGTGGTGGAAGGACGGAATAAGAGCATTTATCAGTAAGGCTGAAAAGAGGCGAGAACCAGGGCCATAGGAGATGCACCGGAGGGAGAAGAAAGAAACTCAGCAGAGCGAAGGAATCGCCAGTTCGATGCAAGATGGATCACCAGGCCTGGACGAGTCGGCGTTGCCGGCTTTCGAAACGACTGGAGCACACCGTCAGAGGCGCGCTCGCAGACTGGCACATGCGTCATTCAACAAGTACTGAGACAGGCGGTGGCTGTAAACCCCGCTTACCCTCAAGGTACTGCTACCTCACCGCGCATTAGCGCAAAGTGCGGACCTCCAACCCGCACTCGTGTGGGAATGACAGGCCCACAAGGCGCTGCCAAGACGTTGCCTCTCAACTCTTTCGGTTTCCGGAAGCGCCGGCTTGCCTGACACGGGCCCCCGAGTCCTCTTCCTGGCCCGGACTCTAGTCTAATCGCTACCATCTCCGATCAGCGATTCTGGCCGCCGGGAATGTCCTTCCAGTGCACGGGCGTCGGGGCCGAGATATTTGCAGCGCGGTCGGCTCTGGACGCAAACCGCGAGATCGCGCCCGTGTCCCGTCTGATAAGCGCGGCACGTCTGGCCCGACGTGGCCAACCCCTCCGTCCTCCCATGCGTGGAATGTAGTTCTTCTCCGGGGATCCCAGCCCCAGCTCGCGCTCCTCTCGGCGCTTGTCGCGCCACCTGACATTACGAGCATGGTCGGTCCGCAGCTTCCTACGCCGCCGTTCTTCCTCCTCGTCTTCGACCATGAGCTTGTTCTGCCTGGTCTCCAGGGGCTGCACCGTGACTTCGTCCGTCTCGCCGCGTTTGCGTTTCAGCGCGATTAGATCTTCGAGGAAATGGGCCTGGGGCTGCCGCTGCCCGCTCTTGTCGCCGCCGATGTGGACGTAGATACCTCCGTTCCGCTTGTATCGTTCCGGGATGTCCTCCTCGGAGTATCCAAACCCCAAGAATATCCGGTTCGACATGGCGTCGCTCTCCCTTGGCAGCAGCGTGGCCTCCTGGAAGTTGATCCTGGACGCGCTTGCCGCAATCAGGTCCATGTTCTGGGGGAGATGGCGGAGGACTGGGAGAGGAGCGTTGTCATCGTGGGGGGTGAAGATCATCTCCGTGCCCACGTTTTCACACCAGGAGCCCCGAAACACATGGTTTCGATAAGACACAATCGGCTCCTTGGAGTGGAGTTCCAGTATTTGTATCTCCTCTGTCGGCCTGTCACTTTCATGATCGTCCGAATGCCCCTCCCTTTCGACACCTTGCTCGAGCAGAGGGTCGATTGGCGGCTCGGCCTGCGCTTGCGGGTCCGGCATGCCAATATTGTCGAGATCTACCTCCTCGCGTTCAGGAGGTTCTTCGTCGTCGGCATCTTTGTCGTCGAGAAGGTCTGGATTCGAAGCCTTGGGCTCGGGCGCATTGAAGAGAGGGTTGTACCACACTCGGTAGCCGGCGCGCGTGTTGTGGACAATGTCGTCGGTGCGCCGCTCGAGAAAGTCGCGGACTGACAAGTCAAGGGTGAGGTAGTATGTCTGTGACCCAAGTCAGCACGGAGATGGCAAGCCTGCCTGGCACGGCCGCGACCGACCTCTGTTTCGGTCGTAGAGTACTCGTATTCCCACCCGTCGTCATCGTCGGGCAGCGTGACTGCTGGTGGCCGAGCAGAAGAACCCATGGCGATTAGTACCGGAATCCTGTCTCTTAATATTGCTTCTCGTGTTTAATTTCGCGATGATAATCAGAGGTTAGCGCGCGGGTCGAGAGAACAAATTGGCAGTTGGCAGTTGGGCAAGCTTGGATGCCAGTCGAAAGAGCTGCCGTCATGGGACCTGGGCGCACACAGCACCAGGGAAATCTTAGCGGTCGCTGACGGCAGATTCAGGACCCCTGTAGGAATTGATGGCGGGGTCCTTGCGATTTCGGACCACTGCAGAGGCCATTGACTCACACGCGGCGGCTGTCCTTTTATTTCGCTGCCAACAGCTCGATCTCCAGTGTCCTAGGTCTTCTGGCAGCACAAGAACCGCCAAAATGCCGAAAGTTCACCTGCTCGACTACGTCGCCGGCAACGTGCGCAGTCTGGTCAACGCCATTGAGAAGAACGGCTACGAGGTCGAGTGGGTCCGATCGCCGGAGGAGGTCGCAAATGCTGAGGTATGGATATGGATTGCAACAGACTGGGGGTTGCATGCGCTGGAATTCTGACGTGAGTTGTCTTGCAGAAACTCATCCTTCCAGGCGTCGGCCACTTTGGCCACTGCCTCTCCCAGCTCTCCTCCGCCGGCTACCTCCCCGCCCTCCGCGCCCACATCGACGCCGGGAAACCGTTTATGGGCATCTGCGTCGGTCTGCAGGCGCTCTTTTCCACATCCGCCGAGAATCCCACCTGCCCTGGGCTCGGGGTCATTCCCGGGGCGCTCGACCGTTTCGACGACTCGGTGAAGTCGGTTCCGCACATCGGGTGGAACAACGCCTCGTGCCCCACGAACCCGACGCTCTACGGCCTGGGGCCGGACTCGAAATACTACTACGTCCACTCGTACAAGTACCCTTACAAGAAGGGCGAGCTCGAGGATCTCGGCTGGTCGGTTGCGACGGGCACGTACGGCAGCGAAACGTTTGTTGGCGCCGTGGCCAAGGACAATATCTTTGCGACGCAGTTCCACCCCGAAAAGAGCGGTGTCGCAGGGCTGAGGGTGATCCGCGCCTTCCTGGACGGTTCAGGGGCCACGGCGCTTGCGGAACACCCTCCCCAGATCGTCGGTGGTGGCGCGGATGAGGCGATCGGACAGGAGGGCCTGACCAGGCGCGTGATCGCGTGTTTGGACGTGCGCACAAACGACCAAGGAGACCTGGTTGTGACGAAAGGAGACCAGTATGATGTGCGAGAAAAGTCCGACGACCGGTCCGTCCGAAACCTAGGCAAACCCGTGGAGATGGCCAAGAAATACTACGAGCAGGGCGCGGACGAGGTCACCTTCTTGAACATCACATCCTTCCGCGACTGCCCAGTTGCCGACTTGCCCATGCTGGAGATCCTGCGGAGGACGTCAGAGACGGTCTTTGTGCCCCTGACGATAGGCGGCGGCATACGTGACACCGTCGACGTCGACGGCACCAAAGTTTCGGCTCTGGAGATCGCCACCATGTACTTCAAGAGCGGCGCTGACAAGGTATCGATCGGGAGCGACGCAGTGATTGCGGCCGAGGAGTATTACAGAGGAGGAAAGGTGCTTTACGGCAACACCGCCATCGAGCAGATTAGCAACGCGTACGGCAACCAGGCGGTTGTGGTCAGCGTGGACCCGAAGCGGGTGTACGTCCCCAAGCAGGAGGCTACGCGCCACGCCACCGTCAAGACCAAGACCCGCGGCCCGAAAGGGGAGGAATACTGTTGGTACGCCTGCACCATCAAAGGTGGCCGGGAGACGAGGGATCTCGACGTCGTGGAGCTCACACAGGCGGTGGAGGCAATGGGTGCTGGCGAGATCCTGCTCAACTGCATCGACAAGGATGGCACGAACAGCGGGTTCGACCTCGAGCTGATCACGCAGGTCAAGGAGGCCATCAGGATACCCGTCATTGCCAGTAGCGGAGCCGGCAACCCTGGCCACTTCTACGAGGTCTTCCAGGAGACAACGACGGACGCGGCCTTAGGGGCGGGCATGTTCCACAGGGGAGAGTACACGGTCCAACAAGTAAAAGACCACCTCGGTGAGAACGGGCTGGTGGTGAGGAAGTTTGAGGGCAATTTATGAGGTGGTCATGCGTGTAGACAGGCCTGTTTTGGGATTTGAGAGCAATATGCCTAGTACCACACATATACAAATGCCCGAGCAAATGCTGCACTGAGTTTCCGCATGAACAAATTGGATCAAACCCAGGAGCGACGTAATACAAGGTGACAACCTGAAAAGACCCAGGCGCCACTGGATGCAGCCAAAGCTGCCGAGAAAAACCAGCCGAGGAAAAGAATGAACCGATTACTGCGCCTCATTGGCTCAAAGCTCCATTCCCATGAATAACCACCGACCGCTCACAATGTCTAACCCAGTGGCCCAAAAGTCAAGTGTCGTAAGCGAAAAGCCCGCCCACTGGAGGCCCTTGATCAATCCCTTCGCTTCCTCCTCGGGTATCGACCGCTCGAGACATATGACCATGTGCGAGCAGGCGAAGGCGGACTCGGCGAGTTCCAGGAGCGCAACGAGTCTGTAGCGTGTGAGTTACGGTTCACGAGCATCGAGGGGGAGGGGACGTACGCCTTCTTCAGATCACGGCTGATGGAGTGAGCATCGAAAAAGACGAAGAGCGACTTGGTACCCCGGCTGGCATCTTCGGCCACGAAGCCGCGGAAGCTGGAACCACCGTCGTAATCCCAGATTTCCAGCCAGCCGAGGACGCCGCCACGGACACTGGCACCGACGCCCCGACGGCCCATCGCGGTTTCATCCGCAATGGGAAAGTCGTCGGGCGGCGTCAGCTGTCCGTGCTGCCCCATGGCAGCGGCGGCAGGTCCGTCGCTCCGGATGTCGTTGTTGTAAACACTGGCCAGGCCCGAGCCCTGCATCGCCGCGTTCCTCTCACCCAGAAACATGGCGCGCAGCGGCTCGCAAAAGAACCTCTCACATTCTTCCCTGATGCGCAGTGTTGCCCCCCCTCGACGGCGATGCCGAGCACTATTGTTCTCTATAGTGCTCGCGCCGTGACGACCGATGCCGGTGCCGCGCGCTGCTGATGACCTCGCCTTGGGGGTCAGCGCGAGCTGGTTGGTCGTCGTAAGGGCCGCGAGGGGGGGGCTTGATGGCGGCGATGGAAGTCCCGTTGAAGGGACCTCAGGAATACCACTCGGCCCCGGCGAGACCCGTAGTGCAGTAGTGGAGGCCCTTCAGCGAGGCCGTGGCCGAGTCGACGACGTAGCAGCTGGCGCAGATCTTGGCCTGACGGTCATTGCCCTCGCCAGCATTACTACTACTATGATTGGGTTTGGGTGATTTCATGGGCGCCATTGCTTCGGGATGCCAGGGTTGCGGACGGGGATCGGTGTCGGGTGGAATTGAGCTGAGCGATGGTGTTTCGGGCACAGGCGGTGATGCTCGCTGGCGTTGATATTGGATTTGGTTGTTTCGGCAATGGATTGACGGCAGCGGGGGAGGGTGTCGGGCTGTAATATGAATGTGCTGGACGGTTGGGCTCGGGGAGGCGCAAGAACGGTGAAGCAGGGACGGTGCAGGAAAATCAGGTGGGGGAGCACGAAACCAGCCAGAAAAGCAACGGAGCTTGGCGTCAAAGAATACATCACGTGGATCGACAGGTGGGCCGTAGGTCGATCGGTGGCCAACCAGCATGCTTTCCCGCTCACGTTTCGACATTTGACGGCACTGCGGCACACTCTTCCAGATTCGACGGCAACCAGACGCCTGCACGAAGGCCTGTTGGTCGCCGGGGAATGGCCACACCTGGTTTGTTGGGCGGTGACTGGACGGTCTTACGGCCCTGCAGCGGTCTGTTCTTGTCGACCGACCTCCGACGTGCTTTCTGTATTCGCTTCTTCCCTCCTCACATTTCGAGCTGCCCAGTCTCGAGCCAGTTCAGCGTTGCTGAATTGGTTCTTTCCCCCGCGGTGGCAATACGGCGTTATCTCGAATCTCGATTAGTGCAAAGACGCATTGAACCAGCCAGATTCCTCTGCTGTGCACCTCTTCTGAGCCAGCTCGCGACCCCCGATCCGAGGGATCGAAGCTTGTGCAGCGGCAATCCATGTTTCGGGCCGCGGTGGGTCGGGGTCTCCCCGCTGTGCCGTCCCATGCCGCAACCAGCGGGCGTCAACGTTGGGTGCTGAGGAGATGGACCGTCCTCCGTATTGACAACGTTCGGGGTTCCAGATCATAACCTTACAAATGTCAGCAACAAACACACCGAGTCTGTTCTGGCAGCTGAACCCAACGCAGCATCCGGGGCTCGAGTTTAGGAGTAACGGGCTCCCGGGCAGGGATCCCCGCAGGCCGACCACCGACAGATAAGGCGGACAAAGCGGACGATGCGGGGGATGTCAGGTGCCTCAGCCGGGACCAGATCATGCCATTGCGTCAACGATGAACCTTACTGAGACGCTCAGGGCGCCCGATCCAATTATGGGTCGCCGCCGGAGACTGGTGAGACTGGTTGGCCCGTCTCCAGCCAATTCCAGTCTTGTTGCCGTCAGGCGACCAGCTCCCCAAACCCCGAAACGAGCGTCCGGAGTGGCCTTCCGTTGAATGAACCCCTTGGACGCCGGGTCGCCCGGTGAAGACCAACAATACCTCGCCCTTACTAGCCGAGATCATTATTTCACATCCCTCAAATCGAGCAGGCTGCTGAGTTGTCGACGCGCCCTTCACCACTGAATTTGAGATCTCGGCGCCTGTGGTCGCTGTGAGCCCCGCCACAGCCCTCGTCCCCCACCATCACCATGTTCGAGATCGTGTCTCTCCGCCGGTCCGGCGAGCAGCCCGAGCCCTCAACGAGCTCTCTCTTCTTCCCGCGTTATCTTCTCCCTTCCCTGCGCATTCCCTTCCGCCGGCGCACCTCCGACCCTTCGTCCCCGACCTCCCCCGCCAGTACCGTCCCGTCCCTGTCTACTTCCCCGGCCTCTCCCACCTCCTCTGTGACTCCCAACCTCCCCACCCCGGGCCGCCGCCTCTCGCGCGCACATCCCACCACCCTCCGCTGCCGGGCTTGTTCCACCGACCTTGCCTTACACTCCCAGATTATCAGCAAATGCTTCCATGGCCGTCACGGCCGCGCCTATCTCCTCGCGCCGCCCCCTTCCTCCGACCCCCTACCCACCCCACGACGAGGCTCCCTTCCACCCCTCAGCCACAATAAGGATAACAACAACGAGAACAGCCCAGAGACAGAGCTAGTCAATATCCGCGTGGGCCGTTCCGAGGACCGCAACCTCGTCACGGGCCCGCACGTCGTCGCTGACATAAGCTGCGTCGGGTGCGGCGTCGTGGTCGGGTGGAAGTACATTGACGCCCGGGACCCGGGCCAGCAGTACAAAGTGGGCAAATTCATCCTCGAGACGAGGCGGGTGGTGGGGTTCCACAGCTGGGAGGATATCGACGTGCCCGTCATGACCGATGCTTTAGACCGGGCCGGCGAAGGCAAGGGGCGGGAGGAAGAGGCTGAGGGAGTGGTGGTGTTTGACTCGGACGATGAGGACGAGTGTGATGATATTTTTGCGGGGGTGTGGGATGCCCGGGTTGTTGAGAAACGGAGGCAGAGCAAGGTTGAGAACCATGAGGATGGGTGGTGACTTGGACTGATGGCAATCACCACTATGGAACTGAAGCTCCGGATCCCAGTGTTCTTTTTGGCGTTGTTTGGTCTTTTGAAAGAGTTCTGTTTTGGGACGGCGCAGGACGGCAAGTCTTTTCTCTGTTATGGGATGGTGCATGGGACTCAATACGGGCCGGGCATCAGATTGGATCAACGAAACAGGAGTGGAGGCAAGGTCGATACCAGGATAATGACAAACAAAGGAAGGGAAGAGTATGGATGAGGAGCTAGACAATGGCGTTTAAGACATTCATTTCTCGTGGGAGGCCAGCACATGAGCAAGATCGCAAGGGTTTGTGAAAGTGCTGTTCTTTTCAGATCGACAACTACTTGGCGAGGTTCTCTATCCCCAATCCGGCCATCTAACTGATGGGCTCTTCGGCAACATAGTGCAGGTAGGCACCCAACAACTTGATACCCTCGATGTAGTTCCGCTTATCAAGCTTCTCGTTGATCGAGTGAGCACCGTCGTTCGAGCTGCCCATGGGCAGGAGCAGCACGTTCTTGCCAGTGGCCTGCTCAAAGGTGAGCGTGACCGGAATGCTGCCACCCTCGCGTGTGAAGTCGGGCGTGACGCCCCAGACGCGCTCCGTCGCCTTGGCCGCCGCCGAGAAGTTCCAGTGGTTGGGGCTGGCAACCCACCACTTGCCGCAGTGTTGGGGGTACACCTTCAGGCTGTTCTTGGAGCCGAGCTTCTTGAAGACATCCTCGACGTAGCGGCAGACTACCTCGTTGGTCTGGTCGATCTCCATGTCGGGCACCGTCCGGATCGAGAACTTGCCGATAACCTTGGCAGGAATGACAGTCTTGGCACCGGGGGCCGAGAAGGCACCCTCGATGCCATGCAGCGAGAGCGAGGGGTAGCGCCACCGAGCCATCAGGGTGGACTTCTTATCCTCGAAGATGGTCGTCTTGCTGCCAAGCGAGTCGTGCAGCGTCTCCATGGTGAAGGCAATGTTGTCATAGAGGCCCTCCTCCTCGGCAGTCACGGCAGCCACCTGCTCCATGATTCCGGGGATCAGGATCTTGCCGTCAGTGTCGACAAGCGAGCCCATGACGCGCACCAAATCCGTCATGGGCTCCTGAGCAGTGCCGCCGAAGACACCGCTGTGGAGATCGGCGCCGGGCCCCGACACCTCGATGCTGTAGTAGTTGCACCCGCGCAGGCCGTATGTCAGACACGGCTTCTCGGTGCCAAGCCAGTAGTTGTCGCTGATGCAAACGGCATCCGCATCCGCAAAGTACTTCTTGCCCTCCTCGTTGATAAGGTCGTCGAGGCCGTCGGAACCGTACTCCTCCATGCCCTCGAAGCACATGAGCAGGTTGACGGGAAACTCGATGCCAGCAGCCTTGTGGGCCTCGATGGC
>FTCU01002639.1_pt1 | contig 10046 bp, 10 predicted proteins | sample 1639521 | NCBI WGS metagenome assembly FTCU01 (sample SAMEA3914864, study PRJEB12502) | metagenome | biome: forest; material: soil | place: USA | collected 2012-03-12 | depth 0.3 m
CAGCCGATGCCCAGCTTGTTCGCTGAGCCCTCGCAGCCGAGGGCGATGCGCCGCTTCTTCTTCGTTATGTCCATGGTGGGGGGGTTCGGGGAGCTGTCGGCTGTTGGCGTTGAAGAGGGGAGAGGGGTTCGTTGTCGAGGACGGGGAAAAAACGAAGAGCGATCTAGGGAGTGAGGTCTTGAAGAGTGTCTTTGTCTTTCTCCCTGCTCGAGCTTCGTGGAGGTAGCTTGGTTGTTGTCGACCTTTTCAATCTCACACGACCATGTTTAGTGGCCAGAGGTGTCGATAAGGAATCCGGGCCTCCGTATCGTCCATGGAATTTCGTCAGCGGGGCATCGAGGAGGGGTCGTTGCATTCAGGGCTGGAGGTACGTACCCAGTCAGGTGAACGATGATTGGCGCGCTGGATGGCAGCTCCACAGTCATGCTGGGATCCACAATTACATGGACCCGGCCACTTTTGGGGGTGTTGACGAAAGAAACCCCCCACCCACGGCCGAGAATACTGTGTAATCTGGACTTGGAGCAATTCTCTTCCTCGACCACACCACCAAAGCCCGGCGTCTCGCCGCGAGGCACACTGGACGCTGCTGGCGTGCTCTCTCGGGTCCGGCCATTGGTTTCCTCCCTTCTTGGGAGCCTCAATTCCAACATTGCCTTGTCCTCGAGTCTGGCTTGTGGCACACTCGCACACCCGCACCAGCTGACCAACCTCGCCTTGTGCCCTCGGCCCCGTCGACTATCGCCCACAGATTCGACGGCTGGCCACCGGGACAAGCCATTTACTCCCTCTCTGCCGCTGTTCTTCCAGGTACGGGTTTGCTTTTATTCCCAAGGGATTGAGTCCTCGTCCAGATCTCCAGACAGAGCTGTCCGTCTCGTGTCCAGCGGAAGGTTTCCTTCCGGCACTTGAACCCCGAGGCTGACTCTTCGTTGTTTTCCTAGGGCCACGAAACCCAACCTCAAAGCAAGCAATTGGGTTCACCGCTGTCTACCTTTGCCGGCTGCTTCTGTTCTCCGCGAGACTATGGCTGTCTCAGCCGCTACTCGACTTGCTCTCCTGCCGCATCGGCGGCTCCAGCGCCAATCTCAGGGTCCGCTGGAGTAGGCAGCAAGGCCGGCCAGCTGTCGCCATGATTCCCACACACCGTTCACGATCTGGGGCTCAGATTCGGGAATCCAACATCAGAAATACCCCTCGGTTCTTGGTGCCGATACCGTTCTCTGCCGCGCCGAGGCTGGGGTGGAATTTTTCGCACTCCTGCCACAACCCAACACCAAGAACGACAGGACTTCGTCAGAGAGCCTACCTGGAAATACCAGTCTACGACAAGCCTCCTGTCTCTGGATAACTCGGTCCAATGCCAGAATGGAGAGAGCCCCTGGCCTCCCTGGCCTGCGCCATCACTTGGCCAGAGGGCGCTTCAGCTTGCTCGAGAGCCCCACTTTTCTCAATGGGGAATGTCCTCATGACCACCCATCGGCCAGCCGCATCAGCAAGTCAGCCCTCAACGACACACTCACCTCGACGGCGGGGACAAATCATGACACGGCAAGATGAAGAAAAAAAATCAAGGTGCCGGATAATGGTGCTTGGATATCAATGCACGGCCGCTGCAGCTAAGCCGGTGTTAACGACAGCCCGCGCCGCCATCGGCAAAAAATCATATATACATAGCCCCCGTTCGCCTCATCCGACATTATCGTCTACGCAAAATCCTCACGCCAAACTCCTCGCCAGCCCGAATCCCCCCTTTTGCCGGGACCATCGCTAAAATGCAATCATCGGAGTGTTGAGGGTATACAGAGCAGGAACCTCGGGGTTCCTGCCAAATGCCCGACCGCACGGGGACGGCGGACAATAACCCGAAACCAAAAATGCACCACACCCACCGACCTCAACAGTCTTCATGCTGCTGCTTGGGTTTGGGGTGGGAGTTGTGGTTGCGGCCCTGGTTGGGGTTGGGGTGGTTGTTGTTGATGCGGTTGAGGTTGTTGCGGTTGCTGCGGTTGCTGGGGCGGTGGGAGCGGCGCTCGAGCAGTCACGGCAGCGCCTCGATTCGTCATCCACACCGGGAGCGGAATCGACGCCCGGAACCTCAAGGCGTTGGTGTCAAAGGGATCGACCTCGTACAAGGGCGGCTCGTCCTCGTCGTCCGACGACTGGTCATATTTCCAACGGTCGAGCACGTCGGCGCTGACCTCGCGTGGCGGACTGGCCAACCCCCGCCGGTCGATCCACAGTCGATTGAGGCGGCCAATCCGACGGCGATACGCCGGCGGATTCCCTCTCCGCTCGTCATCACGGGCCACGGCCCGGAACTTGAAGGCGGGCTCGGGGTTCTCCGGCTTATCGAGGTCCATCGGTGTGGGCTCCTCCAAGGACACCGACGACGCAGAGGTTGGTGGTGTCATCAAGTACTGCGTCTTGGCTGGCCTAAAGCAGGCGTCCTGCTGGGGCCCATGCACCGGCGACAACGGGCCCCTTGTGAGATCAAGGTGGTTGCGGTTCCACTCATTATGGCTCTGCACCTTCTTCTCAATGTCGGCACGGAGCTCGTTCTCCTTCTCGGCCAAACGGTCAGCAAGAAGCGAGAGGTCTGCTTCGGAAGGCCGGCCATCCGGCCGCACTGCGATGCGGAGTTGCGCAGGCGGCGGGGGCCGCGGCGCGGGGGGGAGCTCGGGAGCCTTTCTCTTTTGCGGCTGCGACGTGTCAGTACCCGGCGGCGCGTGGCAGGACAGCGGGAACGGTCGACTCACCTTCTGGTTGATGAGGTCGTCATCGTCGGTCTTGATGCCGAGGCGGATCTTGTGCTCCTTCAGCTGCGCCCGCAGCTCAAAGATGGCCCGATCCGCCTTAAGCATCTCGGCCTTCAAGAGCTCGCGGCTATGCGCCGCAAGGACCAGTTGTCGGCCCTCCTCCAGCTCCTTCCGCAAGCGCTTGAGCTTCTCGGCACTCTGAACATCCCGCGCCCGTGTTTTGCGGGTCTGCCGGACCTCACGTCGCCGGAAGCAGACGTACGGATCTGCCTCGTCACTCTCCTGATGCTTCTCGAACTTGAGCGTCGGATGGAGCGGCTGGTTGTTCAGCGCCTGCCGCCGTGACTTCCAATACTCATAGATCTCCTTGGCGTGGAGCATGACCTTGGCGTTGTCGAGCTCCTGCAGCCCCTGGAGCATCTCATCGTACGAAACTATGGTCTGGTCTATCGAGGCGAAGGGGGCCTTGATGTAGGACGTGTCCTCGAACACGTCCATGATCCGCTCAAAGTCATCCTCCGAGAGCTGGGCCGGAGCGGCCCGCTTCTGGTTGTACGACTTGAGAAAGACCTCATCGTCCTCGGTCATATCATACATGCACCCTATGCATTCTTCCACGGTCTGGGAGAACCGGATGTATGTTGACGTCTTGGAGCAGCGCCGTGAGTAGAGTTCGTCATAGTCGAGGGTACTCTCTTGCGGCGGCGGCACGGGAATCTCCTTTTCGGCGGCGACTCCCGCGCCCTGCAGCACAGCCTGAAGATGGTATTCCTGTGGGTGGCAGACGGGTCAGTAAGTCCTTCCTTCTCTCAAGTCACGTGATTGTTTGTTGTTGTGATGCGGTGGCACGTGCACTGGCACGTGACCGACGCGATCGCAGGCCCGGAGAAGACTCACATTTTCCTCGGCCTGTTCGACACCGGTTGCGATTTGGGCCTCGTTTGTGAGTGATTCATACTCTGTCGGATCAATCTGATCCTCTCTGAGCACGGACAAGAGCGTTTTGACGCTCAGTTTCTTGTATCGGACTTTGCGGGTCGCCATGGCGACTCTAGGAGGCAAGTGTGGCCCGGAGCCTGGGGAAACCCCGAGAAAAAAAATTTGCGGTCATTCAAGAGGGCATGCGAAACCGATCTGCCGAGTTTTTTGATGCAAAACTGGCGTGGTTGTCGATATTTTGATGGCCAAAGTCTCGTCTCTTGATGGAGTGTCGTTGCAGAGTTGCCGGGCGCAGTTCGGCGCAAACTCTGCCTGCTGTCATCATTTCCCTCTGGCGATTGGTTCCCTGAGGTGCGTGGCTCAGAAAAATGGGGCCCCCTGCCTTCCCCCTCCGTTTCGACCAACCAAAGCCGGCCTGCAAACAGTGCAAAAGGGGGAGCGCGCATGCTCAGCTTTTTTTCGCCGCATCGGGCAGCTTTTTGCCAAGAATTCCGTTGGAGGGAAAAAAACATGCATGCGCTTCCGTCTCCTTCTGCAAGTGTCGATGCAACAGCCCATGCCGTGCCTTGCTTGAGCGCCCGAGTTTCTCCAGGGATGAGCCCAAAATTGGGCGTTGCTGCACCAAAATGACGTATCAACTTTTTATTCGGTTGCTATGATGGGCTTGGCAAGGTTGTTGAAGAAATTTGGTCACTTTGCAGCAATGAGATACTCAACCCAGAGTTGCAATATCTCATTATGGGTCTTCTCTGAGAGTCTCAGTGCCAAGGGGCATATGTGCAGGCAGATGTCAAAAGTTTTGCCGCGTGATCGAAATGAAAATGCTTTCTCCCTCCCTCTCTCTCTCTTTTCTCCTCTTTCGTACACGAAGACAAAATGACAAAATGAAAAACAAGAAAAGAAGGGAGGAAAGGAAAAGGGGAAGGAGAGAGGGAGAGAGAAAGAAGAGAGGAAAAAAAGAAAGGGAAAAGAGGCAAAAGAAAGATAGAGTAGATGAAGAGAGAGTTAGTCCATTAGAACCCAATACCAGTGGACTGGACAAAACTTTTGAGAGGTGGACCATGACAATTTGCGCCTCTTTTCTGGGCGCCATTAAACAACATCTCGACTCACTCCACCCCAGTATCCCAATCATTAGCAACATTGTTGCTGCGTTCAAGGAAGGCACCCTCAGTCTCTTCGCATCCACACAGCACATCGTCAACAGGACGTCGGTAAAATGGCGTCCAGTTTCCCTACTTCGGTTGGGTCAGAGCAAGATGACAATCTCTCGACCATACAGTTTACCGATTTTCGGGAGATCTTCAACGTGATCAATCCCGGTGATGGATTTCCTCAATGTCACAGGTATAGTTTTACCCTCTTCCTTCTATTTCTTTGCAGGGACCTTTAGATAATTTTGACATACTCTTTTCCAGTTCTCTTTTTTTTACTCAACTCTCTTTTTTGCCTACTAAAAATTGTCATTCCCCCCCTGTTCTCTTTTTTCCCTGTTCTCTTTTCCCCCTTCTCTCCTTTTCCCCCTTCTCTCTTCCTTTCCCCCTCCCTTCTCTTCTTTCTTTCTTTCTTCTTGTCTAGACACGATTATATTTTGATCGAGAAGAGAGGCTAGCTTTGCTCGGTACATTGGCAGGGGTCAAAACATCAGGGTTTAGGCTGCTCTTTCTTCGGGATCTGGGTCCGGGCGAGGGAGACTTTATTTTGAGCATTCAGGAACTGGAGGATTACGCGGAATGTGTTTTGAAGGGCATTACCACATTAGCACTGATGGGAAGGGAAAGAAGGGCAGTGGCCTCTATACGAGTGTCTTGGGCAAACCAACTAGCTGCCTGGGTCTCTCGTCGGATCAACCAAAACCTGCAAATGAAAACGTCTTCTTCATCATTTCGTGACAGTCCTGGGTCCCATCGTTCAGAATTGGTCTACACACACAAAGGTCAGCAAAAATCCCATGTTGAACCATTCGCAGGACAGCATTGGCAGAACTCACCTAGCGTCATACTCATCGAGACTAGAAACAGTTGTGTCAGCGGTTTTGTCTCTCGGTGAGATGCAATAGGAGTGATGCAGAAGGGGCGACACTCTCAAGGGCATAGAGCACATACCATCTGTGTTGCCAACAAGCTGGGTAAACTCCTCGAAGCTGATCTTGCCGTCGCCGTCGAGGTCGGCCTCCATGATGGTCTTGTCGACAATCTGCTGCAGCTGCTGGTCTTTGAGGTTGTTGCCGACCATCATCTTGAGCACGATGAACAGCTCGCCGTTGCTGATGTAGCCGTCACGGTCAATGTCGTACACCTTGAAGGCGAAACGCAGCTTCTGCTCCTTGTTGCCCTTGCTGCTGAAGGCGCTCAGGCCGGACACAAACTCCTGGAAGTCGACATCGCCGCCGCCATCTTCGTCGAAGATTGCAATCATCCTGAGCCAGCGACCGTGGTTAGCAAGGGCGGCTCTTGACGAGCGGGAATGATGTGTGGTGGGAGAAAAGGGGGGCGGACCTCGTGGCCAACGGGTTCGAGGATATTTGCGGCAGGCTCAGAAACTCTTCGCGCTCGATGGTGCCAGAGTTATCCTGTCCCATAGCGTCAGCCAAGCTTCCTTTTCCTCGGACATGTCGTCCCCTTCCGGCGCGGAACGAACCTTATCCAGCTTCATGAACCGCTTTCGTAGCCTGTCCACCTCATCCCTGTCGACTACACCACCAAAGCGAGCCGTCGGTCAGCCGATACCCCACCCCATCATATAAAGAGGGAAAGCGAAGGAGAGCGCACAGTTGGACCCCTGGACGATGTTGTCCAGCACGGCGCTGGTGGTGTTGCCCATCTTGCCGGCTCCGGTTGTCTCGACGCCGTTCTTTGTTTGTACGTTTGCCTGTCGGCTCGGTCGTCGTGTCGATTGGAGTCGGTCTCGAGAGATAAGAGGTTCGGAGGCCCCAACCGAGAGGTGCGGGTGGGGGCGTCTGGAGCTCGTGTGCTTGTGGTTGGTGTTGGGCGCTTGGGGAGGCAATTCAGGTCGTCGATGGCAGCCTCGTCGCTTCGTCACTCGTTACTCGATTCGGGCCAACGCAGTATAGTTCTGGGGGTTTGCCTGTCGTCGAGGTAGTCGCGCTGGGGATGGTGTGCGGTTCGCTGGCAACACACAAGGAGTTTGTTGCAATCAAGCTCATCAGGCTCAGGGTCCCGACTGTGGCTCAGAAGGTAAGGCTGAGGCGGGGCGGTGGGCGTTTGCTGGAACCCCCGAGATTGCGGGGTGAGTAAAAGCGGGTCTCCGCCACAATTGGGGACCGACCTCAAAATGTGGCACAGCGCCTCGCGAGGCCACTTGTGCCAACAGGCCCCAATTGCAGCAAACCAAAATCATCAACGCCTTTCCCCTTTCCCCTTCTTCGACATTCACCAACCGGCACGCCCATTTGTGTTATTATCCGATCTCTCTGCAAAAGAGCACAGAGATCTCTCAACCAAGTCCTTAAGGTGCATCTGAGATTGGTGACCGTCTCTATCAAGAACCGCTCGTAGATTTCCCAGCGAGAGCTGCAGGATGTGTAAAGGCTGCAAGTGCAAGCTGCGAGGCGTTGGATCTGGACGAGGCCCCTCAGTCGGCAGCCTTGGGCGTCCATCCTGTTTTTGTGACGGCGGCAACAGAAGTGCCGACCGGAGAGTGTGCAGCATAGCTACAAAGTACTGTGTGAAGACTCGATGCTCGCTTCGATGCTCGCAGGCCTGTACAGTAGCCACCGCCCAGCTGACCAGGGGCGTGTTGTCTGCAGCACGAGAGCGGCTCATGATCGACGGGGGCATCTGAAGTCCCCGATCTCACTTTCCGTTCGCCAAATTGCTGCCAGCAGGGCAGGGGTTTTTCGCCCCTCCCCCTCTCGCGCCTCGTGCCTCGCCTGACCCATGCCTGGGTTGGTTCGTGGTGACGAGATCGAGGAGGCCGATCTCTGGTCACGCTGGACGACAAGCGAGGTTGACATTGGGCAAGGGTCGTCTTGGCAACCTTGCCTCTCCAGGGCAAGGGACTTGCGCAAGCGTGCTCGCTCTCCAGGGGCTGACATGGCGGACGCCTGCAGCTGGCCGATTTCAGAAAACAAAGATCGGAATTGGGATCGGAGAAGACACGAAACGCCGTCCCATCGCTCGCCACAAGGTTTAGCGTTACCTTAGTTATCGGCTAAGGGTGTTGACAAACACACAGTACGCCGTATATTGTTAGACTGGATTTGGGGAACCCACCGAGAGCCGTTGGGGAACGCTTCGGCTTGCGTCACACAGCAAACAGGCCAGGAGAAACAAAACCAGTTCCCAGGTTGTTTGTCTCGGGCACAACCATCCGGGCATGTTCTGTCTGTTGGCGTTCAGCGTCTCCTGCCATGAACGCAACGGAGATAGCGACGGGACGGGAACCGCGAGCCGCGAAGCCTGGCGTGTGGCACCGCAAACTCGCACGGCCGAGAAACGAAACGCGGGTTCCAAAGACACAAGACGCCATTGGCCTTTGCGCCGTTGGGGAACGGGGAGGAGTCGGTGATAGAGGCACTCCGTAGACAGCCGGCCAGCCAGCCCATTGGATTGGGGGGGTCTCACGCGCGGTCGCCGCCGCCCGAGTCTGACGAGATCCGTCCAACGCTGCGTGTCTTGTGCGTCGTGTGTCTCACGGTCCCGCAGCTGGTCTGCCGTCGTCACACCCGATCCTGCATGTCGCAGCACACCAGACCGGGAAGGTATCACATGGGTCACGCCATGGGTGTGTCCAAGACATGGGAACCGGTCCGACATTTCTCATCGAAGCGATTCCATCCACAGGGAGCTTGCTCCGTAGTTCGGCGATTCGCGACGAGGGAGGGGTTTCTCTCTCAACCGGATCTGTGCTTCCGTCGTGCCTCGGCCGGTCAGATCCAAATTCAAAGAGAGGCCTGACGAGGTCGCCGACGTGAGTGGGGGAAGGAGCGCGGAGGAGGTCAGCGACGATGGGGTGATTTTGCGAAGAGGGGAAAGGAAGGGAAGAAGCAAGGCAAAGCCGCAAAACGCCAGCCTGCGCATCTCGTTGGCTGCTCTGCCTCTGGTAGCGCGTCCCAGCGGGATGGTTAGCGGGAGTAGTGGAGACAGCGGCAGGCCCGATGCAGGACGGTGCAGGCAGGTGCAGGCGCATCTGCGAGCTTCGGGGCGCTGCAATTGGCCAGCCGCCCCCATGGAACCCCGATCGGGGCCACCCCAGCCCGCAGCCAACCACAAATTTCCTTTTCGCATCCGACCTCCCACATCGGCCAAAGCCCCGTCATCGTTCATCAATGGAGCCCCGGGCCAACCGTCGACCGCCCGTCTCAGCTCAGATCACCCTCAGCTGTCCATGTCTGGCCCGTTGCCACTCGCTATTATCGGGCCCACGATCGTGGAGACAGACCGGGCCGCTCGAACGTTGCACGGGCAGAAAAAAACCGGCAACCTTGTATTCCTCGAAATAAGCCCTGTTTGGGGCCCTGATTGGACTTTGTTCGACGGCGTTTGTTGGCCCAATCCGCCCAAAGAGTCCGCTCTGGCAGGGACTCTGTTCGGGGGGTGTGGAGGCATGGATGGGATGCTTCCAGGCTGGGATTCAGCCGCCATGGACTCGGAGAAACCTCACAGGGGCCCCAGCCTCAACTGGCGGCGCCGCCAGCTTTGCATGGCACTCGGCACTTCTTGTATTCACACCCTTGATGGAGCATCGAGTTATTCCGAATGTGCAAATGGACGCGTGTGTGTGTGTGTGTGTGTCTGTGTGTGCCGTCGGAGCATGCAACGAGCGAAAGGACGAACTATGTACAGTACGACGTGCAACCGCGAGGCGAAACAAGTCAGGCCAGCCAACTGTCTTTTCTCCCCTTTTCCCTTGCTTTTCCGACCCAAACCTATGCCGTGTAGCCATGCCGCCATGTCTGTCCAAGTCTCCCCCCTCTCCCCTCTCCGCCCTAATGTCCAACACGGTGTAGTCATGCTCGTATCCCCTTTCCCCTCACCTTCCCTCACCTTCCCTTTCCCCCCGCAGCCCCGCTGGATTCGTATGGATTCGTGTGAAATGATCGCCATTCCCGCCCTGTCTTTCCAATTCCCGTGTCCCATGGGCATCTCCGTCGTCGTGCGAAGTCTGCCCTGCTATTACACAGTAAAGGTTAAGCGGGACTTTGCCTGGCCCCATCCCGTTCCCCTCCTCCTTTCCCGCCCCCCGGTCCGACGACTAGAACAAAAACAGATACCCTCCCCGAGAACTCCAAATCCAAACAGCACGAGGGCATCATCCGCCCGCCGCCTGAGACAGAAAGCTTCCCCACCGGCCCCCCTCCTTTGCGCCGTATCTTGCTTGTATGTA
>FTCU01002161.1_pt1 | contig 10042 bp, 2 predicted proteins | sample 1639521 | NCBI WGS metagenome assembly FTCU01 (sample SAMEA3914864, study PRJEB12502) | metagenome | biome: forest; material: soil | place: USA | collected 2012-03-12 | depth 0.3 m
AATCCACCCGCAACCGATCAAATCCCAACCGTACAAAATAAACGAAATAAACCACACAAACCAACCATCGAGATCAGATCCCATCCTTCCCTCCCTCCCTCAAACAGATCCCGAACTCTCTCCAGACACCCGAAACATTAGCCCGCCTCGTATCATCCATATCACATCATTATCCTTCCTCCTCCAAACCAACCCATCACACAAACCCTGCATCATCAACCCTCCTTAACCGCCTCACCCCCAGCCGCAGCCCCACCCTCCACCTCGCGCGCAGCCAAAATCCCCCCCGCCATCTCCCCACAAATCTCCCCCACAGTCGCCCCCCCCAAGATCTTCATAACCGGCACGTCCACCCCAAGCGCCTTCCACGCCCAAGCCCGCACCTCCACCGCAGCAAGCGAGTCCACGCCCAGCTCGACAACACTATGCTCCCTTGTGACGGCGCCCTCCCCCAGCCGCAGCTGCGCGCGCAGCCGGCCGATGAAGCCCTGCACCAGCACATCGATCAGTGCCTCCTTGGTGGCCGCCTCTTGCACGAGTTCGCCGAGGGTCTGCTTCCGCAGCCCGGCGTCGCCGTCTGCATCACCCGCGCCACCGCGCGAGTCCGTCCGCTTGGTGAAGTGCGAGAAGCGCGGGTCGCGGTGCCAGTGCAGCGTCGGCTCAGCAGCATCAAACCTGCTCAAACCCGTGGTGATGTCATACACCTGCCCGTCCCCAGGCCAGCCGGCGACAATAGCCTCGACAAACATGTGGTGGATGTCGCGCTCGGAAATGGGCGGGTAGCCCTCGCGCTCGAGCCCGTCGTAGAGCCCGTCGCGCTCGCGGTGGAGGAAGCCCATGCCGTAGATGACGCCGATGTTGAGGACTGATCCCGGCAGGCCGGCGCGGCGGCGCGCGGCGGCCAGGCCGTTCATGTACATGTTGGCGGCCGCGTAGTTGGATTGGCCTGCGTGGCCGCCGACGGCGGCGAAGGAGGAGGTCATGATGAAGAATTCCATGGCTGGGTCTGTGAAGACTGCGTTGAGGTTGGCGGAGCCAAGGGTCTTGGGACCCAGGACGGCGTGCATGGTGTCGAGGGACATTTGCGAGAAGACGCGGTCGCGGAGGACCATGGCGCCGTTGACCACGCCGCCAACTGGGGGGAGTGTCGCGGCCAGGTGCGCGTGGAACGCGACGACCTGGTCGTAGTCGGTTACGTCGAGCGGGTGGAACAAGACCTTGATGCCCTGGCTGAGCAGCTCGGTCTGCCAGTTGGGTTGTGTCTTGGGCGGATTGCGACTGCACAGGACGATGTTGCGTGCGCCCTGCTGCACGAAGAGGGTGCACAGGCTCTGGCCAAAGTCGCGTGTCAATCCAACCAACACGTAAGTCTTGTCTGGGCTGAGCAGGCGAGTGCCAGCCAGCGGCTTGACGGTCTGTGAGACGGAACGTTCGGCTTTCCAGTCGATGATCTGAAAATGCTTGGGGTTGTTGGACCGAAGCAGGTCAGGAACCGTCACCATGTCGGGCTCCGCGCCGGATTTCCAGCCGCCTACCTTGGAAAGTGCGAGATTAACTGCTTTCTTCCAGACGTCGACGAAATCCACGTCCTTACCGAGGGCGTCGGCGTCGAGCAGTGCCGACTGAGCAAAGTACTGGCAGTTGTTCGGCATCGTCTGGACGAGCATCTCGGAGAGCTTGCTCGTCTCCGGAAGCATGTTGATGATGCAAGCCCCCTCGGGCGCGTACAAACCCTTGACCTCTCGCATCGACGAATTCGGATGGATGTAGCTCATGTTGGTGGCTGAACAGTGAGTAGCATTGGTCGAACAAGCCCGGAACCTGATGTTGCGCAGCCAGCAAAGGTCCTTAACACACTGGTACAACATATTGTCGGGTTCGATCAGAAGCACCGACTGGCCCTGTGCTAGGTTTGCAATGCTTAGAGCTGCGAGGTCCCGAGCAAGAAGTGCGAGGAAGACCGGCTGGTCCAAGACCTCTTTGTCGATGCTGACAACACTCGTCGACGGAACCGCGATGTAGGAAGCATTGGACTCGGAGAGAGCCACCTGCAGCTTGCCGGTCTCCACGTTGCGTCCGACGCAGTCATGGGAAGCGATCCACCCAACGTTTGCAGCCAGCACGGTGCTGTAATCCACCTGAATCTTGACGGTATCGGTCGCTTCATCCAGGACGCCAATGTTCTGGACGTCAAGCTCGTACCGGCCGGAGTCAGTCTCAGAGTGCGCCGGGAAAACATAAACAACATTCTCCAACGTGTTGATAGCGTTCGCCACAACCCGACGAGGGGCATTGACCCGGTCATTGCCCTCCTTCCAAGGCAGGACACGCGGAACAAGACGATGGCCGCCCTCAAAGTACACCTCGGGCTCGTTGCTCCAAAGCGACCCGTCGGCATCCGCGGTGTCAATGATGTCGTGCTTCACCAGCCGAGTAAACTCTCGAGCAATCATCGGCGCGGCAACTTCCTCGTCAATATCGTGAAGGTCAAGCATCTGCAGAACCAGACCGGGGGTCTCCGCCGCCAGGGTGCGCGTGAACCCGTAGGAAGCCGCTTGGTTAGGACAGTACCGCGCGTCGCAGGTCACCCACAGAATGACCATCTCGGGTTTGAAGAGCGCTCGAAGAGCCTCCATCCGCTTCTCTGTCATGGTCGTCACAACAGGTTCGTCAAGGTCGCTCAGGATAATCATGGCTGAGAATGAGTCGACGGTTGCGAGGTCGAGAGACTCAAGCGAGCTGACAGCCTGGATCGAGCTGCAGCGGTCGACCAGCATGGGCTGAAGTTCCTCTACAATGGGCAGCGCCCACGTTCCCTTGCCTCCGACAATGAGCAGGCTGCCAAGCGGGTAATGCGGGCTCGACTCCACGAGAGGATGCAGAAGCAGCTTTTTCTCGGGACAATCGGCTTGACGCACGATCAAGGAGAATCCAGGCGGGTAGTATTGGTGACCGTTTACCAGCGAGTCCGCGAACCCGCACTGGTCAAGAAGGTCGGGCCAGTCCGGCGGCGAGAGCAGTGCGGCATTATTCTTGGGTGCAAGCCCGGCACAGCGGCGAATCCGTTCCTTGAGCGGGCTGCGGGAAACGTCGATGAGAATCAGGAACCCACCCGGCCGCATCATGCGGTTGACTGCCTGAAGCACGGTAGCTGTCTTCTTTGGCTCGATAACCGAAGCCGCAAGCAGGACCATGTCGTACTTGGGTGTCTTCTCTGATTCGGCGGCAGCCAAGTTGACCTTGTCCACCGAGATGCGTTTGCGGAGCGACTCGTCGAGCAGAACACGGTTCTCGAGGTTCTTCTCGGGCTCGAAGCCGACTTGGTAGGACACAAACGACTCGTTCAAGCCGGTGAGCACGTGCTCGGTCAGGCCCAGCTCGGGATCCGTCAGCCCCAGGACTTTCATGCGCGGGTACTTGTGGGCGATCTGCTTGACCACCCGGGAGACGTGCTGTTGGAATGCGGCCAGCTGGTGCGCCTCGTCGATAACCGCGGGAAGCATGCAGGTGAGCACGTCCGGCAGGTTCTTGCCCAGCTCGCGGACAAAGTCCAACGCGAGAAAGTATGGAGACTCGCGGATGAACTTGTCCAGCGTCAGCTTGGTCTCAGCGGGCCAAGGGGTGGGAGACAGTGTCCGACCCGAGGCGATGGAGGCATGGAAAGCGTAGAAAGCCGCCACGCGCTCGCAGCTCTCGACCAGCATGCGGTTTGTTGCCTGCACCATGTTGACAGACTCTGAGCTGACAATCTCTTCGTCCGGGTCGACGTCGAACTGGGTAGTCAGATACAGCTCGTAGTCGTCCTCAGGTTTCGTCGCGCTGAACGAGCCGACGGTGAGGCCCTGGACCTGGATCTCCATCTCGCCGTGAGGATTGAAGATCTCGATGTCAGCGGTGAATGAAGCCGCGCCTTGTTCGGTAAGAGGAGTCGCCTTGGTCATGTACGCGTCGACAGCGAGGGAGTCTTCGGCTCGGTTCGCCGTGTCGCAAATGGCGAGATTAAAGCGAACAGACTCCATGACGACCGGGAGGAACGAAGTCCAGATGGCCTTGTCGCCAGGCGAAGAGATGGTGACGAATGCGGTCTGCAAGCAGCTATCCAAAGTCGCCGGGCTGATGCTCAGCTCTGTGGTATCGTCTTGGTGGTATTTCTTGAGCGTTCCAGAAGCGAAGTTGTACCGCCGCTCCAGAGTCTGCAGTCCCTTGAATGGCGCAGTGTACACCAATCCAGTGCCTGCCATCATGTCGTAGAAAGCCTCAGGGCTGGCATGCAACGTCTCAGCCCGGCTCTTTGGGCCAGCTGGGAGAGCGTCCTTGGACGGGCTCGCAAGAGTGATGGTGAGATTTCCGCTGAAGTTCTTCTTCATGTCGGTTTTGCCATCAGCAGTAGTCGATGCGAGGGTAAACGACGCCTCAATTGCATCCTTTGTTTCACGCTCGATCGTCAAGTTGAACAAGACTTCGACACCAGCGGTATTAGGCTCGAGGGTGATGCCTCGGGGAAACTTTAGGTTGAGAAGCTCAACGACGGAAGCCTGGCGGCCATTCAAGGCAACGCGAGCCGCATCCAATGCCATGACGAGGTAGGCCGAAGCCGGAAGCAAGGCTTGGCCCTGGAAGCTGTGGTGCTTGACCCAAGGGAGCATCTCAAACTTGAGGATGTTCCGCCAGCGGAGTTGATGGCCGTTATCGTCGCGAGTCCGAACACCGAGAAGCTCATGAGGCTTGTCGGTCTTGAAGTGGTACTGGCGGGAAATCCGCGACTCGCGATAGAACATCTGGGAGTGGTCCCACGGATAGAGCGGCGGATCCGCAAGCCGAGTGTCAACCAGCTGAGGCTGCACAGAAGTCAAGACAAACTGCCGAATCTGGGAGGATGATCCGAATTGAGTCCACATCCAGCCAAGGAAGTCTGCGAACGCCTCGCGATCGTCCTTCTTCCGGTCGAGGAGGCCGGCGTACGGGATGGTGGCGATCTCTTGCGCCTCCATGGTCTGGAGCACAGGGCCCTTCAATGCCGGGTGCGGGCCGACCTCAATGGCGCAGTCAAAAGGGCCATGGTGCTGAAGAGCAGAAGTGACCGCTTCGGTAAACAGGACCGGATTCACCATGTTGTCCTTCCAGTATAAGGCGGCGAGCTCAATCTTCGAAGGCTCCCCAGAGCCGTAGACACTCGACACCCACTTCGTCCCATTGCCCTTTGCCGGTTTGATACCACAAGCAGTCAAGACGTCCAAATACTTGCCCGAGGGGCCTTCCATGTGCGGCGAATGGTACGCTGTGTCAACAAACAGCACGCGAGCAAACTTCTGTTGCTTGGTCAGGTCCTCACCAGCCTGCTGGACAGCATCGAGATCGCCCGAGAGGGTGACGCTGGAGGGCGCGTTGCTCGCAGCAACCCAAAGCCGATTGAAGTATTCTTTCTTCATGCACAGGGCTGTGGCCTCTGCTTTGGACAGACCGGCTGCGATCATTCCGCCCTTGGCGCCGTTCTCGCCACACGCTGCGTGCACGCCCAACCCGCGGTAGTGAGAGATTAGAATGGCCTCACGAATCGAGATCTTGCCAGCCGCATACGCCGCAGCGATTTCGCCAGACGAGTGTCCGACAACCGTGTGGAAAGTGATCCCAAGATCGCGGAGAACCTCAACCAAAGCAAGTTGAATAGCTGTGCAGAGGGGCTGCGAGACCGAAGCCAAGTGCACGCTGGATGAGGCCTTGTCGGCAAGGATCTCCTGCTCCAGGGACCATGAAGGCGGATCAGGGCAGGTTGCGAGGATTTTGTCCAAGGACCGAATAGTGCGAGAATAGACCTTGCTAGAAAGCAGCAGGCCGCGCGACATGGTGGCCCATTGAGCGCCTTGGCCTGTGAACACGCCGAGAATTTTGGGCTGCTCGTTGCGTGCCTGAACACGGGTGCCAATGGCAACAGTAGATGAGTTCTCAGCTTTGGCGACAACAGTCGACAGTTTGTCGACAAGGCCCGACACGGTGAGGCTAGAAATGGACAAGCGGAATGGGAAAGCTGTGCGGCGGGCGTAGTTGTGCCAGGCCAGCACCTCAGGGCCAGACAGCGAGTTGTTGACAAGATAGTCGCGATAGGTCTTGGCCATGGCAGCCAAGGACTTCTGAGAAGGCGCAGACAGAACAAGCGGCACACAGACCTGGCCGTCATCCGCGATATTGTCGGAGCAAGAGTTTTTGCGCAGTTGAAGTGCCGGCCGGAAAGCCTTCGCAACAGGGTCGTGGACCTGAGAAATGTACTGCTCGACAACGGCATGCGCATTGGTGCCTCCGAAACCGAACGAGTTGACGCTTGCACGCTTCGGCTGGCCGGCGGGAACGTCAGGCCAAGCGATAGAGGAAGTCGGAACGCGCAAGTTGGCGCAGTATTGCTGAACGCTGGGATTGAGCTCATCGAGATGAAGATTGGGCGGCACCGAGCTGTGGCGCATGCTCTCCATGACCTTGAGAAGGCCGGCTAGGCCGGCGGCGCCCTCTGTGTGGCCGATGACAGTTTTGATCGAGCCGACCAGGAGCTTGGAGCCCGAGGCGGGATTCTCATCGCGACCGAAGAATGCGTTCTCGATTGCGCGCGCTTCGTTAGGATCGCCGGCGCTGGTGCCGGTGCCGTGGGCCTCGAAATACTGGCAGCGATCTTCGGCTGCATGCGAGTCCAGACCAGCGCGGAGATAGGTGTCCTGGATGAGGCGTGACTGAGCCTCCCAGTTCGGCATGGTGATGCCTCGGGAGCGGCCGTCCGAATTGACGCCCGTCTCACGAATTACGGCCTGGATGCAATCACCGTCGGCGAGCGCCTGGCTCAATGGTTTGATGAACATGGCAGCAATGCCTTCACCGCGGGCGTAGCCGTCGGCGCCAGCATCCCACATGCGGCAATGGCCGCTGAGGCTGAGCATGTGCAGGCTCGATTCGACGACAAATTGCTCGGGCGTGAGGATCATATTGGCACCGGCAACGCAGGCCATGGTGCACTCTCCAGAGCGCAGGCTCAGAACCGCCTGGTGGAGAGCGACCAGGCTGGAGGAGCAGGCCGTGTCGATGGTCATGGACGGGCCATTGAAGTCGAAGAAGTACGAGATGCGATTTGACAAGATGGATCGCGCATTGCCAGTGGCGTAGTACTGGCTAGTGTCGAGTTCATCGCGCTGCGAGAGAGTGTCGAAGTCGCCCGTCATGAGACCAGCAAACACGGCAACCTTTTGGCCGGCATACTGCTGGAGAGTGTACCCGGCGGACTCGAGAGCCTCGTACACGACCTCGAGCATCAGGCGATGCTGAGGGTCGATGGCTTCGGCTTCTTTGGGAGAGATATTGAAGAAAGCCGTGTCAAAGACGCGATGATCTTGATGATCGATGAAGTAGGCCTTGGGAGAGTTGGTCGTGCCATGATATTCTCCGTCGGGGTGGTAAAATGCCTGAGCCAGTTGGCAAATGTACATTACAAGAGGGGGAGATTGAGATGGGAGGGCAATTGAACTTGAGACTGTACCTTGATGTTGAACCGTTCGGCTGGAACTTCCCTTGTGAGGTCGGTGGGAGCAGCCAGGAGCTGCCACAAGCTCGACGGCGACGTGACACCGCCTGCGAAGCGGCAGCTGGAACCAACCACGGCTATCGGCTCTGAGACCGGCTTCTTGTAGGGCATCTTTGCAGCCAGTTGGATGGCGGTTGGACTGATGCAAACGAGCGGCGGTGAGACGCGGGAAGGACCAATTGCAAAAGCAGAAGTGGTTTGATGGCAGTAAATGAGAGAGTAGATCAACGCTGGTAGTTGACAGTAATGCAGAGAGAAATCAACGCTGTGCAATAGCCAATTGGGTATCAAGTGCTCAACAGATGAAGGAAAATGGGTGTTGTGGCTGGGAGAGGGAAACGGAGGAAGAAAGGAAGGCCGGGGGTTTGTTTTGTGGGCGACGCAATTCTCTGAACAGCCAGCCCGCGAGATAACCAGGCCAATGATAAAGAACAACCGAATTGTTCAGGCTAGCGTTAAAGGGACTGTTCAAATCGAGGCGGCTTCTGGAAGCTCGAGGTGGAAGGAGGCCGCGCAGGGCTCCCTCGTGGGCCACGCCCCAAGCGCGCGTCACGGTCCACATGCCCTGGCACCTTTCCATGCCACCATTCGCGAATCTCGAATCTTGAGTCTCGTCGAGGTTGATGTCATTACCAATGCCGCTCAAGGTCAAGTCACAGAAGCCGCATCTGCATGCTGCACTTGCATATGTCTCTAGGGCTGCCCCACACAGTTTCCTCTCTCGTTTCTCGACTCTCGACCTGTCTCATCAACTCCAGAACGAGAATATTAACTGGAATCCGTGACAGAGTCATCTTCAAGTCGTAGTAGCCATAACCAGCAGCAGATTCCCTGACTGAGGCCAAAGTTGATCATGCGGTCCCTGGATGACGTCGGCGGTGCCGTGGAGATCCGCGCTGCTCTTGCCCTTTCCGCCAATTCACACCACTTGCCGCTAATTTTTAGGTTTGTTTCGGCTTATTCCTTGATGTTGTTCCTTCCAGACGACCTATTGCGTGTTCATGGCCGCCAGGCCAGGCCCTGGGAATGCGGAGCCCTGACTTCTCGGGATTGATGACCTCGACCACGCATTACGAGGAGACCACATCGCACTGGCCGTTCAGCAGACTCAAATAAAAGCCTGCACGACTTGTTCAATGTGGCGCTGCGTACAATATGCAATCCCCGCCGGGAACTGCACCCGGGCTTCTAGAACACACCTGGAAGCCATACCGAGCAGTCGGGACGCAGGCATCCATCCATGCCCTAATTAATGAATGTCCCGAGTAACCGGGCCTGCAACCTGAAATCTCTGTTGCCTGGAGCATAGTTGCAGGGGTACCGACCTTGTTTGACTCGAGTCTGGGAACCGCACCGGGAAATCTCGTGAGTTGAGCATGACCATGTCATGTTTTGCGGCATCCCGCTCAGGACTGCAGCCTTTCTCCCATGGAACATAAGAAGAACACCTTGACAGAAATTTCTGTTGCAGATTTGAGCATGTTTGATCCTGAACACCTTTTTCCCTCCCCCAGAGCCCCAGATCTGCTGCTGATGCCATCTCGAACCCAACTCAGGGGTCCCAAATGTTGATGTTGATGTGGCGTTGCCAAGCGACACCAACACCACGACATCAACCCCTGACAGCCAAGACTTGCCCGTTTTGGCTCGTGCCACGCGCTCAAAGCTCACTGTTGTGTGACTTGCGGGAGGGAGGAACGAAGAACCCGACCCCTCCGAGTTCCACACGAGGAGTGGTGCTGAGCCGGGGCTTACGCTCACCCAATTAAGAAACCGAACACACTGCTGAACCGCGGGGCCGTTGTTGATTGACTGTAGTCGTGGTTCCACGAGTGACACAGCAACCCGTCCACATGAGACATGCAGCCTCGCTCTCCTCTTAACGCCGAGTCGGGTGACCACGTCCTTACCAAGCAGCAGAACACGCCCATAAAAGACCTCGGCCCAGCTAAAGTGTAGAGCTGAGACACTGCAATTCTTTTCCCAAGGTATCATCGGATATCTATCCACCCAAAAACAACAAGAAACCCAACAAAAACAACCCAACCCCCCCGAGACTCCAAACCCCTCCCGCTACCGTTATCCCCATACCAAGCCCATCCATCTTCCCAACCCCGTCCACCTAATTACGCATCCGGCACATCCCCCGTAGCAAACAACTCCAAAAACACCCTCCCCCTCCCAACACCCATCCCCACCAACGCAGCCCGCACCTCAATCATAAATGCCTCGGGCCCACAGACGAAATACTCGGCCCTCGCATCCCCCACAAACAAGTCCCTCTCCTTATCCAGCCTCGCCAAATCCAACCGCACCCCCCCAAACTCATAGTCCACACCCACCTTATCCCCCGGCCCCACACTCCCGAGAAAGACATTCGCCCTCACGTGCGCATTCTCCCGACAAACCTGCCGCACCGCCTCGCCAAACGGCTGCGCGGCGCTGGAGCGGGCAGAGTGGATCCACGAGACGGGCCGCTTGGCA
>FTCU01003037.1_pt1 | contig 10032 bp, 14 predicted proteins | sample 1639521 | NCBI WGS metagenome assembly FTCU01 (sample SAMEA3914864, study PRJEB12502) | metagenome | biome: forest; material: soil | place: USA | collected 2012-03-12 | depth 0.3 m
CTCTGCTGTGCGGTGGAACCGCTGCGTCACGTGACTAATCCACCACTGCGGCTGGGTGGCGCAGGGCCCAGGGCGAAAGGCGCATGCGCGCCTTTGAGCGGCCTTCTGGAGCGCTTCGCCCAATTGAGGGGCCTTCTGAAGCGCCTGACCCAATTGCAGGCACTGTTCCTGCAACAGTACTATCAAGTAATTACTATCTTAGGCGAGACAACACCATCCTAGGCGCCGACTGAGGAGATACCAAGCAGCGACTCGACCATATATCATCAGATCTAACAAGATACCTTGTTCGGTCTGGAGACGGCCGCGCTCGGATAGTCTGTGACTACACCGGCCTGGACATGTCGTGGGCCTCAGGACCCCATCAAGCATCTTTCGAAGCGTGCTACCTCTTTGACCTCGTCGACGGTCAGTGCCAATACCCTGCCCAGTCAAATGTGGGTAGGGATGGTTATGGTGAGTTTGAACTGGCCGAAAAACACCCACCCAATCCACATTCTCCCGTTGATTGCACACCTCTTGAGGCCACCTTAGGAACCTATATTTGAAGCCTAGAAAGTTGCTCTATCCTGAGGATACATCCCAATGGAGAACGTCCGAATTAGCAGTATCCAGAACTACACGCTGGCCAGTTTTGGATCCGAGCATCCAGAATTGCGCGGCGGCCGATTTTGGATCCGAGCATCCATAGGAAAAGAGGGGGGGGGGGTGCTTACTGTTGCATCCAGTGATTGTTTGTCACAATCAAGGTCCGCTCGCCCTCTGACTTGTTCTTGAAGACGTGCTGCGCTGTGCGGTGCAGGATGGGGGACTCGTCCATGACGAAGTGAGCCATTCCCGCCCGGTCACTGTGGATAGCGACGAGGTGTCCTGGCGGAGCATTGCGAATAGGTAGAACAAGCCGCTGCCCACGTCCTGTTCGCAGAGGAAGTTGGTGTTTTCGGCACCGAGAATAGGGGAGCTGCCCCTGGCCACCCTTTCCTTCAAGTCCTTGCGATGGTTGACCTCGCCCATGCGCACAACCTTGGAGAGGCCGTCGATTGGGACTCCTTCCCGGGTAAAAGTCGTTCGGTCCTCCTGCTGCATCAGACGATACGATGCATAGCAAACTCACCATCCACAGGGAGCACAGGAAGGCCATGTTAATCGAGCCATCCGAACCGTTGTCAGCCACATCATCAAGGAACGGTCTTGGGATTGGGATAATTATGCTCTGCTCAGTGGTATCTGAAATGCTCGAGAGGATGAAATTCGAATGCAATCACCCAAGAAACAGGACCACGGTAGAGCAATGCTGTTTGGTCCCGGAATCTCAACCCACGAGGAGTTCGATCCTGTCTGTCACTTCAACCTTCATCAATGTACTGTGGCGATCGATACCCAGACAAATGGCAATGAAGAACTTCCAAGCGGGCTTCCGGTCGAGCATCCGCGAGGTGAGTTTGACTGTCCCACTCAGCCACCACCTCTAGCAAACCAGCCAAGCGGTACCTAATTTGGACCTCCTTTTTTATCTTCTCTTTTATCACGCCTTCTGCCCTTCATCTTTTTCCTCTCCTTTTCCCACTTATTTTCCCCCTTCTTTTCCTACTAATTTTTCTATTGATTACCTACCCATCCACTGGCTCAACTCGAAGGCATGGTTTCCAAAAAAAGAACACGCCGCAAAATCGGTCACCATGAACATCTAATCATACGATGTCGCTCGACCTCGGCCAACGCCTCCCAGGCACAGCTCTCTACTTGATTACATCCAAACATGGATACAATTACAACCAACCACCAAGCCTCAGTGGCAATGGGTAGCACTCAGAGCTCACATGACAGCCAACAAGATGCTGTTCCGACTTTCCCCGCGGCGTGATGTCACAGTAAAGGGTTTTCACCAGGATGCTCACCTGTTAATTGCCGCAGCCCTACAGAAAGACTGGTGCTGGTGGGCCAGTCGGGTTCTGGCATGTGAAGACGCTCCGAATACCGACACCAACCCACAGACCCTTGCAAAGCTCAACTCTTGACGCACCCCATAAATAACCTATAGCACGCGAGCAAATGTCAACCGAGACCCCTGTAAAAGCACATGCTCGACGCCGACACATGATTGCAACTCGTTTTCAAAGGGAAGGGTAGCGGCCACAGAACGGACATGGCGAGGCTGAGGGACGTCCCTCGGCAGGCATCTCATCATGGTCGAGACTCCCTTCACAAAACACAGGGTAAAAAACACAGAACCGTTTCAGGGGCGGGAGCTCATTGGATTTGGCACGTCACAGTTTGCCTGGCTGTTTCAAACGGGGAGACGAGCAACGGAGCTGACTAGAACCAAGTCAGATCAGACGAAAAGAAATCCATAAATTTTAAAAAAGAGATAAAACGTACCCTAGAATAAAAACTAAAGCTAGTTAAAAAAAAAAGCTCTGCGCAAAATAGCGACCAACAATAACTCAAGACTGAGCTCATCATCCCATCTCCTCCTCCCCACCGCAACCCCAACCCGGACCCTTCTCGACGCCGGGCTCTTTACGGCGGCTCCGGTTCGCAGACGATTCGCCCCAGATCCCCTCGGTCCGTACGGACCCATCGATCCGTGGTGATCTCATCCCATCTAGCCACCATCCGCCATCCCGAGCCATACTACCGGTTGCAGGGCGGACTTCAAGGTGGGCGCTCCTCACAGCGGACTTGGAGGTGGGCGCCTCACATCTCGGCGGCGGCAAACAAGCACGTGCCTCACCGCCAATCCTCACGATACTACACGACGTTGTTGCACAGAAGTGTCCACGACGCAGGTACGGAAGTAGGTAATCAAGATTGGATATATGGGATCTACCTGGGGGAGCGAGCAGCGAGTCACGGCAAGGACCATCACCACCCCCTCCCCGGAGGAACGGATCGAGACTCGTTCACCTCGCACCAGCGGCACCCGACTCGACTGCCACCCTAGGTAACCTCTCACGATCTGATGGGTGGTGTTGTGTTTGTCGAATCGGTATATTTGCCCCCGGCTTCAAAAAAGCCACCTTGCACCTATCGATCGAAAGACAAAATAAAAACCCGCAATCGCGATCGCAGAGCTATCCCGGCCGGCGAACCACGTGGTGTGGGCAGGGCGTTTCGCCACCCGTGTACCCCAGTTTCCCCGGCTCCCCGGGTTCCCCGCAAAGAAAAGCCGTTGAGGGGATTGGGATGTGGTGTTTTTGGCATGCCGTGTCGCGATGCCGAAGTGCGTGAGTCTGGTGGAGGGTGGACGGTGGCGGGGGGTTCAGGCCGTTGAGGTCTCGAGGCCTTTTTCTGGGCAGGATTACTGAACAGAAAAGGGGTTGACGAGAGTCTAGAATGGTATTGCGGTGGTATTGTGTCACTCTTACATGGGTCGGCGAGGTGGTCGCCGTCCTGTTGACTGCAATAGAGTAAGAGCTTGGGTATGACTGGGCGAAGTGTCAACACCGGGCAAAGGAGATGCCCTCTGGGCAGGGGAACGTGACGACAACCTCCAATCACACAGAACCCGCCAGACAGGCCGGACCCCCGGGACAACAGACGAACGGCCCAAGCAACAAACGTGGAGTGTGGAGGAAAGGGAAGGGCGGGGCGGAATCTCTACAAGTGACTTTCCCATGTGGCTGAAACCAACGCCGAGATTTCGCCATCTCGTGGGCATTTTCGATGCCGGCCAACGGCCAACTCGCCACCGTACCGACTACATAGCCCCAAGTACCGTTCTCCCGCGCGACTCGGCTCCCCAGGGAGTCAGCCGGGTAAGTGTTTTTGCAGTGCGGCGAGTCAAGCGCCCCGGCAATCCTAAAACGGGCACGAGGTTCTCGAAGTGACCACCCAGACGCGCGCCGCGAGTCAGCACGCAGCCACACAAGACAAAACGAGACAGCCGCGGCCGTTCGAGAAGGAGAGGGACAGACGGAGACCATTGGAGCAGTGTTCTTGCCGTCACGATCATCCATGCCGCCCCGGCTACTGCGAGCTCCGGCTACCCCAGACTCTCGCCGCGTGGGCGGAGTGGAGCCGGCCCGGGGAAGGATTCCAGAAGGCTTCCCGATCGAGCCACTTCTCGGAGGCATGGGGATGGCGAGCCGAGGCTGCATTGGAGTGCTTCAACGTTACCTGGCCGGGGGCGAGGCCGGGTGTTGGCTGGTGGAGGGGGGGCCGGGTGGAGATGGAACATGGCGCCGATGCCGCCGACCGACGAAGGCCCGACTTGTTAGTGCCATGGTTGCGAACTCCGTACTCTGTAAGCGGTGTCCGCCGACAGGCTTGCAAGACCAGGGAAAGCTGTCATGCCCGGATGAAACGGGATGACGCTTCATTAACCAGAGTCCAAGCTGCGGCTCGGAAACTCCAACAAGGGAGGATGTGCGGTGCTGGAATTAGTGAGCAGGGTCGCAGTCTGCCAGGCTTCCTGCTCGATGGGCCGGGAATGCGCCAATTGGGAGCAAGGGCGAGCTGTCAGTTGTCGTGGCAGCCGAGTTGTCCCGCGTCCGATGCGGAGGGACAACCTGCGTCTCGATGTCTCCGTCATTGTGAGTAAGTAGGTAAACAAGCGATCCGAACCAGAGTCCAGTTCCAAACGGCTGCAGGTTGAACGGGAGCGTGCCAAGAAACCGGCAGCTTGATCTTGGAACTGGTCGATCGATCCCTCGCCGCCATCGGATGGCATGCTGTGTTGTGTGTAATCGAGCAACTTCTTGATCCTGGTATAATAACGCACTATTCTCGGCGTCTGCTCGGCCCAGCTCAGCATGTACTGTACTTGTGCAGCCATGCCCTCCCAGGCATTGGCCGTGACTGAGGAGGCTGTCGGAGTGGCACCGAGCAAGCACCCGAGGGCTGCTGGCCACCGCCGCGTTGAGGCCGCATGACAGACGATGGAGGGACTGGCTGCGATGAGGGCTGAGATGGCCACTGAGGGCCGCCGAGGGCTCCTGCGCAGCGTCGCTTAGAAGAAATGACACCAATCGGAAATGCCACAAAACAGGGCCTCCCCCACGCCTCCGTCTTGTGTCGACAAACCAGCAGCAGCGACAGCGAAACAAACCACTTGCCGAGCCGTGGTCATGGCACGGGTTCAGACATGTTGGCCTGTCGGAAGTGCTTTTTTATGCAAAGAAAATGCAGCCGCAAAAGTCGGTGTGCGGGCGAAAGCGGGCGCGAGCAGGCGCAACCCGCCATGATTTGCACACGATGACCCGCGGGCGGAAGCTTGTCGTGGCGGGGCATGCAACAGCGCCAGGCAGCCGGCCTCGACAAGCCCTACCAGCAGCACGGCAGCAGCCAGAAATGCAACCCGACACCCCCTTTACCTGCCCCTTGCCAACGCACAGCTCCAAGCTACCCCTCCATCTCCCGCGCGCAGGCGGGCCTTTTGTTGTCATGTCATGCATGGAAATGGAGACGCGAACCCGCCCGCCACCGACGCCGAGATCCAACCACCCAACCCGCGCAAACGGCACCTTGTGAGCTCACTGCAAGGCCATACGAACCTGCAAGGAGGAGATAAAAAATAATAATTGAGATAAATTGCTTTGCGATATCTCGCAATTAAAAATAAACGCCCAGCTTGTTAGCTCGATGCCTCTCTCCGCCACAATTGAGTTGCGCACGATGCAAGTCAGGGTACCTCAACCCGAACCCCGTCACATGCGGCTCGCTGGCAGATGCGCCCAACGGCAGCCATCTATCTCACTCGCAAGAGTTGTCCTCGAACAGCCTATTCTCTTGTTGTCGCCCTTGTCTTGATCGCACACCCTTATTTCGAGTTCTAGACGCGGGCCAGCTCATCACGGCGGCAGCAGCTCTGTGACAGTGTGACAGCCCTGCCCATTGGGGCCGAGGTCACGCTCAGACACCACCTCGACTTGAACCACCAGAAGCCGAGACGGCGCAAGGCAAACGGAGCCGAGCCTCAAAACCTCGCTGAGTCACAAGCCACGGCAACCCACAGCGGAAGCGCGGCTGCCCGGCGGTTGCCCTTAGACCAAAGCTTACCGCTCGAGACCATCTTCATGCCTTGAATGCATCTCGAGGTCGTTTGATGCCGAACAATTTTCTAGTCAACCCCGCACAAAAAAATCCTGTCGCGGCAAGTGAGCGCCCCTCACACCAAAACGCGATCTCTTGGCGCGATCTGGGAGCGTTTTGCAACGTGATTGATGGCGTCATTCACTGGCCGACGGTGCCCTGTGTTTCCGGAGCAGTAGGCGCCAAAACCGGCTTGCTTTCAGCGCCCTCACCGCGCTCAAGCGCCGGCGAGAATCTTGAGAGCCACCCACACCACCTCTCCAGGACCGGACAGAGTCAGCGCCAATGCAGGGACGCGTCGTGTTGTCTCATCCTCGTACACAGTACCTCCGAAAATTATCACCATATTGGTGCGCGCGGCAGCAAATGGTCTCAGGAAAGCTAAGGTCCGGCAAGGACGGAGGCGCATGACAAAAACACCAAAACCAAGGCAGGAGGAGGTCCAGGCCAACCTCCCATGCCCGATTTCACGAGGCGTGCAGCGTACCAAGTACGCGTACATCGGGGTAATTGTCATGCCCCTAAAAATACGAGTCCACGAAAAAAGGGATGCGGCCGCGCAGTTGGTAACCATCAGCTTCCCTTTGCAACTCTGTTATCATGACAATTTTATGAATAAGCCCTTCGTGTCCCATATCCCGCCGAAACGGCGCGAGGAATCCTTCCGCAGTGGGATGAATACCCACCGACCGAGCTGCGCTAGACACAACACCAACAAATTCGTAACGAATACCCGCGGGGTGAGGGGTTGGTTGGTGGACTTGTCCGTCCCTGCGCGGGGGAGGAGAGGGCAAACGGAGCTTCTTTCAGGGCGCTCTGGTCCACCGAACCCTCGAAGATGCCAACATGGTCATGAACATGCACGTTCCCATATCGATACGACCGGGCATTTCGTACGAGACACATATTAACACCTCCTGTAATCCGAGGCGTCTCATCTTCGGGATGTCTGGCCATCTGCGCTAAACATCAAGCTGCATGAGCAAACAAACCCTCGAGAAAAATGTCTTGCAGCACGCACGCCCGGCTCGTTGCGGCGGCGCCAAGCGCCATCACAAGATCGGACGCTGCAGCTGGGCATGCATGCGGGGCGCGACACGCAGCGCATATCCACTCCGGCACATGTGCCCAACGACACGTCTCATTCGCAGACCTTGGTCGTCTGTGAGACGCTCTCCGACTCCCAATCAACCAACGAGTGGTCCAGCCAGACTCTCTGTTGCTTACGATATCGACAGCGGTGGTGCGTCGTCGGGCCGGTGCCCCTGCGACGAAACAACGGAACGGGTCACGGACCCGAGAATAACAACGGACAAAGAGGAGGGATGTTGGCCCAAGGGAGACGCCGGAATGGTAACGTTCCAACGAGAGCTCACGAGGCTGACTAAGAGGGAGAGAGGGGAAAAACCTGGAACATCACGTTGGGTCTCGACAGGGGAGGGTGTATTAGAGTGTGCATATTATGGGCCGACGGCAAAATCGACCTGCAGTTGGACCAAAGAACGCCATCGGCAGCTAACTGACACCCCCTTATTGGGGTGGTCTCGATCCGATCGGGTAGAGGGAGGTGATGATGGACGGTGATGGGTGATGGCGCACCCGTCCGTGTCACATCAATGGAGGGCGCCGTGGTACCTGCCAAGTCTGACGGCGGTTGAACATCGACCAGCTTCGTAAGTAAGGCACACAATGTCAAGCGTGACCAAAGCACCAAGCAAGGGAGGGAAGATGAAAGCCAACAAAACGATCGGCCAAGGGTCGAGACCGACCATCCCTTCTGGCCCCGCCAGCCAACGTTACCTCCCCACACCCTCCTCCCCTCACATGACAAGCCCTGGACAAAAAAACACCGCCTGCTAAACCCGGATTGAGTTCGCCGCAAGTCTCAGAACAACCCCATCCCACGTGGCATGAATGGAGAGCAAGGGAGAGCACACAAACAAAAAAGCAAAATAACACACAAAACAGAAAACACCACACCCCTCGGGACCGGCGCCCCCGAACTCGGGAACGACGACGACAAGCCGATGGGCGGGTCATCACCGGCCGGCAACATCCGTCAAGGCTCAAGGGATCAAGGACAAAACACACACCACCATCAACAAAGCCCACAAGGAAAAGTAATACCTAAGGAAGGGGGTGGCGTCGACACCCTCACGGCCTCACCTCCTTCCCTTTGTTCTTTTCCCGCTCTACACATGACAAGATGACGCCGATGAGGTAGGCGGATGCCACACCCGTGTTCTAGACTTTGTTGACGTCGTCGGGTCGGATGTGGACGACCAAGCACAACAAGGGATAGATGGATTGGGTTCTAGACTTGTTGACGTCGGGTCGGATGTCGAACTGGACAATAACAAGGGAATGGATGGATTGGGGTTCAGTATCCGGTCGGATGGTGATGGCGGTGGTGGCGTCAGCGGGACAAACAACTCGAGATGGTGCAGAAGCGACCGTCTTGTCTTTTGCTCACTCACACCTTTGCGAGTCAAGAAGAAAGGCGATGAGACGTGTGTGTTTTTGGGCGGGGTGCAAACCTCCATCCGTTCTCCTTGTGGAGCCAAACAGGCTCTTCGAGTCACCCGCCCAAGTCTCGATGCCGATGCCACGCATGTCAAGTCAAGTCACGGCACATCAAAGTCGGCAGGCAATTTTTAAAAAACATTGTTTTGATTTGTTTTGGCTGTCTTTTTGAGTGACTTTTGAAATTTTTAGTTTTACAACGCGACAGCCAAGAAAGCAGGCGAAGTCTTCCCCCCCGCTGTGTCAACACTTTCCATGACACCTGATCGACCCCGTCATGACCCGTTGACTCCTCTTTCCTCTCTCGCGTCCCACATCTCGAAGAAAGAAACAACCCGCGGGAGCGCCCCCGCGATTGCCCGCCGGCGCTCCCAGCCCCATAGATTACACACTTTCTCTCTTCTTGCCCTGAGGGGTGTGCCCGGAAAATGAAATGCAGACCGTGGTATCATTTGTGATGGAAAAAAACGCCGCTGAATGAGCAAAAAAACAAGAAAGACTAAAAAAGAAAAGAAAACACTGGAAGGGCTGGAACCGCTCTATCCTGGGTTGCTGACCCGAGACCGTAAAACGCCAGCCGAGTGTATGCACCGTGTCGTAAACCGTGGGTCGTTTTGCATGACCGAACCAAGTAATACACGGCAGCGATAACCGTCTGCCTGATGCACAGCTGATGTGATGTTGCCTCCCGGGGTATCGTCGTGGATGCAAATGCCGAAATGTTGCAAAAAAGGGAATTGGAGGTGAATGAGTATTAAGGGTATTACCAAGCCTGGGCCTGGTGGGCGGCGAAGGGGTTCTCAAAGTACTGGTCCCAGCTGCTGGGGTTGGTGTCCACGTCCTTGTCCTTGTTCATGAAGGGCTTGTCCGGGAACTGCTTGAGGTTGGCGACGTCGTGCGAGGTGTGGCGGCGCTTGAGGACGGCGTTGGCCGTCTGGGTCTTCTGGGACCGCTCCCGGAGGAGGTTGCGCCGGAGCGACTCAGTGAGCTCGGTAGCCATCATGTTGCGCCGGGTAGTGCGCGGCGAGAGCGCCGCGTGGTAGTGCATCCCCGCAGGGCTGACGTTGATGGGCTGCGCGGCGGACCGAGGAACTTCGTTAATGGGACGCATCGGGGGCGCGCGGGCGGCGCCTCTCATCATCAAGGGAGACTCGTCCGAGTCGTTGGGCGACGCGACCATGGACGGCCCATTGAGGGTCGGCCTGGCGCGGGGAAGGGCCGACGTCGACTGCGAGGCCACGTTGCCCAGTCTCTGGGTGCGGGTATTGGCAGAGATCATGAGAGTGATGAGGGAGCGCCGGGAGGGAAGGTGGGTGCTCGAGTCGACGCGACGGAAGTTGATGTTATCCTCAGCCATCGAGCTGCCGCTCTCTCCGTTCGACTCCTCCTCCCAGTCCTCGTCGTCATCGTCGATCGCGCTCTCGTCGTAGTCGTCTTCGGTGTCACTGATCGCCGAGGAAGTGTAGGTCTGGGTCA
>FTCU01002053.1_pt1 | contig 10026 bp, 12 predicted proteins | sample 1639521 | NCBI WGS metagenome assembly FTCU01 (sample SAMEA3914864, study PRJEB12502) | metagenome | biome: forest; material: soil | place: USA | collected 2012-03-12 | depth 0.3 m
CTAATCACCCATGGAAGGCAATGTGGGAGAAGACGTGGAGGAGGGCTGGGTGGTTGGGCGTGGGCTGGCTCCGCGTGGCTGGGTCGGGTGGTGATGGTTGGTTCGGTGTTGGGGTCGGAGTTGGAGCGGGAAATGGGTTTGAAGCCCGGGCTGGGGCCGGAGCCGGGAGAGGACCGGGGGCCGGAGCTGGGGTTGGCATTGCCGGGCTTGAGGTCGGGTTTGGGCTTGGTGGTGCTTGGCTTGGGGCCGGGGCCGGGGGGGCCGATTTCTCGTCTCGCTTCTGGTCGGGCCCGTCTAAGTCGGCTTCTGGAGCTGTCATGGTTCTTGGCCAGATGCGTGCCCGGCTTGGCAACGGTCTAAAAGCAGATGCTCCGGATGAGGTGGATAGGAGGAGTAGGGTATAGAAATGAGGTATACCAGACGGTTGACAGTGTCTGGCATCTGTCTGCTTTTAAAAGCCCAGCCATTATAAAACTGTAAGGTTCTGGCGAAGGCTTTTCGCTGTGACCCTGGCGGAGATAGGCCGGGTATGGGCCCTTGGGGTGCAGCTTGTTTGCTAGCCTAGGGGGGGTTGTATCATTGCCGAGGTCCGGTTGCGGGGGAGACGGAGGGTTAGGGTCCGCCGTGGGTGGGTTGGCACTCTCGAAGCGGTGTAAGTGGTCGTGGATATGCCAGCGTTTTACAGTTCTTCGTCTAGTGAGCGCGATTTGAGGTGTTTTGTGCAGACTAACGGCTCGTCGTGGTAAAGTACGGTGCAAGTCCAGAACTGTTGGTGAGCTTGGAACTTCCGAACCTGCAGGGTAACGCAGACCGGCCAAGCAGGAGAGGCTCGCTCAACAGCGTGGTGTAAGAGAGCAGACATCTTCCGCACTCGGCTGGGTTCAGCCCCCGGTTCCGACGAGACGACGGGGAACCGGACTCTAGGCCGACTCCGGAGCAGCAGCAGCTTGTTCTGCTTTGCGTTATGCGGCCCCTGCATTGCATTGCCGCCGCCATGCTATCCCAAGCCAGACAAAGCTGGGAAAGATTGCAGAGACTCGGGAATAACATCAACTGGTCACGCGGTTGGACGATCCTGTTCCGATTGCCTGCTGGGCCGCCCCCGTCCCTACCCGAAGGGTCGCCGGGTAAGGGCCGGGTCAGGGGCCGATGAAGGCGCCGGTCTCCACCTCCCTCCGGCTTGGCATCTTGCTTACACCAACCACCTCCCGTGGCGTCAAGGCCTTGACCACGGACTATGTGTCAAGGTGACGAGCTTTTCGAGGCGGGGGGACTCCCATTGGATACATCATGTAATAGTTGGACAACATTGTCGTCTGCGGAGCGAGCTTCCTCAGGAGCCCTCCATGAGCCAGCCAGGACAGACACTCACGCACACTCTTGGGAAAAGACCCAATGGATGGTGTGCGTGTGCTAATACCGTGGGATGTTGCCGAATGGGTACTGCCTAGGGTGGGCGAGGGCAGCCAGCAGACAGACGGAACAACTAATTGCATCCAACCGGGTGGCGGGTTGACATTGGTCTGAAACAGCAGCTATGACATTGATGATACGAGAACTAGAAGTTGATGATAAAAGCGAGCTGATTTATCTGTAAATTCGTTAAGGGGTTGTTTGTTCTGAGTTTCGTTTCCGTTGAGGCTTTGCAGTGATGCACGAGGGCTCTGGGGGATGGAGGCGAGTGTATTGGGAATCTTGACTTTGTGTCTCGATTCTCCGCACCTCTCTGATATCAAGTCACGGTACTAGTAGCTCTGTTGTTTTTGTGTTTAGCAGATCCCGCAGTAATATTTGACAAGAAGTGCATCGGTAGTTGCAGTTTGGAGGAGTAGATGCGCTGGAATGCGGTTTGTTTATCTGCAGCGGTGTGAAAAAAAACACGGCTGTGGTGGGAAGCAACTCCAAAAAACCGAAAAAAGGATGAGGCCAGAGTTGAACTTGGAGCTTTTGCTTTTATGCACGATCCACAGTGTGGTGTTCCCAAGGGCATCCACAAGTTGCGGTTGAAACCACTGAACCATCCATCCAACTCTGGTGAAAGATGGGAGAGGCGGGCAGGAATATAAGCCTGGGGGGAGGGGGCCGGACCGGGGCCGATGTTGAGTGTGCGGGAAGTCACGAAAGTTGGGATGAGACGGGGGACAAACCGACCGGAACAAGTATTCACCTCGCGCCTGTTGTCATCCAGAATCTCCTCCGCCAGCACTCAACTCACCCAGTCGACCACAGCAGACACCAAGAAGACTACTCAATCACGTCACACATCCCAGCGCTATCCCACATATCGTCTCAAATGGGCGCCATGGTTATGGAAGTCTCTACAGAAAGCTGCCAGCCCTCTTCCCTCTTCCACAGCAAAACCAATCTCCGGGTCTGGCCTCCCAAAGTTCAAACGCAACTCTCGCCACGAGATCCCGGCAGCCCACTCAGCAAAACCGCCTTCAACCCCCCAAGGCCTACGGAAGATATGGAGACCACGGAGGTCGCGGAGGACCCGGTGGTCAAAGTGGCCACGATGGGCCGCTTGGAGGTGGACGAAGAGGTGGAGCGCCGCCCGAGAGCCGGGGTTGCTTTCCCGGAGGTGGCGGTTGTGGTGAAAGAGGGGACGGAGGTAGTGATGAAAGGGGCGGCGAAGGTTGTGGTGAAAGAGGACATGGAGGTAGTGAAGAAGGAGGCGGGTGAGTCGGCATTCTAGATGAAGTTGCCGTGGAATGTGCCGCCGCCGAGTGTGTCGCAGGCCCATCCGGTGTAGCTCGAGCTGCGCTCCTGTTGCTCTCAGGCATGTGAGGAACGACGCCAGGATCCAAGCGGCTCAGCAGTTCCTTTGCGCATGCGGCAGCTGCCGCTGCTGCGAATTTCTGCCAGCTGTCGTTCTTGTGAGAGTCGGCGTAGTCTGAGATGCCGCGGATGACGATGCAGGGAAACTTGGACAAGAGCCCGGCCGCTTCCATCTCAAAGCAGAGCACGTCGCCCAGACGGCGGACGAGTTTGTTCCTCGTGGTAGCGCTCCTGATGACGCTGTCGCCCGAAGCGATTAGCCCGTAGTGAATCTTGGAGCGTTCGGGTTGGCGCTGCGGCCGCTTCACCGTCTGGGACTGGTCGCATTCCGTGCATGGGGCGTCTTTGACCCGGTGGTGGTAGTCGTCGAGGAACAGCACGTCCGATTCTGCAGACGGCCGACCGTAGTCTGCCAACGACGGGCACTTCTCAAGCATCAAACCCACAAAGTCGTCGATATTGTTGTTGTTTTTCATCCTATGGTTAGATCGCATCTTTTCCACCGTGCTTTTGAGCTGCAGCGGCGCAGGGTGCAAGTGGCCTTTGGGATAAAACCCGTCGTCGGTGTCTCTGCCCAGGTCATACTGAACGACGCCGCTGTGCGTTTCCTCGGGCCAGCTGATAACGACGTCGCCCAGGCGGATGTCGTGCTTGTTGCTGTAGACCCCCCCGGCGATGCCGACAAGGAACCACCACTTGACGTTTAGAAATGTGCGAGACAGGTCTGTTGCAACACCCGCAGCCAGGCCTTTTCCCTGCTCGCCGGGAAGACAGACGAGAATGACTTTGTGGCCGCAGAGGCTGCCCAGTGTGTACGCATTGGTGTCTCCTTGCTGGGCATTCAAGTCGACATGTTCGCTGTCCAGCATCGCGCGCACGGCGCTCATCTCGATTTCCTTGGCACAAACCACGGCAACGGTATAGTCCCTGTAGGCTCTGGGGGGTTCTTGGGCGAGTGGAGTCAGGGGCGTCGTCATGGCCGTTCTTGGGTTCTCGGTATTCTCGACGGGTATCCGGGGATGCGTGGTGCCGCGTTCGCTGTGGGTTGAACGCCGGTCCTGCTGGACGCCAACGGCCGCATCGCGCTCTGCAATTTCGGTCTCACCGAGGCCAACCTGGGAAGATGACTCGTCTTCCTTGTTCTCCGAATTGTTGGCGGCCTGCTGTTTGCGCCTTCGAGGTCGGAGAACCAACCGCCACGTCGCATAGCTGACGAGCAGCAGCACCGTCACCGGTCCGAGAATCAATGCAGCAATTATGCCGGGAGCTTTGAGCGGTTGTCCGGAGTCGCCAAAGCCGGGAGACGTCTCGTTGAGTCCCAGAGACGGTGAGACAAATGGAAAGTCGTCAGGTGCAACGGCTTTCCCGGAGACAAGGTCTGTCACGGTCCCGAGTGCTCCGCTGATCATACGGTTCCCCTGGTCCTTGCGCGAAGAGTGATAGCCAACATATCTCTTTAGCAAACAGTTGCCCATGTAACTCGACGCCCGCCAATACTCGATGTCAGCCCCAAACTGCACCGCTCGGCAAGTCTCCGACTCGTTGGTGGCGCGGAAATATTGTGCTGCGCATGCGAGTAGACAATCCGCCAGGGAGTAAACGTTGACGGCCAAGATGTTGATGTCGAAGTCGTGTAAAGGGGTGAGTTCGATTCCGCATGCTAGGTCTTGAAAGGTGTAACTGCTATTGGCGAGCTGGACGGACAGCGTTTTTCCATCCAGGTCTGGACAGTGGAGTTCGAGAAGACCTCGGGTCGGAACTGTTAGCCATGTGGATGACGTTTGGCTTGGAGCATCAGGCCTGTGGTTGTTAGCGATATTGTCACCAGGGGACAGGGACAGGACTGAAGGCGGTCGTGCCTTCGACGGTCGACGTTTGGGCTTAGAGCAGTACCCAGGACTGGCGCAGTCGTCAACATCAGAAAGAGCATCAGTCTGACGCTGCCCACGCGGGTTGATGAAGAGGACATTCTTGCATATCTGCGACGCTGTCTACCAGGTAGGTGGACAAAAATGCGGATTCCCTGACCTTGGCCTCGAAAGGCTCTTCACCGGTCTCTTGATGGACATCCGCCAACGCAGATCAGCCTCATGTCCCAAAAGAGGGAACAAGGCGCAATAAGCGCTCTTGCTTTAACGTTAACATCGCCCAATCAACACACCCCCCAAGCCCACAGGCGCCTACCCTCCTTGTCGGGCACCCGAGCTGAAAAGCCTCCTCATGTTGGGTGTAGTGTAAACAGCGACGGTTCGCCAGCTTCGCAACGTGGGCTGCGGCAATGCAGGGCATGGGGTAGCACAAAGGGCAAGCGCAAACATGTGGCGACGAGCGGCTGGTGCTGGAGACGAGGCTGAACGCGGCATGGCTGTGGGTTTGAAGAAGGTGTTGAGACAGAACGGCAGCTGGCTGACTGCATGGGCGGCCTAACAACCGCTTCTCTATTTAGTGTCAGTTGTCGTGTAACTTGACTCTTGCGCCTCTTCGGGTAGGTAGGTAGGGAGTTTAGGCGCCCACCGGCTAGCGTCTTCATTTGACCGGCGTGGCGCCATGGGGCCGGCGAGGCTGCGGTTGGACGGACTTCGAGCCGGTGGTCTGTTCTCGACCCGGTGTGTACCTAGCTTCACATGGCCAGCTTTTTCATTGTACAAAGTGAGGAAGACTTCAAAAGCACGTGAATCGGACGAGGCAACTCAGCGAGCGAGGCGTGCCCCTGGGGGTTGTCATTGCAACGACGAGGATGGCTTTGCCATTTTTACTTAAGTTGGGCTTGAACGCTTTAGACAGACACGGTAAATCCTGTGGATTGTATAACTCGACTGAGTTTCTGAACTGTGTAGTTCGAAAGAGAAAAAGGTCACTTAAAAATAGCGTGTAACTAGATACGGGCGATTATACTCGGCGTGCTTAGGTAGTTATGCGCTTTCTTACAAGAGGTGCCTTGTTTATTCAACGCTGTCGATAGGAGCGTGCTAAGACCGATGATTGGGCTCTAGTGTAAGTTGTTACAATGGGAACCGATGAGAGGGCAAAGTCTTGGTTATATACCCTAAGAAGACAGTCTCGTAATACAGCGACGCACAGGGAATGAACGGCGACAAGCGTGGAGGATGGGATCTACCTACGCCGACCAATCGTCAAGAACCATAGCATCACAATTTCCATCTGATAGACGGACTACGGTTTGGTCCTATGACTTACCACCGGCCACTCCTCTCCAACATCTCCAGCCCATCCCGTCCCAAGACAGGAAGCGCAGACAGACCGCGACCTCAACTTAAGTCAACCCTAACGTCAGCCCCTCCCTAAGAAGGGCGAGGCACAAACCGTCACTCAACACTCTCGGCTCTGGTATCAAGGGATAGAGCGAAGCCCACAAAGCACAGAGGAACACTGTTTTTTTCTCGCCCCCGATATCACCGTCTAGGAGAAGGGCTAAGCCAGCAAAATACCTAGCAACCTGCCTCGGCAGAGCAATAGCCTGGAAGAGACACAGACACACAACTATACCCAGAAGCACATGGAAACTCCCACTGATCCTTTCCCTCCAGCTAGCAAGCAGACTACCATCAAAGTAAAGCCCAGCCAACACCAACAGCCCGTAGGCAAAGCGAAGCGAAGAAGAGAAAACATCCTGGTATTGAACGCAACGCAAAGACGGAACAGCTCAAGGAAAAGACGATGGAAACAGAAAAGGAGAGCAAGGAGATGAATAAAACCAAGGCGGAAGCAGGAACAGGTAACAGACAACGGGATCCCCCTAAAACTCCATATCTCCCACGCAAAAAGAATCCAGCCAAGCAATATCCCATCCGTCCTTCTCTATCCCACATTCCCTGAAACCGCCGCCGTATCCCGCACTCTGCCCTCGCGAGTGACCGGGCTGGGTATCCTGCAAAATCTGCCCGTCTGTCTCACCAGACAACACATCCTATCCTACCAACACCTTCCCCCCCCTCTCCATCGCCAAACCATAACCCAACAACCAACCAACCGCTCACTTCCCCTCTAACCCACAACCCCGCTAACAATCACCAATCCCTTCAAACCGGACTCGCCGGAAAACTCCTGACCCCCCCAGCTCCCAAATCACCACTCCCCGTCCTCCTCAACGCCTGACTCATCGTCTCAATAGCCACCTCCGAAGACCCCAACCCCACCCCATTCGCATTGGCATTCAAATTCCCACCCCCACCCTTAACACTCCCCTCCCCCTCCCCCCCCGAACTCGAAACAGGCGACCGCATCGGCGAAGGCGATCGCCCAGGGACAAGCACACCGCTACTGCTCAGCGAGGCGAATCCGCCGAGGTGGTGCATGCTGTCCCGCGAGGAGGGTCCTCCCGGTCCGAAGTGGGCTTGTTCGGCCTGGACGACGTCGGCGAAGGAGATGAAGGAGAGGCGGCGGATGTCGGTTGTGTCGAAGGAGCCGTAGTTTGTTGAGCTGGTCGTTTCGGTGGTTGGGTTGGTGGTGGTTTGGTTGGGGTTGGGGGTGGGGAAGAAGTTGCGCTGGGCGGAGAAGGCGGCGAGTTCGTCTGTCCAGGAGGGTTCCTGCGCGAGGGTTGGGCTGTTGACGGCGTGGTTGGTGATGGATAGCGCGGCGGGCTGGTGGGAGGGGTGGGTGATGATCTCGACGGTGTCCGGGTTGAGGTGGCCGTCTGTGATGGCGGAGGAGGAGGCGTCGAGGACGGGGGGGATGTAGTTTTCTGTTTGGATGTGGGACGGGATGGCCGGGGAGGAGGGGATGACGGTTTCTTGGACGTTGCGCTCGAAGATTTGGCTGCCGGCCGGGGAGGCCAGGCGCGGGGAGGAGGCGAAGCCCGAGCGGGCGGTTGGGGAGGAGGGGGAGAAGCGGGAGTGGTCGGTGAGGATGGGCGAGGCGGGCGTGGCGCGGGTTGTGGTGGGTGGTTTGGTGGTGGTGGTGGACGCGGGTTTGGGGGGTTGCTTGGCGGGCTCCTCGGTCTTCTTCTTGCCGAAGCCAAAGAGGGTGCGCTTCTTTTTCTTCTCGTCGCCTTCTGCTGCGGCGCGCGGGGTCGCACTGCCGGTGCTGTCCGACTCGGGCTCGGCCAGGGCGGGAATTGGGCGGCTGGCCTGCACGGCCGGGGCTGCGGTCGCGGCGCTCATGGTGTGGTGTCGAGAGGTGTGACGGTGTGGTGTTTTGGTTGGAATCGCGGGGTAGAGCGCAGAGGAATCGTTCGGCTCTTGGTTGTGCTGTCGTCCGAAGTCTGCCGCGACAGGGATGAGCTGTTAGCGAAGCCGTCCGAACAAGAGACGAGCGCAAGTACCGGCAGAGGCGCGGGCGCAAGTACTGGCGCAGGCTGCTGGGGATAAAAGGAACCAGCAAGTCTCGCGATAAGAAGCTGGAAGAGGACGGCGTGTGACCCGTGGGCCGATGTCCCGATTCGCCGCGAATATATCGATTGCACAGAATAGAGTGGTCTTTGTGTGTCTGAGACCAGAGACCAATTACCACGGGCCGGGGGCGGTCCTACCTTGGGACTCTCTCGACCGAGCAGCGGGCTTCAGTCTTCGGTGCGACGCGGCGGCAGCTGCGCGACCGACAAAACCGGGAGTGGTGATGGGTGATGTTGGCCGTCGGGCTGACTGCCACTGACGGTGACGGCGACACAGCGTCTTGGTGGCGCCGGTCAAATCAGGGTCTGGCAGCGTGGGGTGGTGTCTGGTGGTGTCTGGTGGTGTGCTGGTGGTGTGCTGCAACGGGTGTCGACGGATGCAGACGGATGCAGGCGCAGAGGGTGCAGGTCCGCAGGATGCAGCTGGGAGGTGGGCGGCTTTTTCCCGGTTCCTGAATCCAAGCCGATTCGAGATGCGCCAGTTCTCAGTTCTCTCAGTTCGTTCGTCTGTTCTGTTGTCTCCCTTGCCGTTGTCTGTTCGCGGCGCTGAGACCAAGACTCGGCGTCGGTGTCGGTGTCGGACGGCTGCGGTATTATAATGTTAGGTATGTGTATGTGTGCATTCTACCCTGTATCTTGTGGCGCGTCGCTTGCTTTGTCGCGGGAAGAAGCGAGCGGGTGCTTCGCTTGTCACAGCACCCAGCGCGATCCGGTGACCTCGGAGCGCAAATCGCGATCAACAGGGAATGACGCTGTTCCCGCTCGAGTCCCGCTGCACTCCTCGGGCCTGCATGAAAAAAGAGGGGTACGACGTAATGCGGCCCACCCCCGCCAGGACCCGACGGGCGCTGTTCGCAGTCTGTTGCAGGGTTGGGGGTGCGATGCAGCCCGAGGACCTCAGGAATGCGACGCTCTGCAAACGAGATGTTTCGTTTTTTATTTTTGACGGGCTACTATTAGGCATGTATTTGAGTATTCTGCATTTGTTCAGGACATGTGTATAATGCGTTTCTGCTTGCAGTGCCCGGCACGAGACACCTCATCTCGGTGTCTCAACCTTGGCTTGCACAGTTAATAGGCCCTGTCCCTTGAGGCACCCTCTTGGCTGCCCTTGACTGCGCCTCCCGCCCTGCCGCCCACGCCGGTCATGCCGTCATGGGAGCTCGGAGAGGTGACGTGACGGGTGACCGGAAGGTCCCTTGTTCTTAGCGACCCCTGAGTAACATTGAAACATGCCGCATCTGGTTGGGCCACCAGGCACCACTGCAATTCCGGCAGGCAGGGCAACGTGTTGCTTCTCGAAACCTCCATGCAGCCGGCTGACTTCCAGTTCCACTGACGCCCAAGCCGAAGCGAGCTGGGCAGACACGGTTGAAAGTGTCGGGCCGACACGCAGTCGTCACAAACCCAACGGTCTTGGTGACTCGTTGGGAATACCCGCCAGCCCCAGAACCCGGAGCAGGGACGGGAGTTGAGACCGGGGCCAGCTCGGCACATCAGCCGTCGTCGTAAGCGCCGGAGCTGCATGGCCGGGCACGGCAAACCCACGAGAAGCCGCGTGGGAGGGACTCACAAGTTCGGCGCCTATACCCGCCCGCCTCCACCACCCAGCAGCAGCAACAGCAGGCTCTAGATCACCTCCTCCCCCAACCCAGCATCTCTAATTCGCAAAAATCCTCACCACCTTGTCCACGCTGCCGGTGGCAATGAGACAGCGGATCTGCAACTCGCCGGAATCCTCGCCAGCTGGCTCCGCCTCCTTCTTCACGATGCCCGGCGCCCATCGCAAGCAGGTGATAAACTGCCCGTGCGCGTCGGCTAGCACTTTTACGCAGCGGCCTTCCTGGCTGAGGTCCCAGCAGCGCAGTGTCTTGTCGTCGGCTACCGACAGCAGATAC
>FTCU01000354.1_pt1 | contig 10020 bp, 8 predicted proteins | sample 1639521 | NCBI WGS metagenome assembly FTCU01 (sample SAMEA3914864, study PRJEB12502) | metagenome | biome: forest; material: soil | place: USA | collected 2012-03-12 | depth 0.3 m
GATGGAATTTGCGGCCGTGGAAGTCGAGGTCGAATTGGAAAATTGGGCGGCTCGGCGTAGCTGCGAGCCCAAGTCGGAGGTGGGGTTCGCGGTCGAAAACGAGACGGAAGCAGAAGCAGAAGCAGAAGCAGAAGCAGGAGGATGGCTGCTGAGCGGGTCTGGAGCAGCAGGCAGCTTCGGGACTGCAGGCGGCACTCGCTTGTTGGTGTTCAGCAGCCAGCTCAGGTGCTCGCCGAGATTGTTGCGGGTCATGAAGCCGGATCCGAACAGTCGCCGTCCCAGACTCGGACCTCGCGCATCCGGGTCTTGGAACTCGAGCTGATTCCGCGGGGAGAAAGAAAAAAGAAAGTCGGGGACAAGCGCCCGAATAAACCAGTGTGAACTTGTTTGGTTCGCAAGTGGGGAACTTCCCCAAGACGACGAGCGAGACGCGTCTGGCAGGCAACGCGCCGTCAGGTGCTCTGGGTGTGGGGCCCTGCCTGCAGCTGCAAGGCCCGGGGCGAGTGGTGGGGCCGTCTGCAGCCCCATGCAGCCCTGCAAGGAACAGAGCGCAGGGACCAACGACGGGACAAGAAATCACCTCCCAGACCAGACCCAAGCAGGTCCTCAAACGTTATTTTGCGGGGGAGGGAAAAGCCAGAGAGGGTAAAGGCACGCTCATCGCACCGCAATGACCGATCGCCACCGATTTCCGAACGATGAAGATGTTTTGGGAGGCGAGAGGCTTGGGTTGTTAGACGTTTCGGGGCAAGGGTTCTCTTCTTGTGGTGGTGCTTGGACGAACTGAGCGCTCCACTGACGAGGAGGGCGCACATGAGGGATCCTGGCCGTCCGATGAAGAAAGCAAGGGACTTGTCCGCCGACAACCCGCTCTCTGTATTGGGATGCAGTTGACGGCACTTGATGGGCGGCAGATGCGCGGGCGGAGCTCTCTCCCATTCAGAGTATTCCAAGATCCAGTTCGCGGCGCCGGGGTCTCAAGAAGGGATGATTCGGCTCCCATCCCTCCCACAGAATCTCACCGTCTAAACCAGTCTTTGAATATTTGAGCTAGCTCCCCTTTGTGACCAAGCCGCGTCCGAGCCAAGCCATCTTTCTATGGTCCGTGTAGTCATCTATTCCTAGTGCTCCTAGGTTCCCTTTCCCTGGTATCTATCTATTCTTTGTGGTCTATCCTAAACGCCGCGCTGCCCAACCGAACCCAGCAAAAACATCATCACACACCCTCCGCCACTCCTCAAGCCGAGTCCTCGTGGTTTACGTCCTTGGGCTTATGCGCGCCATTGAACAAAAACATGACTGCCACCAGCGTCTTCCCGGCCCCGGAGATCATCAAAGCCGCGGGCGAGCCCAGCCGCCGGAAAATAAAGGCGCCGGCCAGCGTCCCCAAGACCAGCGTGCCCAAAAACCCGATCCTCCTATTCCTCGACCGGTTCTCCATCCGAAACAAGTTGGGGTCGATCATCAAATCCACCCAGGCGGCGGTCGCCATGGCCGTCGTGATCTCGGTCATCCTCAGGGACCGTGACTGCACCACCTGGCTCCCCGCGGCGCTCGCCAGCAGGCCGATGGCCCACAACGTGCTCGGGGTCTGGGCACCGTCGAGGGCGAGACGGCCGGTGGGCGAGAGGGAAGCGTACTGCAACCCGGCGGCGGCGAAGACGAGGCAGGTCTGGATGAAGTTGCAAAAGATGAGCCAACAGCGGCGCTGGGCCCCGATGATGTGGCCCAGCTGGCCCGTCAGCCAGGCCGCGGCGAGGAAGAAGCCGAGGGCGACGGCGATGTTGGCCGTGATGAACATGTCGCCGTTGCCTTCGGGAAAGACGACGGCCAGAACCAGGAAGACGGTGTTGCCTGTCTGGTTGGAGGCGAAGCAGTGGAAGTCGGGGAACGAGATGGCATCTGTGATGGGTGGAGCATGCATGTCAGTAGCTGAACGTTGAGACACCAAAGAATGGACGGTCGAGGCTCAAATTAGGGGGGTCACTGGAACTACTGACCTTGGAGACCGATGCAGAAGGTAAGGATGAGGAGTTCGGCCTCAACCAGGCCAGAGGGACGGACGTCTTCATTGAGGTAATCCCATGCTCGCGATAGCGCTGATGGTGGTTGCAAATGGGTCTTCGATGGGTCGTGCTGTTGGGACTCGGGGTCTTCCATGACAGTAGAAGTGGTGGAGCCAGGGGTCGACTCCTTATCTCGAGCCGGCATCGTGAACGAGGAACAAGAGAGTAGGAGGTCTGTGTTTTTGGCCAGTCTGACTGTCAAGGCAAGAAGGAACGCAATGACCAGGTTCGTCTCAATGCTGTCGGGGCTAGACCTTGCGAAACCAAGATGGAAGGCAAGACAACGAACGGTATATGTACAGCTTGGTGGCGTCGAGTGGCCGTGCTTGCAACGACGGCAAGGGGCGGGACGCAAAAGCATATATTGACAAAATTTGACTAACGGGGATGGCATTGACAGGCTATCTCCCATCGGGTTCCATTCGCGCGGTTGATTTTTTCGCGATGGCAACGCAGACTTGCCAGGGCTGTTTGCCGCTTTGGCTTGGCCGATGGCTCCACGCCGACAACCGACCTCTGACGCCCGAGCGAAGACGGCGAAGGTCTGCATGCAGGCAGGCATTGAATCCGCTCACCAGCCCGCTGCTATCGCTTATCATCCGGTATCCTTGACCTTCCATCATGAGTGTAGATGGTCGGGTTCCTGATGGGCCGTCCAAACTGGCGCATTAATTGGCATCTCAGGCAGCCCGCCGCATCGGAACTGTGATGTCGCCAGCGTGGCACTGTTCATGACGGCATCGCCTCACATCTTGGCAGGGCCCGTCAGTCCGAACTCTGCATCGAAAAGGGGCTGAACCCAGATCCGTCTGGACCTGTGTTAGTGCGGTGTGTGACATCACCCTTCGGCTATGGGGCGGGTCGAGACCGGAGTTCGTCCGGCACGGCCGGCGCAAGTGGAGACGACACGGTCCGGTTCCCCGGCAGTCGGGCTTCCGGCCGGTCTCGAGTCTTGGCGTCCGGCCCACGAGAGGAAGCAGAAACCCCCACGCCCGGGGCCAAGCCAACTAAAAGCACGACCTGTGGTGGCTGCATTTGCTGGACAAGTTCCCAGGCACAGTTCTCTCCATCATATGAAGCTCAGGTTAGCCGTTTGCAAAACTGCCTTCAGTTGACGAATTTGTCGCTTGAACTTCACTTAGCTCTGCTTTGTGGAGCAATCCGATAGCCGCCGAGAGCCGAGCGCTCAGGGCCGACGACGACGGGATGTGACGAAACGGCGTCGATTGGGGCCAGCGATTTCTTGTTTCCGATAGTCGATGCAGCTCTAGTAGGCGTCCCGTGTAGAGATATGGAAATGTTTGCCCTGTTCCGTCTGACTGCCTCACCGCTCGTTTCCAGGCTCCGATGAGCGGGCGCCCGAACCCGCACGTGGATGGTGAATGAGGTGTTCGGATTCCGCGCTGCGGGTGCCAGGCTACGTTTGCAGTGGAGGAAACATCCTCTTTTCCGAGGATGGAATTGTCGAAGGCGCCTTGAGATTTGAGAATTCCAAGGAGAAGACCCAACCCACGACCACCCGTGCGGCTCGCGTTGGTGCTTGCTTGGCAGGTCCGCGGGGTACCCGCGACAGGCACGATGCAGCCACCACCACCACACTCGAGAAGGATGGGAGAGAGGGATTGCAGCATTTCCGGGCCGAGATGGATCGAAATGGCCGACGGTAGCTCAACGGGAGACACCCATATTTCTCGTTTGGGAATTGGGCAAAGAGTCAAACAGGAAGGGGAGGCTAACACTAAGCTTGGCGGTGCGGGGGTCGCGGGTGGCTTGTTCCAACAGGGGCAGCCACACCAACCTTTTCTCAGCCTCCTTCATGCAACTCATCCATCGTGGATTCATCGCTCGCAGACAAGAAGCAAAGAAAGGTCTGGACCTTTGCATCACCTTCAAGCCCTGTCTCGCCTAACCCACCTTTTTATTACGCCGCGGAGATGGTCATGCAAAGGCCCATCCGGGCCGCGACCGTTGCTTATCTCGGGCCCATCCCGGGCTGTGGAGGCGCTGGAAGGCCCCAAGACAACCATCCCGTGGGCTGAACCGCCTGCCCCGAGAATTTCACAGTAACGGGCGCCGCGTTGGCTGGCATGTTGCCCAAGCCTTCCGAATTGCTCCTTGAGGGTAATCATCAGGTCCGCAAATGCGACCCAGAGTTAACCTTGACACCACTGCGCTTTCTGCCAGGGACCGTCATAAACGGGGTCCGAACAGCCAGCGGTCCGGACCAGCTTCGGAAAGCGCAGTGCACGCAGTACCGCACACCATTTCCGCAACCGTGAATGCCTGAGAAGCGTGTCCGCCGTGCGCGGCTGAGATCGATCTTGGTGACCCCCGAATAAGTGGAATGGTGGCAAAACCACGACGCCGGAACTGTCCATCAGCGAGGACTCCGAGGAGGCGGTGCTGGTCTTAACAGCCACAGGTTTCTAGGCGCCGAGTCTTCGCAGACGGAACCCTCACTCACAACGAATTTTGCATCTCCGAGGGGAGGAAAGCTACGGAAGTAGTTATCGCATCGCACATTTCCGTCCGGCCCGTGGATCCCTGCTGGCCCTTATCGGCGATCAGCAACCGGAGCTGGAGCCCCAGCCGGGCCCGCACAGCAGAGCCCCCCGGCATTCTGCCCACCGCTAGCTCCTGCCGCCGCATTCACTGTCCAGCGCCTCGGGTTTTTGCGGTCGCGAAACATGGGAATCTCACGGCTCCTTTGGGGGTAAAACAGATACGGAGATAGGAACGCGGGTTTACTGTAGGGATTACCGCGCGGCGGCGGCATTTTGTTGGGATAACGCTTTGCTGAAGATAGCCTCGCTCATCTATAATACTCGAACAAGTCTCCCTCAGAAAATCATCATGGAAGCAGACAACAACAGCACCACCAACAACACAGAGAAACAGTCTGTCGCTAGTCCAGCAGTCCATAGCCTCTGGACACCACAACTAGCAAGATGGGCTTCAAGTTCTCGCACCTCTACAGCGCCCCGGTAGTCAACCCGGTCACACTCAAGGCCCGCTCAATACCATTCTTCAACCCGATAGACATCTACGGCCGCGTCTTTTTCTTTTCCTGGTTTGGATTCATGATAGCTTTTTGGGGCTGGTATTCCGCACCGCCTTTGTTGACTCACTCCATCAAGTCGGACCTTCACCTATCCTCGACAGAGGTTGCCAACTCCAACATTGTATCCCTGTGCGCTACGTAAGTACATACCTCACCTTTCCCACTGGCACACCGACGTCGCTGACATTTCCTCTGACTAGGCTCCTTGTTCGTCTTGTCGCCGGCCCGCTCTGCGATTTCTTCGGTCCGCGGAAAGTCTTCGGTGGCCTCCTCCTCGTGGGCTCCATCCCTCTCGGCCTCGCCCCCCTGGTGCATGATGCGACAAGTCTCTACATCATTCGTTTCTTCACCGGGATCCTTGGTGGGTCGTTCGTGCCGTGTCAGGTCTGGTCGACGGGCTTCTTCGACAAGAATATCGTTGGCACCGCCAATGCCCTGACCGGCGGCTTCGGCAACGCCGGCGGCGGCATCACCTACTTCATTATGCCGGCTGTTTTCGACGCGTTGGCTGGCAGTGGCCGCTCCACTGGCGAGGCGTGGCGACTGAGCTTTCTGGTCCCCCTCTGCATGGTCATCTGCACTGGCATTGCTCTCCTCCTTCTCTGTCCTGACACCCCAACTGGAAGGTGGAGCGACAGACACCTCCACGTGGTCAGCATCGAGACGGAAAAGGACAGCATCGTCGAGATCCCCGGCCAAATCACCGACCTGCCCACCCCGAGCAGCCCTTCGTCCTCGCGCCCCGCGAGCCCGACCAAGGAGAAGTCCGCCATCACCAAGCCCCTCAAGCTCGACGTCGAATCCCAACCCGAATTCATCAGCATCCCCGATCCCGCTACCGCCAGCCACACCGAGCTCGTCCAAGCCCCAACCGTGTCCAAGCTCCTCCGCGTCGCCGCCTCCCCGCAGACCATCTTCCACATCCTCACCTACATGTGCTCTTTCGGTACCGAACTGGCCGTCAACTCGATCCTCGCAGCGTATTACGTCAAGAACTTCCCCCTGCTGGGCCAGACCGCCGCGGCCAACTGGGCCGCCATGTTCGGCTTCCTCAACTTTGTCACCCGCCCGCTCGGCGGCATCGTCAGCGACCTGCTGTACAACTACTGCAGCCGCGGCAGCACCGGCGAGAACGCGCTGTGGCTGAAGAAGGGCTGGGTGGTCGTGTGCGGCGCCGTGACGGGCGCGCTGCTCATCGTCATCGGCCAGCTGGACCCGCACTCGTACGGCCTCATGTTCGGCCTCGTCGCCCTCATGGCCGTCTTCCTCGAGGCCGGCAACGGCGCCAACTTCAGCCTGCTGCCCCACGTCCACCCCGAGGCGAACGGCGTCCTGTCCGGCTTCACGGGCGCCGGCGGAAACATGGGAGGCATCTTGTTTGCGGTGGTGTTTCGGTTCATGGATAACGGCACCAACTACGCCAAGGCCTTTTGGGTGATTGGCATCATCAACTTGGTGGTGGCCGTGGCGGTGTCGTGGATCCCTCCGTTGCCCAAGGCCCAGCGATGATTTGTTTTCTCGGTGTTCTTTTCCTTTTTTTTCCTCTTTGTTCTTTTTTTTTTGGTTATTATTGTTTTCTTTTGTGCAACTTATCGCATAGCATGGCGACTTGGATTAGCGATTTGGCATGGGCATTATGGGAATTGGGAAATTGTACCATCAATGGTTGGGGTTAGAGACAAACAAACCATGGCATATAGAAGACTAGATAACAGACGGTAGAGCATCACATTGGATATTCCGACCACGTTTTCTGTGTCATTACAGCTGGACTTTACTTGATCTGGATGGCGTGCTCAACTCCAAGATGAGAGATGAACGCGGGAGACTGGATCGGTTCTGAATCTCACACAATGCTCTTGTTCAGATCACGTTGGGACGACGATGAAATTCATCTGCTAGGTAAGGTACCTAGACAACTATCCCGGGCAACGTAGTGCCTTGTCTCCTTGACTGTCCCAGCAAAGTGACAGCCTCTCTGACTTCTCCCAAACCATGCTGTGGGCAATGGACCCGACAGCCTGCGCCTTTCTCCATAACTTACAACCTTCAAGAAGCGTTCACTTCTTCTCCTCGATGCACTTGAAGCCGTTGAAGCTGTTGGCGAGGGCCATCCAGACTTCCTTGATCTGACCAGAAATGGCTTTCTGGACCAGGTCAGGCTTGAGGGCCCCGAGTTTGTCCTTGAACTGGGGCTTCTCCCACCTACAACAATGTCAGCCATTCTTGTGTGTGTTTTCAATCGTCGGGAGCGCTGCCTCGGAGGGGCGGAACTGCTCTTGGGCGCAGAAGCAACTAGGAATTGACACGTACTTGTACGGAGACGGCACGCTCGAGACGTGACCGCCGACCCTGATCTTGTAGTCGGACCAATACTTGACGAATCCCTCCTTGGAGACGACCGCCTTCGTGACAAAAGCTTGGTCGAGGTATTCGTTGAAGGCGATCACATGGTGCGCATCAATGGGGTTGCCCGAGCCGTGGAGGATGAGGACGCTGCCGGCGAACGGGCCGTAGTTGAAGGCGGCTGTGTACGTGGCCTTCTCGTCCGACTCGGAATCGCCCTTCACCTCCCTCATGTTGCACACGAAGGCTAGATAGCGGAGGTTGGCATCGTTCCAGGACGTGAAGCCGCTCTGAAGGCCCACGAAGTTACCAGGGCGGATGTACCTACAATCGCGTAAGTTAGCGGCTTCTCGGGCAATTTGTCTTGGTGATGTATGAAAACACATGCCAACGTAAGCCCAGGTAAAAGGCCAGAGTGATGACATAGTCCGGGTTGTAGATGGGGTCCAGAGGGACAGGGGCCTGGTGAAAGGCCTTCTCAATCCCCATGATGGCCATCAGTTCGGCCTTGGGGTCGCTGACGCGGAGGCCTTGGATGACCTCGCCACGGTAGAGAGCGGGGTCGGCGACGCACGTGCAGTCGAACACCTCGAGAAGGCGCACAATGTTGTTGATATCTCGTGCAGTGATGTCCCGGAACTTCGGGGCGCCGTTCTCGTTGGGGCGCCGGCCGTCGACAAAGAAGGGCATGGGGCCGAAATACGGACTAGAAGCAACCGGGTGTCTGGCGTTAGAAGGAGAAGGAAAACAAGCCTCAAGGGAGCTGGCGGCCCGGCTCTCAATATGAAACACATACCGCAGATACCCAGGCTTGATCAGGGCGTTGAGGCTCTGGTTCAGCTGGTTGGCGCGGAGAGGAGCCTTGGCCGTATCAACGTGGGCGTTGTACGTGACCGAGACCAGCATGTGGCCGATACGACTGCGTCACTTGGGTTAGCTTAATTGCTCGCCATTTGATTTGGGTCTGACGGGAGACCCAACAACTCACTGGTTGCCGAGGCCGGTCATCAAGTTGAGCACCGTGTTGTCCTTGACGCTCTCCAGATCCTTGATGCCCGCCTTCTCCTGAAACTCCACCAAGTCGGGATGCTCAAACTCGAGCCACGATTTACCGTCGATCTCATGAGGGATGGCCCAAAGCAGCTCCGGCTTCTTCTGGTACGTCGGGCAGAAGAGAATCCGGTAATGCTCAGGGCTCGGCCGAGTCTCATCGGCCGCAGCGCCAGCAAAGTCGCCGCAGACTTTCTTGTGGACCGGCCAATCGGCACGCTGGCACTTGTTCGAGCAGTATCCGGCGTGCTTGCACGTGGCGCAGCGACCCGCCTCCAGCTCGTCGCACATGACGCAGCGCTTGTCGAGATCGCCTTCGCTGTCGCATCGATCCATGTCCTTGATCAACTCTGCCGTGGCCTTTTCCATGTCGTACATGTGGCTCTTGATCTTGATAGCGAAGTCTGGGTTGTTGGCCCCAGCCATCTCGGCTTGAGTGACGGCGGCCTCGGGCTTGGCCTGGCTGCCGCCAACTTCCGTCTTGGAGGCCGCGGCAGCATTGGGAGCAGCCTTGGGCGCCTCCTTGACGGGCTCGACCTTGATGAATTCGGCAACCGGCTTGTCGTCGTCGGTCGCATCAATCTTGAAAGTCACCCGAACCATCGTAGTCCCCATTGGGATGACGTCCTGGGGAGGCTCTGCATCTCTGGCATCATCTTTGTCCTTGGTCCTTCCGACAACGAGTGCGATTCTATAGCCGCGGCCGTTATCGACAACCACCTCGGTGGCGGTGCCGATTTTGGACTTGAGGCCATCTTCAACGTCAGTTTCGACAGTGGGAGTGGCCTTGCCCTTGACCTCATCTTTATCGCCGGACTCGACAGTGGGAGTGGATGCTGGCTCGGTAGCCTCCACGACCTTGTCGGTAGGGGTCTTGGTAGTCTCGACGATCTTGTCGGTAGCAGTCTTGGTAGTCTCGACGATCTTGTCGGTAGCGGTCTCCGTAGTCTCAACGATCTTGTCGGTAGCGGGCTCGGTAGCCTCCATGATCTCGTCGGTAGCGGGCTTGGAATCCTCCATGATCTTGTCGGTAGCGGTCTCGGTAGCTTCGTCGACCTTGTCGTGGTCGGACACGATCTCCGACTTCTTGCTCTCGTCAGCGACTTCGGGTTTAGTGACTTGCTGAGCCTTGTCCTCGGCGGGCTCCTTGGTGCCGCCAGTGAGGACAGCCAAGTCCTCAATTGCAATCTGGTCGGTCTTGGTCACTTCCTCGGGAACCTCGATCGCGGGAGCGATCTCAGCCTCGAGTTGGTTCTCCATTTCTTCCATGATTGCGCCCTCGGCTATGCTCGACAAGGGAGCTTTGGTAGCGGCGGGCTCGGCCATGTTCTTGGATGGATCCATGCTGGTCGACTGTGATATGTGGTCGACAAAGCGCTGGGTTTGGAGGTGAGAGGAGGGAAAAGGAAATAAAATTCGCTGGAAAGCGTGGGTGGAGGGCTGAAATCTCAGTTGCAGACCCGCAGTTCCTGCCGCCAGAATGCGAATACTGAGGCC
>FTCU01003396.1_pt1 | contig 10013 bp, 14 predicted proteins | sample 1639521 | NCBI WGS metagenome assembly FTCU01 (sample SAMEA3914864, study PRJEB12502) | metagenome | biome: forest; material: soil | place: USA | collected 2012-03-12 | depth 0.3 m
CATTCATCCCGCCAGCTGAGGAGGCCTCTGTCTCACTGCACCGTCCCGAACCGCCTCATATGCCGCCTTGCCATATGACGTCATGGTGTGCGCCGGGGGCGTGTCTGTAGTCTTGCAACAGCTAGCCTTGCCGTCTAGGACAACTGGAAAACGAGGGCGTGACTTTTTTCATGCCTGAAGTCAGAGGATACACTCGGGTCTCAAGAAGAGAAGCGGGAATGAAACAACGGCGTGCCCTGTGTTGACGCCATCCTCGCCCCTCCCCCTCCCCGCCTCTCCTCCTCCGCCGTCTCCCATCTAGGACTCCCTCTCGGCCTCCGTATCCGTCTCCATCTCCGTCATTCTTCACAAGATCAGGCCATAAATGAGAGCTACGGTGGTCACGGGCATATCGAGGCCAGTGGCAAACTGGCGTGCTCTGCCCCAGGCGCCTATTCCGCCGTCCTGCCGCTGGTACTAGGCCTTGCTTTGGCTCTCTCAGGCTCCTTGCCGGTTACTCAACAACCAATCAGACGCTACTCTGCTCCAGACCGATCAACACCGCCGGTCACGCCTTGCCTTGACCGAGAGCAGCTCTATGGCTAGCCTTGCTTTGGCCTTTTCCCCGTCCACCGGTTGGGCAGCTAGCTCCGACTTCCCCCGTTTCCTGTGGTCCGAGGTCGGTGCTGAGACGAACAGAGCGGGAACGGAGAGACGAGTACTGGTAGATCCAGACGACGTCGGATGTTAAAAGCCGAAGATAAATAGCTCACTATTGGGCATTTTGAGGGCGAGATCGAGCACACGCCCAGCCAAGAACGCCCAAACAGAGAGTTAAAACTACGGTACCTCCTGAACCCGCCCAGATCACCGACTGCCAGCCCAAGCTCCTCAGTGGCCAATGACAGCCAACGATAGCCAGCAGAAGCAGGACAATCATCCCCGAATTTCCCCCGATATTTTCGACTTGATTGAACACAAAAGCCCAGCACCAGCCAGCGGTCCGTACACCTCGCTCCTGCGGTGCAATGGTGAGATATCTCCGCAAAACAGGACCCACGCCGTTCATTCTGACTTTGGGATGCCCTAGAGTTTGAGTGGCCCGGGTCTGCTGGATCGTCCATCGCACAACAGCGGGTGTGGTTCCCTGTTAGTGGTCCTGGGAGGATAATTCACCCATTCGCCATTGGTGCCGGCCACGAGTCTGGCCGCTGTAAGCCGACCAAGTCGGTCCAGTGAGCCAAGGTAGACTACTTAGACAGGTTGCTATTAGAGCAGTACAATCATTGTTGATACCATCCTTGTGTCTACACTGAGATGCTCCCAGACACGTATTAGTCTATTTTGATTGATGAATTGATAGATCGCCGTGCTCTTGTACATGCCGACAGACTACTTGGTACCTACTCACGGCGGTAGCAAGCAGACGGCAACGGTTGGCGTTTGATAGAGCAGTTATGTGGACCAATGAAGGAGTGAGCAAACAGGGGCGCTGCATGTTACACAGCAAACGGAGGGTTTCTCGGATATTATGCAGTGAGGCCAACAGCGCCTCTCCTCCTCGTGCATTTAAATTTCTTTTCCGCCGCCCCGGTGTATTCTTGATCACCTTATTGCCACCTCATCAACTATTCGTTCCAACAACCATCGGCCCTCCATCATGCCCCAGCTCGCACCATTTCCTTGTGCTTCTTGCAACAAAAGCTTCGAAACTGGAGCTAGTCGGGCCCAGCACGCCCGCGTCAAACACTCTACTTCCTGCACACAATGCAACAAGGTCTTCGGGAGCCCAGAGGCTCTCCACCAGCACCAGAGAGACTCACCTGTCCACAACACCTCGATGACCCAAACCACACCCCTTATCTCAACCCTGACGCCAACCCAGCATCTCGCCCTCCGTGCAGCCGCCCAACACCTTGAACCAGCCCTCGCAGCTCCACCCACAGTCCAGGTGTCCCTGACCCGTCGCGGCAACACCTACACCTCCCTTAACCCCGCGCTCCACGGACCCCTCTACGCCCTCCTCCTAGCCCACTGCCACACCCCGCGCCGCCTCGCCCTCGAAAACCACCCCCTCCCGTCCGCCGCGCCTCCCACGACCCTCTCCGGGACAAATCCCACAAAACCCCGCGCAATCGTCCTCGACTGCGAAATGGCCGGCGCCGGCCCCTCCCGCACACAGGACGAAATCATCTCCCTCTCCGTCATCGACTTCTTCACCGGCGCCACGCTGCTCCACACGCTGGTCTGCCCGACCAAGCCGGTAACCGACTGGCGCACCGCCGTCACGGGCGTCACGGCCGGGATGATGGCTGCCGCCGTCGCGCGCGGGGAGGCGCTCAGGGGGGGCCGGGAGGCGGCGGTGGCTGCGTTGTGGGGGGTGGTCGGCCGCGAGACGGTCGTGGTCGGGCATGCGGTGGGGCATGATCTGCGGGCGTTGGGCGTCGGGTTTGGGAGGGTGGTGGATTCGGGGGTGTTGGCGGCCGAGGCGGCGGGAACCTTGAGTGAGAGGAAGGGGGTGAGGCAGCCAGTGGGGCTGCAGAGGTTGTGTCGTGAGTTGGTGGGGGTACGGATTCGGGAGGGGGGAGGGGGCCGGCATGATAGTCTGGAGGATGTGTTGGCGACGAGGGAGGTGGTGGTTTGGTGTTTGCGGCATCCTGAGGAGTTGAGGGTGTGGGCTGCGGAGAACTGGAGAGTGAAGGAGAAGGGCGCGAAGGGAAAGAGGGGAACGGGAAGGAGACAGGGTGGGGCAAGGGGGGGAGGGATAAGCGTTTCTATGGGAACGATGAGTTTCTCTCTGGGAATGATGAGGGCTGATGTGTACGCAAATGAATGGGATGATGAGGATGATGAGATGCCTCGCTGGAAGGATGAGGTGGACTGGGACACGTGGCCCAAATCTCCGCCGGATTGGTCTGACTAGAATTGGAGTGTTTGGTGGTGGTTTGGCATGGGTTTGAGGGGCGATATGAGGGTTGACTTGTTGACGGTATGCCTCGCTCGGGAGAATTGGATGAGGGCAGTTCTGCGGCATGATGGTATTGGAGAGGAGGAACTCGGGAGATCCAGTAGGTAGCATGAAGGATTTTACGAGGAGCGAGGTCTTTTCGACTGAACTATGCCTTCGCCCTCGAGCGTTTTGACTTCGAATGAGCATGTGATGGTATCGTCTCCTGACTAACACCAAACGGTCCGACTGAGAAACCGTTAGCCAGCCAGTCACAGCAAACAACAATGTGCGAGAAGAATCTTGGGGATGTGTACACACCCAGCCTCAAACAACTCGGAGCTGTCGTTGAGCATCCACTCCTCCTGGCTCCACTCCGCAAAGTTGAGCCCATTGAGCGATCCCGACGCCCCCTTCGGGAGTGGGACCGGTCGCCAACTCCCATAAGCCTTTTCCGAACCCCTGTTCACATCCAAGTCGGCGGTGATCTCCATCTGATCGCATCTGCAGGGCGCCTCAACAACAACCTTGAGGCTGAAGCGCGAGGGAGGCGTGACGGTGTTCGCATCGCCGACCCGCCAGAGGTGGGCTTGCAGCGTGTTGTTAGTCTCGGCGAGCTCGAGGGCGTAGCAGTTCTCCTGGACATAGGAGCGCTCTTTGCCATACGAAACCTTGGTCTCGCCCTTGATCTCGTCCCGTCCCACCTGTGCACCGACCTCTGTCGACCGTGTATCCACATAATTCACGTCGGTCCCCCGGCCGAGGAGCTTCAGTGGACTGTATTTCTTGATTCCCCAGAGCACATCGCTGCAGTCGGGGCATCGAAACTTGAGCCGAAAGATGGCGTCCTTGATCTCGAGTCTGCCGCGAGCGATGCTGATGCTGATGCGGAGATACCAGGCGGGGACATCTCCATAGCAACCCGCTAGCAAGCGGTTGAGGCGGAGTTGGATGCTTGCATTGGCGCGACTCTTCTCGTACAGTAGAATCGACTCGTCGATGGTGACGGGACGGGCGCGCGAGATGGATCTTGAGGGTGGACGCTTCTCGATCGGCGACCAGCCCGCGACACTCCCAGCAATAATTCCAGCCATGGTTTGCGAAATACCGCGAACTATTGATCGAGACCGCGACCGGCGGCGGTTTCTGTCCTGCCTGGAGCTGCGGCCACGGACCTCCGAGTCATCAGTCGTACCATCTTCGCTTTGTGCAACTGTCCCCGGCGGCCTCTGACTTGGTTCGGGGGTGTTCTGTTTCCGCCCCTGGTCCAGAATACGCTTGACCAGCTGGCGCGCAGAAAGCCGCCAATCGGTTCCCCTTGGTGACTCGGAGCCTGTCCGAGTCACCTCTGAGCGTTGTTCCTCAGAGACCATGCTAGCCTCGGGCCTTGGACGGATGAGCGCAAGGCTTGCGCGTGAAATAAAGATGAAACGGGATTTGAAATGGACGGATGGAATGGTCAGGAAGATTTGAGGGAGATATTGTTCAGAACGCCTCGATCAGGTGCTGGAATTCTGAATGGAGGCCGCCAGAAGCCGACGCTGCGCCTCCTTCAGCTCACTGGAAGCCTGGAAGCCTGAAAGCCTAACATGCCCCAAGCCACCCCACATCCACTCACACCCAGCCACTGAAAGATAACGGAAGATGCTGACTCGTCGAGCCTGTGTACTTTAGGTACGGTCTGACGACGAGAATGGAGGAGCAGAAACGCAAGGCAACGACCTCCGGGAGGAACCTAGCAAACCGACACGGCGACACCCGCCCGATCCCTCGCTACTTCCTGCAGGTTCAGGATTTACGCTGCCAAATCATCGTTTTCTAGCGCCACTCTTTTTTTTTTCTATGCCAAACGTCTTCCAGTTAATTATTTTACATCCGATATTTCGTTTTTCATTTGCGCGCTTCTTGCCCGCGCCTTGCGGGCGCTCCTCGATGCTCCTCAATAATAATTACTCCTCAAATCTCCTGAAATCTCCTGAAATCTCCTAGAATCTCTGAGAATCTCCTAGAATCTCCTGAAATCTCCGCAAATCTTCTGGAATCTCCGCAAATCTCCAGAATAAATCTCCTCAAATCTCCTCAACGCTCCATGCTGCCTCGCCTCGGTGCCTCTCCCACTTCGATGTTGCTGCATTTGCCAATAGCTCAAAGTCGCTGTGGCTACACTTTCGGGCCTGTCTTGAATTAATAGGTACGATGGCGCTGATCATGTATCACTGAAGGTTCAAAGCATCGGAAAGATTTGACGGGATACAGATGCCGAATCCCGTTGTCTTGAAACTGCCCAAGCGGGCCCGGGCAGACTGAGCGTGAAAGCGCTAGTCGTAGCCTGTGTCAGCTGGTCCCGATCCTGAGTGCCCTTGATGCTGCAGAGGACCCAGAGCTTGAGGTATTCATCCCGACCAGCAGAGTAGAGAAGTTGGGAATTTCTGAAGTTGTAGAGCCGTAGTCACGGCGGATCTTGCATATAGACCATTAGCTAAGAGGGTATCAAGGTCGGCGCTGCAGTAGACCCCATTGAAAACTCATTTGGTTTCTGTGACCTGAAGGTGCGCACAAAGTATCAATCTCGAGGGCTGAAACATAACCTCTCGGCCTCTTCAGTCACACCAAGACATAGCTCTTCATGCTTATCGAGGGGGAATGCGTGGGGCAAAGAGACTCCAGTGTCCCGATCTCCGGCAACGTTAAGTTAGCGAGGGGAAAGCAACCGACAATCTGAGCGTATCTTTGCTTGGTAATCGGGTTTGACAAGACATTTGCGACGCTGCGGATGAGGATTTCTCTTTGGGGCACCGAGTGTCGCAATCGGCCGCTATTCTGACCCCGTGGCACTCTCCGTCACTAAGGTTGCCTGGCGGTAAGCCGAGAGAAGCGAAGAAAGCGAGTGCGGAGTACTGAAAAATGAGTCGAGTGTTCCACAGGCCCAAGAAAAGGAGTCCAGCGAGTTTTCGAGTACTCATCCAGGAAGACATATGCCACATGATACCGATCACTTGCACACAACCGCCACAGAAGCATGGAAGGCATTGATGTCAGAGGCAAATGGGAGATTAAATTGAGTCTAAAAGACATGCCTCTCCTCTCACTCAAACACAACCTAGTCCGAGACAAGGCCCAGCTCACTAATAATTACTTTTCCCCATGGATTAGATTACAAAGAGGTGGCAGCTCTCTTGAGTCACTCTCAACTTCTCAAGCTCCCATCAGATTGGCAAAGACGGCGACAAATGCGCCAACACCCAACAGAGCGCCGAGGGAGACGACTTGAGCCCTGTCCGCACCCGCGGTGACGATAGACTAAAATCAGGGTCAGTAATGTGCCAAGTTCGACAGTGACGGAAATCGCGTGGTACATACACTCGTGGAAGAGGGAACAGGAGCCGAGGTTCCGGACTGGGTAGTCGGGGGCGCAGTAATGGTAGAGTTGGGAGGAATGCTGCTTCCCGCGCTCTCAGGAGGCTCGGTGCTCGAGGGAGCTTGGGTCTCGCTCTCGCTGGGATCAGGAACGGCAGTGGACGACGGCTCAGACGACGGCTCAGATGACGTCTCGCTAGGATCAGGCATGGCAGTGGACGACGGCTGAGAAGACGACGATTTGGAAGTCGAGGGCGGAGGCGTCGACGAGGAAGAGCCGGCGCCTCCCGAAGGTGAGGGCGTGGCGGTCAGCCCACAGGCCGAGGCAGCGGTGCCAACGCCGCTTCCATAGTACTTCCAGATGTCATACTCGAGGGCACAGTCGAGGCAAGCCTCATAGTAGCCAACCCAAGTCGCGTTGTCGCAGTGCGTTGCGATACGTCCGCCGGAGATGGCGTTGCCTAAATGGGAGCAGAGTTAGTGCGAGTCAGAGGAGAGTGTGTGATGGTTTCTCCGATTTGCTCTTCTTCTCTTTTCCTCTTCCTCGATCGTGTCACATACCTACTTGCCTACCCAGGGAGGTAGGTCAAAGAAAACGGACTTGGGGCTGAGAGAGAGTTTAAGAAAAATGCCGCCTTACCGCAGTTGGAGTGACAGTCGTACTGTGGAGTGCCGGGTGCCTGCCGAGCCAGAATCAGAGCAACGTCGGCATCGTTGTCGACCTGGAGAGCAGCAGCCTGGACAGTGAGGGCTGCCGAGAGAGCCAAAAGACTTGAAAGTTGAAGGCGCATCTTCGCGTTTTTGTAGAAGCCGTGGAAGACTATGATAGGTTCCTAGAATAGAAGAGGGTGGGGAGGAGGGTAACTGGAATGGCAACACGGGCTGTGTCGTACTTCTTATCCGTATCTTGGGATGCAGGAACTGGAAAGTAATGAAAGTGCCAAAGACGGAGGAGAAGGAGAAGGCAGAGGGAGGGCAGGTAATTATGGTAAGACGCCGGATTGGTCCGGGACGGAATGGGACCTCATATCGAAGCTGCGTGCCTTGCCGGCGGTGGCACGCCAGGCAGACAGCTCCGCTCACGACCAAGGTCGGCTGAAAGAAGCCCTGGACTCTCTGAATCCAGCTAGTGGACGTCCGTGAGAATCCGGATATCTCGGGGCCTTCATGCGATATCGGCTGTCCTGGTGTGCTCCCTCGGCTTGCGGCATCCTATCTCTTCTTGTTTCTCTTCCCATCGCTCATCCTCCTTCCTTGGCTGGTGGGATAGCTCAGCCTTGGCTCTCGGTTCTCGCTCTGGACGTCCAATAGCAATGCCGGATCAGATCTAATCAAAATCGGGGCGCAGGGCCAAGCACAGGGCCAAGCCAATTTATCTGATCATCTGAGCGCCCCCCAAGCCCAATCCAAGCAGTTCTCGGAATAGGAATGAGAAATTTTCAAGCACCCTGACGGCTGAGCGGGGAAAGGAAGGTGTCTTCGGGCCTTTCGAGCGGGACTGTCGAAAAAGCGTCGATGCCAATAAACATCAGGCCACTAAACAGAAGAAAAAATCCGAGTTGAGCATGCGGACCAACACGAGACCTTCCCTCCGAGGGCGGCAACCGACGGTAAACAGGTAAAAAGCCAGGCCAAGAGACTAAGTATGACTAGGTTAGCTTGTCCTAGAGCGCCCGGGCGATCTAAGCCGCTGGCCTGATGGTTCTCGCATGCGGGCGACCCAAGCAGAGGGCAGCTCAGCTCGTCGGCCTGCAGCCGGCGCAGAGTGTGATGGCGGAGGGGCGCAGAGCATAAGAAGACGGCACCGCCACCCGTTTTCATGCCACACACAATCACACTTAGCGGTGGTCGGTTGCTAGCCAGTCTGTTCTGCCGTGATTGTCGTCCTCCCCTCTCATCTCTCAAGAGTTTGATGAGTTGATGAGCGTTCTACCGATCCGCGTTCCTCATCCAGCCCATCACACCAACAATACCTGAGGTAACAGGCAGGATGATCTCATTTCGGTCGATATCGATCCTGGCGCTAGCCGCCGGGGCTATGGGCGCTTCCGAGACCATGGGTCCCGCCGCTTTCATGTGGCCCCCTGACCGTGTCTGGTCCGCCGCGGCCGACAACACGGCGCCCTGCGGCTCCGTTGCGAGCGTCACCAACAGAACAGCTTTTCCCAACTGTGAGCCACCTGAAACAGAGTGGTCTTTTGCGGTGTGCCGTTACTGATAAGCGAAAAGCTGGGGGCAAGCTCTCCATCACCGCCCAAGATGACTCTTACAACAGCCAGTTGAGCATCTCTTTCCTCAATGGTATGCATCTCCTAAGCAATCAACCTCCCTCTTCGTTTACGATATTATCCCGCCACTTTCCATTTGCTTCTTCTCTCATCTAACCCTCGTCATCCACCTCCAGACCCCAAGACCCAAGCCGACTTCACCGCCATCACCACCTCCCTCATCCCTGAAATTGACCCGGGGCACACCTGCATCTCGCTCCCGGACCGCCTTTCCTCCGCCAGCACCACCATCACCCCAGGCACCAACGCCACCATCCAGATCAAGTACACGGCCGACTTCGACCGCCCCGAGAACCAGACCTTCTACGCCTGCGCCGACATCACCTTTGTCGCCGCTGCGAGCTTCAACTTCGCCGACATCCCCTGCTTCAACGCCACCGACCCGAACGACGTTCCGGCCCCGACGGCGACGGGATCGCCAACCAACGTGCCGGGCCACGGGACGAGCGGGCCGCCGCTGAACACACCCACCACGGTGACGGAGGTCGTGGAGGGCGGAAGTGGGGGTCTGTCCAAGGGTGCCATCGCGGGTGCCGTGGTAGGCAGCGTGGTCGGTCTTGCGCTGATCGTGGGTCTGGGACTGCTGTGGTATCGCGAGCGGGCGAGGAAGGAGAGGCTAGTGCGGGAGCGCGACGCCGGGAGGACTGTCAAGTGGGTCGATGGTGCAACGCCGACGGGCTCGCGTGCGAGGGAGTCCGCGTCGGTTGGAGAAGAGGAGAGTATCCGGATGGGAAATCTTCCGACACAGGCTTGAGAATGGTTGTTTGCTGAAAGAATGATGGTGCGGGAAGGGTGTGGTGGGTGATGATTTATGACAACGCACAAGTGGTGCTGATGTTGACAGTTCCGAAATTCTCTAGCAAGACTCTAAGGCACTTTCTTGTGCAATATGACACACTTTCTCACCAGCTGCTCTGTTGCCTCTTGATCAAAAGTAGTTGCTTTGTCTAGCGCCGTCATTCCTGTGACCAAAGGTCAAATGAGGTGAGATGGGTACATCATAGATCTCGAATGCTTAATTACATCGTAGATCCCAGGCGTCGAGACGACGCGGAACGGGTAGCAGTTTGAGACCAACGCGTGATTTTGATGGTAGCTCTCATACAGAATTAAGACGGAGGGAACAGAAAAAAGGTAGAAGGAACAAGAAAATCTCCTGTAGAGATACTCAATATCATGGCAATACCAGAGAATCATTCTGTTGTAAAAGACAAGAGAGATTATAGGAGAAAAAAAGTGAGAAATGAAATAAAGGACGAATAAAGAAAAGCTAGAAAAGTCGCAAAGAACAAAAGGGATAGAAGACAAGAAAGATATTGATGACAAGAGAAATAAAAGACAAGAAAGATAAAACATAAGAGGAATAAAAGACAAGAGGAATAAAAGACAAGAGGAATAAAAGACAAGAGGAATAAAAGACAAGAGGAATAAAAGACAAGAGG
>FTCU01000484.1_pt1 | contig 9989 bp, 12 predicted proteins | sample 1639521 | NCBI WGS metagenome assembly FTCU01 (sample SAMEA3914864, study PRJEB12502) | metagenome | biome: forest; material: soil | place: USA | collected 2012-03-12 | depth 0.3 m
AAATGCTTCTCGCCTTTCTTGATGTCATCGAGCGAGCGGGCCTCAAGGGGAGGCAGAATGAAAATGACCCAGTTCTTGGTCGCGGCCATGTCGTGCATCATGCCAACATAAGGGGTCTTGAACCAACACTCCTCGAGCTTCTTGCCATTCTTGTCAAAGAGGTAGTAGGCGACGTCGTTGGTAGCGTCACCGCCTGCCTCGTACCCCATGGTGATGAGTTCGCCATTGTCGGGGTCAATTTTGGGGTGCGCGGTGAAGGTCGGGCAGGTATACTGGCCGTTGAAATCGTACAGGCCTGCCAGCCCCAAAGTTAGTGACATCCGGAACAATAATAGAATGCTCGCCACGGACCATTCGTTCGCGGGGAAAGGGCTGCCAGAGAAGGAGGGGTAGTGTCTACATACCTCGAGTCTGAAGAGAATCGGGGTCCATCGCGTAGGGCTTGGAATCCTCCTTCAGGGCGAGGAGCTGGTTCTCGAAGTAGATGACATGAGTGTTGGCGGTCGAATGGGCCTCGTGCTTGACGCGCGGGTCGTCGCTGAAGCGGTTGCGGTACTTGCCAAAGACGGCCTGCCTCGCGGCTCTCTCGATAGCGAACTTGGCGGTGCGGACATACTTCTGCTTGAAATCGGCGTGGCCATCTTTGATGCGGACGGCGTCGATGGCGCCGTCTCCGTTGATGTAGACGTCGTCGTCGTAGAGAGGCGCCCAGGACCAGTCGGGCATACAACGATAGTACGTCCCGTCAATTTCAGGAGGAATAGTGCCGCGCACCACGCAGTTGTAGACCTCGGCCTCGAATCGGCATGGGGCCTCAGCGCCGGCGAAGAAGGGCGTGCTGGGAAAGTCCACCTCGGGCTGGACCTTGAGCTTGGCGGCGCACTCGGCAATGTCAGACATCTTGAACGTTGGAATTTGGAAGGTGATGTGCTGCCAGGTGGGATCTTCGTGTCGGTTGGAAACGAGTCTGGAGTGTGTAGAACTGGGGAATCCGGAGGCGACCTTGGCCAGTTTTATCACCTGGGACGGATGCTGGCGTCCATGTTCGTCGGGGTTCGGTGGCCGCTAACCAGCCGACGTCCCTGAATCCGCATCGCATGTTCCATCTCAATGACATGTGGAGAAGTGAGCCGGCACGAGACATCGAAAGACGGGGACATCTGATGCGGGGGAAGCCGGCGGAAACGGCTACCGATGGTCTGTTCTCAGTGTTTTTCCACCGCCGAGTCTGCCGATGAAGGGCGGCGGGGTAACGGGATATGATGAAAATCTACCTGGTACCCGGAGTTGTGATCAGTTGGGTGGGTAGGTATGTACCACTCATGGCGGGGTGCGGGTGCTCCGAGAACGAGACCGAGCCGCAAGGTACCAGGTCCTAGGTTGGTGTGTAGACGTACCATCGGGATATTGCCAATGCGGCGCGGAGACCGCAGTGTGACCACTCCGAGCCCTCACCCCTCCCCCTTCTTTTGGGGCCCCGCACATACTTGGCACGGGGCTGCCGTTTGAAAGCGGGCTGCCGTCGGGAGTCTCCAGGGTGGGTGTGGGGTGCAGCGTGGCGAAGGGCGGAGACCGCGCTTATAAGCCTTCGGCAATAATTAAGGTGAGGTACCGTAGTGACCAGTAGTCTCCATGACTTTTGTCAGAAGCAGGCACTCTCGTCCTCTTCCCACCTCCCCCTCACTTCCGTTGCTGGTTTTCTTCCAAGTCTTGACGCTGAATTTTCCCCAGACCCGTTGTTGAGGTGCCACGATACCTCACCACCCCTCACGATGTTGACCCGGCACTACGTCTTCAAGAGGACCCAGGAGGTTGAGGTGGAGGCGACCGCGTTCTGGAGCCCTCAAGCCAGGGCTGCCCCCTACGGAATCGGTATGTCAGAAACCCGACTCTCCAGACGCTCCGTACTAACACTCGGACAGCGCTGGGATTCCATGGTGGCGGGTTCGTCATCGGCTCCAGACATTTCATACCAGAGGCCGAGATCGCATACCTTGCCGATGCGGGCTTCGTTGTCGTCTCGGCCGACTATCGTCTATGCCCCCAAGTTGCACTTTACGATGCTATCCAGGATGCCATTGATGCCTTCTCGTGGTGTAAGACGGAGCTCCCTGTAGAGCTCAAGGCCGATGCTGGGATCGACGTCGACGTGCAAAAGATTGTTGCCTTTGGCCAGTCTGCCGGCGGACTGCTCGCCTTGCACCTGGTAAGCCACCGTCACTACTTTCTAACTCTCAACCGGAGCCACTGGAAGCAAGTCACTGATGGTTCGCCGCACCAGGGTGCCCTTCCCGAACCTCCGGTGGCGATCCTCGATTTCTACGGTGTCAAGTACACAAGCGAACTGTTCTGGTTCACACCACTGCCTGCCTTGGCAATGATTCCGCCCTTTCCTCGCGACTTTATTGACAAGATCCACGACGAGCCCACCCAAACCACAACCGTCACGTCGCTCGAGAAGGCCGCTGCCGCGCAAGCCAAGAGAAGCAAGAGAGGCATGCCCGCACCTGACTTTTCCGTGCCTCGAAATGCCTGGCTCTTTACTGCTCTAAAGGAGGGAACACATATGAAGGCGATCGTCAAGGACGGCGACTTTGAACGGATCGATCCCGTGCAGCTATTCAAGCCAGGTTTCTCGCCCACCTACTTCTTGCACGGCGATGCGGATTCCATGGTCTTGACGGAGTTTAGCAAGAGGGCATGCGAGGATCTTGGAAAACAGCGTGTCGTAACCGAGATTGGACTTGTTCCGGGCGCTTCTCATGGCTTCGATGCCGGTATTTCCCAAGATGACGAGGATTGGCCGCAGGTGCGGCAAGGTTTGGACTTTATCATCCAACAAGCAGGTCTGAGATTGTAAGAGGCATAGACAATAATCCCTGACTAGGTAGCACTGTCATTTGGCCCCTACCTAGATAGTATCTTCATTGTTGGCAACATGTTCTCAAGCTGACTGCGTCCGGGAAACATGCGCCTCATCGTGCACTTGTATGATAGGGCTTGGGTAGGTAGGTAATTACCTATGCTCGACACCTATCGAGTTCCATGAGAGTAAGTCGTGTTTCACACAAACGCACAAACTTGCCCCGAGGTTCCTTTTTACGTTGGCGACTTCGTCCCACCGCACACTTCAACGTTGATATCAAGTCCTTTTGGGTTTAGTCTGTAAGCTGAGCGAGAGGCACCTGTTCACAAGTCGTTCCTGGCTATCACCACTTTGAATGCAACCGCTGGAGTGTGTCAAAAGCGTCAATACAAAGATACGCAAAGTCCAATTCCGTTCTATCCCCCAATGAGTACCCGTCTACATCCGGAAAAGCACAGACTTCTTCTCCAGGAAGTTGTCCAAGCTGTCCTGAAGTCCTTCACGGCCAACTCCGCTCGTCTTGTATCCACCAAACGGCATGTCAAAGGCCGTCTGAGGGGATGTGCAATTGACTCCCACCATGCCAGACTCGAGCCCAACGGCAAACCTCAGGGCGCGGCTGACATCCTGCGTGTACACGGCGGCGTACAGCCCGTACTCAGTGGCATTCGCCTTCTCCAATGCCTCCTCCTCGGTGTCGAAGATGTTGATATTCACGACAGGGCCGAAGACCTCCTCCTTTACAATCTGGGCGTCCTCCTCCGTGTCGGTGAAGACGGTGGGCTTGATGATCAGGGACTCGGGCTCAAACTCGCCACCCAGCGCCAGCTTGCCGCTTTCCTTGCCCTTGGCAACATAGCTGCCTACCATTTTGGCCTGGATAGCGTCCGCCAGGGGTCCGTGAGTCGTCTTGGGATCCGTGGGGTCACCGAGCACCACGTTTCCGAAGTGCACGTTGAAAGCCTCGATGAATTTGGGTGCAATGGACCGCTGGACGTAAACTCTCGAGTTCGCCATGCAAACCTGGCCGCTGTTCCACTGGATGCTGTGGGCCGTTTCAGGGACGGCTCTGTCAAGGTCCGCATCCTCGAAGACGACGGCAGGCGATTTGCCCCCGAGTTCGAAGATGAGGTTCTTGAGGTTCGACTTGGCCGACGCTTCCTGGATTGCACGGCCGGTCCGGGTGGAGCCGGTGAAGGAGAGAGCGCGAACATCCATGTGGGAGGCCAGAGTGGCGCCGCTGATGTGGCCATGCCCCGACAGGATGTTGACGACGCCTGGCGGGAAGCCAGCTTCAACGATATACTCGGCGACTTTGATAGACTAGGGCGCAGTCACGGTGGTGGTTAGTTAAGGCTCTTTTTTATGCCAGTTCTTTTCTCGTTTGTCGAACTCACCGTCAGAGGCGCCTTCTCGCTGCTTTTCAAGATGACAGTATTGCCAGCGGCGAGAGCTGGCGCAACCTTTCCGGAGAAAGCAATCAAGGGGACATTCCAGGGGATGATTGCCGCAACCACGCCAAACGGCTGTCGGAGCGTGACGTTCAGGAACCCGGGCGTGTTCAAGCTCGACTGCCCCTGAATATTGTAGCCTGCTTCGGCATAGAAGTCGAACTTGCCCGCAGCGATCAGGTTGTCGGCGTATCCGCTCACCGGCCTGCCCATGGAGAGGGCTTCCAGCCGGGCGAGCTCAGGTCCGTTCTGGCGCAGGAGGGCGGCGAATTTCTTCAAGCACGCGCCTCTTTCCTTCGGGGAAAGCTTCGCCCAAGCGGGTTGCGCCGCCTTTGCCGCGGCCACGGCGGCATTTGTGTCGTCGACGCTCGCCTCGGCCACTGTGGGATAGAAATTCAAGCAGAGAGTCAGCCCGCCGTGCCGGCATGAATCGTCGGGCATCCGTGCCTACCGTTCGCAACTACTTCGTGTGACCAGGGCGAGTGAAGCTCGAAGGTTTCTCCATTGCTTGCATCCACAAACTAAACAGGAATATCAATCTTAGCACGAGTACTTCTTGAGGTAGGTACCTTATCTTATTCTTAGGTCGGTACGAGTGAAGGGAATTCGGTGTCATTATTGACTTACCTTTCCGTTGATGAACAATTGCGTTCTAGTGGGACCCGCCATGGTGTGTGATATTTTACCGTTTCTGGCAGTTGTGTTGTTGCTCCGGGGTCGGGTTCCAGGTTGTTGTGTCGTCTCAAGCACGACTGATGGTGGATGGGGGAGCTTGAAATGGTTGGAAAACGTCACAGCCTGAAATCTGCAGAAGAGTGTAAGTCAGGGCAGGCAACGTTATTGGGTAAGCTAGACAAGGAATTTAATGATCGATCTGACTATCTTGGTCCCTTCCTACGGGACCTACTTTTTTGCCTCGTCCCCCGCGTTTTCGTGGACCAGACCTGGCCTGGTGGAGGCATTTTTACGGAGACCGCCATTCAGGTTGCGGGGACCGCATTTCTTCGGGCGGCTCGGCTTTCGGCAGCAGGGATCATGGCAGACCCTGGTCGCGGTAGTTGCAGGGGCGGCAGACGGCATGGGGCCTGCGGGCTTTCGCCATTTTGGGAAAGTGGGGAGGAATGTCGGCAAGACCTCAAGGCTGCCTGACTTGGGCTGTCTTGGAGGCCAATAACGCCCGCGATCTACCTACCTACCTACCTTACCTGTATTCATAAATTGATTGATAATTCCTGGGCGAGCAGAAATGTCGCCATCAACCAAGCCATCACTTGCACCACCCCCCACTCACCCTGGACAAGACGGACACCTCCACGCAACCCACCATGAGCATCAGCATCCCAGCGACGTGCAGAGCTGCCGTGGTGAAGAATGAAGGCGCGGACTTTTTTCTCGCCGTCGAGGACGTGCAGGTGCCGGAGCCAGGTCAGCAGCTCGTCTCACTGCCTCAGGTACCGAGTAACTCCAAGTTGCTAATCAGACCCGGACATCGCCAGGCTTGAACCAGGTCCTCGTTCGGATGAGCACGAGCGGCGTATGCTACTCTGACCTGCACTACATGCTCAACGACACTCCCGCGCCGCCCATGAGCAAGTTTGGAGTTGTGTCCGCCGGCCACGAAGGGTGTGGCGTTGTCGTCAAGCTCGGCCCGTCGGTGAAAAACCTCGAGGTGGGCAGCCGGGTGGGCATCAAGCCCATCTGGACCACTTGCGGCTCCTGCGACCGCTGCTGGGGAGACATGGAGACCCATTGTGCCAAAAAGATCAACACGGGACTTGGAGTCGCCGGGACTTTTCAACATTACATGGTCGCGGATGCGAGCCATGTCCTCCCCATCCCCGAGGGCGTGGCGGATGAACTCGCGGCGACGCTCATGTGCAGCGCTGCGACGGCGTATCGCTCCGTGAAATCCGCCGGCTTGGCGCCTGGCTCCGACGTCGTCGTCCTCGGAGGCGGAGGTGGTGTTGGCATCCAAGTCATTCAGGTGGCAAAACTATTCGGCTTCCGCACCGTCGCCGTCGACGTTGGAGACTCGAAGCGCGACCTCGCGCTGGAAATGGGGGCCGATCACTCTGTCGATGCCGCAACAGCGGCCGACCCCGTCGCAGAGGTAGTTCGGCTGACCGGCGGCGGAGCTCATGGTGTATTTGTCACGGCGCCGCCGGCGTACAAAAACGCCCTTGACTACGTCGGGTCCCGCGTTGGGGGCGTCGTCATGTGCATTGGGCTGCCGGCTGCCGGGTCTGGGCATAACATCGTGGCCAATCCGGGGTTGTTGATCTTGAAGCACCTATCCATCAAAGGATCGTTGGTGGGTACCCGGGAGGATACCAACACCGTATTGAAGTATGCGCAGCGCGGTCTTATCAAGCCATTCAGCCAGGCGATTCGTCTTGAAGACTTGCCAGACAAGATGCAGGCGATGAAGGAAGGGAAGCAGATGAAGAAGTTGGTGGTGGACTTTGAGCTGTGACATGAATTCTCTACAAAGACAAATCACTTTATCTACCCACTCATAATGACTTCTACCTTGAGTGCCTGGAGCTCCATGAGTGTCTGGAGCTGGGTGATGCTTGGGAAGCGAGCATGTGGTCGTGGAAGATTTCCATCTGACCACGGAATTTTCTGTGTGCTTTGTCATTGCCTCGAGGTTACCTTATAATTGGTCGGAGACTAGTGCTTCCATTTGAAGGGCTTTCACCACAACATCCCGAAGATGTTATAAGGCCGCTCACTCAAGCGCCTGCCGAGGGAGACACGACATTTCGACCAACGGTGGGGGCCTAGCAGCACAAGTTTACGAGCCCTGAACATGGACGCAACTGTCCACTGAGTAGTATTGTCTGGAACCTAAGATGACATTACACAAGATTTGCGCAGTCAAGAAGTCACATGGTCACCGTCGGCATGGCGATGAACCGGTGCCTCGATGCCTCGCCGACTTGCGTCTCCTACAACACCCCACGCGGCTTTACAATCACGTTGACCGTCGGTCTAACTAACACGAAAGCGTCCCTTGCGGCAAAGCCGTGTTTTTCCTCGGCCTCTGGGTCCTTGAACTCCATATCTAGCTCCAGGAACAACGCGGCAAGAACCAGCGTCATTTCCATGTATGCCATGCTAGAAACCAAATGGTTAACGAGAGTGCGGACCAGCGTTTAGATACAACTTACGTCCGGCCCAAACACGATCTGGGCCCCTTGGAGAAGGGAGAGAAGGCGGCGTTGCCGGCCTTGACGATCTTGCCGTCCTCGATCCACCGCTCGGGGACGAAGCTGTCGGGATCTTTGAAGTATTGAGGATTGCGATGGAGGGCAAGGTTGGCTACCCCGATTTCGGTCTGAGATTATTGGTGTTAGTAAAACTTGATCTCCGGCGCACCGTGGGTCGGTTAAACTCACACCGGCGGGAAATTGCCTGTTGTGGAGTGTAAAAGGCTTGTCGGATGGCAGGACTTGTCGTGGGATAAAACCCGAATTTGGAGGGAGGATTCGCAGGCCTTCTTCGATGACTGCTCGAAGGTAAGGCAGATGCTGTGCGTCCTGGTAACTGATCTCGTTGATGGACTTGAACTTGGATCTGACCTCGTTGGCAAGAGCAGTGTACGCCCTCTTGTTGCTCATCAAATGCCAAAGAATAGTTAGGAGAGAGGTTGATGTGGTGTCGGATCCCGCAACGAACAGAATGATGGCCTCGCCAAACATCTCACGGTCCGGAAACGGCTGGCCAGTTCCACGCTGGGTCGCGCTAAGGAGGTAGTTGAAGATGTCCTCTCTGCCAGATGGCTTCTGCCTCTGCTTGATCATGGCTCCTATCGCCCTCTTGGCAGCGTCAGTACCTACACGCGGCGCCGCGGAATCCAACTGCCAGACTTACCCCTGCCGGATAGTCCCGAGTCGAGAATTTGTGAGAGAACGCGCGAACAGCCTTTTGGAGAGTGGGCCATCGCCAAAGAGTCCCCTCCTGAAAACCGAATTAGCATGCGCCTTGATGATAGTTCACAGAATGCTCCAGTTGCATTTCTTACCAGCGCGACGTAGACTGAGGCATCCTCCAAGCCCCTGGTGATCTTCTTCTTCTCCTCGGGATTGTGCAGCAAGTCGAAGGTCTCGCCGAAGCAGACGTCGGACAAAATGTCAATTGTGAAGGCTGACAGACTCTCGTCGAGTTCTGCCCGCTTCTCCGTCTTCAAAACTTCGCAGAGGTTCTTGGTGTGGTGCATGAATGACGACTCCATGGCATCGAGCTTCTTCTGCGAGAAGGCCTGGGCGAGAATCGACTTCTTCTCCTTGAATACGGAGCCGGTGGATGCAAAGCTGCTCTTGAACCCGGGCGTGAAGGCCTGGTAGAACGGGGACTTGTCGATAGGCGCCGTCGCCGAGAATATCTTGTTGAGGCCTTCAACAGTGTCCACCGAGACTGTGTTGGGGCCGAGGCGGACGAGGGGGCCTAGCGAGCGAAGCGTCTGGTGTGAGCCACGTCCACGCAACAGAGCCGACAGTACAGAATCTGCAGAAGTGCTTACCGTATTTCTTGTGTAGCCGATAGAGCAGCTTGTGTCGAACACCCGAGGCCATCTGGCGCGCATGCCAGAGGTCGGTGATCTTGGCCCAGAAGGGCCCCGGGATTCCTGCAAGGGGGTGGAACAGCACATTGTAGAGCACCAGGAGCGCCAGGAAACCGAACACTGCGGATGCACCAGCAACGACCGGATTTGGCGCTGGAAACCGGGCTTCCAGGCGGTTGAGAGCGCGGGGAAGAAACGACATTGCTGGGGTCGACATGGCCGGACCTGAGAGACACTGAGGCGGAGAGCACGGGAGCAGAGCGGCAAGTCACAAGTGCTTGGGCACATGGAACTTTTAACCACCGTTATTTATTTGGGTACGTACGCAGAGCTCTACTTGGTCTTTTAAGGGAACGTAAGGTACCTTACCTATTCATCACCGAGCCATGGCGCAGGTCAACCTGCCCGTGGAAACTCTCCGTTTCTCGTCTGCTGGGCCATGGTGCTGGACCCACAGGCGCGGACACCGCGGTGGTGCTGGGGTGTGGCACTGGTGGAGTGTGCTAAAGCACCACCCCAGGTCCGCTGCGATGGATGCTGAAGTCATGTGAGTGCAAGAGTGGAGGTTCTCCAGATTTCCCCCACAATGCCAGCAGCAGCAGGACGCCCCTGTCCTGGGGTAAAATCTTGGCTTTGCTGGTGGCGATCGCAGCATATGCCGGCTCCTCCCCGGGTCCCGCTCCCCGTGTCCCTGCCTCCCGGTCTCCACCCCGCGCCGACGACAAATATCCGCTCCTGACACAGCGACACTCCGCCCTCCCTACTCCGTCAGCCAGCCGAGACTCCGCGATCCCCGCCCTCATCGCCCGCGACGCGTATGCACAGAGCACCCCTGCAATGGGCGACCAAGCCAGAGGCCGGCGGTTGCCGTCCAGCTGCGTCAACTGCAGACGGCGCAAAATCAAGGTGAGACGATGCGAAAACGCCCTCGTCTGCCCATGCCGGGTGCGAGCCGCCGTCCCTGTTGACAATTCTCGAATTTCCAAAGTGCGAGAAGCCTACGTCCAGATCCTGCCGGCGGTGCGAGCGGCTGGACTTGGACTGCGCGGTCACCGATGAGGCCCTCGCCCGTCCCCACTACCACACCTCCAAGGAGCAGTTCGAG
>FTCU01000809.1_pt1 | contig 9981 bp, 4 predicted proteins | sample 1639521 | NCBI WGS metagenome assembly FTCU01 (sample SAMEA3914864, study PRJEB12502) | metagenome | biome: forest; material: soil | place: USA | collected 2012-03-12 | depth 0.3 m
AAATCGGCTTTGCGGCGCAAGGGTCTTGTTGGCCCGATCTCTGGGCCACCTGCCAAGAGCGGGAGCGGCAAACCGCGGGAGAACCCACAGTGGAACCTCTGGCGCTTTTGCCCCTTCCTCCGAGCCCCTTTTGTGCCAGCCGCAGCTGGCGTCTTTGGCTCCTTTGGATCCTGTGTTGTTAGAGGCCAGAGAAAGAAACCTCTTCCTCACCATCCTATCTTGTCTTGATGCCTTTGTGGCAGCCCGAGGCTCGGCAAGGCGGGACGCCGCCCGCACAAAGGCTCGCGTCCGGCCTGGCCGAGCTTCAGCTATTCCGGGTCACGCCACGGTTAGGTATCCTGATGGCCACGTCCAACTTTGGCCGAGCACGACTCTCCAGGCTTCATGACGAAATACCAACGAGTTTCCGTTATCCGAGGAAGAGCGGCACTCGAGATCGGTCGGTCAGCTTCCGACAAGGACTAGAAACACTTGTTCCATCCCGACTGAAAGATGCATCCCGCTCGCATCGGTTCGGTAGCTCTTAGGTAAAGAAGTCATCGATGGCTGCGTTGAATCAGTGCTCGTAGCCAATGGCTGTGAGGGCATCCCGGCTGTTTCCACATCCTAGATCCGGGCTCTGATGGTTGAGTAGCACCGTGATGCCATCTTCAATGGTCGGAATCGCGTCATGGCATGGATTGCCGTGGTGCTCTTGTCATCCTATGACACCTTTATCGCCGAGAAGGTCGGAGTGCTTGATGGCCACACGTTGAGATGGCGAAGGGGAGGCGTTAATGTTAGTCAACAGTTGTCTGTGGGTGTTGAGCTGGAAAAGGGGGCGCGGCTCGGGAGGCCGCTGAAGAATCCACGGAATTCCAGAGAAAATCGGGCATGGGCAGTCAGCCGACCAGAAAGAACCGCTGAATATCCCCTGCAAGTTAGCCTCTTCGGCAAGTGGAAGTTGAAGCAAAGGACAAAACACAGAACGCACACTCCGTTCTGCAAAACCACATCGTGTTTTGTTTTATTTTGGCACATTCGAACAGCCGAATCATGGCAACGGAGCTCCAAACGTGGGGCGCTCTGCTGGCAGGGAGAGGCGGGCCTGGATGGCCTTGGCAGGGATGAACACTTGCAGCTGGACCCCCAGCCCCAGTGCCAGTCCCGCCGCGAACCCCGTGACCATGCCAAATCGATTTCCAATCCAGGGCTGCCTCTTTTTCAGTCGGCACGAGGACAACAGAACCTTCTCTCCGCGCTTGCCCTGTTCCACCGCAACGTCCGGGGACGGGGATCCGAAACACGCCCCATGTCCCTGGGATCCAATCGAGCTGTCAATTGGTGCTCGGCGTCTCGGCCGGCCCCCGCCCCTCCTCCGCGACACCGTTTCTTCCACCGCTTCCGGCTCGCAGGGGAACCTGCGAACGGCTGACTGGATCCGTGAGGTGGCCGGGCCCCGTGCAACGCCAGGAACAGGCTCTCCGACAGGACATGCAGCAAATGGGGTTTCCATTACCCCCATTTTACCTGATGGCAGACGCACTGTTTGTCTGTTGAGGAATCCGGGGTGTCATCGAAATGGCGGGGCGGCTGGGCACCCGCCTGATCGGCCACGGCAGAGCTGGGTCCTGGCGTCCGGGGCCTGGTCGATTTTACGTATTGCTCAATCACGGGACCGCTTTGCACGCGCTGAACCCTCTGGTTTGGGGCGCTGCACGGTCCAGATTGAGCTGCTTCAGAAGGGTCCTCTGACTTTGCCTGTCCAGCTGCCGATGAGAACAGCCTGGGAATCCATGATGCCACTCCCGCCATTGGATCTGCCAGGCGAAGGAGCGGTAAGAGGCATTGACGATGGGTTGCACAGCGCGACCATTGCTCGTCTCGTAACCCTGCTCGATAATCCATTGGCGAAGAGCCGACGCGAACGCGAGTCCCACGGAACTGAACTTTCAGAGAGACTACTGTGTAGTCTCAGACTCGTACCTGTTCTGTGTTGGACACTGTGTCGCTTTAGCCATATTGGTGTGAGAGTGAGCTTCCTGGCCACGACTTACACGACATCACGGACCAGCCGGTGCCCCTCCCATGGTGTGAACCCCGGGCAGAGGTGCCCCTGCAAGTGTGTTCTTTGTCCAGAATAATCACAGAGTATCTGGACATTGGCCAGGCCAATTCGTAACCTGGAACCCCTTGATCCAAAGTTTCTGGGACGTGCTACGCTATTCGCGCGTTCCTGAGCGTTGGATAATTCTTCGTTGACGTCAACGCTGGCATGTTATTCAGACCCGCTCTACTATGGGAGATGTCAACGGTACCTGAATGAGCGCCCAGCACAAAAAACAGAATGAGTGGCTTCTTCCCGTCTCCAATCCGAACAATTCCCTCAAGATCCGCCCAGAAAAGATGAACAGAGGTACGTACTCGAGTACAGCCCCGAATCTGACGCATACCTCGTAGGAATTACGACCAAAAATCTCCATTTTCGCTGACCGTCCGTCACCGCACCCCGGCCCAGAACCTCGAATAGCCGCGCTCGCGGGGCGACTGGACGCGGTGAGTCGCAGCCAGACAGGGTACGCACTGTTTATTTGTTGGGCATCCAGGTACCGTGCGTGTGACCCAATCAGCAGAGGCGTCCAACTGCCCGATCCAGCCTAGCCACCTGGATATCCGTTTGTCAAGGTGCCACAATGTCATCACGACACCTGCTTTCTGGAGGCAACTCCTTTTCCATTGCGGGACGACCCAGCCCTGCGGAGACGACAACCGGTCATGTACCGTACAGTGCCAATTCGAGCGAGAAATGCCCCCAGAGTCATCTTGTCGCCGTCCGAGATGCCGTCCAAGATGGCGGCGGTCTCCAAGCATATAAATCAGTGGCGTGCCCATCACCGGAGCCTGTGTTTGCTTGCGTCCCATCACACTGCTCGTCCCATCATCCCTGACTTGGAAGTCAATATCAGTCCGTGATTGACTCAACACCACAAACACCCGAACCAACCTCCGGACCTACATCCATCAAACACCTTATCAAGTTCTCGCACCCAAGCAGCCAAACACCGCAGCCGGGCTTATCTCCTGTGCAACATTCCTGCGTCGCAAAAAAAAGGTACCGAGCTTACACAACCCTCTTCTGGTACCTGCGCCCCAAGCCCTGCCCGGTGACGTCGATCTCGCAGTTGGTCTTCGTACCCGATGCGTCCCCTCCCTTTCCCTGCTGCTCCGTCCCATCTTCAAGCGTGTCTGCGGTGAGGCGGAATCTGGCCTTATCAGCCAGCTGCCAAGGGCCGCGCGAGCCATGCCGTCACACCAAAAACACGAGCTGCAGTTGGTGCAAGTTGCTTGCTTCGCCCCAGCACTGCAAACGTCGTTGATGGTGTTGGAGATGGCGACGAAGACGGGCAGCCAAGGAAAGCGGACTCACCCACAACCAGAACTCCAAGTTTGATGCCCAATTGCGAGCCAATTTGACAATCGAATCGGATTGCCTCGCAATGGGGTTTCAGCTTGAAATTTTGGAGGGCGTTCCTGCCCGTCTGGGCCCATTCCTTCCAGAGCCAGCAAAGCTGACGAAACATTCAGATTCGGCTCTCTTCTGCCTGCCCCAGCAAATCCCATTCAATTGCAGCCAATCCGCTGTCTCACAACACCGCTCTGAGCCTGCTTTCGGCCAGACCGCAGGGTTAGATTCTAGAACCCCGTCTTCGGCCCGTTACAGGAACAAGCATTTGCAGCGCTTTGTTCCCCTGGATCGGCCGTCTTCTTTGCTCGTCCCGTCTTCATAGCGAGGTAACGAAACACTCAGCCCTTCCCTTCGGTCCCCGTCTTCCCTGCCTTATCTCTCTGCCGCATCCAACGCCTGTCCGTGCCAGTTTCTGTTTCACCCGGCCAGACACTGACTGGTTGCGCTTGTGATAACAGCCGCGAGTCGATATCACCGGCTCACATACGACGCTCGGCAGCCCCAGCCGAGCGGTGTCATCGAACGAATAATCGTCACCGACCCGGTCCAGGTACGTCTGACACGTCCGTTGCTCCACCAACCTGTACATTGCACATCCCAGAAATAGGAGGGGCGGTGTCTGAGAAACCGAGAATCTTATCTCCCTTATCTTGGGAGAAAGTCACATCCGAGGGCGAGCACGAGCGGAGGGTCGGGAGCGGTGAGCATGGCCGGAGCCTCCGGCCCCGGAAACGAGCAAGGCTTGTTCTCTCCGAATGTCCACGTCCAATGGGCTGTTTGGGCTGACGGGTGTCGACACCAAAAGTTGCCGTGTCACTTCTTCATTCCTGCCTGTGTCACGGCGCTCGTGATGTTCCTGGATCGTCCGATCCCGGAAGTGGCGGTTTGTTGATCTGATACGGGGGCAGGGGGCAGGACAGGCCGTCGCTGACGTTCTTGTCCTTCCCACATGCCAAACCTGCCTGCTGCGGCCAGCCATCAGGGTCTCGATAACGGCCAACTGCTCGCCGCTGCCGCCGGCAGGGAACCCTCTCGCGCCGCTTACACCGACGCCGTGCTCCCGCGCCTGCTCGCTCGCCCTACAAATCTGTAGTTCACTCCTCGCGGCCGTTCAGAGCACCCCCCTCCCCCCGTTTCCCCTTTCCCGTCACCATACCCGATTCAGCCACAACTCGGCGGATTATTCTGGTGCCCCCTTTTCGCTCCTCAGCCCCTCCTTGACTTCACCACTACGATGGCTGGCATCGCAATCCAGCCGGCACTTGCCAGCCCCATTGGCGGCGGCCGCCGCGTGTCTGGCTTGACCATCAAGACTGACCTGCCCCTGTCTAGCTTTCCGGACTACGTGGATCCATTCGCCTCGTCGGACGAGACCATGACAGATTCCCCTGCAGTCATGGGGGTCGCAAATCGACTTGTCGAGAAACTCAGAGGAGACGATGCTGGGAGGCATCCCTCGCCCCAGCCGACACATGTCAGCTACCCGCTCATGCCCAAGGTGAACGGAAATGGCCACAGAGTCTTGAGGTCAGCCACCGTTGGCTACGTCGCGCCCGAGTTTACGGGAAAGAAGGAACAAATGGAGATCGGTCAGTGGCCCGGGGTTGCAAACTTGTTGCTATCCGAATAATTATCCCTAACGCACCAGCAGTCAAGGCACACATCGCAAAATCCGGGTGGATTCCTGACGCGATGGTCGACAGTCAGACCGAGTGGTTCTACAACGAGCTCGGTATCGACGATGTCTACTTCCAGGTGGAGAACCCAGAGGCCGTTGCTAACCACATCACCTCCCTGTACGCGGCCAAGGTGGCCGCCTTCTCCCGCGAGGACAAGCGGGAAGAGATTCGCTTGGACATGGAAGCCTCGGACCACGCCATCTACATCGACACAAGTGAGCCCGGCAAGACGACCATCAACGGACCACGATATGAGCACCGCCTCGAGTCCAAGTATCTCGACGGAGTCGACACATCAAAACGCTTCCGCGTCGAGACGTTCAGGTCCCCCGGGGACCTTGGTCACTCGGACTCCAAGGCGACGCTGCGCTGCTACTTCGTCTACCAATGCCAGTTCGTTGAGCCGAACGCCGATCCTAAGGAGACGCGGCTCGAGGTCATCAGCGACCGCATGTTCCTCGCAAAGGCGACCAAGAACACCAAGCAGGTCTACCAGGAAATCATCGAGAGCTCCGTCAATCGGACTGGCCCCGTCATCGAGGTGTTCGACATCGAAGGCTCCCGAGAGAAGCGGTTGGTCGTCGCCTTCCGCTCGAGGACGGCAAGAGGAATGTTCAGCGCCCTGAGCGACCTCTATCACTACTACGGTGTTACGAGCTCCCGGAAGTACGTCGAGCAATTCTCCAACGGAATCACGGTGATGAGCATCTACTTGCGGCCCGCTGCCAACCTCGACGCCAAGTTCCCCCCGATTGAGGAATCGATTCACCAGATCACACAGGAGGTGTCGCTTCTGTACTGCATGCCTCAAACCAAGCTGCACACCATGTTTGCGTCTGGCGAGCTGAGCCTGCAAGAGACCATCTACGCACACTGTGTGTGGGTGTTTGTGCAGCACTTTCTGAACCGCCTGGGATCTGAGTACGTTTCTCTCGTCGCCGCTCTCGACCCCAAGAACAATGGCCATGCCGAGATCCTCTCCAGGATGAAGAAGCGTTTGCGCACCGAGACCTTTACCCCCGACTACATCCTCGAGATTCTGAACTCGCATCCCGAGCTCATCCGTGCCCTGTACGCCTCGTTCGCCAGCGTCCACCTGAAAGTTGGTCCCGGGTTCGACCGCCATTGCATCGCCCCAACCCCAGTTGCCGAGGTACTTTCAGACGCCAAGCTCAAGGACAAGATCACCAAGGATGTCTCCAACGAGCACGAGGAGATGGTCATGACTGCCTTCCGCGTCTTCAACAACGCCGTCCTCAAGACCAACTATTTCACCCCGACAAAGGTTGCCCTCAGCTTCCGCCTCGATCCTTCGTTTCTCCCCGAGATCGAGTATCCGACGCGCCTGTACGGCATGTTCCTCGTCATCACGTCGGAATCTCGGGGCTTCCATTTACGTTTCAAGGACATCGCACGGGGTGGCATCCGCATCGTCAAGTCCCGCAGCAAAGAGGCCTACTCGATCAACGCTCGCAATCTGTTTGACGAGAACTACGGTCTTGCAAGCACGCAGCAGCGCAAGAACAAGGATATTCCGGAAGGCGGCTCCAAGGGTGTCATCTTGCTTGATCCTAAGCAGCAGGACAAGGCCCGCGAGGCGTTTGAGAAGTATATCGACAGCATTCTGGATCTGCTGCTCAAGGCCGAGACGCCGGGAATCAAGAACCCCATCGTCGATCTCTACGGCAAGCAAGAAATTATCTTCATGGGCCCGGATGAGAACACGGCCGAGCTTGTCGACTGGGCCACGGTGCATGCCCGGAACCGCGGTGCCCCCTGGTGGAAGTCATTCTTCACCGGCAAGTCGCCGAAACTTGGCGGAATTCCCCACGATTCGTACGGCATGACAACGTTGTCAGTGCGCGAATACGTCACGGGCATCTACCGCAAGCTCAACCTAGACCCTTCGACGGTCAAGAAGATGCAGACCGGTGGCCCAGACGGCGACCTTGGGAGCAACGAGATTCTTCTCAGCAACGAGAAGTACACATCTGTCGTTGACGGCTCGGGTGTTCTTGTTGACCCCAACGGAATCGACAAGGAGGAGCTGCACCGCCTCGCCAAGAAGCGCCAGATGGTCATCCATTTTGACCTGTCCAAGTTGTCCAAGGACGGCTACCGGGTGCTGTGCGACGACATGAACATCACCCTGCCTACCGGAGAGGTTGTCAACAACGGTACAGCGTTCCGGAACACCTACCACCTGCGCGACAGCAGTCTGACCGACATGTTTGTGCCGTGCGGCGGCCGGCCTGAGTCGATTGACCTGGTCTCGGTCAACAAGCTCATCAAGGAGGGCAAGTCGACAATTCCGTACATCGTGGAGGGCGCAAACCTCTTCATCACGCAGGACGCCAAGCTACGCCTCGAAGAGGCCGGCTGCATCGTGTACAAGGATGCCAGTGCCAATAAGGGCGGTGTGACCAGCTCCTCGCTCGAGGTTCTCGCGTCGCTCAGCTTTGACGATGCCGACTTTGTCAAGCACATGTGCCACGATGCCCGTGGCAACGCGCCCGAGTTCTACAAGGCGTACGTCAAGTCGGTGCAGGAGAAGATTCAGGAGAATGCCCGGCTCGAGTTCGAGGCCATCTGGCGCGAGAACGAGCAGACGGGCGTTGCGCGGTCCGTTCTTTCCGACAAGTTGTCGCAGGCTATTACGACGCTTGACGAGCAACTGCAGCACTCTGATCTGTGGGAGAACGAGAAAGTCCGCCGCGCCGTGCTAGCAGATGCGCTGCCGAACCTGTTGATCGAGAAGATTGGCCTCGACATCATCATTCACCGGGTGCCGGACCCGTATCTCCGGGCCATCTTTGGCAGCTATCTGGCGAGTCGGTTCGTGTACGAGTGCGGCAGCTCGCCGAGCCAGTTTGCGTTTTACGACTTGTAAGTCAATCCCCCTTTCTGACTCAGCAGGCAACAGGTGCTAACAGGGTCGACAGCATGTCCAAGAGGATGTCTCAAGTCACAGCATGATTTCAGCAGGTGTTCGGTTTCTTCGCAGTCTTGTGATTACTACCTTGGGCGATTTGGCGCGCAAAACCCCACAGCGATGGGAGAAAAACTTTAATTATGCATGGAAGCAGTTTTGGCCAAAAAGGCAGGGGGGGGCGTGTGTTACATAAAACTATGTTCTTCTAGGGTTGTCCGTTCACGTCATGTTTGTTTGTTTGCCAATTTGGTGTTCAGGGGTGATGTGATCTTGATGCGCGATGTTGATATCATTTCCATCGAGCAGTTGTTCTCCATGTGCTTTGATGACACTTACGTGTTTCTACTGTACATACCGTCGCGATAAAAGACCGAAGATTTGACTCATTTCTGGTTTCCAAGTGTCTCCGTTCCCTGCCTTATCTGAGTGCCTTCAAATGGTGGGGACCTAGACTTACCCAGCATCCTCGTACATCAACCGGTCCTCGATCCGCGCGAGCTAGATGGACGGTGTAACGCTGAGCACGATAAGTTCCCGTTCTCGTCTGCACGCACACGCGTTCTGAGTCATAAACCTGCTCACGCCGAGTTTGATACCGAGGTTGCACTGTTCCCTGCCGAACCTATAGTGGGCGGTGCCGCGTAGTGAGGTAGTAGATATGGCGGATTACCGTTGTCCCAGTTGTAATATTAGAAATCTACTGAGCGGGTAGATCTACTCTCAGCTGGAGAAAAAACTATAGGGTACTTAAGTCGTAAAAGTACTAGACTCGTGTCACACACGTCCATGTTTATGAGACGACCTGGGGTGTCAGAGCTGTCAGTGAAGTTCCATGTGCTGTCACGCAAGCCACTGGAATAGAGGAAACGATGCCTTGATGTCACCGGCCGAGAGGCTCGAGTGCCGCATGATTGTACATAGAGAAGTAGGTTAAACTGCTACGTCACTCGCACCCTCCAAACTTACCCAAGCCACCGGTATGGCGGAGATGGAGCGGCGCTGCCCTGTCCTGACATATGCCTGACGATCGAGAAAATGTGAACGAGAAGGAGAAACTGATCAATGGATTGGAACAGATTGTCCTGGCAAAGACTCGGGATCAGGGTAATGGGTGGGAGCATCGAAGAACAGGTTGAGCTTCGGCATGGCAAAGAAAGAAGTGCCAGTAACTTGAGAGGAAAAGGGGGAAGAGAGGCTGAGCTGTGCATCTCTCAGGTTGTGTTTGGGCTACGACATCACTTTTCCCTCAGCAGATGGTGAAATAGTTGCCAGACCCTCATTCCCCCTCCCTAAGAAAAGAAAAGAGAACAAGAACAAGAACAGAGAGAGAAAGATGAATAAGAACAGGGATTGAAAAAAAGAGAGGAAGAAAAGCAAAGAAGGAAACTTCTCCTCACATCCCCGTCCCCGCCGGCCAGGTAGGCGTCCGTCGCTGCCTCCTCCATGTCAGATGACCTTCTCACCCGACCCGCCGTCTTTCATCTCCCCAACAACACTAATTCCAGACGCCGCAACAGCTGGAGCTCCAGTATCCCTGACAGGATACTAAACGTCCACAGCGCTACAAGCCTCTCGTTGGCAGGAGGGCTCTGAAGATTGCATCTGAAGTCCGCGGCGACTAGGTGAGGGGCAAGGATAATAGCAAAGAGGGCGATGAGAATGGAAAGGGGCGCCATGAAGGGAGTGGCCAAGCGCAGTTTAAGGGTTGTGGGCAAAGTTGTACCGAGAACAGTGAGACAGGCATTATTGTCGGAAAGGTCGAGGTTGTTTTGCCCTTTCCCATGGATAAACCAGTACCCACAAGATTGCCGAGGGGAGAAGGACAAAAAAACATACAACACCAGGGATTCGCTGGTCGTCACCGACCCAACTACTGATCTGGCTCTCATGCGTTTGACGAGGGGAGAGCGGACGGGATCCCGTAC
>FTCU01002734.1_pt1 | contig 9968 bp, 7 predicted proteins | sample 1639521 | NCBI WGS metagenome assembly FTCU01 (sample SAMEA3914864, study PRJEB12502) | metagenome | biome: forest; material: soil | place: USA | collected 2012-03-12 | depth 0.3 m
CCCCACCTCCTCCCTCCCCGCGGCTTTCATGAACATGGCCAACAGCATCATCGGCGCGGGCATTATTGGCCAGCCCTACGCCTTCCGCCAGGCGGGACTTTTATCCGGCACGGTCTTGTTGATTGTCTTGACGTTTGTAGTCGACTGGACGATCCGGCTTATAGTCATCAACTCCAAGCTGTCCGGGTCGACGAGTTTTCAGGGGACGTGTGAAAGGTGCTTTGGCAGGGCGGGGTTGGTGGCGATCAGTGTTGCGCAGTGGGCGTTTGCGTTTGGGGGGATGGTGGCGTTTGGGGTGATTGTGGGGGATTCGGTGCCTGCTGTGATACGGGCGGTGTGGCCTGGGGTGCCGGGGTGGATTGGGGGGCGGAGGGCGGTGATTTTGGGGTTTACGGTGGGGGTTAGTTACCCGTTGGCTTTGTATAGGGATATTGCGAAGGTGAGTTATTCTGTGCTCTCTTTGGGACTTGAGGGGGGGTGATTTGGTGGGTTGGGGGTGTGGAAAAGGGGGGGTTGAAACAGAGGCGGGTTGAAGAAGGGGCTGACTTTTGAGTAGCTGGCCAAGGCGAGCACGCTCGCGCTGGTGAGTATGGCGGTGATTGTCGTGACGGTGCTGGTGCAGGGGGTGTTGGTGCCGGCGGACCAGAGGGGAGAGTTGAGGGATTGGCGGTTGTTGGTGTTGGGGGACGGGATATTCCAGGCGATTGGGGTGATTTCTTTTGGTAAGGCACACAAACACAGACACACAGAGAGAGAGAGACTGACGGCCCAGCCTTCGTCTGCCACCACAACTCGCTGCTCATCTACGGCTCCCTCGAGAAGCCGACCATCGACCGCTTCGCCAAGGTCACGCACATCAGCACGGGCGTGTCCATGGTGGCCTGCCTGGCCATGGCGCTGTCGGGCTTCCTCACCTTCGGCGACAAGACGCAGGGCAACGTACTCAACAACTTCCCCGCCGACAACACCATGGTCAACGTCGCGCGCCTGTGCTTCGGCCTCAACATGCTCACGACGCTGCCGCTCGAGGCGTTTGTCTGCCGCGAGGTCATGCTCAACTACTACTTCCCCGGCGAGCCCTTCAACATGAACCTGCACCTGCTCTTCACGACGAGCCTGGTGTTTAGCGCCATGGTGCTGAGCCTGATTACGTGCGATGTTGGGACCGTCTTTGATCTGATCGGCGGGACCAGTGCCGCGGCCATGGCGTACATCCTGCCGCCGCTGTGCTATATCAAGCTGACGACGCGGTCGTGGAAGACGTACATGGCCTGGGCCGTGGTGGCGTTTGGGTGTACGGTCATGGCGATGAGCATGCTGCAGGCCATTGGGAAGATGATTAGAGGTAGTTTCTTTTCCTTTCTCCTCGTCACCCTCGTTCCAGCTTTTCCCCTGTTGGTTTACATTCCGGCTGACTGTTCACAGGAGAGGGCGACGTCAAGCAGTGTTACTGACGCGCAGACTACCTACGCATACTAATATAAACAATCCCTGCATCTGTCTGTATGTATATAGCTATAGGGCATCATAGAAGGGGAACGGGACCGGGAAAGGGGCTGGATCAACCAGCCGGCGTTGGTTCACAGCATTTGGCGTCGTACCTGCTCATGTTATAGCGGGAGAGGCGTTTGCTACAAGTAGACCGCTGGAATGGAGTATCAATCAACCATCCTACCATGATCTTTCACTCAGACGGTCACATGTCAACTCTCGGGTATTTTTCTCCCGTCTCACCAGTCCCGCTGGTCTGCGTTTCGTTCTCGGGCGGACTGTCGAATCACCGCGAGCGTGTTACCCACCCATAATACACAGAACCACACCTCCACAAACGGCACAGGTTGGTTCCCTTGAATAATAGCGACCCCCCGCTTGGCGTGGGGAACCCGTCTTACACAGGACACACACCCCGCACCTCAAACTCCCAAACCCACCCCGCCTGACCCGATCCTGTTCGAGGCATCCGAAACCCGCTTGCCTGCCTGCCCGCCTGCCTGCCTGCCGTGTGTGGACGCGCATGGTGCAGTGCAGCTCGGTGACCGACGCTGGCTTGTCTTGTTCAAACTGCCCTGCCCCGCCCCACGCCCTCGCTCTCCCGATGAGGGGCATGCCTGCTCAGGTACTTATGGAGGGGCCGTCAGTCGGGGACCGCTGGGACGTGGGTTTCGGTTTGCAAATGCAAACCAACAGACAGGCGCATGACTTGCTCCCAAGCGGGGCGTGGAGGTCGCGGCGCCTTGTTGCGTGTTGGTTGGACGGAGGAGGCCTGGCGTTCATGCCATGCCATGCAGTGGACGGACATACCAATGGGGCGGATGCCGGGCTGAAGACCCCCAAGATCGGTCAGTAACCCACGGTACTGCACCAGCTCGGCATAATGGTGCCCAGGTGAGCCGGTGGACGGAAGGAGACGCAAGGAGGGTGTATAAGACCCCGCTTCCGCCCGCCTGATATGGGGGCGAGGCAAAGGAGGGGGTAGTACAGCACAGCACAGCACGGCACCTATTAGACCTGAAGTTATCTCAACGCAGCCCGCCCCTCTTCTCTCCCTCTCTCTCCCTTCCCTCACACATACCACCCACCAAGCAAAGCAAAGCCTCAACCCCTCCCAACAACACTCCATCAAAGCCACCCACGAAACCAAACCCAACATGCACGGATCCAGCTGCCCCAAGTGCGGAGCCGCCTCCGACGGCGCCTCCAAGGCCTGCGGCTCCTGCGGCGCCGTACGTCGCTCTCTCCCCACTCCCTCCCATCACACTACCCTCCGCAAACCAGACCAAAAGAGACGGACACACAGCCAGCTAGCTAACCACCAACAAACCATCACAGAGCTGCCCCAACTAGACCCTCCCTCACAGGCTCCTTTCCGGGAACGGAACGCATCGATGACGGATTTTACGTTTTCATGACAGACGGACGAGTTATTCATCAGCACGAGGGCTGCGGCAGGAGAGGAGGGAGGGATGGATGGATGGAAGTCATCATCCACCACCCGGAGCATGGGCGTAATTCATGAATGATGAATGAGAGATTTTAGTTGTTATCCAACGAGCCATGCTCGAGTCCATCAGTAACTGCTGAGTTGTGAGTGTGTGTGTCGAGTCGGGGTTAAGTGGTGCTGGGAATGGGGAGGCTTGACTGTTGTCACGGGTCTATCGAGTGCCTGGCTGCTGTTGAATGTGCCGTGACTCGGGTTACGTAGTCCCACGGGGGAGTAGGTAGTCGTGACCATTGCCCCAGCTCCATTCTATCAGTGCCTAGCTGTGAGTGTGTGTCGTGATTTAGGTCGAGGAGGTTTACAAGGGAGGAGGCTTGACCGTTGTCCCAAGTCTATCAGTGCCTGGCTGCTGTGTGTGTCGTGACTGTGGTTGAGTAGTCCTAGAAGTGCGTAGTCTTGACCGTTGCCCCAGGTCCAATCTATCAGTACAGTAGCTGTGTGAGTCTGTCGTGTCTCGGGCTTCGTAGTCCTAGAAGTGAGTAACCTTGACCGTCGCCAGCCGCACACCACACGCCTGCAAGCCCTCTTTCGAGGCAGACACAACACCACAGAGGTCTGCCCGGGCACGCAGTCAGAGAGCATCTGTAGATTAATCCCACCCACTCCACTACAGACATTAAACCCAAACGACAACCACACTCGCGCGCGCAAGACAGTCCAAAAAGAGCATGAATAAATAAATAGCTAGCTAGTAGAAAAAGGGCATGGGAAACCGCGGTACCGTCGAGTAATCTGAGACAGAGAAAAAAACAAGATAGAAAGGAAGAAAGGACCTTGTTGGATTATTGCGTGCCGCCCCGTAATGGCACAACCGGCCGTCTCCAACTCGGCTGCGACTGGGGCTGCCCGGGCAGCAATCCCGGGAGTGGCTCCGCGATGCTGCGCGCCGCGGCATCCTCCCTGTCCCCCGGCTCTTGCTTGCCAAAATCGAGTCTCCTTTCCCCAATCCTCCCGCGGCCACGAGCGCCCGCTTACATCCCCCGGGACTCGCGTTGATCGCCCCCCACGCGGCTCTTATGACAGCCGGCGGAGGACGAGTGCGAGAGCTTCTATATCCCTCTTTGCAGAGGCAAGAATCCCATCATGATGGGTTGGTTGTTGCGAGCACGGTCGAGGTCGGGCAACAGTGGTTGACAGTAGTAGAGTAGGTGGTTGGTGCGAGTCCGTCGGCGCTTAGGCGATGACGCACTTGCTCTTCTTTTTCCCGGTCTTCTTGAGCAGAGCGGCCCGTGTCGCAAACTCGAAAACTTCCCGGACACCCTCGTTAGTCTTGGCCGAGCACTCGAGGTACTTGGTAGCCTTGATGTTGTTGGCAACGGCGAGACCCTGTGGCAAGTTGGTCAGCATGCGACGGTCGTCTCCAGTCCGGCATTATGCGCTTACCTGCTCGGGGGTCACGGGCTGCTGGCTCGTCTTGCGGAGCTCGTCGAGGGTCCTCTGCTCGAAGCGCAGATCCTTCTTGCAGCCGACGAGAATCTTGGGGACGTCAGGGCAGAAGTGATGTACTTCGGAGCACCACTAGCGAGGAGCACGTTAGCAGTCGTCGCGATGCGGGTGCCGGCGTGGCAGAACCAATGGCCGACACGGAATGGGGGCTCCGCTCACCTTCTCGCCGACGTTGTCCAGGGAGTCGGGGGAGTCGACGGCGAAGCAGATCAAGATGACGTGGGAGTCGGGGTACGACAGGGGCCGCAGACGGTCGTAGTCCTCCTGGCCAGCCGTATCCCATAGCGCCAGCTCGACGTGCTTTCCATCGACCTCGACATCGGCAACGTAGTTCTCGAAGACGGTCGGGACGTAGACCTGCACGCAATGTGTTAGCTTGCTGATGGCAGGATTGTCGGGTTTTGGTGCTCAATGCGGTGAGGACCCCTGAAGCGGGAAGCGTCGTCATCGGGATCGGGGGACCAAAACCGAGGCGGTCTGCGACACTGCAAGGCCGGAGGCAGCACCGCCGCGGCCGTTCGGGATGCGGAAAGGCAGCGGATGGAACAGACTAACCTCAGGGAAAGTGCCCTTGGAGAAAACACTGAATCGAACCGAGTCAGTAACCGGAATGCGTGCATCTCGATGAAACGGATGGAAAGGGGGAGATGGCGACCGGGCGACGTGGCGACGCCGAGGCGAGCCGAGCGACGGAAGAGAGACTCACATCAACAAGCAGGTCTTGCCGCAGGCACCGTCGCCGACGATGACCAGCTTTCTGCGGAGCTCGGCGGTCATGGTTGCGGTTGGGGACTCGAGCTATGTGATGGCGGGTGTCGGGTGGATTTGGCGATGGAGGATGCTGCAGCAGGATGGGCTGCGAGCGAGGCGTGGGATTCGAAGAGGATCGAGGGTCGCAGGGAATGAGGCAAGACGGCGAGCGATGCCTTCTGGGAGAACCGGGTTGGGTTACCGGGCTGGTGATGCAACAAGTGCAGGAGGAGATGGAAAGGGTGAAAAGTGGAGGAGGGAGCAAGAAGTCGGGTCGCTGCAATTGATGACAGAGAAGCGCGGGTGGCAGCCTTCAGTGCGCTGGCTGGCTGGCTGGCTGGCTGGCTGGGACTGGGACTGGGAGAGGGAAAGGCCCAGGACGAAGGCCCGAAGGGGGAGAGAGTGGGTGCCGCCCAGGCAAAATGCAGCGCTGTGAGTGGCCCGCGGCTTTGGGGGCTTGCCCAAGTGCTGTTCGCTTGGTCTGGGCTGATATGAGGCAGTGTCGGTGCCAGTGCAGCGCCAGGTGCCGACGCCTGCTGCTTTTCTCTGCTCAACGCCTTTTGCTGATGACGAAAAGCAACGGAACGGTGATCGACTGCGCTCTGTATGCAGGGACGCACCGGGCGAGGCGAGAATGCAGCTTTGGTCCGCGTTGCCGGTCAATCGCAAGATGCAAGGCAGGCTCTGGACCGCTTCTTATCGGGTGAAGGCTGAAGGAGCTGGCTGCTGCGGGACCCGGGAATTCGTCATCAAAGAAGCCCGGCCTTCTCGCTTGTTGTTGCTTGGTTGCTTGGTGCTTGTCGATCGCTGGCAAACTCCGCAAAGCAACGGCGCCCCTGAGATGGAGTGGTGCCGAGTGTCAAGTCGGAGTGCAGTGGGCCTTGGACGATCCGTAATTCGAGATCCAATATCCAATTTCTACTGTACAGACCGGGCAGCAGGGCGAGCGATGGTGACGGGCTTTATACAAGGAGCACGTGAGAAGGGCTGCATTGCCGTTCTACCGAGTCCTGCAAGAGCAGAAGCAGGCGGCAGCGCGAGAGATGACTCTGGCCGGCCAATTCCAGCCAATTCCGGCCAATTGTTTGTGCTGCAGCTGGGCAGTCAGCCCGGAGGACCTCCAGCAGACCTGGGTAGGCCCAGAGACTGCAATGCCCGCTGCAGGGAACTACAGGTATGCACTGCGTGGCGCGGCGGAAGACCACGCCCCGACACAGCTGCTTCAGCCTCTCCATCAGTCCAAGATCGCCCGCCATCATCAGACTCGGTAAAACAAAACGGTGACCCGCGTTTGAGGCTGTCGGGGGTGGACCGGGCAGTGTGGAATTGGAGTCCTCACTCGGCTGTCGTGTGCTGGGAACCGCTGCTGTGCGTGCACCTTGCGGTTCTCCGTCTCAAAGTCCTAGGCTTATAGGACTTGGGACTGCCGCTGCACCCTAACGGAGCCGCATCTGCGGACTGGGCACTGGACAAAGGCTGCACAGGCTGCACAGCGCATGGCAAGCCCGAATCGAGGCCACGGGATCACAAGCATTGGACACGAGTTGAGGGCCATGACTCGCCGGGTTTTACGCAGTAGCACTACTTGGGATACGGGGTAGTGCTGGTGGGGATGGCCGCGTGGTGCCGTCGTCCCCTCTGCGACCAGGCGTCATGTGTGCTTCACTGTTTGTGGTCCCCTCTGGATGATGGTCTCAAGCCAAAAGCACAGGCACAGACAGGCACAGCACAGGCACAACCTTGCATCCATCGGCAACGGTTTGAGAGGGTCCTGGCGACCCCGGGGCTGCAGCGAGGTGGAGCCGGAGCCCATCCCGGCGGCTTGGCGGTGGCAGCTCAGGCAGCTGCCAGCACGGCGCTGCCAGCCGCACAAAATTTCCCCAGCCAAGGCCTGAGGGTGGGTCCATTGAATGCTTTGGCAACTTTTCGAGATCGAGATCCGACTTCGAGACTCGAGGTAGTGGACAGCATTGGTCCCGCCGACGACAACTCCCGACCCGACCCGACCCCGAATCTCCTCCCCTCGCCGGCGCCATGGACAAGATCCTCCGCCGGGTGCACATGGCCGAGCGCCAGGTCGCGCGGCGAGCCAAGCGCCGGGACCAGCTCGTCCACTCCATCAACAAGACGGCACGCAATCGCGAGGTCACCGCCCAGAGGCAGCAGGCCGGCCACGAGCTCAACGCCGCCATCAAGGCCCGCCACGAGGATCTCGACCTCGGCCCGCTGCGCCCGCGCCGCGACGTCAGCAAGCTCGACCAGTTCGGCAACTACTGGGGCTCCATCTCGACCGAGCGCGCCCTCCTCCGGACCAAGCTCACCCCCGAGCAGAAGGAGGCCCGCGCCGCCTGGGCGGGCGGGCCGCAGTATCTGTGTGTGGCCCCCGGCGACCGCGTCGTCGTCACCGAGGGTCCTGAGAAGGGCAAGATTGCCACCATCGGCAAGATCAACAAGGAGAGCATGACGGTCGAGCTCGAGGGCAACATCAGCGTAGTAAGTCGACTGTGCTAGGCCTCCTATATCCACCAGGCCGCTTGCTCACCCATCGGACAGGTAAACGCCAAGATCCCGGCCTTCATGGCCGAAAAGGACAGCAAGCCGGTGCAGCAGGTCAAAGGCTCCCTGCCCCTCTCGGCCGTCCGTCTGGTGCACCCGATCGCCGACCCCGTCACGGGCGCGACCCGCGACGTCATCATCCGCGAGCTCAGGGCCGTCGGGATAAAGCACGACCGGCCGACCCGCAAGACCTACTTCGCGCGCCTCGTGCCGGGGCTCAACGTGCGCATCCCGTGGCCCAAGCAGAAGCCGAGAGAGTACGAGGACCACGCCGTCGACACGCTGCGCATCGACGTCGAGGAGCGCACCTTTGTGCCGACGCTGCTCCGCCCGCCGCTGCCCGAGCAGGCGCTCGACGAGCTGCGCAACAAATACTCCAAGTTCCGCACGCGGCACACCCCCGAGTACATCGCCGAGGTGGAGGCGCGCGAGGCCGAGAAGCTGGCGCTCAAGAAGGGCGTCGTCGCCGACCAGATGCTGCTGCCCGTGCAGGAGTACAACCGCCAAATGCGCGAGCTGCGCCGCGCCCGCGGCAAGCCCGAGCTGTCCGAGGAGATGCTCGAGAAGATTGGCGAGGTTATACTCCGGAACAAGCTGGCTCGGTCGGGCGGCCAGGCGGCGAGCCCCGCAGCGGCGGAAGTGGACAAGGTGCAGAAGGCTGTGGAGGACTTGTCGCTCGGGGGCGGCTCACAAGGGCCCGCGGGCGGGGAGCAGCCTCAGGTATGATAGGGGCTTCTGGGTATGCATTCTGTGGATTGTACATGGCCCGACGGCATCGGTGCTCCCTATTCCGTGTAACGATAGTGTGGATCTAGAGCATTACGATGGATATTATGATCTGCTCGAGTCCTGATGGCAGAGTGCCTCAGGGGCGAATGTATCTGTACATACGTACACCTTCACAAACGCACCGGTTCAGCTGCATGCACACACGCAAGGCAAGCAGCGCAGACCACGCAGCCAACCAAAAGCAGCGCCCAGACCCGAGGTTATTCGCCTCGCACGCATGCATTGCACCGCCACACGCAACCCGCTCCAAGAAATTCCACAGGGCTGACGATGCATTCCGCAGGGCGCACATAACGGGACACCTCACCGACGACGTGGCCACATGTGCCGGGCAACCCGGCCAAAAGGGCGCCAGACGGTTAGTGGCAATGGAGATAGGACGTATATCCGCGGCGGTGAGAGTTGGACTCTGTGTAACGGTCGCCACTGCAAGGCTGCCTGGCGTACGTCCCACGCCGTCACGCCACAATATTAGAGTATTTGGTCTATGTGGTTCGGTGGAAGGGCTTGGAAGAGTGTGAAAAGCATGTGCGGCCGTTGTGTCGTGGGGTATGGTAGTGACTGTATCCTCCATGATTCCAGCCTGGCGGACTCTTCCAAGAGATACCGTCTCCTCAACATTTCAATTTGCCCATCCTTCCTCTCTGAATCTCAACAGCCTCCCACCAAAATGATAAAAGCCAGCGAGCCATCCAACTCGGCTACAAGAAGCACAACAAGCTGAAGATGAGAATAGAAGAAATCCAACGACAGAAAGCAGACGACGAGCCTCAACGTAACTATCTGATCCACCAACACGAAGACTGTCTCGCCAGCGGGCTCCTGCATCGACGCAGTTGAGATGACGTCTTGTCGTCTCAACTGCGCGAGCAAGAAAAGGGGGTGTGCAAATGGGGAAAGAAACAGACAACGACCTCGAGATCGGCCCCAATAACAGCAACCCGAACAAAACATCCGAAAAAAGAAATGAGGAGGGAAAACTGGAAAGAACTAAAAAAAGAACGCATCAGCCCAGACACGCCAGCAAGAGCCCCAACCGACGACAGTAATTGTCGTGGCCAAAGCCCCGTCGACGACAAAATTCAGGGGTCGGGATGGCTGATGGGCTGGTCGATGGGGCAACCAACAACACCAAGCCCACGCGTCCGTGTTAAACGCGCCCACTCGGCCGTCAGCCCGCTCCCTCACCACCACAAACCCACCGCCTCCTTCGCTTTCTGACAAACACAAAAACGTATAGGCAAAAACCCGGCTTGACCAGACTCGACCGGCACACCACTCCCCAAACCAAACCCGCACGGCGCAACTCTCCCGTCCGGGTATCGTCCACGCCACGCTCCCCCTTCCAAGTGTTCCCACCCGCAACCCACCCCATCCGCCTCACCTCCCACTCACCACCCACTTCCCACCAACATACCTCCCCCCCTCC
>FTCU01000895.1_pt1 | contig 9956 bp, 12 predicted proteins | sample 1639521 | NCBI WGS metagenome assembly FTCU01 (sample SAMEA3914864, study PRJEB12502) | metagenome | biome: forest; material: soil | place: USA | collected 2012-03-12 | depth 0.3 m
CCTCCCCGCCCCCCTTGTTTTTTTCTACTTCCCTAATCCCACTCCAGCCCTTTGATCAGCTTCTCATTCTCATCTCCGTCATCCTCCTCTTCATCGCCAAGCCGTTGTCGAGACGGTGCCAGTCTAGCTAACAGATTGGAGCATCTCTGCCACAGTGACCGTTCGGGAGGAGCAAGCTGGCAACCATGTTGAATCGCCAGATCCTGGGCCATGGATATCATCCGATCCCGCCGTTCTTGGTCCTTAATGAACTGTGGAATGAGAACATGAACATCAAGGGACAGCTTGCGCTCAAGCCGATCCGTTCCCCAAGTAGGAACCTCGTCGATCATTTCCTGTAGCACGCCGGTGTATTCTGTCCATCCTTTATTGCAACCAGGCCTGTCAACCAGCTTGCGACGGGAGTGGTAGTAGTAGACCATGGTGGCGATGTCCCAGAATGGTACGCCGGAGCCGACTTTATCCCAAGGTGCTATCAAACGGGAGATATCGTCCCATGTTTTCCCATCTGGGAAAGAGTGTCCTTGCCTCCAACGCCACGCCGTGGACGTGAGAAAGCTGGAGAAAGTGGCGAAGTCAGATCCCATGAAGTTGGCGCAGTGTGCCACGTCGACGGCCATTGGCTCAGGAAACGCAGAGGCTGGAAATCCGTAGTCTGTGAGGAGCATGAGCTCAAAACGGGGATAGCACTGGAAATCCTCATTTGCTCTGCCGTGGCGAATCGTGTTCGTGGCGTCGGCCAGCGGCTCGAATTCCTCGGTTCCTGAGTCGTCATCACCACCGCTCGTCCACTCCATGCCGTAAATGATGGCGCCGATGGTTTCAAATATCAGCTCTGCACCAAGGTCCATGTTGTGATGGTTTCTGCCGCCACAGCACCACAATTTGAGCATGCGGTCTGCGGATCGCTGTCCTGAACGAAGGATGGTGGCATGCATCTTCCTGGCCACCCGATCCAGAGTCTCGCGGGAGCGGTCGTCCTTCAGGGCCCCAACGACTCCAGTTCTGTCGGTAACTGATACAACCGGACGCATGGTTGGCTGTTTCAGGTTACAGGAGTCGCGCGGGGCGCACATGATCTCCTTGAGTGTCTGGAGATGGCCCTCTTCGATAGAACCCGGATCCAGCGAGCCAGCGTCGTACGGTTGTTTGTCATCGTTTGCATCACCGATAACTCTGCTTGTGAAGCATAAAGCTCCAAGAAGTGCTCCGCGGTCGGAGCGCTTTGAAGACATATTGGGTAATGATCTTAGTATTGGGCAGGGGGTTGGTCGAGGGACGGGGGGTGGGGATGTGATGCGAGAAAGTCTTGCGGGAGAAAGGCCATGACGGGGAGATGCCTTTATTAATATGACCAACAATTTAATATCCAGACAGTAAAAGCTCTGATGAGACCAAGCACGCACGCATGATCAAACGGGGATGTATAGATGACGTGCCAATATCCACCTCTGACTTGTTGCACGGCCTTTCGCTAGCACTCCCATAATTCTCTTCACCCATCCTTCTCCCTGTCGCCAGGATTTTCGCTAGCGCTGTCCGCTTTATGTGCCAGCTACGGTGTCGAAGGTGTTAGCCCCTTGGCTGCGGAAAGTCGTCCAAGATCACCTCCTCCCCACCAACCTCAAACCCCACCACCCTTCTCTCCCCATCCCCGTCCACATCCAACACAAACTCATACTTCCCCGGATACAACACCCTCACCCCGTTCGAATCAACCCTCGCCAACTCCCCCAACTTCACATCAACCACCACCGCCTTGGTCTCCCCGGCCCCGATCCCCCGCACCCTCGCATACCCAACAAGAGTCTTGACTGGATACGGCTTCGGCCCAAACTCCCCGCGGACAAACAACAGCGCGACATAATCCGACGTCACGGTACCCTCATTACTGATCCACACCGATACCTGTGCGGGGAATGGGCACAGATCCTTGTACCGCTCCTCACACCCCGCCAGTAGCGAATCCGTCGTAAAGTCGAGCGTCTCAAACTCCCCGATACGCGCGGAAAACGTCGTGTAGTGCAGGCCATAGCCAAAGGGGCGGACGGCCTCAGAAGGTTCAAGCCAGCGATAAGTCCTTCCTGGGGTAGTGGCGGTAGCGCGGAGAGACATGGAGGTCATGGGCAGGCGGGCGGTATAGTTGGCCGGGTACTGGGTGACGGGGAGCCGGCCAGCCGGCGGGGTAATGCCGGTGATGATGTTCAGCGCGGCGGTGCCGCCCGACTGGCCAGGATAGCCTGCCCAGAGAAGGGCGGAGATAGAGGGGTTGGTGAGGAGGGGAGTCGCGTCAAGTTGGTCGCCTAGTTGGGTTACGATGATGGGTTTTTGGAGGGCGGAGAGGGCGGTGAGGAGGGAAAGTTGGGCTTTAGGCCAGGCGATAGAGTCGCGGTCTTTGTCTTCGGAGGCGAGGGATGTGTCGGAGCCACCGAAGTAAAGAATGATGTCAGACTTGGCTGCTGCCGTGAGGGCTTCAACCGTCCAGGTGTCTGTGGTGATGTTACCTGGCGCGACGGGACCCGAAGCGTAGTAGTACGTCAGGTTGAGCTGGGAAGCAGCGGAGACCGGGCTGTGAAGGTACGGGGGATAACCGCTGTACCCGCCGAGCATCTGGCGGGTTGTGTTCGCCCAGAAGCCGATGAGTGCCACCGTCTTTCCTTGGAGGTTCAGGGGTAAGGTCCCGTCGTTCTTAAGAAGTACCATGCCATCTGTGGCGGACTGGAGTGCGAGGGCTTGAGCTTTGGGGGTGTTAACATAGGACCAGTCAAAAGAGCGATAGCGGCTAGCATTCGACGGATCAAAATATCCGGCTCTGATGAGCCCTTCGTATAACCGGCGCAAAGCACGGTCAATAACCTCTTCAGAAAGGAGCGTCTGGTTGTAGGCCCCGACGACGTCTGTGAGAGGAGGATAGCCTGGAACTTCGCAGACGGTGTCAGTGCCGGCTGTAAAAGCCGATGCTGCTGCTTGGGCCGCTGTCTGTGAGAAGTTATGCCAGTTGGGGAGGAAGTCCTGCCATCATCAGTCGATGCGAGTAATCTCACGAGAATGGGTCCAAACCTGAATTGCATTGCAGTCACTGGTGATGTAGTTGTTGTGTTCAGTCCAGTTCCAGTGCTTCCGTAGGATGTCTTCGATGAGATAGGTGCTTGCGCATGCGGGTGTGCCGTTCAGAGCGTTATAGGAGCACATGAATGAGCCCACCTTGGAATCCCGGGCGCACTGCTGAAAAGGCGGGAGATAGTACTCGGACAAGTCCTGCAACGAAACAATAGCGTTGAACCCGTATCGTATGACACCCTGCCATCTTTCCAAGTCATACGCAGCGTAGTGTTTGCAAGTCGCAATGACCTTCTTGATGGAACCTGTCCCCTCAAGACCCTCAAGCAACGCTTTCACATACCCCTTAATGCGGAAGGGGTCTTCACCTGGGGTCTAGAAGCAGTTAGCATCCTCCCACAATGTAAAACTAGCAGTAACACGCGCCTCGTGTCCCCTTCCCCACCTGGGATCCTTGTATGGGTTGATATTGGGCGTCCAAAAGTCCAAACCGGCAAGCCCGGCATTCGCAAAGGCGCGAGCCTCGGTGCTGATCATATCCGCTACCTGATTTACCAGGTCGTCGTCAAAGGCTGCAGCCAACGTGATTGTGTTGGCGAAGGATGTCGCATATGAGAAAGCGCCTCCTGTCTGGCTGAATGTCACTCCCGGGGACGCGGCAACACCGTGAAGCGCTTCACTCCACCATGCGTACGGGGGCAACCCAAGTCTGTCAGCACCCTGACTCATACTATTGGCTGTATCAGAGATGGAGGGCCAAGCCTCAAAACTAGGCGTGCAACGTACTCGACAAGATTTGATAGCTTCTCAGTGATGTTCATGGCCTTAATTAGGGCAGCCGCCCGCTCAGGGGGTGAAGCTTTAGTGTCGCATACTGTGTTGGTTGCCAGGGGTCCGTTGATACAGTCTGGGTATTGGAACCCCACGACACCATTGGCAGCAAAAACGCTTGCCAGTGCGCATCTTAGCGGTAACGAAGGCTTCATGGTGACTGTCAGCGGCTTGCAATCGTCAGGGGTAGGTAGCTTGCGCACAAGACAAGTGAATCGGAGCTCAGCATCTCCAACTTATCAACGTGGGACTGATCGCATAAGTATCGCTGCGTCCAACCGACGGTTAAACTAAGTACAATTCTTCATGGTCCCACTATGCATCGTTCACCCCTGCCTTGATATTGTGATGCAACGTCCCCTCTGCGGGCCGAAAGCGTCTCCAACGCGGCACTCTAGGCTTACGTTCCCATTGGGGCGGTACTTCGTCAATCTGTGCGGAGAACTTGTGAGACGTGCGGCAACGGGGGCGTCGATCTGGAATATATGTAAACACGGGTTAGTGCCTCTCGTGCGTATTCGATTCCGCGGTTAATGTAACCGGTATATAGCCCCCCTTGCCGCAGCACATGTTGCGGTCAGGTGGCATGTCTGTGTCTAGGAAAACCGCCATGTCAAAGCTCCAACTGACAGGTCAATCCAGAGCGAGTGGTACTTTAGAAGAACTATTTAACCTATCTAATAGTTCAATCGTGAATACAAAAGGCTACCAGCAGTTCGCTTCATTGTCGATACATCAGCCTCATGGTAGCTCATGCCTGCTCTGCGGTGTTCCCCAGTCCGCTTCTATGGCAACAAAGTCTGTCGGCTTTTCGTGCACATTGGGTGGCAAGAATTCCACAGTGGGAAAGACGTCTGTCGTTTCAGAGGTTCTGTGTCGCCTCTTGTACATGATGAACGCAACCAAGGCAACCAGCACTGCGGCAACGAGCGCACTCCCAACCGCAATACCCGCTATTACTCCAGCGGTGAGTCCTGTTAGAGTGTAAGTGTCACTTCGCCAGATATCCAAAGAACACGTGTTGGGGATGTTATTGCTACGAACCTGACGTCTGCTCGCCAACGCCCGCTGCTGTCATGGTAGGAGGTACCATTATAGAGGCCACTCCCGTCGTGGTGCTTCCCATCAAACGACTCTCAGTGCTCATACTGGTAGTCGTAGTCTGTATGACTGCGGCAATGGGGAGCGGCAACCCCGCAGCAGAGCAGTACGCGCCATAGAGACTGATCGCGTTGGTGACTTGCGGCGCGTCCACGCCCGTCGAGCATTTGCTTGCGATACAGGTCGACAAAAAGGTGCCGGCGGTGTCTAGTCGTGCGGTGTTGCACAGACAAGAGTTATCCCAGGGGGCGCTGCATCCGATGGCGGGCATCAAGTCGTCCGAGGGGAGATGTGCAGAGTTCCAGACGCACTGCTGAACGCAATTTGGTTGCGAGACATACGCCGAGTAGGACTGGATCGAGGCAACGGTCGGGACGAAGTACCCATTGGAGTGGCAGTAACTTTGGTAGGCTGATAATGCACTGGTGACAGCTGGGGCCGTTCTTGGAGCAGTACATCGGCTCGCGACGCAGTTCGAGAGAAAGTCGGCGGCGCTGCTCGCCAGTTCCGGGAGGCAGAAGCACTCATTAACCCAGGGCGGGCTGCAACCAATGACGGCAATCAGGTCGTCGACGGCGTTGACGTGCCAAAGACATAGCTTGACACAGTCTCGTTGGTCGAGGTAGGCGGGGAACGACGAGAACGACACGGGGACGGCTGCTTCGACGCGGCGAGCTTTGAAAAATAAGAGGAGAAAGAGAACGATGATCGCCATTATGAGTGAGACATTAGAGCTGGGGGCCGTTGGATTCTCCTCCAAGTCCTGTTGATCTTGGTATCAATTGCAAAAGTTGATGGAGAGGGACAAGTAACAGGATCGCCGGAGTTTCGATGTTGGGAGTTGGCACTAGTGGTGCTCGCGGCGTCCCGCCGCCAACGCGCCACATGTTCCCTATTCCCGTGCAAGGTGAGGCACATGAGACGAGAAAACAGGGTCGGCGGTCCGCTCCGATGTGACGCCGGCCCTGTGCCTCGGGCCAGGGGCGGGGGGGAGGATGGATACTCGGTGTAACGGCGGCCAGGGTGCGCGGTTTGACGAACAGCTGATCGGCGTGCTTACAAGCAGGTTTGGCCCCTGAGCAGAGATCTCGTTAGGCGAAGAGGCACAGCCTAGGTAGAGTAGCACTGATTGATAGGTGCCCGATGTGCTGATTAGATTATACTACTTATTAGTGCTCCATCTTCAACCTGACAGCTTGCCAGAAATCTACGAAGCGAGTGCCCAGAGGAAGAGCTCTAGGCGTTGGTCCGAGTAATAGTACGACTCGGGTCTCCGGCCTCGCTCGGGCTTTCAAGTTCTGGAAACCCAGGGAGTCGGCCAATGAACAGAAAGAGAACATCTTTGGAGAGAGAAGAGAACAGTGATTGTCCCCTCTTTGGCTTATTAGATGTAAAATTTCCGCGGGCAGTTCTGAGTTTGTAGATTGCTCATCAGGGCCAAGTAGACGTTGCCGTCAAGGAGGATTCGCTCGTGTGCCTCCTACTTCGCTGATTGGTGCCAGGGTATCAACCCCCTATTTGCGTGAGGGAAATCCAGCCCTGGAGCTGACAAGACTCGCCTTACACAGCAGCCGGCAGGCGTTTTCAGGTCGCCAATTTGGCGTGGCAAAGCCCCTGAAATTGCCAGTTGGCGGTACCCACTAATCCACAACCGTCTAACCCCGAAATCTTCAGGGAAAATTTTCGGGTTGGGCTGCCTCCTTGCCAAGCGGTGAGCATTCACTCATCCACCTGATTTAGCGGAAACATCTGGTTTTTTGACTCTGACTCTTTTTCCATCACACGGAAAATTATATTCATCGCACCATGGATTCCGGCTCACAGACACAGCAGCGCGATGCCCTCTCCGAAGGCCGGCGCATCTACCTGGGGAACCTGCTCTACTCGATCAAGCCCGCCGATGTCGAGGACTTGATGCGCCAGACCGGCTTCGACCAGTCGTTTGAGCAGCTTCACATCTCGATCGATCCCGTGAGTGGCAGGAACCCTGGATATTGCTTCGTCGAGTTCACGACGCGCGAAGAAGCCGACCGCGCCCTGGAGGTGTTGCCTGGCGCCTCCCTTTTCAACCGCGCTATCAAGGTCGGCCCATGCCACCCCAAATCATCCTCTCAGCGGGAGTCTCGCTGGGGCTCGAACCGAGGGGACGACTACAAGCCGACCTTCCAACGGTGGGGCGACTGGAAGGGCGGAGACGACTCGCGGTCTGGGCGCCGTGAAGGGGAGCAGGGTCCCCAGGGAGCCGCGCGCCATCTGGACGACAGGAGTCGCCGCAACCCCGACAAAGCTCAGCTGTACATCGGTGGCCTCGGAATGATGATCGACCAGGAGCACCACGATACCGAGATGCAGGAGCTTCTCGCAGGCTTTGATGTGTACGTGGACCCCGAAAGCTTTGCGAGCTGCGAGAACTCACAAAGTATATTAGGATCGCGATTGGCAAGCGTATCACTCCCCGCGCTGAGACGCGGTCGATCCCCGGCAATCACCATTATTGCTTTGTGGACTTCAGCTCCGCTCAGGAGGCTGAACGCGCGCTGAACGAGCTGAACGGAAAGCCCGTCGAAGGCGGCAACCTGCGTGCCTCGTTCCCGAGGAGCAAGGGGCCTGCCTTTGAGCAGACAGGGTCTAACCACGGCTGGAGGAGCTCACCAGACTCTCCCGGATCGGGCAGGCGGCAGGAGAGCCGGAGACAGGAGGGGCAGGAGGGGCAAGACGGAGAGGCTGTCCAAGAGCGGAGAGAGCCGACGGAAAAGCAACGAACGATCATGACCTCCAACAACTGGCGGTCACGAGCCGGCGCAAACTAGGAGCGACCGAACCTAAGGCACATTTCTTGAGAGGGTGTTCACTCCAGCGGAAGCGTAGAGGCCGCGGGCACTTGCTCGCTGGCCAATCGTCTCACTTCCAATTCAACCAACTGCAAACAAAACCCGTCCTATTTTTAACCAAGTTAGTGAGGCCGATCTCGTGTGCTCACAAACCGCGGATTATGTACGCAGTACGGAGCAATGATGAAGATCGACCGCATAACTGTTATGTGTATTAATGCAGATCATTTCCGCTTTTACACTCACCTCGTTTTTATATGGGCTAAACATGACTCTAGAGGAGGGTCCTACACTTCTAATCCTGTCGATTAAGGAGAACTTCGTTGCTCCCTACCACCCCGCGTCAGCCCAAAACCAAGTTTTACTTTGCAAGATGCAGTCCCCGGATCTCGTTACAATCGTTGGGTTATGTTGTGTATTATTGGTATCAGGATGTCGCCGCGGCGACCTGAGAAAGTATTACCCGCACTTGAGCGGCCATTGATCTCGCATCATCTTACGTGCCTCCTAGCATACCAACTCCTGTCGCCAACCCTTTCAAACTCCGTCGAGATATATCACCAGCTCTCGCACATGGTCCCCGAAAACACCCTTCTTCATTTTCAGCGCCATGCGCGCCATCACGGCTTGCTCGCCTTCGAAAGAAGACCATCAACCTCCCACAACACCAGCCCCCACCGCCCCGCCCCCCGCCCACGCCTCCTCGGCGGCACGCGACAAGTACCCCCGCACAAGCGGGCACCCGCAGTCGGCATGCCGCAGCAGCTCGTTCTTGAGGCGGAACACCTCCTCGCGCAGGCGTGCCACACAGGCGAGCAGGGCCTGGTGGCGCTCGCTGGCGTGGCGCTCCTCGGCCTCGAGCTGCGCGTAGGCGGCCTGCGTCTTGGCGCGGTAGCGGCTTGCGGCGGCGCGGTTGCGGTTTCGGGCCTGCGCTGTGGACTTTCTTCGCTGCTTGGCGGGTGGTGGTGGCCTGGGTTGAGGGAGCTCGTCGGACTGGGGTGTTGGGGGTGTTGCCGGGGTTGTGTCGCTGCCGTGGGTGTCGAAGATCGGGGCTGTGGTGCTGGTGGGAAGGGAGATGGTCGAGTCTCGTCTGAAGATGGGCTGGGGGACGTATCGTGGGACTTCAAGCCCGAGGTGTTGTGTTAGAGAGGGGCGCTTCGCGTTCGGGTTGTATGCCGGTTCTTGATCAGTGCCGGGATGCGGCTGGACCCTTCTCCTTTTCCTGCATCCCAAGCCGTATTCGCCCATCGACGGGCGCTGGTATTCCAACAGCTCTACCGGCTTGTCACGCTGCCACTGCGTCCAGGCAAGTGTACCTGTCAGATTCGATTCGAGGGGCGAGAGAGGATAACTGGCAGGGTCGTTGGAGGGAAGAGGGGAGCCACCGGTGATGTACTCGCTGGTGCTCGCAGCAGCTGTGCTCGGGTGCCATAGTACTGGATCGAACAGCTTGGGTTTGAAGCTGTCTATCACGGTGCTCCCTGGCTCGAGACTCGACAACTGGACCCAACCGTCCGAGGCAGAAAGATCGGAACCGGCGACACCTGTCGGGTCCAGCGGGTTTGGTGTCGTGGTCGCGACTGGGTGAGCCCAGTCAACTGTCATGGGAGTTTGATGGAACGACACCATGGACTCGGCGTCCCCGTCCGCTTCGAGTTTCCAACTGGCGAGTGATTGAGCGGCGTTCAGAGACGGAGGGTGCGGGGTCGATGTGGTGGACTCGGCGGCTTGCAGTTGCAGGGCCGCTTCTGGCGAGCCGGGCAGCTCAAAAACAGGCTCAAGACCAATTTCCTCCATCACGGCGGGCCCGGTTGAGTGAGCCGCTCTGTATTCTGTACTGTGGCTGTTGGTGTTCCCTGACCGTTTAGGGGTCGTTCGGAGAGGAGAAGATCTGCCTGACTAGTTGCAAAGGAGGGGTGGCCGCTGAGCTGTTCAAGACAGCTGTTGTGAGCGCGGGAGCTCTCAGTCCGGGACAAGACGAATCTTCGACTCAGCTCGAATGGGAAATGCAGAAACCAGAGAAAACGTGGAACCAAGATGGTCCAACGGGCCTCCTGCTCGGCAGCAGTGGCCACTGATAAAAGGCAAATCCATCCCGTGTGGCTCTGGGTTGCCTTCGAACGGGGACAGCCA
>FTCU01002016.1_pt1 | contig 9948 bp, 9 predicted proteins | sample 1639521 | NCBI WGS metagenome assembly FTCU01 (sample SAMEA3914864, study PRJEB12502) | metagenome | biome: forest; material: soil | place: USA | collected 2012-03-12 | depth 0.3 m
ACAACGAGCCGGAGAAGAAGGGGAAGAGCAGCAAGACCAAGCGACTGAGCCGGATGATGCAGTTCTGGAAGTCCAAGGACGGGAACACGGCATGAGAACCAGTCTTTGCCGCCGTTACTTGAGAGATGGAGAGGCCGACATGTAGGATTACGGGAGGTGGGTTGGGATTTTTGGAGGGGGTGGTTAATATTGATGATTTTGGCGTTTTTGTCGGCAGCATGAGGAGCAAGGTTACATGAGATCAGGGACAACAATCTCAACTGCCAGAGGCTGGCTTCAGTTTGATGGTAGCCAGGGGGTTAAGGTATGAAGGACGGGACATATGATTCAAAGGTGGCGATGATTCTGATTCTCTGGACATGTATCATTGTACATATGTCGTACCATGCGGTAGTTAGAGGGCGGTGTTCCGGGAGAGATAACAATCGAGGACGGCATTTGTCTTTTTTTTTCTTAAGTCTTTTCCGTGCCTATCGCAGCGTCGTTTCGTGGTCCCTCCGTATGTACCCAGACACTCACTCTTCGTTGTCGAGGAGGTGTGCCGGCCCCACATCCCAGGTGTGTGCCGGGCCTAGGCCTCGGTAAGGCGCGGCTTTGAATGTCAACACATCGCATGCCTGCCCTCCAGCAGACAATCCCCAAGACCGCGCGACCTGCACCGACAAAACTACTCGGCATTGGAACCGCAACAACCAACTCCCGAATCTTGACTGCAGTTGCGACAACACTATCTCTTCGACCTTACCCGCATCAACTGACTTTGAGACGATTCGCATAGCACGCAGAACGCGCACCACACACCAACGCACCCTCCTCTTCAACCAACCCCAGCGTCTTCGCATCCAGTGCAGCCCTCACCTCCCCGCGCAGAAACCACACCCCGCCGCTCTCCCACAGCGCAAACCATAAGCAACAGACAACGCCGGCCATGCCCGCAGCAGGGTCTGCGTCCCTCCCCCGCAGCGCCATGCGGCGGCTGATGAAGGAGCTCGACACCTGGACCGGCACCGAGGCCGCCACGGAGCAGGGCATCGAGCGCCTCGGCCCCGTCAACGACGACGAGCTGCTTACCTGGGAAGCCGTCATCAACGGCCGGGACGTCGGGCACGGCTACGACAGTGCGTCCCGCCCCCCTCCCTTTCCCAAAACAGGATCTCGACGGCGAGCTAATCACGTGTGTGTTTGTTTCGTGCAGACGGCCGCTGGCTCCTCCGCATCACCATCCCGCCGACCTACCCCCTCGCGCCGCCGACCATCGTCTTCGCAACCCCGATCGTGCACGCCAACGTGCACCCGCAGACGGGGGAGATCTGCCTGGACCTGCTCAAGGACGCGTGGACGCCCGCGTACAGCGTGCTCGAGTGCGTGCGGGCGATCCGGCTGCTGCTGGGCGCGCCCGGAGTGGACTCGCCGCTGAATGTGGATGTTGCGGCGTTGTTGAGGGAGGGGGATGTGCGCGGTGCGAGGGCGCTGGTGGAGTTGTGGGTTGAGGAGGAGAGGTTTGAGGGGGAGTGATTTGGGGTGTTTGGGGTGGTCATATTTTTGGATTGATATTTTGGGCGTGCATATGCATACTGTATACATCTAATTACCAAGAGGGATCGGAGCCGGTCATATAGGCGTTAGGAACTGTTTGGCTTTTCATGTCAGGCACACCACGAATTCAGAGTCTGGTCTTGCAGAGAAAATAATACATAAGCAATGATACCCGTTTCTTCACGCCCCTTTCTCTATGTTGTCAAAACGCCATGCTTGTGCCCAGGCAGTCTGCCAGCAAGCAGTGTCCTGTTGTGCCTGCCCGCAAAATCCAACCCAAAACAACCCGAAACCTGGCCGCCACGTTTGTTGCGGCCCGTACCCATCAAGGTAGCACATTTCCATCGTACAAGTCTCAAGTACAGCACACCAAACTACACCACAGCCATTTTCGGCTGTCTGACCAACACCTGGCCCTCTCAAGTGAGGTTCATGACATGGCGCATCACGACCCTTGCCGGGGCTTGTGACGGCCTCGCCTGACTTGCTTCGCCGGAATCCCAAAGACCCTGAGGCGTCTTCAAGCCCACGAGATGAGGGGGCTGCTATTGTCAGTTGGCGAAACAACGCCACCCGGTAAAACCTCCTGGGGCATACCGTATCACTCATTATAGTGATACACCTGTCCATTGTCAGCACAACCGCCTAGACGCAATGCGAGGCAAGGGACGGCTTACCTTGTAATTCGGCAGGCCGACCGCCTGCCAGCCTAACCTCTTGGCCATCTTGGCGAAACCCTCGGTCTCGATCAGATGGTAGAAAGAGAAGGCGGGGAACATGGCGCCGTCCCGGTGGACGTCAGCCTTCACCAGGAGCGCTGCGCCCCCGACACCGTCGAGAGGAATCTCGTCGTCGAGGCCGCCATCCTCCTCAGACAGGTAGGCCATCAGCGTCCGGAAGGTCGCCATCTCGGCGTAGCCCTCCAGCAGGATCTCGTCCGGGCCCATCTTCTTGGCCAACTCCTGCGCGGTGGGGCTGTCCTGCCAGTTGTTGAAATCGTAGGGGCGCTCGTCCATCTCCTTCTTATCGGCGTTCCAGAAGCGCTGAAAGCAGTTGGGCGCCACGACGGGCTTGTCGTGGCGAGCCAGATCCTGGATGATGGTCGGCGGGGTCTCAATGACATCGGCATCGAGCCACAGGATCCATGATGTCGAGGGGCCCAGGGTCGAGAAGAGTAAAGAGTTGCGGGCCTTGGCCATGGCGGACCGTCGGTTCTTCTGGTTCGCCATCTTGTGGCGCTCGCCCTCGTCCTGCGACGCCAGCGGCGGCTCAATGTCCTCGCGCAGGATGATGATGCTCTTGAACCTGTCCTTCTCGAGCCCGTATTTCTGTGTCTTGGCGATCTTCTTCTGCAGCTCCTTGGTCGCGTCGTTGCCCTCCTTGGTCTTGGGCAGGATGAAGCCGAGAGTGATCAGTTCGTGGGGGTACTGGAGGCGGAGGAGGTTGTCCCAGTAGGCCGGGTAGAAGCGGGCCATCGGGGTCAGGAGCAGGATGTTCTCGCGGTTCTCGAGGGGGTTTGGTGTGATGGTGACATTGTTGAGGTTGTAGCGTGTAACAGGCGGCGCCTTCAACTTGGCACCACTAGTCGACTTGCGGAAGGGAGAGGTGGGCGGCGAGAGAGGGTGGGAGGCGGCCGTGGCCTTTCGAGAAGCGGAGAAGTCGGAAGCGGAGGAGCCTATTAAGAAGTATAGGATGAAGAGGCCGAGCGCCACACCGACGGCGATGGTCACCGGGCTCGCCTTCTTGAGACGAACCGACCCCATGGGACGCGCCATGGGTTCGTTCGAGGATGGATCAGGAACCTTGACCCATTAGGTGGTAAGAATCGAAAGGAGCTTGCCGATGGACGGAGGCGCTGACGAGGCCGGGTTCGATCTTTCGCACCAGCGATCGACAGCCCGACAAGTGTTGTAATGCAGTGGCCCGATCAATGGCAGCCCAAGATGCACACGGCCAATTCGGAAAGGAAAAGAAAAAGACGAGTCGACGGTTCTGAGGGTGAAGGGTTGTGCGTGTTTGGAGTTGGTCGAAAGGACGGATGCACAGTATCAATAAATACGACAGGACCCTCTCTCACTGCAGTGAATACGAAACAACGCTCTGCGAGTCAGACCAGAACTGCGCAACAGCCGAGTAACCCTTGCCAGAATTGCCCCGACACTCTCTTTGCCTTGGACATTAATATGGGCTTTTCCTAGGAGTATTCTATTCTGGATTCCTCGAATCAGGAGAGAGTCCTGTATTCGCAGGGTCAAGTAGAGACACAGTCTTTATACAGTGCTACACTGTGTCTGACGAGGTCCCGAGCTGCCCACGTCAACGGCGCGGCAGCCTGCCACTGTCAGTGCCGCAGCTGCAGGGCGAGCTGCAGTGAAGCTTCACCTCTGCAAACATCCAACTTCGCCGCCTGCCAGAAACCCCAACCAACTCCCTTCCCTTCCTTCACTCAACTCTTTTGTGAATTCTTCGGCGCATCTAGATTTCGAAACCTCGCACACAGGCTGCAACAATGTCAACAGCGCCAATCATTACTTTCAAGGCGGGCATATGCGATGTCGACGTCGGTCTTCCCTCTCGTGCTCTTCCCCGCCGGTCTGCTTCTCGCCTTCTCGGGGCTCGCATGCTGACCGGCTAGCAGCAATCCTCAAAACCTTTCAAGATCAAGGCCCAGGCCACTCCCGGCTACATCTACCTCTACTCCGAAGATGGTAAGCTTGCAGCCCGCCGGCCCTCCTTGCGCCGTGACAACAAGAACCCGCACGAACGCTGACATGACGATGCAACAGATCTAATCCACTTCTGCTGGCGCCCCCGGTCCGCCCCCCTCGACGAGCCCGACCTTGACCTAGTCATGGTGCCAACAGATGGCAACTTCGTTCCATACGACACCCGCACGCCGGCCTATCCCTCCTCCAAGACCAACGGCCGCATCTTCGTCCTCAAGTTCGCCTCGTCCTCGCAGCGGCACCTGTTCTGGCTCCAGTCCAAGCCCCAGGGCCGCAGCGGCGACCCGGCTTGGCTCAGCCCGAGAGACCTGAAGATTGGGGATATCGTCGACAGGCTCCTGCAGGGTGAGGAGGTGGATGTGAACCGCGAGCTGGGCTCGGTCCGCAACAACGATGACGACAGCCAGCGCGATGAGGATAACGATGAGACAATGGAGGACGTCGAAGGCCATGCCGATCCCCATGCGCACCGCCGCGGCGGTAACGGCGGGGCTGGCCCTGACGCTACCGGCGGCGACTTTCGGCAGGAAGGCGAGGATTCCCGAGAAGGAGGATCAGACGGGGCGCGAGCGTAGGTGACCGCTTTCCCATTTGACACGCCCTCGCGTCTACCATTTATTTGGTCCGCGCAACTTGGTGGTTTATCTGCTGGGAAGGAGCTGGTTCTGGCGCAATATCATCGGGCATCTTGCAGATAGCATGTACATCCTAAAGACCCGCCGGCAAGCAGACGGCGGAGAACCCCAAATGAGAAACCCGGCATTGTCTCATTTCCTTGGCTTGCATACCTAACGGCTGCACATGTGCTAATTCCGTTGGTAGGGCGAGCAACAACGCTGTCGCCGCCGCCGCGGTGCGCAACTTTATCAATTCTCTGAAGAGCGCCCCTGGGGGTCTCGGGGGCGGCAAGGCCGAAACCAAGAACTATCCGGGCCTGTTCGACCTCCTCGATCCGTCCACAACCATCCCCATGCTCGACTCCGCCAGCGATGAATACGTCGACAACCTCCTGAGCTTTCTGCCCCCGACAGTGCTAGTCTTGGCCCAACAGGGAGAGCGCGGAGACGCTATCGACAAAGAGCCTGGTGCGGAGTCTGTGGAGGCTGCGAAGCAAGCTCTGAGTTCGGGCCAGAAACGCGCTCTGCTCAAGAAGGTGCTCCGCAGCCCGCAATTCAGCCAGAGTCTGGCGAGCCTAACTATCGCCCTACGGGACGGCGGCCTACCGAGCATTGCGGACGCACTGGGCATCAAGCTGGACAACGGAGGGCTTGTCAGGGGTGGCACCGTGCCTCTGGGCGGTGCGGATGCCGTTGAGGCGTTTGTGGAGGGCGTGAAGAAGACGGTGGCGAAGAAATGATGGGAGTCAATGGAAAAGGAAGAGTCGCCCTGGGTGAGGTGAAGGGTGCTTCCATGCATTGTGGTTGATAGCAATCACATATCGTGCGTGTATTTATATAGCACGTCCTTGCCCAGGAAGTGGCACCGCAAGATGCAGGCTTGCTCGCAATGACGAAGCAGGCAGGACTAAGAATGCGGTAAACTGCCTGCTATTTGAGGAATCCAAAAGGTCCCACGCGGCTCTCACAGCTGTCATCCACCATGATCGGAGTCCTTGGGATTGGTGGTGTGGTACCCATTGGGTGTATTTCCGCGTAATAATACAATGGATGCCAAGCCGGTACCTTGCGGGTTGCGGGGCCGCTCAACGTCATCTTCCACTGACACAAGCTCCAAAAAAGCTTCCATCGCGCTCCCTCAAATCCATCCACAGCGAGCCCCATCTCGCAACACCAACATTCCCACTGCGACACGTCGCACATCACTTTCCCCGCGCCAGTTTCAGCATCATGGCAGCCGAAGCGGAGTTTTGGTCGTTTCCGACCAACCCGGACGATTTCGACCAAGATGAGCGCATTTCTTACTCCAAACTCGACAACAAGTACATCGCTGTGCAGGGCGACGGCACCGAGTACGAGTTCGACGACGGGCTACGGCGCTGGATTCCCATGATCGACGAGGCCTTGATCGAGGAACAGCAGAGAGGGTACATGTTTCAGGATGCCGATGCCGACGGTGATGCCGAGATTGGCCGGCAGGGCAGAAAGAGGAAGATGGACTCTTCGAACGACCGCGAGGTAAGCTGCGCGCGCATGCACATCTGCAGCGTCGGCCGTCCCGCACGACGCCATGCCCTCCTCCTCCCACCATAGCCCTGTGCATGAGAGAGTCGAGAAAAGAGACCAGAACAGTCCCGAAACGCCCACGCGCGCGAGATTCGGGGAGAGACTGACCAGCCGCCTGATGTGATCTTTCTGTTTGCGCGCCAGCAGGACAACAACACCAACAACAAGGACCGCTCTTCCAAGAACTCACGACGCCAACGCGGCCCGCCGCAGCCCAAGCAAAACACGGCCGTTTACGTCACGGGCCTCCCGCCCGATGCCACCGCCGACGAGGTCGCCGAGCTCTTCTCACGCAAGTGCGGCGTCATCGCCGAGGAGATCGACAGCGGCCGCCCGCGCATCAAGCTGTACACCGACGCCGACGGCAACTTCAAAGGCGACGCCCTAATCGTCTTCTTCAAGCCCCAGTCGGTTGAGATGGCCATCATGCTGCTCGACGACACCGACTTCCGCTTCCCCCTCCCCGGCTCCGCAAACCCGGCCAAGATGCGCGTGCAGGCCGCCGAGTCGAGCTACAAAAAGACCAAGTACGACGCCGCCACGACACCCGCCCCCTCCTCCACCCCCCGCAACAACATCACCAACCCCACCCCCGGAGGCGGTCCCTCGACCGACGACAACAAGCTCCGCAGCCAAGACAAAGCCAAAATCATCAAAAAGACCCAAAAGCTCTCCGCCAAACTCGCCGACTGGTCCGACGACGACGAGCCCTCCCATCTCTCCTCCGCCAACCCCCCACCACCTGCAAACAGCAAGTGGGACCGCGTGGTAATCCTCCGGCACATGTTCACGCTCGAGGAACTCTCCGCCGACCCGACCGCCCTGCTCGACATCAAGGAGGACATCCGCGAGGAGTGCGCCAAGCTCGGGCCTGTCACCAACGTGGTGCTGTACGACCTCGAGGAGGAGGGTATTGTCAGCGTGAGGTTTCAGGCGAGGGAGAGCGCCGAGGCGTGCTTGCAGATGATGCACGGGCGGGCGTTTGCGGGGCAGATCGTCGAGGCGTTTTTCGCGACGGGGCGGGAGAAGTTTCGGAAGTCGAAGGGGGAGGAGGGGGGCGCGGAGAAGAAGGATGATGAGGAGGATTAGGGGAGGTAGGATTCAAGTTGTACTTCTTGTTGTCCTTGTTGGTCCGGACTGCTCAGGGTCTGAGCTTCGATTCTCGTTGTTTTCTTGGTTTTTTCCCTCTTCGTTTCGTTTCGCCTGTTTTATTCAACTTGTCTTTCTCGTCGGACAGGTTAGTTTACAGTGGAGGTAATGTATGATCGAGATACCAATCCAATGGTTTGACGTTGCCCTTGCACCTCTTTTCCTGGCGATACGACGAGCACACACCAAGACCTTCGGACAGGTCCAACGCAAAGCTGAACTGAACCTCGCTATAAATCCGGCAATGCCATTCATTCCTTTCATGTCTATCTTTCTAAATAAAGTGTTGAACTTTTTGTTCCCATCGACCTAGGTAGCCACCTATCCACCCTCCTAACCACCCGGAAATCATCGCGCCAGGGGGATCCACCCCTAAAGAAGATTCAATATTGCACATCGAATCTGAAAAATCAAGGTGACGGGTATCTCATTTATCGTTTTGGTTCTCCCAGCACCACATGGTCTACAACCTGTCGGCTTGTATCTTAATGGTGGAAGAGCCGGACGTTCTGCTCCACAAAGGTGATGCCCAACTTCTCGGCCGTCTCGAAGACGGGCACGTCGTTCTGGCTGCCTCCCGGGGCGGCGATGTACTTGACGCCGGAGCGAGCGGCACGGTAGACGTTGTCGATGAAGGGGAACTGGCGGTGGGTTAACAAACGAAACCATGAGAGGAAGTCACGGGGTAAAGGGTCGACATACAAAGGCATCGCTCGACACGACGACGTCGCTCAGCTTGGACATCCACTCGGTCTTCTCCTCCTCGGTGAAGGCAGCCGGGACCTCCTCGAACGCGGCCTCGAAAGCCTCACGCTCCGGGCCCGACTTGGGCAGCTCGCCGCTGACGAGCAGGTCGATGTTGTTGCTCTTGTCGGGGCGCTTGGTGCCCTTCTTCCACTTGATTCCGAGCACACGCGGGTGGAAGCGGAGCCACCAGTTGTCGGCCTTGTCACCGGCCAGCCTAGTGCAGTGGATACGAGACTGCTGGCCGGCACCGAGACCGACGACCTGGCCCCTCGCGGCGTAGCACACCGAGTTGCTCTGAGTGTACTTGAGAGCGATGGTGGCGATGGTCAAGTCCCGCAGGGCGCTCTCAGAGAGCGGGCCGGAGTTCTTGGGGGTGATGATGTTCTTGAACGACTCGGGGGAGATCTCGACGTCGTTGCGGCCCTGAGACAAGCTGACACCGTAGACTGTCCGGGTTTCGGTCTTGGCGGGCTCGAACTCGGGGTCCATTTGCAGGACCAGGTACTTGCCGCCCTTCTTCTTCTTGAGAATCTCCAGAGCGGCGGGCTCGTAGCCGGGAGCAATAACACCATCAGACACCTCCTTGGAGATGATGCTGGCGGTGGGAACGTCGACGATGTCGCTGAGAGCAATCATGTCGCCGAAGCTGCTCATGCGGTCGGCACCTCTGGCACGGGCATAGGCCTGGGCGAGGCCCGAGGTCTCAATGCCGGCGATATCGTCGACCATGTAAACCTTGCGCTCGTCGGCGCTCAGGGGCTCGCCAATGGCGGCTCCGGCGGGAGACACGTGCTTGAAGCTGGCGGCAGCGGGCTTGCCGAGGGCCTTCTTCAGCTCCTTGACCAGGGGCCAGCTGTTGAGGGCGTCCAGCAGGTTGATATAGCCCGGAGAGCCGCCCAGAACCTTGAAGGGAAGGTTGCCCTCCTTGACAAAGGCCGAGGCGGGCTTCTGGTGGGGGTTGGCGCCGTAGCGGAGCGGCAGATACTGCTGGCCATCGGCGGCGTACTGCTTGCGGAAAAAGTCGGAGATAGCGGCGTCATAGTCGGCAGTGTGCTCAAAGGCCTTGAGGGCGTACAGCTTCCGGCTCGACTCCTTGACCTCGCCGGCCTCGAGCTCCTTGAGGAACTCGGCGTAGTCGTTGGGGTCGCTCAGGATGGTGACGCGAGTATGGTTCTTCGCGGCGGCGCGAATGAGAGTGACACCGCCGATATCGATCTCCTCAACAGCCTCGGGCACCGTGACGTTGATCTTGGCAACTGTATCCTTGAAGGGATACAGGTTGCAGATGACGTAGTCGACCTTGTCGATGTTCTGCTCGGCAAGGTCCTTCTCGTCCGAGGCAAGGTTGCGGGCCAGAATGCCGGCGTGGACGGCGGGGTGGAGGGTCTTGACGCGGCCGGCGAGCATCTCGGGAGCCTTGGTAATGGCAGAGATGTCCCTGTGAGAAAAGAAAAAGGCGCTGTTAGCGAGAACTTTCCCTGAGCATACCAGCGAGCAGGAGGGCCGTCTTACTCGACCGGGAATCCGGATTCCCTGATCATCTTGGACGTGCCGCCCGAAGCCAGAATGCGGACATTCTGCTGGACGAGGCCCTTGGCCAGGTCCAG
>FTCU01000212.1_pt1 | contig 9939 bp, 8 predicted proteins | sample 1639521 | NCBI WGS metagenome assembly FTCU01 (sample SAMEA3914864, study PRJEB12502) | metagenome | biome: forest; material: soil | place: USA | collected 2012-03-12 | depth 0.3 m
GCACTGCTGGGCCTCTCTCACTTGTAGTCCTTCGTGCAACTATAAAGAATACAAGCGATCACCAACATTGCCTTGCCAGCCTGTGATACGAGATCCAGGTACAAAGGGACTTCTAGGTTAAAGAAGTTATTATATATATATACAACTAGCTAGTCACTTGTTGAAGGAGTCTAGGACTTCTAGGTTAAAGAAGTTATTATATATATATATAACTAGCTAGTCACTCGTTGAAGGAGTCTGGGACTTCCTCAGTAAGCAATTCAGATTGTACCTTGGATTGTACTATTGAGACATTTGTATACTGCACTTGTTGTAAACCCTTTGGCTTCACCGAATCCTTTCTAGCGTTGACTACCTCTGGAACCCTCTCAGAAGAGGCTAGGTCTGACAATTCGTCACATTTAGGGAGGGGTCGTACGAGGGTTCGGTGCTGCAGTGTATGCAGCAAGCCTGGCTATAATGCCCGCACTTGCTAGGAGGTTGCAGATGCATCTGATTCAGCTGCTTCTAATATAATTATCGTTGGTTCTTAATGTTGTAGTCTAGTAATTGAGGATAACTGTTGTACTATAGTGGGAGGTGGGTCACTCGCTTATATGGGTCACTCGCTAATAAAGTACGTTATAGACAATGGACCGAATACCGAGCAGAGATGCTCTAATGCACAGATGTCTACAGGAGTAACCTCTCTTTCTACCTAGGAGGAAAGTCACTATTAGACAACAAGAACTGGTCCCCGGATATGCAAGCAGTACGAGCAACTATACGGTTCGCAATTTCGATAGGGCGTCTAGACGTAGACCAACAGCAGAACAGAACAGCATTAACTTATTATTACTGACCTATTATCACCAATCCGACCATCATTACGCATCTCGTGCCACGCCGAGCAAGCACGCTTCAACCGCCGAGGATAGGACGTTGAGCACTTGGAGACTGGACTTCAAGCCGGCTTACTTATGTTATCACTAACCCACGAGGACCCGCAGAGAGGAGGACAGAAGAAGGAAGGATATAAGCCAGAAAAGGAGGACGTACGGGCTTTGGGAGACCAAGATCCATTTTAAGAATTGTATTAGTAGATACGTATAGTTGCCCTTTCGGGTTAAGCCCGCCGGGCGGAATAAATTGTGTGTGTGTGTGTGTGTGTGTAGGTCTTGCTCGCTGAGTACCTTGCTGCGACAATTGCATCCTGTCAAGCCACGCACGTCATAGACTGACCCCGCAGTCTTTAAAAATGTTAACTAAAAATTTAACGACACCCGATTCGCCTTTTATTGTACATTGGAACATGCAATGGAAGCTATGCTTGAAAAAGAGGGAACAGACTGGCGAATCGGAGTTGGGCATCGTGATTTCGCCACGCAAGTTCTGGAAACACGTTCTCCACCCCAAAGTGACCGCTGCCACAGCCGACAAGTTGTGGAAGGAAGATGGCACGAAAGTGATTCTGTCCGTAACCGACCGCAAAACGGCCAACATAACGAAGCCAATAGCCTCAAGGGTTGTCCCAATGTCCCGGAGCTTCGGACGGAAGGCAAGCGACGAATCCAACACGGTATAGCACTCGTCAAAGACGATGCGATCCAGCTGCTGTCGTACGACCAGGCGGTTGAGAAAATCCCAGAACGGCTTCGTACAAATGGACTCTAGGGTGACCAAGATAACAGAGGCAGAAGAGACTTCCCGGGGTGACCAGACCTCGCACGGTATGCGCAAGCTTCGGCACCGGCCGGCTATGTCCTGTTGCAGGGCAACAAAGGGCACGATGACAATGGTAACTCCGTCGCGGGCAATGTACGAAGGGAGCATGAAGGCAAGGCTCTTGCCGCCCCCTGTGCCAGCAATGTAGACGACAGGGGAAAGCCCTTGTACGATGGCCTTAAGGGGCTTGTTCTTGGCAGCCTTGGAATTTGGCATTAGGGCTGTCGAGAAGCTGGCGGAGGCGGCCGTGGAGGTCGGCGGTTCGGAGGGAGGCAAGGCGGCGACGGCGAACTTGCTGCTTTTCGGCCAAGAAGAGTGCGTACAGTACATCCAGCCGAAATCTAGACACAGCTCTAGTCCCAAAGCCAAGGAACCGGTGCCAATCGGTACTGATCCGGCGGTACTGCTCAAGGCGACCTGCGTAACCTTGATTTCCCTGCTAGATCTCGCGGGCGTACACCATACCAGCAACGTACGAGGAGTGCCCGGCCTGGAAGTCCCATGCATCGTCCGGGATCTCCTCGTCGCCGTCTGTCTCGGAGTCATCGTACGTCCTACCCCTTGCCCAGATAGCAGGAGAGTTTCCCTGTCCCGGAGCAGCACTAAACGAGGCGCGGAGGTATCGCCTTGCTATAGCAATGGCAATGTGGCGCCATGAGCTAATATTGAGCTTAGTGCCAAGGTGCCGTACGGCGAATGCCTCGATAGCGCGTCTCATCTTGTCCGATGACCAGACAGCAGGGGTAAGTGGTACAGACGTGGCCGAGTCGTCCGATCCTTGCCCCGAGTTGCTGCTGGATGTTAGCGTCAGCGATGGCGATGGCGATGGCGATGGCGATGGCGATGGCGATGGCGATGCAGGTGTCTGTGACTGTTCGCCCGGCGGCCGAGGCGGTTGTACGAGAAAGGAAGTAGCCCAGAGAAAGGGGCTTGGCCGGTGCCCAAGACGAAGCAAGACCTGGAATTGCTGGCAGAATGGGAGGACAGAGCTGAGGTACCGCACAAGAACCTCTCCAAGGGCTTCTGGCAGGAAGCGATGGATAACCTTGAGCTGGCCACTCTGGCGGTAGCCTTTGTGGTATCTAGCAGCAATGCAGACAGGACCATGCTGGATGAAGATGTTGCGTTGCCCACCGTACGCTGTGTTGGTCGTACGAATGCCCAAGATCTCGGAAGACCGCGCAGGTTGCCCTCCGAGGAAGTGGATCCCAACCAGAAGGAGCTCTCGTACGCAATTGACCTTGCTCATGTACTCGGCAGTAGTGGAGGAATTGAACACCGGCTCGTTCAGCGGGCCTGGCGTGACCCACAACGCTTCCAGCTCGGGGTTGTTGATGATGCGCTGTACGATCCAGTCTTGGCATGCATCAACCCACTCCTTGTTCCGTGGCTCCGAAAGAAAGGAGTACCCAACGTCCTCGGCGCCCGTGTCGTTCACCACCCGGTTCCATGGAATGGCTGGGAGGGCAGGTGGTGGTGCTGGGTCTGTGTCGTCCGTGCTCAAAGTGTCGAGAAACAGGAGCTGTGCCATCGTACGACGCAGCTCGTCCACAATGCAATACAGCATCTCGGAAAACGATTCGGTGCTGAACGTGATGTCCTGATACTGGATCGTAGTGCCAGACCAAGAGACTTTGCCAGCCACAGCAGTGGTGAATCGGATCCGGAGGCCGTACGATCGGCAGTCGAAGATCCAGTCCATGGGAGTCGGGCACCGGTCTGCATGCACGACAGTGGTAAATCGATGGACCTTTTGTCGTACGATGGCAAACAGCCCTTCGCTGCCGTTGCCGTCCGCAACCTCGTGGCAGGACTGGTGGACAACAAGCATCCGGGCGATCTTGATGACGGCAGAGTAATGCCCGGTGTAGTTGTCAGGCGTGACCCAGCCACCATCTCCTCGAATCCCGATGACGGCAAGGGCAGAGAGGAGGACGCTATCGTACGAAGACCCGGGGAGGCTGTGGTCAAGAAGAGAGACTAAAAAGTCGGTAATCCGCCGGTCGATAAGGCCGCATCGCTCAGGGCCAACCGTGGACGGCTTGACAGGGACGCGACGGCGGAGGGCTGCCTATTTCTTCTGCTGCGTGTCTGTGAGCCGGTATGGGGGTCGTACGGCGCTGTCTGCCAGGCTAGTCCGGAAAACAAACCCAACAACTCTCTTCCAAGAGTAGAGTATCGCTGGGTGGTTGCCTTCTCAAGGCGGCTCTCAAAGGACTTGGTCGGCTTCTCTTTAATATGCTTACGGTTGATCTCGAAAAGGACGGCCGTGCCTGCTGTCTGGTAAAGGCAATCGCGTTGCGCCAGGTGGATCGTACGCTCAAGAAACGTCCAAAGCTGGACCAGCTGGCCCTCGGCTGTTGTACGCTCGCAAGTCGTCGAACGTCTGCGGCCACCCTTCAGATGCGTTCAGGCTGACTGTCGTACGCAGGCAGGAAAGGTCAAGCCCGGCAAGGTGCGAAGCCCAGCCAACCCGGTGGAGCCAGGGGTTTGGTTCGAGAGATCCTTCCTTGTTGGCAATGGTGTTGGTGCGCTGCTGGAGCTGCTGTGCAGCATGTCGTACGAGGGTGAGGATGCCGGCAGATGGCTGGGGAGGGGGAGAGGAACTGTTGAAAATGTCATGTAATTACTTAGAGGGCGCTTCTTCTCCCCAACTACTCTTCCTCCCTCCCTCACACTTGGGGATGACGTACGAGGAGGTCTGGAGGGAGGCACTCGGCTGTGGTGCATGGACTTGGAACCACCCGCTCCCCGCTCGGCTCCTGAAGAGGCGTTGGCACCAGACACCGAGCTCCCATGGTGGTGCATCGTACGACTGCCTGGCAGGTGCGCGGGTGTTGCCACCGGCTGATCGTGGGTTGGTCCAGCCGTGGACTGTCCGGCAGTGTTCCTGGATAGAACGGACCTGCCGGGCAACGTACGAGCAGTTGTTGCACTTGATGCTATCCGGGAATGGGCCATCAAGCTCAGGGATTGGGTCGAGAGGTGTGGCTGGGTGTTGGAAACGGGCGGCGATGTCTGCCTGGCTCCGGTACAGATCTTGGCTGCTCTGGGAGGCGGCTTGTGCGATGTCGGTCCGAGAGCTGACAGAGATGTCCTTGTGCTTCGTACGGAGATGAGAAGTGACTTCTTGAACAGGGCATGCGTGCCGGCAGAGAGAGCAGACAAGGGCGCCAAGCGGCAAGACAACAACAAACGGATCCATAGGGCAAAGGGGCAGCAGAGAGGACTTTGTACGATGCATGAAATTAAGAGGGAGAAAGAAGAGGAGAAAGGGGGGAAGAAAAGGAGGAAGAGAGGAAGGGGCAAGCTTACCTTGCTTTTTTTGGTTCCCTGTTTTGCTGAACAAGGTTTGGCGTAGACTGTGATGAAGGTGTAGTGTGATAGCAAGGGCTTTGAACAGCTGGTTCTTGCAATAGCGACATCGTACGGATGATGAGAGCGATACGATACTGTTAGGAATCGCAGAGACAATGAGTGCAAGATGATTATATATTTCGTACGCCTTGCCAGTTACGCTCTATCGCGTCGCGTTTGAAGTACGCTTGCTCCCCCCCCGGGTCCTCCTCAGACAAACGGCTTGGCAACCGATGCCTTGGCTGGCAAGGAGCTGACTTGGGCAAGAGCTAGAGCTGCAAAAGGGAAAGAAGGGAGGTGTGGCCGCCCTTTACCCTAAGTTAACCCTTAAACGGCTGCATCTTGCGACAGCGACATCGTACGATGACGAGAGCGATACTGTTAGCATCGCACGGATGAGGAGCACAAGGGGATATAGGTCTCGTACGTTTTAGGACAGATGCAATGGCGTTTGCGTAGACTCCGATGAAGAGCATCGGATTCTACCCGCTGTCACGGCCGCCCCGCCAGCTCAGGGCTGGCCACCCATCACTCGTGTTTGGGGTGACCGGCTGGCAGTCAGCCGACTCGAAGGTGGAAGTTCGAGACCAGACATAGGATTCACAGAGTTGCGCAGTGTCTGAGACGGGGAAGAAGGCCCTGGGCGGCTCGGGGACCGCCATTGTCGAGACTCGGCCAACGGATGAGATTTGCAGGGCAGGGTCAGTTAAGACTACCGGGTTGTGAGGGTGATGATGGAGGTATGATTGGGTTGAATCGCGAGCTGAAGTTGAACCTCGAAAGGGGCAGCGCCCACAACAACCTGCAGCGTCAGATGAAAGTCATGAACCGATTTCCATCCTTCTCTGTCTTTGTTTGCATATGCACAACGCCGTCACCATCACGGCGGTCACATCCGAAAGGGGAAAAGGGATGAGAAAAAGCAAAAACAAAACAAGAAACACACAGCGCTTCCCCGCACGCTGCTGCAGGCGGACTTTTCCATCGTCCTGACCGCTGCACTCAAGTGGCACACGAGGGAGATAGTTGCCTTCTCGTTGCCCTTTCTTCCTTTCGCCCTTTCGTTACCCAAGCTGCAGCAAGAATCTTGCTCGCCCCAGAGTCAGAGTCGGTTATTCCTGCCTGCTTAGAGCCCGGATTAATTAGGTCTAAATACTGTCGTTCTCCTTGATAGATGATGCCACTGACAACACAGAAAGGAGCAGATGAGGACGGTGTTGTCAACCGCGTCAAGGCATGCAAGAAGTATTATGCAGAACAGCTGCAGCGCAGCATATGACGCACATTTCCTCAACCACACGTCTTTTGACAACACAACATGCTCAGTGACCGTGGCTCAAGTTGTTTGGTTCTTGTCTTGCATCAACATACAGACACAATGACAATCCCCCGTTGGACTCTCTATGGACTGCCCTATATATAGTTGCTCTAGCTGCCCCGTTCGTGTCCCAAATCTTTCCCACCTTTCCATCACTTTGCTCAGTTCGCTTCGCTCAAGATAAACGAACAGTGCAAAATTATTTGTTTTAAAAATGCAAGACACAAACGACGCTTTTTGCCCTTGTGGCACCCCTGCCGGCACCTCGTCGGCCACTCTCTCTCCTCCCGGCGGCAACCCTGGCGGCAACCCGTCGGCCACTCTCTCTCCTCCTGGCCAGCTCCTTGCCGGGATGGTCCAGGACCTCGCCGCCGATGTGTCCGCGGCACACTTGGACGGGCCGGAGCTGTCAGCGGCCTACCACGCCATGATGGCGTGTGTCCGGGCCCAGCTGGACGAGGAGATCCACGCCGTCCACACGGCAAACTTCCCGTCGGTCCAGCGGGTGGAGGTGCTTTGCCGCCTCTACTTTGGACATTTTCACGTCCTCTTCCCCTTTGTCCGCCGGGCCGACGTCCTCGGGGACTGGCTTCTTCTCCTTGCTGTGGCGGCCGTCGGGGCCCAATACGCGCCCGACAGCGTCGACGCCGCGTCGGACGGCGCACTCGCCACCGTGCTGGACATGGTGGTGACGGGACTTGTGGATGTCGGCTCCAGCGACGACTGCTGCTTGGGAGACCCGGAAGCCGACGGCCTGAGTTTGGGCACGCTCCAGGCCATGATCCTCAACGTCGTGTGCAAGCTGCACGGCGGGGTCCGGCGCGAGGTCCAGAGCGCGCTGGCGGAGAGGTACAACCTCGTCGCCGCGTGCGGCTTGATGGGTTTGCTGTCGCCGGCCGCGAACCAGGCCCAGGAGGCCCAGACGGTGTCTGCCTGGCTGGCACAGGAGTCGCGGCTGCGCACGGGGATGATGGTGTGGCTGTTGGACTCGATGGCGGCATACGAGTTCGACGCCCCTTTGCTGATGCAGTTCGCTGACGCGAAGGGGGCCCTGCCCTGCCCTGACGCCCTTTGGGAAGCTCCCTCGGTCCACCAAGTCGCCGCCGCGACACAAAGCTCAGTCCCCTTTCTCGACGCGGTCGAGATGCTTTTTATGGAGAAGCGGCTTCCGGAGCACCTCGGCGAGTTCGGGTCCCTCCTGCTTCTCCACGCCGTCCTGCGCCGGAACAGAGAGGTCGCGACGGGGGTGCCCACCATGCTGTCCTCCTGGGCGCCAACCACCTCGTCGCCAACCCCCTCGGCACCCCCAAGGGTTTTTGGCCCAAGGGTTTTCCGCGCCGCCACGTTGGGAACCTGGCTGCCGGCCAGTCCCACCCTCTTGGAGTGGCGGGACATTGCCTGCGGCTGCATGGACCTGCTCCATGCGCGTGCCAGCGCCAACGCGGCGGATTTCGCAGGTTGGGAACACCCGACGACGCTGTTCCTGCACCTGTGCCGCCTCATCCTGCTGGCGCCGACGGCGCATCTCCACACGCTGGCCGACTCGGCGAAGGATCCGGCGCGCGGGCTGGTGCTGCGTTGGGCCACCCGGGCCTCGCTCAAGGCACGGCTGGCGGTCATCCACGCGGCTGCCATCTTCCGGCACGTTCGCCGCTGCCCGACGGGGAGCTTCATGGAGCCCTTCGCCATCTACATCAGCACGCTGGTGTTGTGGGGCTACAGCATCTCCAACGCTCGAGCGGCCGCCGACCAGAGCACCGAGGTGTCGCTGTCAGACGCCTTGGAGTGGATGCACGGGGCCGACGGACCCGAGGCTCCCCAGCCCGCCTTCATCCACCTCGACAGGCCGTGCGACGAGGAGACGGTGCAGACATACGTGCAGCGCGGCGCGCACATCCCGGCGTTCATGGCGCACATTGGCGACGTCATGGACGAGGCCGCCCCGGCAAGCATACTGCGCGAGGGCATCCGCCTGCTTCGCCGCATCTCGACGACCAGTCCGGGAACATGGGGCATCGAGGCGACGTATGTCAAGACTCTGAAGTCGATGCTTCGCGTCACGGGGACCCATGGGATGGAGTAACTGCATCGGCTGAGTTGGACAGGGCGGGCATTGGCAAGGCACTGGAGGGCATTGGAAAGACAGAGCATATTATATGGACAACCAAACAGTCCCTGAATAGAATGGATTATTTTCAGACAAATCTCAGTGTGTGAGTAGGCTTGTGAGAGATGCAAACGGCCCCTGACAACTCTGCTCTTGACTTCCCAGACAAGGTCTGCTAGAACTACTTAGTACAAGGGGTAAGTTTCCCCCCTTTACAGGTACCTGAAAGCAAACTTGGACGTGCTCTTTTTTAGTTGTCCTTTCTTTCCCTTTCTCTCTTTTAACTATTTTTCCCTAATTCTCTTTTTTCCCTCCTCTTTTTTTTATGTTTTTCCCCTTCTCTCTCTTTTCTCTCCTTTTCCCTTTCTCTCCTTTTCCCTTTCTCTCTTTTTCCCTTTCTCTCTTTTTCCCTTTCTCTATTTTTTTCCTTTTTTCCCCTTCTTTCTCTCTTTCCTTTTGTCTTTTTGTCTTTGTGTACAGGAGAGAGGAAGGAGAAGGCCTGCTTGCGCTTGTCTGGTGGCTTCTTCCTTCCAAATCACCCAAGTTCATTAGCTTCAGGCAGGCGCACCTAAGTTGCGTTGCTGCACTGGACTGCCTCACTGCCCGGGTGTCTCGTGCAGGGTCGACTGATTTCCTTCTTCCACCCATTTTTACGTTCCCAATATCCCCCTTTTCAGTTTTTCAATCCTGCATTTTCCACAGCTCCTCATGTCACAACACGAGAGTGACGAGACGGCGGATGCTACGGTGACGGAACCCCGTCGGAGCCTTCGAATTGTTCGAGGAGAGATCAAAGCAAGCTCCCATCCACCGCCGGATGATGTCGACACGAAGACGCTGCCGATGGACACGCGCGCCATTATTGAACATGACCTCGATCTGACTACTACCACGTCCTGCCTTGGGGCCCGGAATCCCTCATCCAACACAATCATTCGAGGGATGGGCATGCGGGCGCTGCCACTGGATGCCGTCAACGAGCGGCGCATGAAGAGATTTGCCGTGCTGCAGAGCCCGGCGGGCGTGAGATTCTGGCTTTACGTCAGGAGGGAGACCGCTCTCGGATGTCTCGAGACGTTCGCCTTCGAGTTCTACTTCGATCCGTGCAACCACCGCGTGGCGATTTGCAACGAGGGCAGCGAAGCCCGGTGGCCGCCCGTCCTTGCCCCCGTCGTCGGGAGGGAGGAGGGCCGGCAGATCCCGCTCCAGCCCGGCAGGCCCGACACGCTGACGGTCGGGACCTGGGCCGTCCGGCGGCACTCAGGCCAGCATCTCTTCAACATAACCGTCGTGGCCCGCCGAGGCGCCCAGATGGTGCAGCACCCGGACGCCGGGAACAATGGGGAGGTCCGTATCTTACCTGTCGACACGCTGCACGACGTGGAGAATGCCTAGATGGCCGTTGTCGGCGGCCCGGCGGGCCACCACTACACCCTCGAGTGCACCCGCCGCA
>FTCU01002267.1_pt1 | contig 9938 bp, 9 predicted proteins | sample 1639521 | NCBI WGS metagenome assembly FTCU01 (sample SAMEA3914864, study PRJEB12502) | metagenome | biome: forest; material: soil | place: USA | collected 2012-03-12 | depth 0.3 m
ATGTCGCCCTCGCGGTCCTCGGCATACTGGGAGAGGCTCTGCACGAGGGACCCGATCCGGCTGCTCGTCGTGGCATCTTTGAGGACGGGGATCAGCTGGTCGAGGAACTCGGAGTCGGACGGCGCAAGGATTATCTGCGACGGGCGAGGTGGTGGTCAGCAACGCGAGCAGCGAACAGCGAACAGTGGGCAGCCACAGCGGCCTGCGACCAACGCACCTGGGTGACGGCCGTGTCATAGTCGTCCCATGTCTGGGCTTTCCGCGGCATGTTGGGCCGTAAGCATCAAGTTATCCTCAGATGCCAGGAACTGTCTCCTCCAAGGTTGTTTTTGGAAGGCTCCGTCTAAGGTGGCGTGGAGGGGTCGGCTCTTTGGTCGTCGAGCCTCGTGGAAGTTGGCCAAGACGGGATTGTTACACAACTGTGTTACAGGTAACGTTAGCGTTACGCGGCAGCGTGCCAGAGCTCCAAGGCAATGGTCTGTGCGTCGCCTGCTCGCAGAACCCCAAGCTTGGCGTCTTGCCCCTTTTTTGAGCTAGTTGAAACGTGAAGCCCAGAGTTGAAAGTCAACAACACGACCGAAGGGACAGGCTTTTTAGGAACGAAAAAAATCCGGCGTAATATTTTATGATTGCAGAAAATCGTTGCCTATCTGCAGAGTTCTCCTCGCTGTGCTGGATAGGTACAGTTCTCAGTGTGCACAAGACAGCGAGACAGTCTTTGGAGTTGTTAACCCCTTTGATGTTCAATCTGAGATTAAAATCAACAGTACCTGGAAATACTCAGTAGCGATTGCTTGTTTTCCAAAACGCCAATAGTGCAACTGAATGTGACTGGAAATATTGATCAAATGATCAAGCACGGGCAGTCACTGCCTACTGTGTGGTCCCGGTTGAACCCAGCTGCCCCCTCTGCTGCTCCTGCCTCGAACTTGATCGACACTCCAGCTTCTGTGCTCTTAATTAAACTCGCATCACCATCTCGATTCCGGTTTGATTTCCAGCATCTGGTTATCTTTTGTGCAAAAGAAGCTCCTAACCATTCCTGCGCCGACGAAAGAGACCTCCGGCTCTCCACGTTGACCCGCCGCCGTGAGTCGGATCTTCCCCCAGGTCAAAAGGCGGATTGTTGTTCCCTCAGGTCGCAAGAGATCATTTTTTTGATTTTCACTGAACATTTGATTTTCCCTCCACCAACAATTACCCATCTCCAGCACCTCCAGGCTCCAGGGCTCGGCCTCCAGACGCCGAAACCTGACCGACCTCGACATCGTGGCCGCTGCCTCGACCAAGTCCGCCTTCCCCATCAAGTTTCTGCCTCAGGAACCCATCTATTTGACTCTCTCACTCCTTCCCAACTTGGATTTCCCCATCGCGTCGCCTTTTGGAGAGTTTGGTGCCGATTTTCCCTTTTATTTTCCCACAAATCTCTTGGATCCCCCGTCACTCTTCACTCTTCACGTTCCTTCCCCAATCCACGCCTACTTCGAGAGTCATCTTCATTTCTCCTCGTCTCTCGTCAGGTCCTATCCATCTTCGCGCCACGGTCGTCGACTTCCTCGACCCTCACATTCTACCAGCGCCGTCAAGAAGGTACCCAGCGCGTCAACCACAAGAACCGACACCGCGACTGTCATCATCACCATGGCGCAAGTGCGGGATGCAGCATTCAACCCGTCGTCTCCCCACTCGTCGAGTGCGGGCGGCGACTCATACAAACATGAGGGCACGCCGGAGACTAGACTCACCGTCTTTTCTCCTGATGACAACTCGGTCAAGCCCAACAGGCTGCTGACAGCCCTCAGCCTCAATGCCCCCTCTGACCACTCTATCCACCCTGCCCACTTCCATCATGCCAACACCATGGAAGGCTACGGTGATTCCTCGGCTGCGGCTGAGAAAGACCCCTTCGTCTCAACCACTTCAGCCGTGCTCAAGGCCGAACAGAAGCTGTCTCCGACCGCCTCTGCGTTCCGCCCTGTTACAGTTCCTCTCGTCGCCCACGGCTCTCTGGCTGCGTCGCCTGGGATGAGTGCTGGTCTAGGTGTCAACCGCCAGCTTTTTGCACCCCAGGCTATTGCCAGGTTCAGCAGCGAGCTGGGGGTTTCTCGCTGCCTCGTCCTCTACTCAACGTCTCGACCAGTCACCATCGCTGAGGTCGAGGACTACCTTGCGGTGAGGAACCTGAAAACCCCGTTCCCATCTCGATGTGCCATTGACAATCAACGTAGAAGCTGGAGCGACTTGGATCGCCGTGCCATGGCAAACGGAATGCGGTTGCATCCGATGGCAAGGTCTTTCTCCATCTTCCCAACATTCGGGACGCCCGCAACGCCCATGACAACGCCCAGCTCGGTTCCCCCGACTGGTGTGCCGAGTACATTGCAGCCCCTGACTTCTATGGCGTACGAGTCTCTCGCTATCTCTCTGTACATTCATTTTACCCCGCTGACGAGTCTCAGGTTTGTGGTTCATCGGACCAGGCGGGCCCCATCTGCAACGGCCAAATCCAGATCATGGCCTTTGGTCACGGTAGTAACTTCAGCACTGCCCATGTTGAGACCGTCGTCCATACCTTTCTGGAAACGCAGGGCGAGGTGTTTGCGCTTCTGCGGCAGAGCGACTCGCATGACGGCGCTTTCCGGGCTCTCGCCGAGTTTGCCGACGCCGATGTCGCCATCGCCGTGGTTCATAGATTCAACGGAACCACGCTGGGTGTAAGTAATCGAGCCTTTCTCGTCATCTCTGGTTATTCTGACGGCGATCTGCAGGGGGTCCATCTCGTCTTGGCCCTATGCCATCTTGAGGGCACGCCGACAGCACTTCGACCCAACGAGGTCAACAACCCTCCGTTCAACGCTTTACGGAGCCCCACTCGCAACATTGCAAACGGATTCCAGGGCATGGGAGTGTTGGACACCCCTCAGCAGGCCGGTGCCATGATGCCACCGGGTCGGCCTGGCCAATCCTCGACTGGGTTCCATGCCGCTGCTCAGCAGCAGTACTCCATGTATCCCGTTGTGTACCATGGTCTTCCATCTACCGGATCAAGGTATGTGCTCGATCAGACTCCCACGCGGGCCCAGAGTGTTGGCCACATGGCGTCGGTGAGCCCCATGTCAGGATCCATGCCAATCATGGCGCCACTGTACAACACCACCCCTCCCGCCACACCAATGCCGATGGGGATGGCGATGCATGGTGACTTCACCAGCCCTAGAGGCATTCAGCCCTATGGACATATGGATGGCCGCTTGGATAGCCGCCTGGATGGCCGCCGCCAAAATGCCATGCGGGTCAACAGGTCGCCGTACTTCAACAACGCCGGCCATCACAATCATGTCGATGTCAGCCGCATTCGGGATGGCATTGACGTCCGGACCACGGTATGTTTCCCTCGGCCGTTTGGGTGGCTCAGCTACTAACGCACATAGATCATGCTTCGGAACATCCCCAACAAGGTCGACCAAGGCATGCTCAAGCGTATTGTGGACGAGTCCAGCTGGGGCAAGTACGACTTCATGTATCTGCGCATCGACTTCGCCAATGACTGCAAGTGAGTATCGACTCGGTCTCTGCGATTGCATCATGATACTGATGGTCTGGCTCTCTCAGTGTCGGTTATGCCTTCATCAATTTTGTGGATGTAGGTCATCTCACTGCACCCCTATGAGCTATTATTACTGACTGTTACCTAGCCTTTGGACATCATCGACGTACGTCACCGTTTGATCTTGTTTTCTTCTCCATGCAGACGTCTGACCACAGTTTAGTTCGTGAATGCGCGGGGTAACCAGCGTTGGAACTGCTTCAAGAGCGACAAGGTCGCCGAGATCTCCTATGCCAGTAAGTCTCTGTCTTTCCCAACACTGGAACATACCTCTCTCTTTCCCAACACTGGAACATATGCTGACATGTTCAAGCCATCCAAGGAAAGGATTGTCTCGTCCAGAAGTTCCGCAACAGCTCCGTCATGTTGGAGGCGCCTCATTATCGGCCCAAGGTAAACCGCCCATGACCCTTTCTTGGGACCCGGTCTGACTTTGCCAGCTCTACTACACCTCCAACGGCCCGAGACCCGATTTGTCTGGCCAGGAAGAGCCGTTCCCGGATCCCGACAACCAGTCTAAGATGAAGCGCAGCTGCGAGAATGCAGAGCATGTCGGTGAGTAGCGGCGACCATCACACGGTTCGCACACGTATCTGACGTTGTTGCCCCAGGTCTCTTCACCCCCAATGCCGGCCAGCATTTCCGCGATGAGCAGCGCCGTCGCCGTTCCCAGTACGACCGCGGAACCAGGCTTGCCGCCCTCGAGGAGTTCGACTACGACGCCCAGGTCCAGCCGCACGGCTTATTCGGGCCTCAGTGATACCGCCGAGACGCCCACAGCAGGACCGCGAGCTCACATCCCCGAGTGAGAAGGTGGCGACTTCTCCTAACCTCGGTGAGATGCGGTGCCTGATCTTCGACATTACGGAACGCGCTGGCTGCTTGCTTTGCCATCTTTGAGAAGTCGACAGACGTGTACACCATTTGTATTGCACTTCGTTGCTGTAACTCGAGACGCAGCTTCTTGACAGATTTCTTCAGATAGTGGGCAAGGAGGGGGAACTCTTAGCGCAGCGTTACTTGGCCTCGTTGTCCTCGAGATGAGAAAATACCAAAAAAAGAGAGAAGAAAAAGGAACAGGAACAGGAAGGGGTGGGACCGACGGGAGGGGGATTGGACTATCGGGAGGTTCTTGCAGCCTTGGTGGTCTAGGAAAGGTCGTCCCATGCCGCAGAGCCTGGTTTTTGAGCAGTCTGGTCGAGACTGAGCAGCGCCCGGACGGTTATCCCGTATAGTTAGGATTTCCGGAGATAGCTTTGGCCCCTTCTAGCTTTAACCTTTCATCATGGTCTTTCTCATCGACTTTTCTCAATGCACCCTCTGGATCGTGATGGGAAACTCGTGGCCGTTGCGAACCTTTTAAGCCGTGACAAAAGCATGCGAAACCAGCGAAGAAATGGGGGAATCGAAATAAGATTTTTGTTTGATATACACGCTATCATCATCATTTACATACATGTGTCCATCCATCCAGGCGCCAGCTAACTATGTACTCTTTTTATGTACAGTACTAGGTAAGGTAGGGAGGTAGAGAAGACAGAGAGAGGTTATGTACCGTCTTGTGTCGTTCGTTTCATTTCAGTCATGCATCCCGCTCCAGTTCCCACTCCCGCTTCCGCTGCCGCTTGGATCCTCGGGCAGGGCGGGCAGCGGTTTCCTGCTCAGTCCGCTTCGTCGGTCTGCTACTCCTACTCCTGCTGGGGGTTCTTCTTCTCCTCTGGTTGGGGGAGGGGTGGCGAGGATTGTGGTGGTGGTGGTGGTCGTGGTGTTGGTATCGACTTGGCTGATCTCGAGGGAGGAGAGCTCTGCGTCGGCGTCGGCGTCGTCCTGAGAGGGTGTTTGAGAGGACTGTGGCACTGCTGCGCTGGAGCTTTGAGTGCGGCGGAGGGGGATGCGCTGCGGGGTTCCTTCTTGTTCTTCTTCTTCTTGGGGGGGTGGTTGGTCGTAGAAAGAGGGCTCGGGGCTGCGGTGGGTTGCCGGGGTGCTTTCTCTGCTGTATTCTGACGGGGGGGTCAGGGGGAGGGATTTGTTTTTGAAGGCGGAGGGGGAGAGGTGGTAGAGGTGGCGCGGGAGGGCCGAGGCGGCGAGGGTGCTGTTTGGGGAGGCGGGGTCCGTGGTTCGCGTGCCTGGGGGAGGGGAGTCGGCGGGGAGGGACAGGCCTGAGATGGAGTCGGATCGGGCTGCGTTGTAGCCGTAGCCGTAGCGGCGGTAGGCGGGCGGGAGGGCCGGGAAGGTGGTGTTGTCGAGGCCGCCGCCTAGGCCGCCGCGGGTGAAGATGACGAGGACGAGGCAGGCCAGGAGCAGGACGCTCTGGAGGATGGCCATGCGCTTCTGGAAGACGACTTCGTCGGCGAGTATGTTGAGGCGGGAGGTGAGGGCGACGACCTCGCGCTCGGACTGGTCGTGCTGGGTCTCCAGGGCGAGGACGGTGCTCTGCCAGATCTGATCGTATTGGGTGCGGAGGGTGCGCAGTTCGGACAGCACCGTCTTGTTCAGGGTGTCGAGGAAGGAGTCGACGCGCGTAATCTGCCTGCGCTCCATCTTGAGGAGCACGTCTTGCATGAAGCGGGACTGTTCCTCGATGTACTGGAGGGAGAGGGAGGTGTTGGATTCTAGGAGCTGGAGGCGCTTGGTAATGGTCTTGAAGAAGGATTCTTGCACGGTGGGCGAAGCGGACGCAGCGCTGGCGGCGGAGCTGGTTTTGTTGCGAGGGGTGGTCGTGGTGGCGGACGAGTTGTCGGCCGCGTCTGCCCGGGCATCGGGTTGTTTTTGACTGGATCCGGCCTGTGGTGGTGTTGAAGGCGCCGTGGGCGAGCTGGGACTCACCGACTTGGCCCGAGAGGGGGGAGGCTCTGCGGCAGGCTCGGCAGGGGAACCGCTGGGCCGGGACTCCTCGGCACCTGGCGCCGCTGATGGGCGCGGCGTGACCGAATCGGGGGCAGCAGCAGGCTTCTTGACGGAATTTCTAAAGCCAGACTCGACAGGAGTGGGCGCAGCCGTTGTTGGAGAACGCAACTCGCACGTCTGGAGCAAGACGTCTCTCCCGAAGACGGGATGCCAAGGTGTCAAGCCGGTTCCAGCGACGTCCGAGGGAGTGCTCGTCTCCTTCGCATAGGCCGACGAATTCTCGTCGGTCGTTGTTGGCTCGTCTACTTTGGGCGTCTCCTCCACTGGCTCCTGGGCAGACCCCTCGATCTGCTCCGGCTCGTCGTCGTGATTCGGCTCCTTCCACGAATCCAGCATGCGGGTGCCGTGGACGCGGAGCAAGGACACCGGGCAGTAAAACTCAGTGCCCCAGTGGGTCAAGAACTCGACGCGGATGTACTTGGTGTAGATCTGGGGATGCTCGATCAAGAAGGGCTGCAAGTCGCGCGAATTGCGAGCCTCGAAGGTGCCGAGGTCCACCCATTTGTCCAGCTTCACGGGATAGCGGTCACTAACGCTCACCCTAAACTTGCGGATCATGCTGGAGAAGAATTCGAAATTGGCGAGCACGACGGTGTCGACGAGGATGTCGTCGCTCAGCTCGACGATGACGAACTTGGACTTGGCGCGGCACTCCAGCAGCATGTACGAGTCCTTGTTCTCGACCAGGATGGCTTTCGCGTTCTTGGCGCCCGGGCTGGTCTTGAGGATGGTGGCGCCGGCATCAAAGGAGGCATACGAAAATCGCTCCTTGCAGGTCTTTCCGGCGTCCTTGCTCCGGTAGTACTGGGTCTTGCCGTCGTCGTAGAGTATCTGGTCCTCCTTGACCTCCGGGTCGGTGTCCGGGACGGTGGCGCCCGTGGGCGGCGAGGTGATCTCGGACACTTTGTCGGCCAGGGCGTCGAAGTCGAGCGAGATCTCGCCTTCCTCACCGAAGCTGTCCAGGTCGTCCCGGTCGCGTTCCCGGTGTTCGCGCTGCTGCTTGTGGTGCGGCTTGATGTTGGCGGGGTCTTGTCCCGACTTCCGCAGCATCATCTCCTTCCACTCCTCGAAGGACATGAAGGAGCTGACAGCCAGCTCTTCCTCCGGGGCACCCTGCTCTTGGGTCGTGGCATTGTCGTGTGCTGCGCCGGGGCTCTCGGTGACGGTAGCTGTCGTCGTGGTCGTGACGGTGGGTTGAGCGGTCGGGTTCAGGGTCGAGGGGTCGGTGGCGGTCGGGGTGGGACTCGTCCAGGAGGTGCGCAGACACTGCTGCGGCAGAGTGTGGGTGATGTAGTTGATGGTGCGGTACTCGCAGACCTCAACAGACGCGTGGGCATGCGCAGTAACGGCAGAGAGTGCCAGCCATGCGAGTGCCGGGCCGAGTCGAAGTCGACGTGCTGCAGCCCATGGGCCCCAGTCTGGTGGCGCAGGCATGCTGTTGGCATGCTCTGTGTCGCTCTCTCTCTCAGGCCGTGGCGCGGGATTGGGGTCTGTCCATGGCGTTGCTGTCGAGGGCCGTCGTCGTCGTCGGGGGACGAAGCTAAGCTGCAAGCTGGCAGTCCGCAGATTGGCAATGGACATCTGCCATTTCCATTTCCGTCATTGCCCTGCTGAATGCATGCAATGCAGACCAGGGTCACGCAGGGCACTGGCAGGGAAGGGAGGCGGTGCCAAGGCGCGGGATGCAACGCTCGGGTTAGGGTTGGTTCCGGGTCTCGAGCGGGTCCACAGCTCATCCAGGCATGCTCCAGCCGTGGCAGCGGGGTGAGGCGGCACGCATCCGCTGCCTCTTCCAGGCCTTCCATTCCCTGAATCCATCCATTCATGCATGTCCCCCAATTCTGTCCCACCGAATGTCCCACAGAACAACTCATCAAGCCACTTCTCAGCCAAGCCCCAAGCTTCAAGCCCACCGACATCGGCAGCTGCACAATCCGAAGCGCGCCTATCGCCGAGCCAAGTCAAGTACCGCGAAACTGGAGCCGCTTGCTGCACGACGCAGTCATTTGCAGACATTTGCAGAGCCGGCATTGGCCGGATTCCAGGGCGGACATCAGGCTAAATGCCGTCCGACGAGGCTGCTTCCCCGGCTGCTTGCTGTCAAGATCGTGGGGCAGCATTTGCTGGGATGCGACCCCGCCAGGTCTCGACTTGGGACGGTCCCTGGCGGTGCTCGCGGTGGACGGGACCCCACGCCCGGTGAAGGGGAAAGGGGCACGAGGGGTCTCTAGCTTTATTTTCTTGTGAATACGTTTTGTTTCTTTTCTTTCTTTCTTGCGCAGCCTGTGTTTGTGTTGTCCTCTCGCCCGCCCCAGCTCCAAGCAGGACTCCGAGACAAGCCACAACCCACAACCTCAGCCCACCATGAGCGACGGACCCCTCTATCTGGGTTTTGACCTGTCGACCCAGCAGCTCAAAGGTGCGTTCTACAGATTCCACACAGTCAAGTACCAACTGCCACTACTGTCAACCGCAAGCTGACACCACCCAGCCATCGTCGTCCAGTCCGACCTCCAAGTCGTCGCCGATGCCAAAGTCGACTTCGACCAGGACTTCGGCGCCAAGTATGGCATCAAGAAGGGCGTGCTCGCCAACCCCGACGAGGGCGAGGTCTTTGCCCCCGTGGCCCTGTGGCTCGAGTCCCTCGACCTGGTGCTGCAGCGCCTAAAGGACAAGAACACGCCCCTGAACCGCATCCGGGGCATCAGCGGCTCCTGCCAGCAGCACGGCAGCGTCTACTGGGGCCGCCAGGCCGAGACCTTGCTCGCCGGCCTGCAGTCGGACAAGGCCCTCGTCGACCAGCTGACCGACGCCTTCTCGCACCCCTATGCGCCCAACTGGCAGGACCACAGCACCCAGCAGGAGTGCGACCAGTTCGACTCCACCCTGGGATCGGCCGAGAGGCTGGCCCAGGTGACGGGGAGTGCTGCCCACCATGTGAGTTGCCCATGGGCTGAGAGCTGTCTGTTGTTTGCATGATAGCAGCTGACACCGGCTCGACAGCGCTTCACCGGCACCCAGATCATGCGCCTCCGCCGCAAGCTCCCCGACATGTATGCCGCGACCTCGCGCATCTCGCTCGTCTCGTCCTTCCTCGCCTCGCTCTTCATCGGCACCGTCGCCCCGATGGACATCAGCGACGCCTGCGGCATGAACCTCTGGGACATCCCCGGCAACAACTGGTCCGAGCCGCTCCTCGAGCTGACGGCCGGCAAGGACGGCGTCGCCGACCTCCGCGCCAAGCTCGGCGAGGTGCAGCACGACGGCGGCGCCAGCCTCGGCCACGTCGCCGGCTACTTCACGGCTAAGTACGGCTTCAGCCCGGCCTGCGAGGTCGCGCCCTTCACGGGCGACAACCCGGCCACCATCCTGGCCCTCCCGCTGCGGCCCCTCGACGCCATCGTCAGCCTCGGCACCAGCACCA
>FTCU01001942.1_pt1 | contig 9935 bp, 10 predicted proteins | sample 1639521 | NCBI WGS metagenome assembly FTCU01 (sample SAMEA3914864, study PRJEB12502) | metagenome | biome: forest; material: soil | place: USA | collected 2012-03-12 | depth 0.3 m
CTACTAGGGGGGGTGAGGGTGGTGGGTGACGGGTGGAGGGCGGAGGGTGGAGGGTGTGGATGGGATGGGATCGGGGGAGAGGGAACCGTGGAATGGGGGCTTCATCACCGTCACAATTTGGGTTGGCTGGGTTGAGGGTGGTTCCGTACCTTGACCGCAGTCAACAGCAAAGCTATCGTGAGTGTTGGATGCACCTCTGGCTCACCGGTCGTTCGTTATTTCGAATGTCACAGTTCTGCAGTGCAGGGTGGAGCTGCGCTGCGACTCTGCGGCACTGCTGCAGTGCAGTGCGCAAGGTGCAGAGCGCAGAGTGCAGATTGCAGCAGCAGCGCGGGAGGGTGGTGGCTTGATTTGCCAAAGATTGCTGGGACTCGCTGGGACTCGCTGGGCTGCTAGAGGCTTGTCGGTCGCTGCCGCTGCTGACGCCAGGCACCGTCAGGGGGACGCCATCCGTTTTAAGGCTGAATGTGATCTTCTTCCGGGGGTTCGACGGCCAGCTGCAGCGGGTGCGCACCGTGGCTTGCGCGGGAAGTGGCGCCACACCAAATTAGTGCGGGGGTACCCGCGGGAGCAGGAGAGCGCAACCTGGCAGCGTGGACTGCAGCCTGTCTGCAGCAGGCAATCGACAATCGACCCGCGTGGGCACAAGACCCTGGGCCCCCTGGGCCCCTGGGCCCCGGTCTGCATCTCAGTGGCATTTCTGGGCGCTGGCCTTCCAGGTTCTCGACGCTAGCGCCATCACACATCGCCCTCTTCACCGAGGTCCACGCCAGCCCAACCCACGCCAGGCCCACGCCACGAGCGAGAACGTGGAAGGTGTTTGTGCTCTTTTGCCTTGGTTGTGTGGGAGGAGGGGGTCGCAAGCCTGATTTGCCGACCGAAGCGCAGGTTTCCCTCGGCTCGACGCAGCAGCAGCTGCACAGAATACACAGTGTGGCACTCCGCGACGGAGAGCGTGCCATGACGCCGGCATGATGCCGTGGCAGAAGCCGATCGATCAGATCATCAGAACCCGGTTGCTTGTACGGAGTACCGTCCCCGTCCGGTCACGATGCCAGTTCCACGAGCACGAGCCTCGCCGGCAATCGAGCTGGGCCTTGCTTTGCCGAGGTGGAATCCTGGATTTCCTCAGCCCTATGATCTATCTCACTCCAGGGCGCTGGATCGGGAGTGTCCGACTGGCGAATGACTCGTTGCCATCCCCGGACGGGACGCGGCAGGATGGGGCAGCTCTCCACCAGAGCAAGACGCACGCTCCGAACCGCCGCTCATTGGCCTGCGCTCCCACGGGCCGGCTCGCAGTGAGGGGCAGGTTGGGACGATGCAAGGCACCCGTCTGAACTCGGATCCTGAAACCGTTAGCACGCTCAGAAATACGCAGTGAGCGCTACTCCCTTTCGCGGCCTCTATCCCGGCCTCCTCGTCACGTTACCCCCCGTTCCACCGCTCGGTCTCCCGATTCCCGCTTCTCGTCCGACTGCCCCGCAGTTGACGACGCGGAGCCCGCCTCGGACGACACTCCCACGCCGAGACCATGTCCTTCCACTCGCTGCTGCGCAAGGCCAAGCAGGGTCTCGAAGACCTCCTGCCCGGCGACGAGAGGCACTCGCACACCCACGACGGCCACGAATGTCACGAGGACGACGGGCATGCCGAGTATGGCACCAACCGGTACTGCTCATTCGCCCCGCAGAGCTCGGGACACCCTAAGTGGTATGTCGACGGCGCTTCCTACTTCTGGGCCGTGTCGACCGCCATAGAAGGTACTGTACCATGGATCCGGCCTTCAGCGTGACCTCGTAGAGTCACATGCTAACCCCGGCGCAGAGGCTCGCGAGTACATTTGGATTTTAGACTGGTGGCTGAGGTAAGTCCGCGTCCCGCGAGAAGCCGAAGGCACAGCAGCGTTGACCCCCGCGATGACAGCCCAGAGCTATACCTCCGCCGGCCCCCTGCTCGCAACGAGCGCTACCGCTTGGACAAGCTCCTCAAAGCCGCTGCTGAGCGAGGGGTGAAGATCAATGTAATCGTGTACAAGGAGGTCCCGCAGGCTCTGACTCGTGAGTAAAGATCCAAAGTGTGCTCATGTGGGCAGGACTGACAAGGCACAGTGAACTCGATAGTAAGGTTGCCGACAATCAGGTCACGCGCAGCACTGACAATCCACAGCACACCAAGCATGCCTTGGAAGCGCTCCACCCCAACATCAAGGTTTTCCGGTACCCGGACCACCACGTGAGCGGCAACGCATTTGTCTCGGGTCTGCAAGGTATCCAGACCGGCCTGCAGAACTTTAGCCTCAAGACGTTTGACCTCGCCAGGGCCTCGGAGGATGCTCTGAAGAGTCTCTACGGCACTGCTGAGGAGCACGTTCTGTACTGGGCCCATCAGTAAGTTCCCTGGCAACACACACGGCATGGAACTTGTTGCTAATCGAGCGTCCAGTGAGAAGCTCTGTCTGGTTGACGGAACGGTGGCATTCATGGGGGGGCTAGACATGTGTAAGTCACCCTGGTGTCCAGCAGCCAGCTTAGGGACTGACAGTAAAAGGTTTTGGGAGATATGATACCAACAGTACGTCGCCGCCTCTGGACGGGGAGGGATTCCTCGACGGGAGACGAGACTTACAGTTCTGCAGGCCACCCCATTGCGGACGCCCACCCTGGAAACATCGATGCGCTCGTGTTCCCTGGGCAGGACTACAATAACGCCAGGATCTACGACTTTGAGGATGTTGACAAGTGGGAGAACAACAAGCGTGCGTCCACACAGTCCCGCTGTCTGTGAGCCATGCTGACAGATCCAGTTGACCGCACCAAGTGTTCTCGCATGGGCTGGTCCGACATTAGCATTAGCCTCTCGGGGCCCATCTTGGACAGCCTGGCTATCCATTTCACTCAGCGATGGTAGGTCGATGTGGCCGCTTCCGAGCTCTAGCTAACTTGAGCTAGGAACTTCATCTTCAACAAAAAGTACACGAGCCGGGACGTTGGCAAGTACCAGCTGCTTGAGGCGCCAAATGCTCACCGTGGCGCGGCGCACCACCTTCTGGGCGACGGCGAGGAATACTTCGGCGGGTTGCATCACCGTTTCTCACGGCACGTTCATCGATTCCTGGGGGATGGCGAGGAGGAAGAACGTCACAGACCACAGCAGCAGAGCGAAGGCGCCCATATCCAGTTGACTCGAAGGTACGGATCCTTCTTGTGTATCGCAGTCCGAACTTACTGACACCCGTGCAGCTGCTGTCAATGGTCGGTGGGCGTCAGCACCGAGCACTCGATTGCCAACGCTTACATCGAGGCCATAAAGAACGCGCGCCACTTTGTCTACATTGAGAATCAGGTAGGTTCGTCCTGCGGCTCCGGAGCTAAACCCCTGGCTAATCTCCTCAGTTCTTCATCACGGCCACCTCGGACAAACAAAAGCCAGTCAATAACAAGATCGGGCGTGCCATTGTTGACCGAATCCTCCGCGCTCATGGGAATGGCGAAGATTTCCACGTCATAGTCATGATGCCCGCGGTGCCCGCCTTCGCCGGAGACCTCAAGTCGGACGGCGCGTTGGGCACCCGTGCGATCATGGAGTTCCAGTACAACTCGATCAACCGCGGCGGGCACAGCATCATCGAGACTCTGCAGCAATCGGGCGTCCAGGATCCCCACCGATACATCAACTTCTACAACCTGCGGAACTACGACCGCATCAACACCAGCGCCATTATGGGCGAGGCCGAGCGCGAGAGCGGGGTCCGTTACGAGGAGGCGCGGCGCGAGTATGACCAAAACCACGGGGGATACGACTACGAGCGTGACCAGCACCGCCGCGGCGATGACTATGCGCGAGAGGATCGCTATGATGATCGCCGCGACGACAGCCATTACCGCCGGTACCAGGAAGCCGCCAGGCACCACTCGGACCAGACCGGTGACACTGTGTCGCCCTGCTACATGCTGAACGGGCCTGACATCCGCAGCGTGCCCTGGACCGGTTCCACCGAAGACGAGTTCAACGCGTTCGTGTCGGAGCAGCTGTACATCCACAGCAAGGTTCTCATCGCCGACGATCAGCTCGTCATCTGCGGCTCGGCCAACCTCAACGACCGCTCCCAACTCGGCAACCACGATAGCGAAATTGCCGTCGTCATTGAGGACCCGACACCCGTGTCGAGTACCATGGGCGGACGCCCCTACACCGCCTCGGCATTCGCTACATCGCTCCGCCGCCAGCTCTACCGGAAGCACCTCGGCCTGCTCACCCACCAGCCGCCGGACGGCGCGAACCGCAACTGGACGCCCGTCTCGCATGACCAGGTGAATGAGTACGATTGGGGCTCGCCCGCTGACCGGGCCGTGCAGGATCCGCTTAGCAGGGACTTCCTCGACCTCTGGCGGGGCACGGCGCGGCGCAACACCGAGATCTTCAGCCGCGCGTTCCATCCCGTGCCGGACGACAAGGTCCGCACCTGGGCCGACTACGATACCTTCTTCTCAAAGCACTTTGTCATCCCCGGCGAGCCGGCGGACAAGGCGGCCGAGGGGTACAAGCAGGGCAAGGTCGACTACGGCCATGTGGTCAAGGAGGAGTTTCCCGGCGGCGTGGACGAGTTGAAAGGCTGGTTGAGCGGGGTCCGGGGGACGCTGGTCGAGATGCCGCTGCAGTTCTTGATTGACGTGGATGATATTGCCAAGGATGGGCTGGCGTTGAATAGCCTCACGGACGAGCTTTATACGTAGTGCGAGCGGTAGTTGTGCCGTCGAGGGGCTGGGTTGAAGTCAACAATGCCATGAAGATAACCGCACTTTGGGTTGCAAAGCCTTGCTCATGCTTGATTATCCCGGCGCCCATTTCTATCTCGGTGCCGCGTCGTCGCGGAGAAAAGCTCTCAGCTCCTTTCCAGCATCACTAACTCGCCCTCGACTCCAAGCCCAATACACATCTCTACAAAGCCTTACCAGATAATGGATTTTCCCATTCGGAAGGGTCTCCAGCCCGCCACGCCTCCACCCGTTCAACCAACGCCATCCCCGAGTCCACCCACGATCCCACCTCTCTATCCACGTCCATCGCCTCATCATCAACCCATCTCTTCCGACCGCCATGCACTGCCATGCCGTCGCCCAACTCCTCAAATCCTTCAACGCCTAGCATAACCCAGAACTTTGTGAACCGGTCCGATCCGCTGCCCAGCCAGGCTTTGGCTCTTGACCCCTTCTTGATTCTGCTCCCCCTTTTCTGCCCCCTAACCCCTTGTTTAGCCACCTTTTTGTTATTCTGCTTTCGGTTCTTCTTGGGCTGGTTGATCTCATGGCGGGATGTGTCCTGACTTCGCTCAAGCTTTGGTGCTTGTGCTCTGGGCCTGAGAGAGCGATGGGAGGGGTTGGGTGAGTGTGGGAAGTTGGGCAGGGGGTTGCCGTCTTGATGACCGGGGTTTCCGTTCTGCGTGGCTGGGCGGTGGGAGTGAGGGGTGGATGTCTCGCAGTCGCAGGTGGAACAGTAGGAGCTGACATAAGGGGGAATATAGTGCATGATGAGTTTGAGGATGTAGGTGTTGGTTGAAGCTGGATGGTGGCAGAGGACGGGTTGCGGTCAGGGAGACATGATACCCTGCCGGGGAGTATTGGAGCAACGCGCGAGGTAGTAGAAAATATAAATACAGTTCAACTTGCAAGTACTCTTCCATGGACATGGATGAGTTCACTTGACAACCGATCATGCGGCTTGGGTGGCATCTGGGAGAGGGCAACGTGAATAGGACGCTTGAGACCCCATCATCTTTGTGCTAGCCGAGTCAAAGGGGGTCCAGGTCGAGAGCGAAGCCACCAAGGACGCAGTCGGAAGAGCTGACCATCAACCTGGTTCCCAGCTGCAAAGCTTTTGCTAAGGTTTTTTATTTTGGCCGGCATGACCCAGTCACTGTCTTTCCTAAACTGCGGCAAGGGGATCGTCAAAGAGAAGTGGAGGGCATGGGGCCGCACCAACAAGGCAACCGACAGCCAACAGCGCTTCTGAGGAGTCAGGCGAGACACAACAAAGCAAGACCGTAAGGCATGATAGCCAAGGCAACGGACCAGATCACTTGTACAAGACGAAGAACCATACAAGCCATGTTTTCCATAACCCTGTATATTGCCCCCAAAAACGAGAGGGATGACGCCGAACCATTAACAACCAGACATGCCTGTACGCGCCTTCCGAGACCGCTCCGTCACCGCCACACACCACAATGCAGTAAACATACACGCACAGCCCCTCCCGCTGGCCGACAACTACCCAACCCCCTCCCCTTAAACACCACAACGCCGCCGCTCTACAATCACTCGTCGTCCTCCAGCTCCTCGACTCTGGGCGCCACGTAGTTTCGCTGCAGACCCGTCGCAATCTGCGTGGAGGTGGCAGTAGTGGTGGCAGTCGCGGGGGCAGGCTGGCCGGTGGTAGCGGAGAAGGTAGCGCCGGCGGCTGCCGAGCCAGAGGCCTTTTTAGTCTTCTTCTTCTTCTTCTTGTCGGCGGCAGGCTGGACAAGCGTTAGAAATAGGCACACACAACAGGGAAAATAGACCAGGGCTTACCTCGTGCCACGCCCAGACGGGCTTGAAGCTGTCGACGACCGAGACGTCCTCCCACAGATTCGGGAACAGCCAGAAGCCGGGCGACAGGACAAAGTAGGTGATGCAGAAGAGGATGACGCGGAAGATGGCCATGGCGAAGAACAAGCCCATGAAGCACAGGAAGCCCCAGCTGAGGTAGTAGCCGCCCTGGCGCAGCTTGACGGGCCAGAGCGGGTAGCAGACGAGGGCGAAGATGACGGCGAGGGCGAGGGCGGCGTAGACCTTGCGCATGACCTGGCTGCCCTCCCACAGCCAGACGTAGTACATGTCGTCGCCGGCCTCCTGCTGCGGCTCGATGCGCACGGTCCAGAGGCCCTTGGTGCGCTTGCCGTGTGGTTTCTTGGAGCCCGTCGGCCCGTGGTCGTGGCCCTCGTGCGGGTCCGACTGGATCACGCGCAGGGCGAGCATGGACAGCGGTAGCAGCTTGAAGGCGTTCTCGAGCGAGGCGCGGTCCGTGATCTCGGGCAGGGCGGGGTTCTTCTTGCGCGCGGCCTTGTAGGCGTCGGACTCGAGGGCGCGGAGGGCGCGTTTGACCTGGGAGCTTGTTAGAGCTTGTTGGCGGGGTAGGGAGTGGTGGAGGATGGACTTACCCTGAACATGTCCTTGCGCTCGCCATTGAGAATGCAAGTGCGCGGCTTGAGTTTCTGGGAGCGGAGGAAAGTGGCCAGCGAGATGGCCACCGGGTTGGGCGGACCCGGCACGATGGGCTGCGGCTGGCCCTGCTGGTGCTGGTGTTGATGCTGGTGGGGATGGGAATGTTGGTGCTGGTGCTGGCCTTGTTGCGCCTGCTGCTGCTGTGCTTGCATCCGCTCGGCGGCCTGTCGCTTGAGATGTTCTGCGATTGCTGGAGTCAGCACGGCGGTCGGCCTGCCGTTGGAGCGGGCGGACTCACCAATAAACTCGGGCACCGACACGCCCATCTTCTCGGCGTCAATGGCCAGCTGCCGTTGCATGGCGGCAATCTGCTCTGGGCTGGGCATGGGCATCTGGCCGGGATGGGGTCCCTGGGGTCCTTGTGGCCCTTGAGGCCCTTGTTGTCCCTGGGGACCGTGGCTGTGGCCGTGAGGGCCCTCGGGGGGAGGGGGAGCCTGCATTGCTCCGGTCGGGTGGCACGACGCGCGCTGCGTGCGACGGGAGTGCAACGGACGCGATGGGGTAAACCGGTGCGCGGCGAGATGGGTCGAGTCGCAGAGAGTCGAGTCGAAAAGAGGCGATGGTGCGAGGCTGGCTCGTCGAGTTGTGGTGTTGCTGGCTTCTTTTGGCTCAAAAGTTTAATCGGCATGAATCCGTACACGTATCTCAGAACACCCCTGCCGCAGCGCGTGGCCTGTGCCCCGGCCCCAGAAAGCTTGGCGGCCGGAGCTGCAAGCAGCGCGTCTTACATAAGGCTGTGACGTTTGACAGACCGGGACATGTCGTCTAGGTTGTTCCGCTCCGAGACATTCTGTGGCGGGGCCTGGGCTGTGGCTGGGCTTTCCACAGGGCTGACTTCCTTCCAGACTTGCAGTCTGATTTGCATGTGATTCTCGCCCCTGACACCTGCAGGACCCTGACCCTCCAAGATCTCTGTTTGGACTTTGGAACTGGGCTGAGGCTGACCTCCTGGGAGCCCTCCAGAACAAAAAAACAAAAATAAAATAAAAAACAACAATTCGAAGACAAGAGATACTTGTAATTGACGTTGAGCATCCAACTCGTCGTGGCGCTTGCGTGCACGTGCTCTGTGCGACCCTGACACGCACTAGGCCTGGTTGGGCGGCCCGTCGCAGCACCGAAAGCTCCTGGCCACTGGATTCGGCCTTCTCGAACATTTTGAGATGGCAATTTCGCAATCCCAAACTTTCCTTCGTGTTGACAGAACGGATCGCGGTGCTCCATTCAATTCCGCGAAAGCCGCTCTCCTGGGCTGCAGACCCCTCTTACGCGACAGGACAGCTGCTCTGCACCCCTCCGCACCCCTCTGCAGCCTCTGCAAACCCCTCGGGCTGATTGCAGAGGCAAACTCGCATTCTCCCCACACACACTGCAGCGCCAGAGGCCAAACGCCACACGGCATGTTTCGAGAGGCAACCCGGGAGTCCGGTGGAGGACGTCCACGACGTGTCGTCTGTCGCAAACCAATCCTGGGCGACGCCGGCTTTCGAGGAAACATGTGCCGTCGACCGTTGGTGCCACAGTGCCTTGCATGCGCCCGTCGGAGTGGCCAGCATCCTCTGCGATCGAAACATGCCGGCAGGGATGCGCTCTCTGCTGTCTGCAGTGTTTACGGCTTCTGCTGACGGGGTTCGCAGTCCTCGCAGTCCTCGCGGGCCTCGCGGTCCCCGTCGTGGGCCGCCCTCCCTCGCCGTGCCGTAGGGCCCAGTTTCAAGAAAGAATAGCAGCGCCGCCCATCGCCCGGCCTCCTTCACTACTCAGACTCGATCCCGTCTTGTCAAGAATTGCCCAATACGGAGGATCGGGCCCATCGAAACCCGGCCAATCTGGGCGGACACGAGACCCCCCTCTCACAACCCTCTGTGGCAATGCGGTCGTGACGGGTGGCCGCCGTCCAAGAAAAGAGTGAGACATTCCTCGCAGTGCGGCACCTTTCCCGCAACGTCACTGGTCGGCGCCCCACGCCTGGTGTGTCCCGACAGCCCGCTACATCACCCACCCCCGGTTTTGTAAGCGCCAACTGGTTCCTGGGCCGGGCCACCCCAGCCTATCAGATGCCGCCCCCTGTGACCTCACATCCGGCCGCTGTACACCACTCGGTCAGCACTGCTCAGCCGGACGGCCTGCAAGAGGCAAGCATGCACTGCACCTCTCTCTGCGTCTGTCGGGCAGCAGCAGCGGCAGCGGCAGCAGCAGCAGCAGCAATGTTATGTAAAGGATGGCTGGTCCGCCCGCGCCCGCCGCGCTTCCCCGTCGTCTTCGTCTTCCCTCGGTCGGCATCAATGCTTTGTGACTGACTCTCTTTTTCTTTGTTTCCCTTCCCCTTCCTTATTCCCCGTTTCTCGGGTGCTGGTCGCTGGACGTCCTTCGTTTCTCTTATACACATTACACACAAGGCATGAGGCCGTCGCCCTGCCCTCCCGACGCTGCGTGAACTGCCCTTCCCGCCAGCATGTTGTCTGACACCTTTTCTTCGTGGTTTAATTCGGTTGCGTCATGTTGCGGCGCTCGCCAGACGGAGGAGCCGAGTTGGAAGTTGCTCGCCGGCCCGCCCGCCAGCGAGAGGAACATCGTCGTGCTGCGGGACCAGCCCGCCGTCATCCCGGCGCCGTCGGCTGAGCCGGTGTGGTCGAGCGAGAGGACGTACGAGAAGACGCTGGAGCGCGAGCGGCA
>FTCU01001221.1_pt1 | contig 9932 bp, 9 predicted proteins | sample 1639521 | NCBI WGS metagenome assembly FTCU01 (sample SAMEA3914864, study PRJEB12502) | metagenome | biome: forest; material: soil | place: USA | collected 2012-03-12 | depth 0.3 m
ATGGGCTGCCTGTTCAGCGACATGCTGGTGCGATCGGCTTCGGGCAAGGAAGGGGTGAGCAGGTACCGAGCCTCCCGGCGGGCGGCGACCGGACTGAACACCGAGATTCAAGAGTTCACTCCGGAGCCTTTCCACGACGGCGTTGACCGGCTGCCATGTGTCGATGAATTCCACAAGGAGGCACTCGGGAGGCACCCCGACGATGACGTGTTGCGTGCCGTCAGCGACGTGATCCTGAGCTGCATGTTGCAACCCAAGAAGGATCGCGTGCTCGACGCTCTCGATATCCGGACGCGCTGGATAAACGCTCTCCGCGCAAGCGAACGCCTACCCCGCAATTTTCGCCGCCCTCCGTGGCGGTGGTCGACACCGGTCTTATGTACGCTTTTTTGTCTCTTGTTCGTAATTCTTGGTATCTTGCTGACCGAGAGCCAATGGTATTTATGAATTAGCACTTCGTGGTGGACAACTCCGTCACCATGGCTCGATATCAAGACGAGGCTGCCGAGACGATCTGGGTCCTGACCGAGCTCCTCGGCTCCCATCCCGACCACGACGGTGATGTCACCATCTCCATTTTGGACGACCCCAAGCGGCGCCGCCCCTTTCTAAGCGCGATCGGGTCCAGAGAGATTGTGTTCGGCGCCGTTGTCCGCAAGGCCTCCTTTAACGGAGTGAACGCCGCTAGGCGGCTGGAAATCTGGTGCGTGTTCTGAGGAAGATGGGACCTCACTCGATGCCGCTGCCACGAAGCAAGTTCCTCTGTTGACCAGTCCCAGGCTCTTTGGCAAGATGCCACCTCCGCACACATACCTGGCTACCCCCACGAGCATGTACGTGTTGACTGACGGCAAGTTGGCCGGCGACGGTCCGGAATTTGCGACGACCATCAGGACGTGCCTCTTGTCTCTCAGGTCGGGCCATATGGTCACACCAACGTAGTTTTCCCTAACCATCATTCGATTTGGCAACGATGCCGATGCCACCCAGAGCCTAGACCGCATCCGCCAGAGCATCTCCGACCTGAGCGACATACCCCCAGCCTTGTAAGTCTTCTCCCTTTCTGTGAACCACCCCTCATAATCATTATGACTCGCGCGTCGCTAAACCTGGACGGCACCCGCCGATTATTAGCAACCCCCTTCGGATCTACCCCTGGGACGGCGACGTTGCCGAGATACTCACCGGGAGGGACCGCGACGGCACGTCCGAGCTGCCCCGCGAGATGACCACCAACCTTTCTCGCGACCTCACTCGCCAATGCACATTTTCAGGCTACCGGATTCGCAAAACCGACCTGGAGAGGTACCTGAACACGGTCTTGTTCCCGTTCCACTGGGTCCTGGTGTCGGTATGTCTGTCTGTACAGCAATGAGCCGATGTTGATCACCCGCTAATTGGGTACCTACCTATTGTCGGGGTGTCTAGGATGTGCATGGAGGAGAATACTTTGTCGCCAACTTGCCTCGGGAGTTGACCGCGGTACGGATCATGTTCCTTTCTTTTCCCTCTTTTTGATATTGGGCCGTCTGACAATCTGTGCGCAGGCGGAGAAAAGAGACATTCTGCGGAAATTGCGAGCGCCCGAAGGGCAAGAGGGTTCCGAACCAGAGGAGCTTTTCCTCAGGGGGTAGTTAGAAGTTGGAGCGGGTTAATTATTCTGCCACCTCCCTTCAAATCGGATCGCACTTTGTTCAGTTTTGGACTCTTTCCTCTGACTTCGTACTTCACATCGCCAGTTCCTCCCCCGCCAGGGCCTAAAAAAGCAACCTGGGAGCACAGGGGTCCCTCGCTGCATTCTGATAGCTTTCCCGACGTCCCCACTTGGCGAGTGGATTCCGTGGCCGAGAGAGAGAACGTCATCCGTGGATCGGTGAATCGAGCATCTCGCCCGGCCGAGCTGAACAGCAAAACAAAACTCCTGACCCTTCCATCCTGGCCTGGTGGACCCCGAGCCGCGTCGCACCAGGCCCGCACCCGAAATGCCATCTGGCAAGGCACATGATTTCCAAGGGTTGTGAGGGCTGCAGGGCCGACTTTTTAGGCAGTTGCCGGCGTCGGGCGTCGGGAAGACCGGCACGAGGCAGGCGTGCAGCCGTGGGCTGAGGTGAGCAACGCCCAAGCATTGGCGAGTGGACCGCCGAGCCCAGCGATCAATCTTTCGACAAGCACGCATCCGCCCTTGGTGTGCGGTAACTGGCAGAAATTGGCGACACGATGAGATGAGGGCCCCACTCGTCGTCGGCGGCAGCCGCTCGCGAGGAGGGCAGTTGGAAGCGGTGGGTGCCCAGTGCTCAGGGCCCCCGGCCGACCCATCACAAGGCGGCCTCCCCTCGATCCGATCCATTCTTCTTTTCAAGAGTTCCACTCTCTTGCTCTCACACTCTCTTCCTTTCTCAACACAAGAAATCCAAAACAAACCAAACCACCAAAACCGTCCGAACCGAGACCATTGAAACCATGTCGCAATACCCCCAAGGGTAAGTCACTCCCATTCTCCACTCACACTCTGAACCTCTCTTCTCTCTCCACGATCCAGCTAACGCGTCTCGCACCGCAGTGGCTACCCTCCGCAGGGCTACGGCTCTCCTCCTCCCCCCCAGGGTTACGGTGGTCCTCCTCCCCAGGGCTACGCTCCCCAGGGCTACCCCCAGCAGGGCTATCCCCAGCAGCAGCCGATGCAGTACCAGGAGCCGCACCCTCCCAAGGAGGAGAAGAGCCACGGCTGCCTGTACACCTGGTAAGGTCCCAGAACTACGCTTGTCGTGCAAAACATTCCTGGGAATTCGATTCGGGCTAACCACTGGCTGCTGCATGCTAGCGTCGCCGCCATGTGCTGCTGCTGGCTGTGCGGCGAGACCTGCGACTGCTGCCTCGACTGCCTCGACTGCTGCTTCTAAGCAGCAAAAGCAAACCTCGACAACACCCTGCGCCCAGCCACGTGTGCCGACAACCGACTCGTCACCTCTACCGAGTGGAGAATCTGATCTTGGCGGGAAGGGAGACAAGGGCGGTGTGACGGGGATGAGGTTCGGGAACGGGGATTTGCGATCAATACCGACGAGGATATGACCTGCTTCTTTAATTCTTCTCTCAATGGCGACCGGACCACTAGTTCACCGGGTGTGTTCTTCCGAGTGCTGCTCGATGATGTAGTGTGTCTGTCCGTGATTAAAATACCCCGATGGTGTTTCATTTCCTTCGATGCCACTTGCCTGCCTCTCCACTGAAGGAGTGCCGACGCGTCTGCTCACGGCCCATCCTTTCCTGGGTGCCAACACGCGACACGACTTGCTGGACACTGTAAAATAAAGCGTCAACAGTTTGTGGAGGATCAATTATTGTTTGTTGTTTTGTTGACATGGGCAGGATGGAGCAAAACCGCGACCCATGCCGCCAAGTTCCTGGTGATGTCAGAGATTCTCCACTAGCAATTGTGCCGGAACGAACGGTGGATTCCACGGTGCAAGCTTTGTGGTTGGTTGACCGTTGACCGCCCTGGCCGGATTTGCGCAGGGAACAAGGGTCAAGGGCCCATCCAGGGGTTTCCCAAACAACATCTCACGATGTTCTTTGTTGATGCACAGATTGGCCAACGAACAACCACACACGGAATTGTGATGTTGTCTATGTTCAGGGAGAATTGAGTCAGTCCAGGTGTGATAATTATGGCAATCATGACAAACAGTCAACGAGAATGGTCATTTCTCTGACTCATGACCATACCACGACCACCCTCCGACACATTTTTCTGTTTGTTGTGCGATGAACTGCCATGCAATCATGCATCCAAATGCTCGTTGACTGTCCAAAAGACACTCATCTTTGGTCTTTTGCCTGTGCTGGCTTGAATACAAGGGGCAAATTGTTGGTAAAGGCAGGCCACGTCGGAAAACACAACAAACTCCAGAAAGAGCCTGGCAAAAACCGCAGGCAGGGTCTGTAGGGAGTCATTCTTGAGCAATTGGCAGTTTGCTCTCAGATCAATTGCTGGGTTGCATGACTCTCTGGCAATAAGACATGCAGTTGAATTTCCAAGGGGTTGCAGACCTGTGTATAAAGCGAAAACTGTCTCCCATCAGCCAACCCAAGATTCCTGAGACCTTTTCCCATCACCACCACCATCACCACGAAGTCCCCCCGGGCGGCCGACAGCCCTATAAAAATGACCGCTAAGGGCCACTATTTTCCTTCTCATTCCTCCATTACAAACGTCTCAGTGAAGATAACCACAGACTCGATGCCATCGACGCACAACTGTCAGTGGAGAGACGGCCCAGAGCTGTCCGATTTTTTTTTGTGACAGTGTCAGAATGGATGCGAGAGAAGCAAAGAAAAGAAAACGCCCACGGGACTGCCATCTCTGAGTACCTTCCTGTCGTCTGGTGTCTTGACCTCTCACCAGTGCCTGCCCCGCTCGCGTTCCTTCCACCCATCTGTTTCGACCGCCGCACCAACTTAAGTTTTCTCCAAAACTTTGGCACTGAAACCACCTCTCCCACAAACCTATTCGTTCTCCTCCCAACTCCTCTTAAAATTTCTGCTTCTTCCAACTCAACTTGCGTGGAACACTACTTGTCCGCCACTGACTGACTGGCGATCCTGGGGTGCCCCAATCCCGACGACACGTTTCTGAACGACTCTCTCACGATTTCTCAACAAAAACAAGCAAGCTATCATCTCAAATTTCCTTCTCACCGACCACCGCTTTTTCCCAGCCGCTGCAGCCGACCTGCTCTTCAAGCTGAACCATGGCAACACATCGCCAACCTCGCCAGATGGAGGCCATCCAGTCGCCTGAGAAAAAGCCGCAGTCGCCCACATTGGCCACCGAAGCTGAGGAGCGACAGCGAGTGTCGGCCAGCGGCGGAGGTCAGAGCAAGCAGATGAGTTTGAGCATGCTGGCTAGAATCTGGGCGACTGTCCCCGAGGGCCACTCCGCTGCTCTCCCCACATCGGTGCATCGCACCTTTGAGGCCACGGTACGCACCTCTGCATTTTGGATTGTATTTTCAAGGTACAAATGCAGACAGCTAACAATATCAATGAACGTTCAGAGCGTTCCCCACCCGAGCACGAATTCCCAAGTCCAAAACTTACCGGCATGGCCCAACCAGGGACACAACCACGCCGGATCCGAATTGGGTCGGAATGACATCCATCTTTACGGCAACCCAAATATAAACCCCTACAATCAGACAGCCAACATTCCCGCCCAACAACGGACCGTCAACGTTCGCGCTCAAGCCGGCCGCACCGAGAACCAGCGACGCCCTCAGCCCTTCCTTCCCAGCGCCATGGCCAATCCTCACACGCAAGCCCGTCGGGAGAACCCGACCCCCGAGGAGGTTGCGCGGCGGGTCGCTGCTGGCGTCTCGCCAAACTACCGGGGATCCTACCACGTGGCTCGAAACCTCTCAGCAAACATCCCCGAAGAGGAAAATTGCTCGGTATGGATCACGCGCTTACCGGGCGACCTAACGACCAACCAACTTCTCGCGGCAATCCGCAACACCGGCCGCGTGTTTGCCTCTGCCATTCAACCTTCCGTGTTCCACGACGGCACGGCGGCCGCGAAGGTGACGTTTTTCGCCGCCGAGTCAGCGCAAAAATTCCTCAAGGCTGCGAACGAGCACCCGGGCTTTTGGGTTGGCGGCCGCTGGGCACTCGTGCGGCCAGACCGGATCCGGATCCGCGAGGTGGTCCGGCCGGCTGAGCACTCCCGAGTGTTGCGGATTGCTGGGCCGTCAGCTCTTGTTGCGGAAGAGGTGTTGCATGAACGCTTCTCCCGAAACTTCGTCTACCAGATTGACGAGGTTATCCCCTTGATCTTGGGCGAGGGGATCGACGTCTACGAGTGGCGGTTCGGCAGTTACCGCTGCCAGGCTCAATGGGCCTGGAGGATGATCCGCGAGGATTCCCTCTTCCAGGCCCAGGGAGTCCGGGTGAGGTTTGAGCGGGATCCCTGCGATGTGTAGGGGTTACGCTCGGCTTCACTCAGACTCCCCTGAGCCTGGTTGTGGCACTGCCGGCCGAAGGAGAGGCGTTGTGCTGTCGTTGTCGTGTTATTTTTTGTCTTCTTGCTTTATTAAATATTTGCTTCCAATTCCTGCCGCAACAATGTCTCGTGTTTTATGAGTCTCCTTCTGCCCACAAAGGTCCTGAGAGTCAGGGGTCGGCCAGGATGTCCTTGACCCCGTATTGCGTATCGTCATATATATTCACAAAGCATCATGGTTCTCTTTCCGTCTCTGTCTGCTCTTCGTTTAGTTTCTAATATTTGGACTTCAATCCAGAGTCCAAGATTCTCGGTGCGCTCTCTCACAAGTTCGCCGTCAATAAAACTTGTACTGACCTTCGGCTCATGCACAGGCACCTTGCTTGACGCGCATCGCCAGCTCTTAAAAGGACTCTTCGCCAAGATCGGGGCAGCGCTCCAAGACCTCACCTCCCCCAGGGTTCGTTGCGTTTGCGCTGGCTCAAACGCATCGAAGAAGAGGTGCGATGCGGCGATCCTCGGGGCTCTGTGCAAGGGCCAAAACCTCACGACTCTGGGCGTCCTCGTCCGCGGTATTACGCTGACAACAACAACAAAGTGAGAAAATGTCATGCTTATCCTGGGCCAGCTTTGCTAACCTTTGGGGACGGTTCTAGTACAACCTCGAGTAAGAGTCTCTTGCCGCCATTGAACCGCTGGAGTAAAAATCACGTTCTTCACGGCCCAGAGATTGCTGGATCAGGCCGCCAGCGATAACGGGTTCTGGGCTCGGGGCTCTCGGGCGGAGCCCCAGTGCTCTGGAAAAGGAAGAAACAGACCTGCGTGGCCCTGAGCACCACGGAGGCTGAGTTCTCGAACCTCACACCCGCGGGCCTCTCAGCAAAGTGGGTGGCAAGAATACTGGAAGAATGCGGCGCCCCGCAGCCTGCACCAGAAATCTTGTTTACCGACAGCCTGAACGCGTACCAAATGGTGGCGAACCCACTGAACAAGGCACGTACCCGATGCATTGACATCCGGTACAAGTGGGTGATTGAGCAGGTACACCAGGGAAGGTAGTAAGGCACCTCAGCGGGACACAGATGCCAGCCGACGGGCTCACGAAGCCCCTAGCGAAGGAGAAGCATCAGAACTTTTGTTAGTATGATGGGAATGGTGGCGAGGGAGGCCCCCTGGGCCAAATAAACAGAACGTCACCACCATGGAACATTGAATGTACTATGTATTTAGACTTGGCGATGGCCTCAGTTGACGGGCAGGTAGGTGGCTGGTCTGAGGGGGGGGTGGCACAGACCACCACGCAGGGCCCAACGCGTCCGCCCGTAGGAGCTTTTCTCCCACAACACCATTCATAATATCGACAACCTTCCTGTCGTCAGACTTCCTCCTTTCGTGCCTCCTCAAGACATCACAGTTATCACAACAAAAAAATCACGGCCAGAATTTGAAGCAATACCGGTTTTCTTCCGAAAATGGGTTGGTTGTGGCTAGAGCAGGTAGGATATGAACCCCGACACGAGGAGAACCCAGAGCCCCATCTTCTTTGCCGTGGCGGTCCCCGCGCGGGCTCCCGCGTTGAATTAAAAGCTGGTACCTCTGCGCTCGCCATCGGCATCGGTGAAGTTGGTGGCGGCGCGCACACAAGCCGACACTTTGGACGCGACGGAGGCGGGATCGGACGAGCCGTTGAAGTACTGCCGGGGCAGCTCGCACCACAAATAGGGGCACCCCGAGGTGACCTGGACGGGGTTGGGAGCGCAGCAAACCTCCATGGCATGGTTTGAGACGTTGGAGCCCGCTCGGACCATGACGTTGATGTTCTGCGGGATGGGCAGGTTGAGAGCGTCTGGGATTGCCGAGTCCCCGCCTGGGCACGTCGCGTTGGCTGCCCCTGCCATGTTGGCGAGTGGTAAAACTGGGAGATGTTTGGCGCTCGGAGCGAAGGGCTGGACTGGGCTGGACTGAACTGGACTTCGACTTGTTCCGGCGAGAGGTCAAATGGCGAAGGCGGGAATAGGAGATAGGAGAACGAGGATGTTCTTTTGACGCTGAAACCGGAGTTGCAGATACAACAACCCGGCAGAAGGATGTCGATGTGGGTGCCAGGATGGTGAGACTGAAGAGGAAGAAACGCTGCGAGGCCGCTGCGGTCTGCCAGCCGAGAGATAAACACCAGGTACGTGTATGTACCGACATGGGACTGTCCGTTGGAAGACCACTCTCGGCGAGCGCCAAGGCTCATATGCTATATTATCGGTGTGTTATGTAGCAGCGCAACAACCAACGGACCGAGCTGTGTTTGCCGAGAGGCGGCGAGGCCTCGGCTGCCTCACTCTTTGTTCAATGGCCAGAACTCAAGCCTGCAGCCCCCCCTCCTCAGATTGATCTAGGCCTTGTGCTTCAGCCCAACTGCCAGAACCACCACATTGTTGTTGTGGAACAGGCCGGGACGTGGCATGTGAAAATTTGTGTTGGCATGGCACCCTGCTCTGCAGGAGCGCATGGAGGTCGTCCCACAGTGGGTCTTCATCACCACTGGCTTTCCAACTCCGCAACTTCTGGTCTTGACCACTGTACTTGGACATCCAAACGAGGAAGGTATTAGTGAGGCTTGCATGCGTATCCTGGCGTGCGAACCAACAGCAAAAAGAAGTGGCCACGCATGGGCTGAGAGCAGCATCGAACTGAAAATGTGACCGAAGCGCCGCCGGCGGTTACACAGTAATATCATTGATTAAGTGGATAATTCACCGTTCTAACCCCTTCCTCTCTCTTCTGCCCTCCCACTCCCCTATACCCCTCACTTTCTCTTTAGACCCTCCAAGATGTCTCGGACTCCGGCAAATTCGAGCTCAGCCATGGTTTCCTCAAACAGCACGTTCATCAGCTCCGGTCCTTCTGGCTCGTAGATGGCATTGTAGAAACTGTCCAGCGGGTTAGCAATGCAACAAGCGACAAATAGGGAGGGCAACTTGCGGGTGAATCTTCCAGTCCATGACAAAAGAACCATGTGACTCCTTCCCCTTGACGACGGCTGCATCCACGTACGTCCATGCGCCGTCCTCCAACGACCGGCCGGTAAGCGTCTTGGCCACCGACAACACCACGCTCACCACGCCCTTCGCATCCCGATGCAGCTCTGTTCCCTTGCAGAACCCGGGATCCACCATATTCACCACCACCTCCTCCGGCGGCGGCAGATACCCAAACAAGCGCACCAAAAACAACATGCCCAACACCTTGCTCGAAAAGTAGCGCTCAGTCGCATCCCACGGCTGCACCGCCAAGTCGTCAAACGACGCCAAGAACGGCCTCTTGTGCCTGTTTGGCAGCTTCGCGCCGAACACCCCGCCCGAGCCAACAACGGTCAACCGGCCCGCCTGTTTCCCCTCCGGATCCCTCAGCACCGGCAGCAGCAGCACCGCCAAAAGCACCGTCGACAGATAATTCACCTGCACCACCTCGCAGTGCCCCGTCCTCTCGTTCCGCGTGAACTTGGGCACCACCATACCGGCATTGAGGATCGCGATATCCAGCCTCTTCTTCTCCTTCTTCTTGTCGTTCCCAAACTCGCCGTCCACGCGCCTCGCAAACCGCAAGACCGAATCGTAATCCCCCATCTCCAGCTCCCACACCTCCACCGTCGCGCCGGGGTATTTTCCGCGCAGCTCGGTGGCGACCCGCTCGCCCTTGGTGGGAGAGCGGACAGCGAGGATCAGGCGGGTGAGCTCGAGCGAGAGGAGGTGCAGGGCTGCGTGGTAGCCCAGGCCGGCTGTGCCGCCGGTGATGAGGGCGGTTTTACCGGCGAGGGAGGTCGAGGGCGTGAGGGAGGTGCGTTGGGGCTTGGTGCAGAATTGGGAGCGGAGGAAGAGGCGGACGGCGGATGAAGGAGGGCGGAGGGAGAGGGAGAGGGGTTGGGCGGGGTTTGGGGTAG
>FTCU01003409.1_pt1 | contig 9929 bp, 12 predicted proteins | sample 1639521 | NCBI WGS metagenome assembly FTCU01 (sample SAMEA3914864, study PRJEB12502) | metagenome | biome: forest; material: soil | place: USA | collected 2012-03-12 | depth 0.3 m
GGTTGGAGGTGCCGTTGAGGAGGGCGGCACGGTACTCCTCCGACCGGACGGCCAGCTCACCGCGGACGGCGTACTTGGCCTCCCGGACGTGCGGGTTGATGTTGTCGATGTTGAGGCGGCGGCCGCTATCGGACGCCATGTGCGTTTCTGAGGGGACGACGACGACGAGCTCGACAGAAGTGGTGAAAAGCCGCGAAGTGCACGCACTGGCCGCGGAGTAGAAGAATAACACTGCGGCGGGGCAGCAATGGCGAGGCTGGACAGGTCTACGGAAGTGAGGGCGAATTGTTAGAAACGTGGCAGGGGCAGGGTTGTTGTTTGGATGAGATGGTGTTGTGGTGAGTCAGGATTCCCGACAACAAAGGTCGAAGGCGGGGTGGTAGTTTCAAAAGGGGAAGGGGGTGTGTTTCTGGTCGACAGAAATACGAAGATGGCACGAATGAGAGGGAAAGAAGAAGAAAACAAGAGCAACGACCTGGAATGCAATGCAGGCCGTGTGAGTGAAAGAGGGGGAGGATCAACGAGACGTGCTTGGCTGCAACTGGCTACCCAGCCCAGCCCAAAAGGAAGGGAATCAGCGCATAGGTGAGCAATTGTCTCCTGTCACCCGACCGATGTGTTTGCCTCCTCCCGCGCGGCCCATCCCGGAGACCCTGCGTTGGACCGCGGCAGGCCGAAACCGGGCGGGGACACCTCCCCTGGGCTGCTGCCAGCGAGCCACTGAAGAGGCGGCGGCGGCGGGTATTGCTCGGGGTTTCACCTTTGCGCTGCAGCCTCAGCAAGACGCCGGGCAACCCATGAAAAAGCGGACGGGAGACGACCACGGAAACACGGAAGACGGAATGCTGTGCTGTGGGGAAAGAGAGAGAACTGTGGGAAAAAAGAAGTCTGCTACAGTACCTCTCTGGCAGGATGCACCCTGCACTGCGAGCCCCGGGATCAACCCCGCGCCATGCTTCAACGCCGAGCGATTGACTGCGGTCCCACGGCGCCCAATCTGCACCAAGAAGGGCGCCATTTGGCGGCAAGCTCAATGCCGCCTGGGCGTCAGGCGAGTGTAAATCAGGAAAGCAAGTGTAGGAAGTGGAGGTGGACGGCAACCTTGTCGAGATGGCGCACGCGGTGGGGGTCTCTGAACACTTAAGCGCTGTTAGTTAGCTCGCATCAAGCGCGATTTGCCACCCCTCTGACATACCCGTCAGCTTCGGCTGGTCATCCCACTCTCAGGCCAGATAGGCAGGATGCGTCAATAATGAGAACAGGAGGGTGCGGCAGGGACCGAATCCAGCGACTGGCCGCGCACTTCTTGTACTCGGCTTGTGCAAGTATGTCCTCCGGGCGGGCAGGCTCCGAAAATGGAGATTGGGCGGGCGGTGAGCCCTCCTAGCTCCGGGGTCCTTGTCACCAACTCCCGTCCCGCTCCTTAGCGGACTCGAGTTAGTGACAGACAGCCTTGGTGGGTGAATGAAAAGGCGCTTGTTTAGGCGGGTTGCCGCGTCGAAATGGACCAGAGAGGTTCTGGAACGTCTCGCCGTCGTCGAGGTCGTCGAGGTCCATTTCGCTGCATTGATAAGAGTTGGGGATCGTTGACATCAGTATATCGGTCGGGGTCTCGCCCTGCACCAGTCCTCCGTCGGGGGACACGGCCAACAAATGTCACAAAAGAGCCGGGTATTGCACGGTACAATGTATTACAAGTCAATTCTAGCAAATGAGGCAGTCGAGGGCCGTTGCATGGAAGCGATAGATTGTTTTCAGTTAAGGGACATTTGCCGAAGCAGCAAGAGCCTCGACAACTCGCAACAGACACAAAAGTTCTGCTGAATTTGGCTGACATAAGGAGCATTTGGGCTTCCGGATCAATGCCCGCCCGACCCCGCCAGGAACACCACCGGGACCAGCACGGAGAGCTTGGCCCGTGCACATTGAATTCGAAGAGTCCGTGCGTCCGGTTCAACACCTCGGAGTTGCAAAACCTCGACCCGGCGACGACGACGACGACGACGACGACGACGACGACGATTCCGAACACCGACGGCACCACACCCGCTTAGGCAGCAGTACCACCACCAAGCAGGGTCTCGAGGCGTCGCGCCCACAGCACAGCTCCCAAGATGGCAAAGAAGGGTACCAAACTCCCTCCTCAGGTTCTCCCGACGGGCAACTGACAAAGCAAAACCAGCCAAGTCGCGCATCATCAACGTGCGCCTCCTCTCCATGGCCATGACGGGCTACTTCTACACCTTCACCCGCGCACGCACAGCCCTGCCCATGAGTATGATCAAATACGACCCCATCAGTACGAACCCCCACCCAGCGGAAAGTCGGAGGGAGAGAGAGAGAGGAGAGAGAAGGGGAGCAGCAGTACAGAGGGATGAGCTAACACGGCCACCAACAACACAACAGTCCGAAGGAGAGTCCTCTTCCTGGAGCAAAAACGAAAGGGCAAATGATCGATCGATCCGGCTGGGAGGGGAGGGCTTTTGGGCTGGTTGTAAGAGCAGGGATCGAGAGTGGAGGGAAATGTGACGGAGGGAGAGGGAGGGACTCGCTCGGCGAAAGGCGCACGATACTCAACTCGACCCGGCTCTGCACTATTCGACACGATACTCGGCTCGACTTCATTGTTGATGACGCCATAGGCCGGCCGTCTTCTCTCCGCACCGTTGACAAGGAATCAGTGTATTATACCATGGGCTCGCCAGTGTACAAAAACCACCATGACAGCATGGCCGGCGTTTTAAGGTTTTGGGAGAGGGGGGAGGGGGGAGGAATGTTAGATCTAGAGGAATTCTTTTTGATATCTCTGCTCTGTGTAAGGGGACATTTCCGTGGTGTTGGGGACGTTTTGGGCCTTTCAATCCCGCCAGGATCAGGGAAGGAAGGAGTTTGGCTCGCTCCTCGTTCTCGGCAAACACGATTCAACCGTCAAGTCTCGAGGGACACAGGCTTGGAGAAGCTAATGGTATGTTTCTATTCGAGCCCTTACACCCTAAGTCCTACAGCCGGCCCAGCATCATCTCATCTCTTGCTCCGGTTTTGATGAGCAAACATGGCTGATTGGACAAAAACCATTGACTTTCTAATCATGTCCTCCAAGATGATCAGCAAATCATCGAAGCAAATTCCCCACCCAACTTCTCAGGCTTGAAAGGGAAGCAGCAGATTCTCGTCGGCGCCAACACCCTGTGAGAACGTCATCGACTCCTGCGACTCGTCTTTGGGTCTTGCCCAGTACCGGGACTGAGACTGGGGCCTGAGCCGGGAACCGAAAACCCCGGAAGCAGCCAGAGGCTCTCCAGTCGTCCTCTGCGAACCGTATGTCCGCACATTGGGCTGTCTCGGGCCTGTGACTTGGGGTGTCTTTGCAGATGGGTTTCGGTGCAATCGAGGGGCTCCAGCTCCTGAGCTTCTTCGCGAGGGGTGAGTTGCCACAAGCTGGATTCCATGCGAAGCATTCGTGTTGGATGTGTTCTCCTGGCGACGGGGCTCGAAACTGTCCTGCCGTCCAGTCATATCATCCTTGGAGTTCGACAGTCCAGCCCCCGATGACTCTCGCTTCACCTCATGGCTGGCACTTCCGGGGCGGGCAACTTGATCATCAGCGCGGTCCGCCTCTGACCGACTGCGTTTGCGATGGGGCTTCGATATCGTCTCGCTTGGCCTCTCGACTTCGTCCACATCGGGCGTCGAGACGGGAAGTGCGTTCATAGTCCAATCATCTGGCTCGTCTTGTCTGCCTCTCTTGAACGCCCCATGTCCGGCAACACCGCTGGGTTGTTCCTGTTTCAGCATATTGGACGTGCTTCTCGTTACTCGCTTCAGGATGGACTTTGGCGGCATCGCCTCTCTCCTCCGGGCCCTCTCTTGATCGATCGAGGGCGCAGCTGGCTCGTTCGGCACATTTGCCGGACTGCGAACGACAACACGCCTCATGTGGTGCAATGTTGCGGCGTATGGGATTGGTCCATCACCAAATACCCCTTTCTTAGGATTTCCGTCAGCCGATACAGCTTCACCCGATGCTTCTTGCAAATGACCGTTCGTGAATTGCCCGGTCCCAAACTGGTTTTGTCGGTTTGTCAGCGTCGGTTGACCATCCGGAAAGAACTTCGAGTTCTCGCCGTGAAGCAGCGAATATCCCCAGTTTGTTTCGGGCGTGGGGGCTTGTGGCCTTAGAGGGAGCGATATTTGCCTCAGAGCGTGTGCCAGTACTGCCTCGATTTCGTCTGCAGTTTTGTGCGCGTCCCCCAGGCAGTCCAAACCATTGATGGCAAAACCCTCTTGGTGTGCCCAGTTTTTCAGCGCGGTGATGAGCGCCTCAAACTTGCCCTGCTGGCGACGGCCTTGACCTTCCTGCTCAACTGCCTGGTCCCTGGCAGACTTGAGCTGGGCCTCCAAGTCATTCACCTTCGATGTCAGTTGGCATTCCAACTGCTCCAAATTGGTTGAGCGTTGAGCAAGCTGATCGGCAACCATTCTGCCCTTCTCCTCGGCTGCTGCAAGAGTCTCTTGAAGCGAACGAATCGTTGCGGCAGCCTGAAATCCGTCTTGTTCGTGTTGGTGGATTTGTTGCTGCAGCTTCTCCTGTTTCTCAGCCAGAAAAGCTCGCTGCTGTTGTGCCTCCTGGAAAAGCCTCTCAGTCTTTGCGTTGCTTCTCCCCATTTCGGCCTGGACTTCACGACGAGCAGTCTCCGCTGCCTGCTGCGCCGCCACACTTGAAGACTGGTCCTTCTCGTGAAGTGTCTGGGAAAGCTTGCGGATATTTGCCTGGTAGTTTTCCACCTCAAAGGCGTGGGCCCTCTCCCTGGCGTCGAGTGTGCTTTGCAACTCAGACATCGCAGCTGCTTTGGAGTTGAGCTCTTCCTTGAGCCTTTCTGTGTCTCTTGCTGCCGCCTCAAGTCGTCGGATCGTGTCTTCGTTCTCCTCTTGGGCAGAGTCCAGGGAAACCAAGGTTGCTTCGAGGTCCTGGATTTGATCCGCCTGTTTTTCCACGGTCTCTCTCAAAGCTGCCGCCTCCTTCTTGTGTCCTTGACACTCCGCATCTTTCCGCTTGTAGAGCGTCGACACCATGCCGTTTTCCTCAGCTTTCTCCGCAAGCTGTTTGCTCAGTGACTCGAGTTGCTGATCCAACCGCTGCCAAATCTTGCCCGTGTGCAGTTCGAGGTCGGTCGACAACTGGGTGGTAGCTTCCATGGCAGCGTCTCTCGATTCCAGAATCTTGTCGAGTTTGGCCGTCACGCTTCTCAAGTCAGGAACTGGAGAGAGGAAACGGTGGCACGAGATGCTTACCTGTGTAATGACTCGTGCTGAACCTCCCGGATACCGCCCAAGACCTCTGACTGTCCAACCAACATTCCGGAAAGCGTTTCGAGACGATTGGTAATCTCGACAACCCTACCGGCACGATTTTAGCCACGACTTGAGCACCGACCTCGAGAAAGCCTACCTGTTCTGGAGTTCCTCTGTCGACTTTCGGTGCTGTTCGTCCGACTTGGCCTGCTGCTCACCGAGCCTATCGAGAATCTCTTTGCCTTGGATGGCTAAAGCCTCGAAGCTGCTCGAGGTTTCCTGGAGATCTTGCAGTTGTTTGGACAAGGCACGGACAGAGTTTCGCTCCTGCTCGAGCTCGACTTCCTTCTCCTCAACCTGTCGCATCAAGGTGTCTATCTTGCCATACACTGGCTTGGCTGTTAGCATCCGCATGCATACTCATTGAACTCTGCCACTTACGCTCCGATGCTTCACTCTTGTTCTGGGAGATGGCCTGGCGGACCTTCTCGACCATCTCCTCCCTAATCACTTCCGCTTTTTGAACAGCCATCTCTGATTCGGCTCTTTGAACCTTTTCCAATGCCCGCACCTGGTTGACTGCCTCGGCCCATTGCTGTTTTGAACGAGTGTACAGCTCCTGCTGCTCCTGGATGGCGGAATTGAGGTGTGTTTTGCAGGCTTGGTACTTGTCCTCGAGCCTGCGGGCTCGATCTTCGGACGCTTCCAACTTTCCTCCCACTTCGATCAACTGACTCGTCAGCTGCTCTTTGGAGTCCTGAAGATCTTTGATGTCCTTGGCTTGGGCCTCGATCTCGTCGATTTGCCGAGCAACGACATTGGATTCTGCAGCGAAATCTCGCTTCAGCCTTTTGATGTACTTGTGATATTTTGTCTTCTGCTCCTCGAGCGCAGCGTTTTGTTGATGGGTAAACTGGTTGATCACGCCGGCAATCCCAGTTGTGAACTCATGGCTGATGTTGACTCGTCGCTGGCGCACCATGGGACTGGAGGCTAGGGATCCGCATCTAGATCTGTTTATGTTGTCAGAAATTGGCATCTGAAGAGAGAGCAGGGAATGTTTGCACCGACTTCTGCTTGGACACGTTGGAGCTTCGCGACTCAGGGCGAGCTCGATGAACCGGTCTGGTTGGCCGGTCATTCATCGCGGCCCTCAGTGGCCGGTTTGCCACATGGTTTCGAGTGCGATGTGCGGCGTCCATCAGAGAAGGGCCGGAGACCCCCAATGTGGGTAGCGGGGTGTCGTGAAGCCCGGCATTTCTCGCGTTGTCCACCGGCTCATGTGGGATTTGCCGATCGTATCCGGGAGGGCCGTGGGGGAGAATTGTGTGGTGGCCACCCTGAGCCCTGCGTGGAGAGATATGGGAGCCCTGACCCAGGACCAATTCTTCTGCGACCCCGGGCCTGAGAGCCGCAACTTGGGGTCTCACATCCTCCCTCGGCAAAGAGCTGACAGGCTTTCCCTCGACACGAGCTGCCTGGGTTTGGACAACAGGCCTCGTTGGCTCCTTCAGGGACGTATCCGGGAACGGGGGCTTCCCAGTCGTCTGAGTGACCGTTCTGGGCGTGGCAACTCTTTCGGGTTTCTTGCCCCAGTTGGTCACGGAGGTGTGGGCGGTAACCAGGGGCGCCGCTTGAGGCTGATCTGTCGACTCGGTCGGATGAGAGTGGCTTCCGGTGGTCGCCTCGGCTGAGTCGCAATTTGGAGAGGGAAACCGACTCCGAGATGAGCGCGAAGCACGGTCGGAGCGAGGCGACTGATCGTTCTTGAGGGGTTGAGGCTGTTGATTTTGATGAATAGGGGCTTGCTTTGCCTGTATCTTTGTGAAGAACCCTGGGGCAAACTGCACAGCAGGGCCATATTCGTATCCCTTGTCTAGGTCCAAGGACCTGGAAAGAGTGGAAGGTTTTTCCAGCAACATGGTGTCGTTGGAGGCAGTGTAGTCGGCGGTGTTTTCTCTGAAATCGGCTTGGGTGCTGTGTTCATGCTGCGGGCCAAGCTGCGAGGAGGGCTGGACCGGGAATGTCGGGTCTCGCTGCTCGAAGGGGATTTCGGCACCCCCATCGCCATGCACTGAACCGCCTGCGATGTCGCTGAGGCTCCCGGTCAGAGGCATTTGGTCCATGGGATCCAAGTCCCGGGGCTGTCCGGGCGAGGAGAAGGCCATGGCAATGGTAAAGCGTTGGGTAGCGCTTTGGACTCGGCGATGGGAACTGACAAACGAGCGCTGGTGTCTATTGGGATGGCAACAAACGAGATATGTGTGCAATGCTGCCAGAAAGGCAACTGCATGTGAGGATAGCAAGAAGGAAGGGAGAGACTCTTCGCTGCCTTGAGGGAGAGGAACAGAAAAGCCGAAATCCTCTGGAAGGACTGTCGTGGTGATTGAAGCCAGAGGAAAACCCAACTCAAAAATTCTGACAGATCAGGTCCGTCACCAGCAATGGAAGGCCGATCTGTCGTGCCTTCCCAGACTCACCCGAGTTGCGAGCCCGCCAAGATGGACGCCTGGCGAGAGTTGCACCTGCCTCCTCTGATACACGTTCTGCATCTGTGACTCTGGCATGGCGCATCTTGCCCATCTCTTGGATTGAGTCTCGTGTGTCTCTCAGAGGTGGCCCGGAGTTCATGGATTTGAACTTGGCAACAACCAAGACCTGAACGGGAGATCAACACTGGTTCACTTGGCAACTGAAATGTTGACTTGCGCCAGATGCCGCAGGCTTTCGATTCGACGTTGGCAATCTAGCAAACGGAACAAGACTTTGTGGCCTGGAGCGGCCGCTGTGGGCTTGGAAGCGCCAGTTCCGAGAAACCCCCGTGAAGGACAGGCCACGGAGGGCCTCGCCACGATGTCGAAACAGGGCGGCAAACGACACACACCTGCGGCTCCCCCGGTGTCAGTACTATCTCCTTCAATTTGGCCATGGAGCATCTCCTTCTGGCCTGGGCTTATGAATGCAAACATGCCAGGCAAATACCAACAAAACCGGAGAATGCGCTGGTGGCCAAGCGGCAGTGTCATGCACGCTGCCGTCAACCCCCTCCAGGCATGCCGCTGTGAGGCTAACCGTTCATTCTAGGCTCTGTTCCCGTCCCTTCGGTTTTTCGGAGGGAATTGCTGACGGGCCGCGTGAGGTTTCCAAGCAGGGAAGCCCCAGAGGGGGTGATCCGCCGCATTGCGAGCGTCGATCGGCACCGACTCCCAAGTGAGGAGATTTTGAGTGCAAGGGCTGTGCGGGATGCAAGTAAGTCAACATCTCTTCTAACCCCTCCTGGCACCAGCGCTTCTCCAATAATTTTTTCCTCCTTCCAGCATCCAGCACCTCAGACTCTTGTCGTCAGCTTTGCGCTTCGTGATACCCGAAGCAGCCCTCCCTGCGCCATGCAAGATAAACAGCTGCACGCACCTGGACCTGCATCTCACCTGCCTGTGCCATAACGGCGCGTATCCCGTCTGCCCCTCAAAATAGCGACCCGAACGGGACATCGCCTCCCAAGTCACGATGTGATGCTCCAATCCACGCCTTGCAACCCCACCTCGGAACCGCTGTCCAGCTGCCATCCCCAGATCCAATTGGCCGCCGACAGCCCTTGCCCCTGTCCCGCCCCGAGCCAAGAACCGGGCGCCGACCCCCGGCCGCCCAACCACAACCGACGGCCGCTGCCTGGGCCTGGCTGAGACGGTCCCTGCAGGGTGCCGCCACATGGGTGGGCGCTTGCAGACACACGCTGCACACCAATGGGGAGCTGGGGATGACGGCGGGCTGCAGCGAGGTGATGGACATTGGGTCTCAACTCCCGTCAGGGGATGGATCCGGTTGTGCGACTGCAAGTGCCGAGAAGTGATGGGATGCGATGGGCGTGCATTCATCACCAGCAATCACAGCAGTACCATCATCACAGGGAGGGATCGCATGCGGTCAAGACTCACGAGGGCCCCGCCCGGGCGGTGGTGATAGGAGGGAGGAGGAGGGAGGGGGCGTAGAGCTGCAAAGAGGGGGCACTTGTCGATGTTTTGTCTGGGACACTAAGTTTGGGCTTATGGGCCAGTCACCTCGATCACGTTTTATGTGCTCTCTCTTGGCTCGTCACCTCAAACTAACTATCGGTTCCCGTCTTATATACCCCTCCGCGCCTGTCACACCCCGGCGGTAAACCCGCAACCCCTTCCTTTCCTTCCCATTTCCTCTTCTGATTCTCCCAACCTGCCGCTGCTGGTCCCGCGGTCCTTTCGTGATATCGCTACCTGTCTCTGGAGACAACAAGAACACCAAACAAACACACACCCGCGCAAGGACAGAAACGAACAACAAAACATGTCCTCCACCTCCGAAAACTTTCCGCTCGCGGGCGACGGCTCGGACGGGGGCGCCGACATCGACCCCAACGTCGCCGGCGCATCCGGCACCTCCACGGGCGGGCTGGTGCTCTCGCGCGGCGCGCTGATCGCCATCATCGTCGTGGTCGTCGTGGTCGCGCTCGTCGGCAGTACGTCCAATCCCAATCCAACCCTCCCCCTCCCTTCCAACCACCACCAGCGCAAAGCTAACCCATTCTCTTTCTCTCCCTGTTCAGTTGCCAGCTCCGTCCTCTTCTTCGTCGCCAAGAAGCGCGAGTGGACCGTCAAGGAAAC